>Ga0172380_10007143_pt1 | contig 12677 bp, 16 predicted proteins | sample Leawe162metaG_FD_119747 | JGI IMG/M metagenome (GOLD analysis project Ga0172380, IMG submission 119747) | Leachate microbial communities from a municipal landfill in Southern Ontario, Canada - Leachate well 162 metaG | ecosystem: Engineered > Solid waste > Landfill > Unclassified | place...
AAAGGGAACAACAGACCAAATTAAAATTGGAATACCGTAAACCAAAAAAGTTTGCATCGCCAGCTTTATGTTTTTGTACATAGTATTAAAATTTAATTGTTTTAATTATTGGTGATTTTAGTATAATATAATAATACTACTCGGTCAAAATAAAAATGATTTCTATAATTTTACCCGCTTATAACGAAGAAAGAAATATTGGTCGGATGGTAAATTACGTTTCAGCTTTTTTTGAAAAAGTTGACTTGGCATACGAAATAATTGTGGTTGATGATGGCTCTTTTGATAATACAAGAGAAGTAATAGAAAATTATAAAGAGGCATTAAACATTATTGTTATTTCTCATAAAAAAAATTTGGGTTATGGGTCGGCTTTGCGTTCCGGATTTAAGAAGGCGAAGGGGAATTTGGTATTTTTTACCGATTCCGACTGTCAATTTGATATTTCTGAAATTACTGTATTTTTAGACAACATAAAAGAAAATGATTTTGTTATAGGATACAGAAAAAATCGCAAGGACTCTCACCGAAGAATATGGTTTGCCGATATTTTTAATTTGGTATCCAGAATCTTTTTTGGAGTAAAAGTTAAAGATGTGGATTGTGCTTTTAAACTATTTAAAAGTTATGTTTTATCTGATTTAAAACTCACTTCCGGAGGAGCTCTTATAAATCTTGAGATTTTATCTAAAGCCCAAAAAATGGGATACAAATTTATTGAATTGCCGGTAACTCATTTTGAAAGAACGGAAGGAAAACAAACTGGCGGAAGTTTTAAAGTAGTTTTTAAGGCAATTTTCCAGTTTTTTTGCCTTTGGCTAAATGTAAAAAACAGTCAAATAAAGAAATGATTGTTGGTATTGATAAAATTATTAGAATTGGAGCGTAGGGCATAATATATCGTTCTTCGCCAACATTTTGTAGATAAACGGTTATCAGAAGAGAAAAAATAATTAAAGCAAAAAGGTAAAAATATTTTCTGACAGATATATCAATCAGAATTTTTTTTGTTAAGAGTCCGATAATCGTTAAAATGCTTGTGATAAATAAAAGACCGCTTAAAATTTTGAATATCAGCCGAAAATTTTCCCAACCGGCAACTCCGCCAACAGTGGGGAATAGGTGGCTATGGAAAACCTTTATTACAGAAGAGAGACTTCCGATTATTCTTTCAGGGTGTTCTTTGAGACAATTTAGGCCAAGTTGGTAATAATATTTTTGATTTACAAATGGCTCATTAGTGAAAATTCTTTTATTTTCCGGATAATCAATGTTTGCTGGCGGACCAAAACCAAAACCATAGCCATTATTTTGCATTTCAATTGATTTAGCGTCGCACCAGAGCATCGCAAATCCGACTCCGCCGTTGGAAGAAATAGATTTTTCAGTTCCTCCTGCAATATCTCCTTTTGTATAATTGAAATTAAACAACATCATGGAGGCAATTATTATTGTCACAGTTACAATAAAAATAACCAGCAATCGCCAGTTTATTTTGTAAAATATACCCCAAAGTACAAACAATGGTATGGCTAAGGCAAATATAGGTCTTGCCAGAAGAGCAGTTCCCCAAAGCAATCCCAGCCATAAACCGGTGGATGGTTTTAATGGTTTTACTATTAAAAGGTATAACCCTAAAAACAGTAGGGGGAAAAATAAATTTTCACTCATAATAAGGTAATTAAGAAATATCAGGGGATACCAAAAAATTAAAATAGTTAAGACTATAAAGCCAATATTTTTGGAAAATAATTTTTTAACAATTTGATAAATGCACCAAAAACCGACCATATATAATAGTGCAAATATCACAATATCAATTTTAATCCTTTGACTTTCTAGCCCCAGCCAAATTATCGGTCTGTAAATTAAACTTAGCCACAGATGGAAAAAAGGTGGCCAGTAGGTTGAAAACATAGTATGTATATTTTTAGCCACTTCCAGAGCCCGAAGATCATAATAGCCGGCATCAGACCAAAGATATGCCATCGGTTTTGTAAATTTAAAAATGTAGATTAGGCGCAGGAAAAAACCAAAAATCAGCAAGCCGTATAGGCCGATATTTTCTTTAAATTGCGAAGATAATTTTTTCATTTCTTTATTATACAGTTTTTTAAATAAAGTTGTAACTATTGCAAATTTATTGCTTTTGTTATATTATAGAAAATGTTTTAAACATAAAAAATATGGCAGTTCCAAAACATAGACATACAAAATCAAAAAGAAATAAAGTCCGGATGCATTTATATATAAAGCCGGCTACTTTAACTTCGTGTAAAAAGTGTAAGCAAAAGGTTTTACCTCATACTGTTTGTCAAAATTGCGGTTATTATAAGGGGCAGGAAGTTATCAATGTTTTAGGTAAACTTTCAAAGAAAGATAAGAAACAAAGAGAAAAACAAATAAAAGAAACAGAGAAACAATAATTATGGCCTCAAGGCATCTTTCAAGGTCAATTGTGATGCAGAGTTTATACGAATGGGATTTTTTGGACAAAAGCAAAGGATCTTTAAAAGAGATAGTTGAGAGAAACATTGAGGATTTTGGTCCAGGACTTGAAGATGTCGGATTTGTTTGGGATTTGGTTTCGGGAGTTGAAAAACATTTAACAGAAATTGATAAAATTATTGAAACAGCAGCGCCAGAATGGCCAATTGCACAGATACCAATTATAGATAGAAATGTTTTGAGAATTGGTCTTTTTGAACTTTTATACAGCAATAAAGAAGAGGTTCCGCCCAAAGTTGCCATAAACGAGGCGATTGAATTAGCCAAAACATTTTCCGGTCAAACCTCCGGAAAATTTGTAAATGGAGTTTTGGGAACGGTTTTTAAACAATTATCCGAAGAAAAATAAAATGAAGGATTTTTCCGCATTTGAAAAAAAATTAGATTTAAAATTTAAAAATAAAGACCTTTTAACGCAAGCATTTGTTCACAGGTCATATTTAAATGAGAATCCGGGGTTTAATCTAGACCAAAACGAGCGATTAGAATTTTTAGGAGATGCTGTTTTAGAATTAATTGTTACCGAAGAATTATATAAAAAATATCCTGAAAAATCAGAAGGGGAGCTTACAAATTGGAGGGCAGCGCTGGTAAATGCTAAAATGCTTACATCAGTGGCAGAGGAATTAAATTTTAATGATTTTCTATTGCTTTCCAGAGGAGAAATGAAAGAATTAGGCAAAGCGCGACAGTATATTTTAGCTAATACTTTTGAAGCATTGATAGGGTCTATTTATCTTGATTCAGGATACGAACCGGCAGAAAAATTTATAAAGAAATATTTAATTGGAAAATTATCAGACATAATAAAGAGTGGTTCCTATAAAGATTCAAAGTCGCAATTTCAGGAAGAAGCGCAGGAAAGAGTAGGAATAACGCCAGTCTATAAAGTAATTAAAGAATGGGGGCCGGACCATCAAAAGAATTTCACAGTTGGGGTCTTTCTGGCAGAAGAGTTAGTAGCCAACGGTGAGGGTTCTTCAAAACAAGAGGCAGAAGAACAAGCAGCCAAAGCAGGATTAGAAGCCAAAAATTGGAAATAAATTCGCTCGGCAATCAAAGTTACGCTCGGAAAATAATTTTCTGCTAGCGCTCCTCCCGCCAGCGCGGGACTCGCTCAGTCCTCGGCCCCGCTTAGCGGGGCCTGCGGGGTACGCTGAAAATTATTTTCCTTACTTAGTTAAAATAAAAATAAATAAAATATAAAAAATGCTTACAATTCGTCTTACAAGAAAAGGTAAAAAAAATCAGCCATTTTTCAAATTGGTTGTGATAGATAAAAGAAGATCGTCCAAAGGAGGTAGGGCGGTTGAGGATTTGGGTTATGTTGACCCATTAACTAAAAGAAAAAATTTAGTAAAAGACAGAATTTTATATTGGATTTCCAAAGGAGCAAAACCTTCAGCCACAGTTAATAATTTATTAATAAGGGAAAAAATTATTGAAGGAAAAGCAGTTAATGTTTCCAAAATAAGCAAAGCAAAATTAGCAAAAATGGAAGCCGAAAAAGCAAAAGAAAAAGCAAAGATAGCACCGGCTCCAGCTGTAGAAACACCAATTGTAGAAGCCTCAGTTGAACCAGAAAAGCCAATTGAAGAGACACCTGCAGTTTAGTAATTTTAAGATGCAAGAATAATAATATTTTTCATCTCGGGCTGGCCGTGGGTTTGGCGGGCGTTGAAAAATATCATTATTCTTGCATTTTTACTGGATAATCTTAAAAATCAGCTTTTTGCTGGTTTTTTAGTCCAGAGGGAATTGGGCTTGACAGGGTCGTTTAAATATGCTATGATTAATATATAGGGTGAAATAAGGCGTTTAGGAGATTTCTTCTCTATTTCCGGTTTCTTTGTTCTGCTACTTCGGTAGTCAGGGCTCGGGAATGCGAACAATAGGGTCTTGTGCAAAGTTCTAAAATTTTGTCACTAAGACAAGGAGAGATCCCCCAAACGCCTTAACAGTTCTTTGATTTCAAACAGTCGGTTAAAAGCCGGCAAGGAGTAGTCATGTTGTTTCACAAGGTTGAGACAGAACCCGTTGGAGCAGAGCGTGCTTGTTTCGGGTTTTCTATGGCGAGCGGAGCATTAGTGGCTTATCACGTCATTATGGCGTTAAGACCTTTCGGGGCAAAAACTCAATGTCGTTTTTTCGAAGGATTGCACGGAGAGAATGATAAAATTTATGGTTTGCTTGTTTATTGGGGGAACGATGATTTGTATTCCATAGTTGACTCGCAACGATGGGCAGAAGACGAAGCCGAAAAATATTTCCAACAAGTCAATCCGGTTGGGGAGTGAAAACTCCTACATCTGTGGAAATCCAAACCAAAAGGAGAAGATTATGAGTTTTGTAATGTGGTTCTGGGCGGTTTTGGCGCTTGTGATGGGAGTATTATTTTTGGTGGTTGGTCTGGCTTGTCTATATTTTTCGTTCCATCGCAAAAGCGACCAGCGACACAAGAGCGATATTGTGGCGGTCATGTTGTTAATGGTTGCAATGTTGTGGTTGATGGTGGAGATGATAATATCAATATCTATTAATTACAATCGCCCGCAACAAAGTCAGCCGGTCACGATAGAAAATCCTCTTCCCGAATAGGGAGAAAAGTCGGTCCACATTAGTGGAAAAGGGAATACCGACAAATATAAATTTCCCTCTTTCTTTCAAATCATTAGTTGAATAACAGAAAACACCGATTGAGTGAATTTTCAAGAATTATTTTTTCTTTAGTGGTTTGAAAGAAGGGAATAACAAAATTTGACATCTTTTTTTGAAAAGAGTAAAATGTAATCATAAGGAAAGGTCGAGAAATAGAAATTAGAAAATTAGATTAAATTGATAAAGGAAAATATGATGAAAGAAAATGATAAAGAATTTCTTGAGTACATTGTTAAAGAGTTAGTTGATAACCCAAAAGATGTCAAAGTTGAGAGAAAAGTTGACGAAATGGGTGTATTACTTTCTTTGAAAGTAAATCCTGAAGATATGGGTCAAATTATTGGCCGAGAAGGATCAACTGCTAAGGCAATAAGAAATTTAGTCCGTATTGTTGGATTAAAAAACCACGCTAGAGTTAACCTCAAAATTGAGGAACCAGAGGGTGGTCGTGCTCCAAGAGTTGAGAGAAAAGAGGTTTCAGAAGATATTGATAACATTTCTCTGTAATTTTTAACAGAAAATTAAAAACCGTGCTACTATTATAAGAGTACGGTTTTTAATTATGAACTAACTATTTAAAATTAATTTTCTGCTTAATTATAGCAAACATAAACCCTTAAAAGTACTGGTGTCAAAATTGCCAGCGTGAGACTCGCTCAGCAATCAAATTTTTTCTCCGGCAGAACGCCACTTCGTGTGCGTAAGCCTGCAAAAAATTTATTGCCTCGCTAATCTTTATATGATTAAGTTTGATATTATAACAATTTTTCCGGAGATTTTTACCTCTTATTTAAAAGAGAGTTTAATTGCTCGGGCTCAATCTAAAAAATTGATAAAAATTAATATACACAATTTAAGAAAATGGACAAAAGACAATCATAAAACTGTTGATGATAGACCATTTGGCGGGGGATTAGGAATGGTTTTAAAAGTTGAGCCGATTTATAAAGCGGTGAAACAGATAGAGGGTAGTCCCGTGGTCCGAACCACAGGATCGAGAAAAAAAACTAAGATTATACTTTTCACCCCAAGAGGGGAAAAATTTAATCAGCAAATAGCATATAAATTAAGTAAGTTAGACCAAATAATTTTTATTTGTGGTAGATATGAAGGCGTAGATGAAAGAGTGGCTCAAAAAATTGCCGATATGGAATTATCAATTGGTGATTATGATTTAATGGGTGGGGAATTGCCGGCAATGGTGGCAGTGGAAACAATTTCACGATTAGTTAATGGGGTTTTAGGAAAACCACAATTATTAAAAGAAAGAATTTCAAAATCCGGTGGATTTTTAGAATATGCTCAATATACCAGACCAGAAATTTTTGAACCAATAAAAGGTAAAAAATGGAAAGTGCCGGAAGTTTTATTATCTGGTAATCATAAAAAAATAGAAGAGTGGAAAAAAAATCACGGCAAGGTGATTGAAAAATAATAATTTTTGTGATATAAAATAAAATACGGGCAGGTGGCTGAGCAGCAAAGGCATCAGACTGTAAATCTGACGGGGTTTCCCCTTCATAGGTGCAAGTCCTATCCTGCCCACATTAACAGACCGACTATTCAGACAGGTATAGCTTGAACATAAAGTAACAATAGATTATAATAAATTAATCCATTGTTATTATGAATAATTTAACAGAGAAAAAGCTTAGAGATTTATATTTGATTGATAAAAAATCTGTAGCAGATATTGCTAAAATTTTTAAATGTTCAGAACGAGGGATAAATTATTGGTTTCAAAAATATAATATTCCCAAAAGGACAATAAGTGAAGCTGTCTATATAAAATGTAATCCAGATGGAGACCCTTTTCATTTAAAAAGTGAGTTGAGTGGGGAAGAAAAAGAGTTGAAGTCACTCGGGTTAGGTCTTTATTGGGGAGAAGGAGATAAAAGTCCAAACAACACATCAGTTCGGTTAAGCAACACAGATTTATTTTTGTTGAAAAAATTTAGAGAATTTTTAAGAAAAATATATAATGTAAAGGAAGAAAAAATAAAATATGGTCTAATTTTGTTTAATGATGTAAGAGAGAATATAGCGGTGAATTATTGGAAAAAGCATTTAGGCATTAAAAGAAAACAACTTGGCAAAGTAACTATTGTTCCGCCACAGGGTAAAGGAACTTATAAAAGAAAAAGTAAATATGGTGTTTTGATTATCATATTTAGTAATAAAAAATTAAAAGAGCAAATTTTGAATGATATAAAAAATTTTTGTGATTAATGCCGATGTAGCTCAGTGGTAGAGCAACTCCATGGTGGGTCGCAAGATCCCTGCCCATTATTAAGGAAACTTAGTGATGAATCCCGAATTACGGTTAATAGCCAATGTTTGGTCAAGACCGTAGCCCCTTTACAAAGGGGGCTCGAACGACTGACAAGGGGAGCTAAATTTCTTTCGGAAACAAGCTCAAGATACAGTCTAGCCCTCTTATAAGCATTTTATAAAAAGAGGTATTAAGCGAAGGAGTAGGTCGCCAGTTCAATCCTGGCCATCGGCTCATGGTTTAAGAATAAAATTTATAATTAAAAATTAATATTATGGCAGTAAAAAAACCATTTTTAAAAGTTCAATGTTCTGTTTGCAAGGATGTTAATTATTTTACAAAAAAATCCAAAAAGGCAGTGGAGAAAAAATTGGAATTGAGTAAATTTTGTAAATCCTGCAAAAAGCACACAGTTCACAAAGAAGGCAAAAAAGCATAATTGCCTGCCTACCGTAGGCAGGTGCGATATAAAAACTCGGGTTAATTCCCGAGTTTTTTTGTTGAAAAAATGTTTTTTTATGGTATATTTATTAAATGGGGGTGTAGTTCAATGGCAGAATAGAGGTCTCCAAAACCTTTGATCAGGGTTCGACTCCTTGCACCCCCGCCTTCGCCAGCCATAGCGGGCTTCGGCGGGCAATGCCCGTTGAGAATGCGAAGGAGGGATTATATAAAAATGACAGATTTATCAGATAAACAACTTATAGCAAATTATTTATCCGGAGATAATAATTCTTTGGAATTTTTGATTGGCAAATATTTAAAGTATATCTATAATTTTGTTTATAAAAATGTCGGAGATCAAGCATTCGCTGAAGATATAACACAGGAAGTTTTTATTAAAGTATGGAAAAATATCAGAAAATTTGATCAAGATAAAAATTTTAAATCTTGGATTTTACAAATTGCTAAAAATACAACGATAGATTTTTTAAGAAAGAAAAAAACCATACCTTTTTCAAGATTTGAAAATGAAAAAGGACAAAATATTTTGATTGAAAAAATTGTTGCAAAACCGTTAAATTTATTAGAAAATTTGAGCGATAAAAGAACTTTGGCGATGGCACTGAGTGGTTTGACGAAGCAGGAACAAAAACTAATAAACCTAAGATATAATGAGGGAATGGGTTTTAAAGAGATTGCGGAAGTTTTTCAGGAATCAATAAATACTATAAAAAGCAGATATCGTAGAGTAATTATGGATCTCAGAAAAAATATTAAAACATAAGAAAAACGCACCCAAATGCGTCTTTCTTGCGTATTAATTATATGGACATACAGCCACCTAAAGGATTATTCGAAAAAATATTAAAACGCATTCATAAAGAAGAGCGTCTTTTAGTTTTAAGAAAAGTTATTATTTTTTCTTTTATATTATTAGGGTCTTTGGCGGGGTTTGCTCCATCTCTTAAGATGCTCATTTCCGACTTAGACAATTCTAGATTTATTAACTTTTTTTCTTTAATTTTTTCTGATTTTTCGACAGTAGCAACATATTGGCAAAACTTCGCGATGATTCTCTTGGAAACTCTGCCCGTCTTGAGTTTAGCGTTATTTTTATCTATTTTACTGATATTTTTGCAATCAACCAAATCTTTATTAAAAAATTTTAAAATTATTAAAGGCCATAATTTAGTGGTCAATTAATTGATATGAGCACAAACAATTTTTTAGAATCGAAATTATTTAAGGCGATAGTTTTAAGTATGGCCACATTCATTGTATTAGCATTCGTTTTTGGATTAGGAGTTTTTGTCGGAACAAAAAAAGCAGATTTTTCTTTTAAGTGGGCTGAGGAATATCATAGAAATTTTGGCGGACCGCAGGAAGGATTTTTTGGAAATATGATGGGAGATCAATTCACCGCTGCTAACGGAGCGTTTGGTCAAATAATAAAAATTAGTGATGGAATTTTAACTGTAAAAGACAAGGATAATCCAGAAAAAATTGTTTTGGTAAACGATGAAACTTCAATTATATATCAAAGGCAAAATCTAAAATTATCAGATCTGAAAACCGGAGACAATGTGGTGGTTATCGGAGATCCTAACGACGATGGTCAGATTCAGGCAAAACTTATTCGCGTTCTTCCACCTCCGCCACCACCAGTAAGTTTACGTGGAAATATCCATAAATTAAACAATTTTTAAAATGATAAATACGATTAAAAAAATAACTAAAATTACCAAAAATTTTGTTTTAAGACATAAGATAATAAGCTTAATAATAATTTTATGTTTATTGGGTGCAGGATTTTGGATTTATAAATCTTTAACTGATACTAATGGCCAAACTCGTTATGTATTGGGTGCTGTTGAGCAGGGGACAATAATTTCTTCGATAACGGGAACCGGTCAAACATCTGCTACAAATGAATTAGACGTTAAGCCAAAAACATCGGGGGATTTAACTTACGTAGCCATAGTTAATGGTCAAACAATAAATAGGGGGCAACTGATTGCAAAAATAGACACTGCAGATGCTCAACAAGCCGTTGTCAATGCTCAACAAGCACTGGACCAAGCCAATGTTGATTTAGAAAAAATGAAAGGCGTAGAAACCGACCTGGGAAAACTAAGGGGGGTTACAGAAAAAGCACAGGATGTTTTAGATGAAGCCTATGAAAATGGATTTAACACTGTTACAAACGCATTTTTAAATCTGCCGACCGTAATGACAGGTTTACATGACATTCTTTATGACAATACTTTTAATAATTATCAACAAAATATAGATTATTATGTTGGGGGTATTAATACATTCAATCAATCGGCTGAAGTGTATAAAAATAATGTTGAAATATCATATAAAAATGCAAGAGCATCTTATGATAAAAGTTTTGCTGATTTCAAAACAACGAATCGAACCTCCAGCAAAGACAAGATAGAATTATTAATTGATGAAACGTATAACACAATAGGAGAAATTTCTCAATCTGTGAAAGACGCCATTAATCTGATACAGCTTTACCAAGATGAATTTGTAAAATACAACATAACACCAAATTCAATTTCTAATACAGCTTTATCAAGTTTGAGTGGGTATGTGAACACAACAAGCAGTTATCTTTCTTCTTTGTTGTCCGTAAGAACCAACATTGAAACAGATAAAGAAAATTTAATCCAAACAAGTTATAATATTTCAGATCAGGAAAATTTAGTGGCCGAAAAAAAGATGGCATTGGATGATGCAAACAAAAATTTGTCCTATTGTTTTATATATGCGCCATTTTCGGGAGTAGTATCTACCGTAAGTGTAAAAACAGGGGATTTAGTTTCTTCGGGGACAGTACTTGCAAAAATCGTAACGAAAGATGTTACCGCCAGCGTCTCTTTGAATGAAGTTGATGCGAGCAAAGTAGAAATTGGACAAAAAGTCATAATTACGTTTGATGCGATTGACGGTTTGTCTTTAACTGGAGTCGTAAACGGCATAGACACCGTTGGTACGGTGTCACAGGGGGTCGTAAGTTATACTATTCAAATTATTTTTGATACGCAAGATTCTCGAGTGAAGCCCGGAATGAGTGTGAGTGCCAGCATTATCATTAAAACAAAACAAAATGTTTTAATCGTGCCCAATGGTGCTATTAAATCTAAAAACGGAAGTAATTATGTCTTAATTTTTGATAAAACACAGGATACAACAAGCTCGTCAGCTAATCAGGGATTTATTTCTGAAATTGCACCATTACAAAAACCAGTTGAAATCGGAATTGCGGATGATACTAATACGGAAATAATCAGCGGATTAGTCGAAGGAGATCAAATTGTCACCAGAACGATATCCAGTAGTAGTTCCACTGCAAGCGCGACTTCTTCTCCTGCAACAAGACAGGCAACTCAGGGGTTGTTCGGTCCTGGTGGACGATAATAATAATCATATATATGATCGAAATTAAAAATATAGTAAAAATATACCAAACAGGAAGTGTTGGGTATCAGGCTTTATCTGGAGTAAGTTTTACGATAAAAGACGGAGAATTCGTAGCTATAATGGGTCCTTCGGGTTCTGGAAAATCAACTTTAATGCATATTTTGGGAGCATTAGATATTCCAACGACTGGAAAATATTTTTTAGATGGTAAAGATGTTTCCACCCTAAACGAAGATGAACTCACCGACATAAGAAAAAATAAAATAGGTTTTGTTTTTCAGGCCTTTAATCTTCTGCCCAGAGCGACTGCTATAAGAAATGTATCTTTACCTTTAGTTTATACTGGTGTTACAAAAGAAGAACGAGAAAAAAGAGCAAGGTCGTCTTTGAAAGCAGCCGGGTTAGACCAAGAATATTTTAGTCACCTATCTAATCAATTATCCGGCGGACAGATTCAAAGAGTTGCTATTGCCAGGGCTTTAGTTAACAACCCAACTTTAATTTTAGCCGACGAACCGACAGGAAATCTTGATTCAAAAACAGGTGAAATAGTTTTGGAAACATTTAGGAAACTCAACAAAGACTATGGGAGAACAATTGTTCTTATCACCCATGAACACGATATTGCCGAACATGCTGACAGAATTATTTTTCTTAAAGATGGCCTGGTTGTAAGTGATATTAAAAAAATATGAAGATAATAGATATACTGGAAGAAACATTTTTGGCCTTACTGTCAAACAAAGTCAGAACGGGCTTAACTATTTTAGGTATTGTAATTGGAATAAGCTCTGTGATTGTGATGGTATCTGTGGGGCAGGGAGCAACATTATCAATCCAAGCCAGTATAGAGTCAACGGGGTCTAACCTTCTCATGATAACACCGGGTGCCGTAAGAAATATTGGATATTCTGCTCGCTCGGCAGGTGAAACAGCCCAATCTCTTACTCTTGATGATGCTAATGCGATAGCAAACGAAGTTTCATCTGTCCAATATATGACACCACAAGTTACCGGTAGATATCAGGTAGTATATAAAGGAAATAACACAAACACATCAATTATAGGAACGAGCGACACCTATACGCAGGTAAGAAATTTAAGTATAGACCAGGGTTCTTTTATATCCGTACAAGACATAGACAATGCTTCAAAGGTAGCAGTAGTCGGGCCGACTGTTGTTACGGATTTATTTGGTACGGAAGCGATAGCAGACGATGCAATAGGACAAACTATAAAAATCAATAAAATGGAATTTAAGATTATAGGCGTTACAAAAACAAAAGGCGGAACAGGATTTCAAAATCAAGACGACAGAATTTATATTCCCTACAGTGTTTCACAAAGATATTTTGCCGGAAAT
>Ga0172380_10007145_pt1 | contig 12675 bp, 13 predicted proteins | sample Leawe162metaG_FD_119747 | JGI IMG/M metagenome (GOLD analysis project Ga0172380, IMG submission 119747) | Leachate microbial communities from a municipal landfill in Southern Ontario, Canada - Leachate well 162 metaG | ecosystem: Engineered > Solid waste > Landfill > Unclassified | place...
AATGTTATTATGGCTATAATAAATATATTTGTTTTTTTCATATTTTAATCTTTAATTTCAATTGAACCGCTCTTAATGCTTTCGGATAAATCATCGGTTGACGCTCCAGCTAATCCTTCCAAAAATACTTTCTTTTCGTCATCTTCCATCAGCTTCGGTTGAGACAGATTATTTTTAATTGCATACAAGCTGTATATTTTCTTTTCTAGATATATTTCTACTCCTACTCCCAGCCCCTCCTGAGTCTCTTTTGAAAAATATTGGTCGAAAATAAAGTTACCGAGAGAATAGAATATTAATTTATTTTTGTATTTTTCAATGTTTTGAACGACATGAGGATGACTTCCAATGATTAAATCCGCTCCTGCATCAATCATGTCGTGAGCCAAATCCTCCTGCTCTTTTGAACTTTCCGTCTTATATTCCGTTCCCCAATGAACTAAAACAACAAAAAATGTTTCGGAATTATAGAACTTCGTCTCTTTTATCCAATCGAAAATTTCTTCATTTGAACAATTGTTGGGAAATGTAACATTAACTCCGTAAAACGTAATACCATCTTTTTGGGAAATGTAATCGGCATCGCAGCCTATCGGGTCTCCAGTAAAAGCAATGCTGTTTTCTTTTAGAATGATTTTAGTTTCCTCCAACCCCTTATCTCCCATATTTAAAGTATGATTATTCGCTAAAGAAAGCATACCGAATTTACCCAATTTCAAAGATTCGACAACCTTCTTATTGAAAGAAAACTTTAATGATTCGTCAGAGAACTCTTTCGGCTTCTCGTTTATAGGACCCTCAAGGCTGCCGACGGCTAAATCAAAGGTGCACAAAAAATCCTTTATCATTTCTACGGGGTAAACAAAAGAAGTCTTTTCCATCAAAGTCTCAACTCCGCGGTCAAACATCATGTCTCCCACAAAAATTATCTTCTGAGGCACATATTCATTTTTCTCAACATTTTCAACGGCCAAAGAAAGGTTAGCTGGGGCATTTTCCACCCTAAACCAGCCGAATATCTGTCCAGAACAAAATAGAAAAAATATAAGAAATATAAATAGAAATATTCTACCTTTCATAATCCAATTGTACCATATAAAAGACTTGAGAAACAACCCTTAAAGTGGTATATTTAAGAAAAATATGAAACAAGAACTATTCATCCTCCCCTTTGATCACCGTTCCTCTTTTTTAAGGGATATTCTCAATCTGTCTAAAAAACCCAACAAAAAAGAAAAAGAAGGAGTAGAACAGCTTAAAAATATCATCTTTGAAGGATTTCTTTCCGTCGTTAAAAAAGAAAAAGATAAGAAAAAATTTGGCATTCTGGTTGATGAAGAATACGGAGAAAAAATTTTAAACAAAGCCTATGAGGAAAAAGTTACAATCTGTTTACCCGTGGAAAAAAGCGGCAAAGATGAGCTCACCCTCGAATACGGAAAAAAGTTCAAAGAACATGTTGATAAATTCAAACCGGACTTTGTTAAAATACTTATAAGATACAATCCCTTAAACTCAGAAACAAATAAAAAACAATTAAAGGTTCTTTATAAAATAAACAAACTTTCAAAAAAATACAAAATCATTCTTGAGCTTCTAGTTCCTCCGACCGAAAACGAAAAAAAAATAAAAAACTACGATAGAAAAATAAGAATTGAAAGAACAATCGGAGCAATTGAAGAGATTAAAAAAGCTATAAAGGTTAATATTTGGAAACTAGAAGGATTTGAAAAAAACCAGTGGAAAAAAGTAATTGATACTATCCCCAAGGAAAGCAAAATCATCTTCCTCGGCCGCGGACAAGACAAAAAGAAAGTTGTCCGATGGCTTAAAGCTGCCGCTCCGTTCAAAGAAATCGTCGGATTCGCTATCGGCAGAACAACATTTTTAGAAACGCTCAAAGAATATCACAAAGGGAAAATATTAAAAGAAAAAGCAATAAAAATAATTGCTAATAACTTTAAAAATTTCATAGAATTATGGAGAAAGCAAAAAATAAAAAATCTATCTTAGAGATTTATTGATTATTTCTTCTACATTTTTACCTCTGTCTTTAATTACTTCTCTCGCCTTCTTTAAAGAGCGCGGCTTGAAACTAGAAAGATGGGGCACAAAATGAATAAAACAGTGCACCAAGAAAGCGGAAAGTCCGATAAGTATAAAAATCGGATATTCTTTATATATCCCCGAAGAGAATAAAGCAAAGATAAAAAACAAATAAGAAAGTGAAAGAATAGAAAAAGAAACCGCATCAAAAAATTTGAGGTAGCTTTTCCTATACTTTATCGCCACCCAAATTACTACATCTATCAATTCGATTAAGAAAATCACAAAAAATATTCCTTTCCATAGTTGAACCTCTGGCTGATAAAGGATATTGAAATCTGGCTTGTAATTAAACTTAAGAAAAGTCGTCCAATTATTAACCTGATAAGGGAAAACAGTAAGCAAGCTGAATATAATCAATCCTAGCAAAAGACCAACATAGGAAAGTAAAGGGCTCAATATCATTATTAATCTAGTAAAAACTCTTTCATAATTAAGCGTCCTTATAAACCTTATAAGGTAAGAAAAGGAAAGAACAACTAATATCCATCCGACTAAATTTTCAAAAGGAACTCCATACCATTCTTGACTTAATGGTATTGACCAGTGCCAAAAACCAAGCCTTATAGCAACAACATCTATAAAAATATCTATCATAACAGCGATAAGGGCATCCATGGCTGGACGGAATCTCCACGGAATATTGTATTGATCACTCAAAAGCATTGAACAATAAATGATAACAGCCAACCATAATCCTATGGCCAAAGGAACATTCATCACTTCTACTAAAAAAAGATTGCTGTAGTAGTAGGTGTGAGCGATGTAGGTATTCCCTATTTCTAAAATCATTCCAAAAGCAGCACAACTTAATATCTCAAAAATACGCATTGAATTGCGCCTTAATACCTCCCTAAAAAATATAATGGCAAAAGAAATGAACCCTAATAGCTCAAAAGCAACAAAAAGAGCTGGATGAAATAATGGATTACTAATCATATTTGCATTATATCACATAAAGAAAAATAATTAATGCTTTATTCTCCTTTCTTTCCATTTTCCAAATCTAAAAACAAGGTAACCCAAAATAGCGGCAATCGTACAGGTTATTGAAAAAGACCACCCTATACCCAAAAAACCCAAAGAGGTGTAATGGGATAATGCATAGGCCACGGGAATTCTTAATATCCAAAAGGCAAAAATCGACAAAATCATTGAGGTAATGGTATCCCCTGCTCCGGTAAAGGTCCCGTTAAATATCTGCTGTAATCCAAAAAACCCAAAAAATAAAGAAATAGTCCTGATATATTCCGTACTCTGCCTTATCACCTCCAAATCATTGGGGATAAACAGCCTTGAAATGCCTTCGGCTAAAAAGAAAATAAATATTCCCAAAATAGTCAGAACAAAAAAAGAAATTTTCGTCACAGCCTTGGTAATAGCTTCTGCTCTTTCCAATCTTCCCGCCCCGACACTCCTCCCGACCATAATTGAAGTCGACATCATAAAGGAGAGGGATATTACCATGACTAATCCTAAAACTTCTCCCCCGACTCCGTAAGCGGCTATACTTGAAACTCCAAATCCAGTGACTAAAAATGTTATAAGCACCAGACCGGCGGAACGAAAAAACTGCTCCGCCGAACCAGGAATACCGATTTTTAAAATTTTCTTTAATTCTTTCCAGTTAGGCACAAAATTCTTGCGCTCTAAAATAATTTCACTTCTACCCTTAAAAATAAGCCATAATGCTATCAAGGTATTGATTACTTCGGAAAAAATAGTAGCCCAAGCCGTTCCGACTGTTCCTAGTTTGAAAGTAAAAATAAAGAGAGGATCTAAAAAAAAATTGAGAATAACAGTAAAAAGAATTATGTACAAGGGTAAGTTAACTTTCCCTAAAGCCCTCATTAGTGATTGATAAAGAGCGAAAGCAAAAACAAAAACAGTACTTATAAAAAATAATTGGAGGTAAGAAAGTGCACCGAAAGAAACTAGACTTTCCGCTCCGATTAATTTTATCAAAAACGGAGAAGAAAAATATCCAACAATCGAAAGAATAGAAGAGACAAAAAACATTATCAGTATCAACTGGGCGGAAACATGATTTATCTTTTCTTTGTCTTCTCTTCCTTTATGGTGAGAAATCATTACCGTTCCCGAGACAAACAATCCTGCGCCCAGAGAAATAACCAAAAAAATTATAGAATAACCGACGGAAACCGCGGCTAAGCTTTCCGAATTTAAGCGCCCCAACCAAAAAGCGTCTGTCATAGTATAGGCCGACTGTAAAAAATTGGCTATGGCAATCGGGATGGATAATTTAAAAAACTGCCTCCAAACCGATTCTTCATTTATTTTTACTTTTTCTTCTTTCATAATTCAAAAAAACAAAAACCGGGTCCGCCCCAGCTTCTTGTTTTTAACTTAAAGATCCTACTTTAACGAAAACGAGGCTTTGACGGTAATCATTATTTCTTTTTCTATTGTTGAAACATCGTAATTTCCATAATCAGAAATATCAACTGAATTAGGTTGCATCACTTGAACTACCCCCATGCTGGCCGATTTTAAATTACCTATCTTCTTACCTGTACTCTGAGCTATGCTCTCTGCTCTCTTTTGCGCATCTTTCATTGCCTCTGGCAAAAGATTAACCCTCGCCTCAGGAAGCTTGGCGTAATAGTACTCAGGAGAAGAAACTGAAAAAATGACTCCTTGGTCTATGACCGACTGGGTATTTTTAGAAAGATTCTTTATCTTTTCAATATCGGTTGATTGAATCATAACATTCTGAACTAGCATGTACTCATCGGGCGCATTTGTTTTGTCGTAATTATATTGCTTCTGCATAGAGACGGGAGAAATGGTCAATTCTGCATCGGTAATCCCGTTATCCTTCAAAAATTTTGAAACGATTTCCTCGTCCTGCTTCATCTGCACGTATCCAATCTTTAAATTAGAAGCAAGAACCGTTCTTGCAAAACTTGAATTCCATTTCACTATATCTGCGGTTACTGACTGTTTGGCCGAACCAGTAACACTTAAAAAATTATCGGCCGCTTTAATCTGATATAAAGAAAAAGAAATTATACTTACTCCGACAACAAAAAATAATCCTAAAATTAATGAAGTTTTAATTAAGCTTTTTTCTAAAATTTCCATAGTTAATTATTTATTCTTATATATTAACATCTTATCACTGTGAAAATATTTGTAAAGCTATATATCGTATTTATTCCCATACACGGGAACGATAATATCAGACTTTGTCGTGCTTTTTAATATCGTAGCTAAAGATTGTCCGGCACTTTCTTCCCCGTGGACTACAAAGACTTTTTTAGGTTTAGGATTTTTTATCGCATCAATCCAATTTAAAAGAGCTAATTGGTCAGCGTGAGAAGAAAAAGAAAAAATCGCCGAAACATCGGCCCTAACATGAATTATTTTACCATCTATTTCAACCGATTTTTCCTTATTAATTAACCTTCTGCCCAGAGAGCCTTCAGATTGATAAGAAATGATTAAAAGAGTGTTTGCGGAGTCGCCCAAATATCTCTTCAAATAGCTCTTTATCTTTCCTCCTTGAAACATCCCGCTTCCGGCAAGAATAATCTTAGGTGGTATGGCTTTTTCAGCAACCCCAGCCTGAGAAATATTATTTATCATAAATAACCCCTTAAAATCAAACAAATCGTCTCCCTTTCTTATTAAGTCCTTTGCCTCTTTGTCATAAAAATCAACATAATTTCTATATATTCCGGTTGCTTTGATGGCCAGAGGGCTATCTAAAAAAACTGGGACATAAGGAATCTCTTGACTCTCAACCCAATTATTTAATTCGTAAAGCAATTCCTGGGTCCTCTCCATTGCAAACACAGGAATCATCAGAGTTCCTTGCTTTTCAATAACTTCTTCTATTTTTTTCTTTAAAGCCTCTTTTCCTTTTTCTTTTGATTCATGAATACGATTCCCGTAAGTCGACTCGATAAAAACAATATCTGCTCCAGATATTAATTCCGGATCTCTAATAATGGGCGCAGGAGAATTTCCTAAATCACCCGAAAAAACCAGCTTCTTTTCCTTACCATTTTCTTCCAATAAAACTTCGAAACTCGTAGAGCCAAGAATATGCCCAGCATCTCTCAATTTTATTTTCACATTATCATTTATTTTGTTCTCTTTTTCGTATGCAAGGCAAGTGAAAAATTTTATTAACTCAAAAATATCTCCTTCGGTACAAAAAGGAGCTACGAAAACCTTACCTTCATCCCGCGAAACCTTGAGCGCGTCCAAAAGAATTATTTCCGCCAAATCCCTGGTCGGAGCGGTTGAATAAATCCTACCCCTAAAACCGTCCATAAAAAGCTTGGGCAGTCTTCCGCAATGATCAAGATGAGCGTGGGTTAAAAGAACAAAATCTATATCTTTAGGATTAAAAGAAAAATCTTTCTGATTTTTTTCAGCTTTTTCTCCTTGAAACATCCCGCAATCAACCAAAAATTTGACTCCCTCCAATTCAATTAAAATACAGGAGCCCGTTACTTCTCGGCAAGCGCCGTGAAAAGAAATTTTCATATCTAGGGTTCAAATAAAGATTCTGGTTCAAGGACTATGCTTTTGACCTGAGGAAACTGCTTCGCCGTCTTTAACACTTCTTCCATTAGAAGTCCAACTCGGCACGATCCTCCGCTAGTAAATCTGGGAACTTCAGTAAATTTCAATGTAAGTTTTCCTTTTTCACTCAAATTAGATTCTAACAATTTAAAATCGGCATTGGGAAATTCAGTTGTAAAGCCTTCACTTTTCTCTTTTTCCGTCAACTGACCCCTAATCAACAATTCGACTGTGTTCTTAATAATATCCTGACCGCTCAATATTTCTCTCTCTACGGGCACAACAAATTCATAATCACATGAATTTTCCTTGTCCTGCGATTGGTTATAGTAAAAAAGAGATACTTTTTCCCTCTTCTCCGGCTCATACCAATTGATATACAAGCTGGCCATTCCCATTTTTACACTTATGTTTATCTTCTTTAAAGATGATTCATAATTTAATGACTGGTACGTATTCTTATCAGTGGAAATTAAATTAGGTAATTCCTGAGAAGATAATCCTGATTCAACAAATAATTTCACCCCCACGGTTCTCGGCAAGCTTAAATTAATAGAACTAGCCCCAGCCTCTATAACAACATTTGAATTATTTAAAATATCGCCCATTTTCAAATTAACATTTGAGGCTCCCGTATGAACCGTAACCGATTCCACCTTGATATTAGTTAAATCGATGTTATTATTAGAAGCTCCGCTATTAATACTGAGAACTACATCTATATTTTTATCTATACCCACAGCAAATTCATTTTTAAAATTACCGCTATGCATCCACTTGCGCCCCTCCTTAATTCCTATTTCGACATCCTGAACGCCATTTTCTGTTTTTGAATTAACACTGGCCGCCATTAAATTTGTTTTTAACTCTCCTTCAACTAGATTTTCGGTATTTATTCCGTAAACCATAACTTCTCCCGCACCAACATTGAGAGAAATATTAGCCTTCTCGACCGCTAAGTCTTTGGAAACGCTTATCGGAAAAACCGAAACCGCTCCATAACTAACGATAGGATGAACTATGAAAAAAATAAAAACAAGGGAAACGGATATTGCCGCCACTATCGAACCCAAAACGGTGGAAACAACGTTTTTCTTGCTAAAAAAAGTCAAACCGATAAAAATAATCAATAAGGGAAAAACCATTAAAAAATTTACATTTAAAACGATTATTCCTAAATTATTGACTAAAAAAGCTAAACCTAAAATAACAATAAATAACCCGAGAAAAGCTTTGCTAAAATCGCATTCAACTGCTTCAACAGGTTTTGTTTGGTTTAATTTCTTCATTTTTTTATTTCTTATTACTTCCAAAAATTATTTTCGACCCGATAAGGATTATTATCAACCCCCAAATAACACCCCAGTTGACCCAAGTGAATGGACTGTAGTTAAAAACCTGTTCGAAAAGAATATTTAATCCAACTAAAACTATTACTAATCCAATAATATTCTTAACACTACCAAGCCAATTACCATTTCTTTTTATTTCCTCGGCCATCTCTTGGGCTTTTTCTTGAGTTTGTCCGATAACGTCTCCATTCTTTTTAATTTTCTTTTCTCCGTCTGCCTCAGGAATAATAACTGCAAGAATTAAATATATTATAATTCCCGAACCGCCCGTAAAAGACAAGATAATAAATAGAATTCTTATTATCAACGAATCAACTTCAAAATATTCTCCTAGACCTCCGCAGACTCCGAAAATAACACGGTTGGTTCTCGAGCGATAGAGTTTTTTCGTATTATTCATTTTTTTGTTTTTAATTATTATTGTTTTTATTATACCACAAATTTAAAAAAGTAAAAAACCGCAAGGGCGGTTTTTTGCTGTAAAATATTTTTTTAATCTTTACCCATTAGATAAGCAAAGGCGACGTACAATGCTGACAATCCAACTAAATCATATACTATTTTAACTAACATGGAAGAAGCTCCGAACAAAGCAGTAACAAGATTAAAACTAAAGAAACCAACTAAGCCCCAGTTTAATCCTCCGATAACTACTAATATCAAAGCAATTAAACCTAAAGTATTTAGTTTTTGCATTTTTTAATTTCTTATTTGTTATCCGACCTTTTTAAGTTCTGTAAATATTTTACCTTTAACTATTTTTAAAAGCAATAAAATTATCAACGATTATTCAGAAACAAAGGTTGTTTCCCCACATTTTTTTTCAATCTCTTTAATTTTTTTAGAAATAGAATCGTCCTTGGGTTCAATGGTAAATAATTTTCTACCATCATTAAGAGTAAGATAAACCTCTTTTTTATTATTTAATGAAACTTCATTAATCTTACAATCATTTAAAAAACCGGTGGCTACTTCCCAATCAACCACTACTGGACCGTTTGCAATATCAATATCGCTTCCACCTAAAATTTCCAATTCTCTAACCAAAATTTTTCCATTGGCATCAATACCTTTAATACTAGCTCTGTCTCCCGCGACCAAGTCCAAGCAAGAATTATCTTGATTCTTACAGACACTTTTATTGTCAAAAGATAATTTGACATTACTGGCCGGACTTCCCGGATTTTCGTATACTAAATACCAAGTATTTTCTTCCAGCCCAGGATTATTAATCACTAAATTTCCAACTCTTGAAAAATTAATATTTTCTTCTGCTCCCGCATTAGAAAAAAACTGCTGATAGGTAAAAAATCCTATAATAATAAAAACTATTACACTTAAAGCTGTTATAATTAAAGAAATACCTTTATTTGCATCAAACATATATTAATTTTTACGGCTGAAGAATATCTTCCGTTCTACCATCTATACTAATGACAACCTTCTTGACCGAAGAAAACTGCATCAAGGTTTCTGTTATTTGTTTTCTAATTTCGGCAACACGACAAGAACCCCCGATTCCCTCTTCTAAGGCTTCATTAAAATCAATCATGGCAGTTCCGTTAATTATAGTCAATTTATTAATTTTTGAGTTTTGATTAATACCAGAAAAATATCCGCTATTTTTTTCTTCATCGGTTGGACCTTTGATTAATTCTTCAATTGCTGCTCTGGCGATCGCTTCAGTTTTAATAACTTTTCTTTCTATTGGAAAAACTGCCGTACAATCCTCTTCATTGCCCTGCTTGCTAAAATAAACTTTAACAATAGATGTTTCTTCAAGAAACTTCACAGGCAAACTCATGACCTCTTCCTTATCAGGCATTCCGCTTGGATTCTCGTTATGAAAAACAAGAAAAAGATCGCTGTCTTTCGGAGCCTCAAAACTTAAAATTGCATCAAAGTTAGTCGGCATTTTCATCCAGTCGGAAGTAGCATTTAAAATAGCTAAACCAAGCCTCTCACCGTCAGAACCGACTAATTCAACTGTTCCAACCTGGCCTTCAAACCCAGTCCAATGACCTCCTGTAACTCTTCCTTTAATTGTTAATGGAGAACTTATCGCCTGTCCACTTGTAATATTATATATCTCTATATTTTTTAAGGCAGGGATTTCTTTCTCCTGGTTAATGAGGTAAAAAATTCCCACAAAAGCCATTATTAAAAGAATAATTAGTCCGATTGTTATGTATTTTTTTGTCATACTAATATTTATTTTAAATGCTGTATATCTCTTGACTTAGTATTATGTCGTTATCCTTAAAAACGAATCTTCCTTTAAATTTTTGTTTTTTTAAAAAAAAAGGGAACCAATAAGGATCATCAGGCCACATACTTTGAAAAGGAATTTCTTCCAAATTAAACCAACGGGGACTCATTTCTTCGGTTTCCACCGGTTCTCCTTCGTAACTCAAAACATCAAAAATATGTACTTCCATTAATTTACCCGTATCCATAAAATTAAAATCTATCAACCCTCTTTCTTCAATATTTTTAACAATTAATCCGGACTCTTCCAACATTTCTCTCTTGGCTGCTTCCGAAATAGTTTCTCCCCCTTCCACCTTTCCTCCGAATCCGTTCCACCTCCCCTCTCCAAAACCCCTTTTTTTCATACCTAAAAGAACCTTGCTGTCTTTCACGGTCAAGCAAAGAGTTAAAATTTTAGGCTTTAAGTTATGGGAAAATTCTATTGCTTTCTCAATATCCTCGTCATTCGGCCTTCTCTTGTTCATCCCTCCGAATAACTTCAGTGGACCATAGTCGCTAAATCCAGGACAATTAAATATAGAGACAACCTTTCCTCCCTTTGCAACAATTTTTTCTCTTAATGATTTATTAAAATTATTTCCCACTTGCTGCTCTTTTGATCCGCTTGTAGAAAACATGAAAAACCTCTTATTCAAAGTATTTTCAAATTTATCAACTAAATTCAACATCAAATTATGGTACTTGCCCATATATATACCAGAGCCAAGCCCAATCAAATCATACTCTTGCAAATTAAAATTTTTCAAATCGGACAATTTTACGATCTCTGCCTTAAGCTCTTCTGCTATTACTTTTGCTATTTTCTCCGTGTTATTGTGATGCACCGAGTTATAGACGATTAAGGTTTTCATATGGTACCATTTTACCTCTAAATTGAAATTTTGACAAAGGAATGATAAAATTTAACCATGATTGAATTTTTAAATAATCAGGGACTACTGACAATTTCCGCTTTTTTAATGGGCGTAATAATCAACTTTGACATCTGTCCACTGGCTGGAGATTTTGCCATTCTTTCCTATATCGTTAATAAGGCTAATGGTTTCAAAAAAACCTTTCCTCACATTTTATTATACACCGTGGGAAGAATAACTGCTTATTCCGTCTTAACGATAATTATATACTTCGGACTGTCAAAAATTAATTTTTCTTTTTTCCAAGAAAAAGGAGAACTAATTATCGGAATAGCCCTGATCACTTTTGGACTAATGAACTTAAAAAATAAAGAGCACTGCCATGAGCATGAATCTCCTGATTCAAAAAAAATAACTGCTAATAAAAGTCTATTCGGATCTTTCTTGTGGGGGTTTCTTTTTTCTCTCGGATTTTGTCCCCATAGTGCGGCTATGTTTTTTGGAGTATTTATCCCTATCGCCACGAATCCTCCTTTTAACCCGATATTGCCACTGATGTTCGCAGTTGGAGCCAGCTCTGTTATAATATTCTTTTCCGTAGTTCTTTCTCTTAATCCAATTAAAGGAAAATATTTTCTTGAAAAAATTGAGCAAAAAGAAAAAAAGACCAAACTTTTGGTCGCATTGATATTTATAGCCGTAGGAATACTTTACTTGATAAAATAAATTATTCTTGTCTCAGGGCATTAATGGGATCCATATTTGCAGCTTTTTGCGCCGGATAAACTCCGAAGAACATTCCGATTAAAGCGGAAAATAATAAAGAAAGAATTACCGATAAAGGAGAAACCGCGTAAGTCCAATTTATTCCGAAAGATATAGCAATATAATAAATAAGCAATGATATTCCCGCTCCGACAACTACTCCGAATAAACCTCCTAAAAATGTTAAAATTCCGGCTTCAAATAAAAATTGCCAGAGAATATCTTTTCTTTTAGCTCCAACTGCTCTTCTTAATCCAACTTCAAATGTTCTCTCAATAACCGAAACATACATAATATTGGTGATTCCCACTCCTCCGACAACCAAAGATACTGCGGCAATGACGGCCAACAACATGGTAATGGCCGATAATATCGTCCCCATCATGTTTTGAGCATCAGCCATAGTCATAACCTCGAAATCATCTTCATCGGGATCGTTAATATCATGAAGCTCTCTCATTAAGGCTATTAGACTATCTTTGGTTTCTTCTATTTTATCCGGGTCTTTTGCTTTTACCGAAACTCCTATAACATAATCTGTTCCTAAAAGTTTTTTTTGCATGGTTAATGTCGGAATATAAACTACTTCATCCATGCTGAATCCGAAAGAAGCTCCTCGCTCAGATAAAATACCGACGACTCTGAATGGCTTGCCTCTGACATATACTGATTTACCAACCGCCTCATCGTCTCCGAATAAATCATTTTTTATCTTACTTCCCAAAACAATAACCGAAGAAATTGAATTCTCCTCGTCCTCGGAATAAAAA
>Ga0172380_10007146_pt1 | contig 12672 bp, 12 predicted proteins | sample Leawe162metaG_FD_119747 | JGI IMG/M metagenome (GOLD analysis project Ga0172380, IMG submission 119747) | Leachate microbial communities from a municipal landfill in Southern Ontario, Canada - Leachate well 162 metaG | ecosystem: Engineered > Solid waste > Landfill > Unclassified | place...
ACTTCCAAGACCTTCTTCGCTGCTTCAGCTTTCTGCTCTTCAGTAGGTTGTCGCTGCGTGAACTTAGTGTTCACATTCTTAATGACAACCAACCCCACTTCGGTGACCCACCCCGTATCCAGAGGAATCCATTCTTCTGCAACCTTGAGCCATCGCGTATAGCACTGCTCACTCGTCTTCAGAAACCTGGAGAACCCACCATCAGCGCGTGTAGCTTCCTCACCTACTACGCTGTGATAGAAGCTTTGAACAACCGTCAGGCGGTCCTTAGGGTTGATAATAGGGATAGGCGGGTTGATTAACCGCTGGACTTGAGAATCGTCTGGGTCAGCAACCGGTCCCATTGAAGGTGGAGATTCTCGGGTTGCCTCAGACTTGGTTGGATTCTCTTCATTGAATTCGGTATTTTCTTGTGGCTCCACTGGTCGCTCCTACCAGTTAAAGACTGTAGATCGTTATGCCTCAAACGCTTCGATTACGACGTTAACGCTGGCCGTATCGGCCTTGACTCGCAAAGCATGTCCAGTCCCTGTCGTACTTGTCCCAGTGCCATAGGACTCCCCCAGGTTACGAGACAGCCGGAAGCTGTAGGCGGCACCGGCTGGCACTTCGCCAATAGGAAAGAAGGTACTGGTGACAGGGTCCCAAGCCCCATATTCGACAAAGTTGGTAGAGTCTAAGTTGTGAATGGTCACCAATCCTGGAGTAACCAGTGGACTAAAGTCCACGTTTACTCCAGCTACCGTCGCCGTAACAGCACCAGGGCAAGGGCCGTTAGTGCCTGTCACATCCTCGTGGTGAGAGGTAGGCCGGCTTTGATAATCAATCTCACCCTTACGGATCTGCAAGCTGGAGCGGATAGTGGCTTCGTTGGCCATGTTAGTCACTCACTATAATTGCGTTGGAATGCCGAGAGTCAGGAAGTTGCTCTCGCCATAGAACTCAAACTTGTGTAGGTAGATGTTGCCTGAAGCTACTGTCCCTGTAGTTGGTACAGTTGCAGAAGCCGTGTAGCTTGCTGCCGTTGTGTTGGCCGGTAGCCCCTTACCATTCAAAAATACTCGGCCTAAATTCCCTTGCATGTCCACATATTGGATGAAATGTTGAGGGTTAAGGTAGCTGGGCACTCCGCCGCCTTTGAGAGCCAACACTTCATACTTTGACACGTTAGAATTGGTAGTGTCTTTCACCCATCGACCGTTCAGTACCTTTGTTCCTTCGTCAGGAATGGTCACATCGAAGGTGCCATAGCGAATATCAAAGTCAAAGGTTCTGGTGTAGTAGTAATCGCAAGACCCCCAGACCTGTCGCTGCCAAGACACGTTTGACAGCTTGATACAACGCTTAGCCAAGCCCCATAGGGTATCATCGTTGAGGGTGTCAATCATCATCGAGAATGTTTCTAGCCCTAGGCTAGCTACGTTCTGCTCTATTTTGACAGTAGGCCGATTGCAATCAAACTCCACCTCTGGTCCACGGAAGGGCTCATGTGCTGTGTTCTTCAGTAGGTTACCGTTACGATCAATCCAGGCTTCTCTGGAGTACTTAACGAATGAACCACTTATCTTCTGGGGCTCTAGTAGGGGATCTTCAATGGGAGTGTCTTGACAACGATGTAGTGGCTTTGTAGAGAACTTCTGATCAACAATCCACCACTTGTGCTTCTCTCCATCTTTAGCTTCATGAGGTTCAATGCTAATCCAAGGGTAACAGAAAGCCCAAGGATCATTGTCGTTGCCAAACTGCCATGTAGAACCTATTTCAGGTAACCCGGCAGCACTCATTACTGCCATGGGGCCGTCATTAGTATCAGTGGTTTTGACTAGGTGCTGGACCTTGAATTCTCGGTAGCCTTCTTCATCTCTGCCACCGCTCCAAGTCCTAGGTCCGCCGTGTACTGAGGCTGCCATACTATAGGCCTCCCCCATTGCTAGCGTTTGTTATTTGTATACCTTCCAGAAGGTCTTTACTCAGTTGCTTCTGGTTCAAGTCCCTAATCTCCTTGAGAATGTCAGTGGATTCGTTAGAGACAATATCAGACCCGAAGAATTCTCGGGCTTGTCTTGCCTCAGCGTCCCGACCTTGGTTATTGACTCGAATCCCTTCAATCAGCTGGTTCTGTTGCCAGGCTGCTCTAGAGGCTTGTGGAGTGAGTCTAGCCTGAAGAGCCCGCAACCGTTGCTGGTTCTTGGGGTTAGCTAACTCTTCTGGCGACATCATTAAGAAGTTATCCGAAGCCTTAGTGGCACGGGAGGCGGTTTGGCTTATGCCAGTTTGGTACTCAGCCAAACGCCACATCGACTCAGCACTACCCATCAGAGAGGGCTTGATTCCGCTAGCGTCAAACTTGGCTTTCTCAGCACGGGCCTCTTCAATGGCCTTCTTGTATTGCTCGTAGGTGTAGATGTTCTTCTCAAGCATCTCACGAGCAAATTCTTGGGCTTTGGCAAATCTCTGCTCTGGGGTGAGCAGTTTCTCAGCCAAACGCAAAGCCTCTTCTCGTCCTTTCTGCTCTCTATCACGCATTTCATTCATCTTAGCTTGTGCGGCAAATTCCTTGGCCCCCGGGAGGTTGGCTTTTTCTGCTTGCTTAGCTAGGTTGTAGTTCTTGACGTTGGCTTTATCTAAGTTTTCCAGGGCTTTCCTAGCAGCCTCTACTTTGCTCTGGTTGGCTTGGCTTCTTACTCTGGCTAATTCTCTTTCAGCAATAGTCAATCGTTCGACGGCTGCTGCCCGATCCTTCATGAAGTAGCTTTCCGTCCGAGCCTCTTCTTTGAAGGCTTCGGTAGCCTTTTGTGTACTACTTTCTAGTTCAGCTGATTTTTTATTGGCTTCTGCTTGTGCTAAGGCAAATCCTAAAGTGGCGTCAGTCCCGTTCTCCATAGCATAATTCAACTCAGCCTGGGCTTTACCACCGGCGCGTAGGGATTCAGCCTCTTCGTTAAGAGTTTCAATTGCCTTACGTACGTTTGCTTCAGATTCAACTATTTGCTTCTCCAGCCTTTTTCTGGTCAGTAGATCTAAACTGGAAGCCGAGGCATGCTCTTCCAAGCCGCGATTCAACAAATACTGTTCTTTCGATCCAGCCCGCAGGACCCCAATCTCCTCAGTAAGAGATTTGATGGTGGATTCAATATCAGCAATAATCTTTCCTGATTCCTTGGCTGCGTACTTCAGGTCGATATGTGCATCTACAGCTTGACGTAGAGCTGGTGGCAATCCAGCCAAGCTCAGTTTGTACTTCTCCAGTTCTTTTTCAGTCAGGCCATACTGCTCTGCTTCTTCCTCTAACTTGGCAATCATTTCAGCTGCCAAGACCTGAGGTTCTCTATTCCTAACAATATCCATCTCAGCTTTTGACAGACCCTTGTTAGCTGCCTCAAGCATTTTTGTTTCAGTGGTTGTCTTACGAAGAGAAGCCTCCCGTAAATCCAGCTGTTTAATCATCTCAGCGCCAGCAGCCGTAGCTTCTGGAGTAGGATTCAGCAGCTTGGACACTTCCGCAGCCATGCCTTGCAGGTGCTCTAACTCTGCCCTGTCATTCTTGATTTCATTCTTAAGCTGGTTGATGTTCTTTTCATTCCAAAACCAAACCTCCTCGAATGACCCTTCCATCCTAGCCAAGCGGGATTCTTTGGCTCCGACTGATTTTTGGCTGCCCTTTATTTTACCACCTAGTCTCTCAGATTCTCTCTGGTAGACTTCCCTCTTCTGGATTTCAGTTGCTCCAGCTGGCATCTGCATGTAGAATTCATGACGTTGAGATTCAAACTTCCTAAACTTGCTGGACAGCAATTCTCCCTCTGCAAAGGCGGCATTCAATTTGTCCTGGGCAGAAGCCGCGTCTAGGATAGATAAGGTAACGGCCGTAATGGCCCCATAAACCCCTACCCGCCAGGCTACTGCGTAGGCAATAGCACTGCCTGTCATTAGCTGGGTTGTGCCTGCAACGCTATGGAGGGTGTTTAGCCACGTTGCTGTGGCCTTACTGGCAGCAATAGTGGCTGGAGCTATGCTTAAGAGGGCAGTACCCATGCCAGAGAGCTTTATTGCAGCGAGGGTCATCGCTACGCTAGACAGCTTCTCCATTCCAATGCCAAACACTTCGACTGCCCCAGCAGAATAGGCAATCGCTGTTTTGCTAGACTTGCTGAGGTTGTCAAAGCCTTCAGTCATTCTCCCTTGCCAATCGACAAAAGCCTTGGCTGCCGGCACCAACTCATCACCAAGTTTGCGCTTGAAGATACCAATGTTATCATTGAGAGTTGACTGTAATCCCTCTAGAGACTTGGACTGCTTGTTCATCAAATCGAGTTTACCGCTAGCGCTAGCAAATGCTTCTTTTACCATCGTAACAGTAATACGTCCAGACTCCATCTCCTTCTTCAATGTGGCTACGGACTTACCTGTCTTCTTAGCGATTTCGCTTAGAGGATTGAATCCCGCATTGATCATTTGTAGTAGGTCCTGCCCCATCAATCGGCCAGACGATGACATCTGACCAAAGGCGTAGGACATCTGCATAACCTTCTGAGCGTCCACCCCGCCGGTAACATCGCCGATGCTCTTTAGGATTGGCAGGATTTCATCTGCCTTAGTGCCATACTGCATCAGCATCTTCGTGGCACCGAGCAGGGTGGGCATCTCAAAGGGCGTTTTCGCAGCAAAGTCAGTCAGGTTTCTTAGCAGCCTGTCGGCATCCTCTGCATTACCAACCAAAGCTCGCATTGAAATGCTGGTCTTTTCAAAGTCCTTAGCTGCCCTCAGCATCTCCGTACCAAGGCCGCCACCTAAACCCCTAATTGTTGAGCCAATCTGACTTAGACTGTATCCTAAGGCAGTAAGCTTGATGCCAGCCATGTCTGAAGCCTGAGCACTTCGGGCAAGAGAACTGTTAAGATTGCCAACACCATCATTACTCCGCTTCAGAGAATCCTCTAAGTGGTTGATTCGCTGTTCGAGTTTAGTGAATTCTCTAGTAGAAGATGACACCTCCTCTACCATCTTCTGGTATTTGGAAACGTCACCAACCAGGCGGACTACTAGGCGTTCAATTTCAGTTTCACTTGCCACGCTTACTTCTCCTGGCTTCTGCTTCTTTTTGCTTTCGCATGGCTTCCCTAGCAGCGCTCAACCGCATTGCCCATACGGCTTTGGAAATAGCCGTGGCTGCCCTTCGGCTGTCCGCAGTAGGCTTCTGGTTAGCTGGCTTGAACCTTAGCTTCTCAGTCTTTAGGTCAATGCTACGAGCATTCTTCGCCCAACCTTGATGCACACGTTTGGCGATTTGCATCAAGTAGTAATCCGACCGACTAGGCTCATTGTATTCCTCTTCTAACCACTCGATCCACGTGAGGAATTCTCTGTGGGAGATAGTCTTAAGATACTTGAGCAAGGGACCCTTGACTTTCAGGTGGCTGGCGAGGCGGAGTTGGTTGTGGTATTGCTTAGCGCGTTTTTTGAGGGGTTCCCCTTACGCATCTTGTTGAGTTGTTTGGTCAGCAATTCAACTTGCTTGACGACAGTCTCTTCGTCTTGTACATCAATCTCACTGATTTCCTTAGCCTTCTCAAACAGCTTCTTCACCATACGGCTAGGCCAACTGCGCACCACCTCCACCGGGACGTTATTGCTTGCCTCATCGAACAAGCATAGAGACACCAACAGAGGTTCAGTGGCGGCCATGCTCTTGTGATCAACACCGGAGAATTCACCATTGGCCAGCTTCAAGCATTCAGACTTAGCCCCCTCATACTGACAAGCGGCAGCCTCATCGGCTTCCCTAAGTGTGTAGGACTTGCCCTGATACTTGACCGGAATGACAATGGTAGTCAGGTCATCAAAATTCAATTCTTCAGACATCAGCTCGCTCCTAATAAGTAACGTAACAGTAATTGAGATATGTGTTGTGGGCTGCTTAAGGTCGCTGGATTAGGGTCAGGTTCCAGCAACTTCAGTAATCACAGATCCTTGCTCGACATTAGCAGTTGGATCCCAGTTGGTTACTGTGATGGTGAACGTCCCTTCTGGCTGTTCACCTTCGGCCAGTGCGGCATACTCGGCCGTCCTCAAATACCCGTAGAAGTCTTCCGTTGAACCATCGGGATAGGCGATGGTCCAACTAGTTTCTACGTTGATGAGAGACTTGATCTGCGTCTTTACGGCTGGGTCATAAGCCCCAACAATAACGCAATCTGTACTATCAATTAGCTGCCTTGCAGCCTTAGTACGATACAGTGTATTGTGCATCGTCGTGGTAGGAATTGGATCACCACCATCATCCCCCGGTGGCTGCACGGTCTTCTCCCAGAAGGAAACATCCGGGTCTGCCGCGGGGGCAATCTTGGTAGAAAAGCCGTCATCCAACTTAATTCCGCTAGGAGTGGTTCTAGCTGTGGTAGCTGGCACTGTCATAATGGTCTCCTATGGCTAGCTAACTTGCCGCAGACTAACTACGGCGTTAATCGTAAATAACCTACGCTTACTGCTAGGGCTCTCTGTACCGATATCAAATGGCCCGCTCTTCCTCGTCACAGCATGAACCATATAGGTAGAGGTTGTGATTGACACACTGTTCATTGCAATGCTACTATCCAAAGCAACTTTGATGGCATTGGCTTTAGTCCAACCTGTTGCATGGTCTGTCGACCTAATCCTTATTTGGATTCCTTCATGCTCTTGAATAACCCCTGTAATTTGTTCTCTACCGTGAGTGACTCCTGCCACGTCTCTTAGGGTGATACAGTTATCAGGGGTGTCTGGTTCATTGGCATTGTAAATTGGCCAATTGCCGCTACTGGTAGGTAGCGTACCTAATCCTAAATCGACCATCAGGTATTGCAGTACGTTCGCGGGGGTGTGAGTTAGACTGCCGCTCATGCCTTACCTCGCTTGCGCTTTGCAGCCTTCCATGCCTTGGCCTTAACTGCCGCAATCATCTCCTGATGCTTACGCATCCGATAGGCTTGCTTACCAGCCTTAATTGCTTCGGAGTAACGATAGGCTTTGCTAGATGCTGCCTCCAGGTTCTCTTCCAAATCGGTGAAAGCACTAGCCTTCAAAGCGCTGGTATCCACCGGAGTCAGTAGCTGTGCCTCTCGCTGCAATCGCATACCTGCTGTCAACAACCCCTTCTCTAGGTCTTTTGACTTGGAAGTCACTTGCTCTACAATGGTTCCTAATTGCTTCTGTAACTGGCGGGCCGGCTGTTCTAAAAACTTGGCTTGTCCAACTTGATGATGGGCTTGGGTATTCTCGTGGACGTGGACTGCATAGCTCTGAGTGAATCCAACAACTACCACAGGATTCTTACTGCCATAGCGGTCAGCTAACGCTTTGATCTTTGCTTCTAATGATCTCAAGTTGTTGATTGAAGCCATGGATCAAGTCACTTTCGCCATTTGCTCAACATCAATTTGCACCTGATACTTGCCAGCTTTAGTACTGCTACTCCAGGTCCACTCAAACAGAGCAATATGAGATTCCCATTGCCCAGGAGCATAGGACGTGGTAGTTACGATGACGTTGTCGTCTGGTGTCATCACCCAAGTAAGGGCCCCGGCTGCGCCTACAGTCACGCCGTTCTTATTGAGAACGTCTTGGCTGTCTCTGCTATTGATAATGGCCTCAGTGTCTTTATCATAGAGAGTCAGAGTCAGAGTAGATAAATCACCAGAGGTAAGGGCTGTCCCATTCTCATCTTTGATTGTGGCAATATAGACTGCCGTGCACTGCTCCTTCACTCTACGTTGATCTGCTGTCAAAGCCATATTAACCTCCAGTAAGCAACGATTCTTGTTGCAGATCAGCTTCCACCAAACTGTCGTCTTCCACTAGACCCTCGATTATCGACTCAGCACTCAAGTTGCTTATCAGTAGACTTTCAGAAGCCAAGGTTGGAGTTGAGGTGGACTCATTAGTTAGAGCAGGAGTAGAGCATGTTTCTGCGGTAACCAACCACACCAATACATTCTGAGACAGGGTTGAGCAAACCCAAGTCCACGTTGTATTGGCTTCTGTAGTTGCTCTCCCTTCGAGTGAAGTACTGTGCTGCCAAACATAGCCTGTAAATCCTGATACTGCACCGATTCCGTCGGTTGAACCGGTTGGCAACCAATTCCACTCAGTAGTTCCTGCTAGTAATAGTAAGGCAAGCCCCGAGCCTACTAGTTCCCACGTCCAAGCTTGTGTGGCAGAAGCTTCACCAACTCCGTTAGCATAAGAAGCATCTGACCAACTCCACGTAATAGCAGAAGATTGATCTCCTGCACCTTCAGCAACAGAAGAAGCCGACCAACCCCAAGCCGATGCACCATTAAGTAAAGCCCCAGATACGTAAACCGTACCTGAAGCAGACCAAGACCAGGCTGCACTAGCTCCGTCTGTGGAATAACCCTCTACGGGCGAAGTTAGCTGCCAGCTCCAAGACTCAGCGCCTTGGGTTTCTCCTACAGCTTCCACAGAAGAAGAGTTTGCATAAGTCCAGTCTGATAGCCCTTGAGCAGAAGCCTCCCCTTCCGATGTAGACTCAGTTACCCAAGTCAGGCTAGTTGAGGATTGGACATCACCAAATCCATCAATACTTACTTCAGTAGACCATACCTGATCGATAGAAGAAACAACTGTCCCTTCGCCTTGGCTACTAACGATGTGAGACCAAGCCCAGTCCTCCGTGGCATTAGTTTGGGCTGACCCATCTACTGCCGTATTGCAAGACCAGGTGAAGGTCTCACTCGCGTTGCAAGTGCCTGAGCCCTCTGCATTAACCTCAGTTGACCATACATAAGTAGCGGAAGCAGAAGATTCCCCGTAACCATTGATAGAGACGGTGACTGTCCAAGTCCAAGGCTCTACAGAAGCCCCATCTCCGTAGCCTTCTGCCACACCGGATTGGTCATAGCTCCACGTCGCACTGTAGGTGGTTTCAGCATCACCTTCCATGCCAACGACTGTAGACCAACTCCAGGACACTGAGCCAGATAGGTCAGAAGTTTGGCTGAGAACGTGGCTATAGTAGAACCAATCCCAATACAACACGATAGTCCCTATCAGTCGTTAGTGATCGTTAGGTTGCTGGCAGGAATCTGTGGGGTAATATTCTGGCTGATCGTTAACGAATCCGTCAATTCCCCACTGAATAGCAACACTCCAGCACCAGAATCAGCCGTACCGACACCAAAATGAGTAGCAACGTCTGGGGTGGCCCCTACAGCGGCTTTTGGGAAAGAAATAGTAGCCGTATTCGTAACCGAGTTGGTAGAGACCGTCCAGCCTCCGCTAGTGCGGGCTACAGCAACCCTAGCATAGTTTGCATAGTCGCACTCGCTAGAAGTTTGGTTGCCAGCTTCCCCGGGATCTGCCGTATGCAAGGACACATAGAAACTGCCAGCCGTAGCTGATGGCTGCAAACCACTGGCGTCACCAATATTGGCGAAGGCAGTGTTGTTGAACAGAAGTAGAAGAATGCTGTTTTCTAAGGAGTTAGAAGCACTCATGTTAAACCTCGATAAAGCCTAGGATCGTAAATGCGTCACTACCAGAAGGGGCATCAGACAAAGCAGAAGCCAGAGTCACAAACTTCGTACCTGTATCAAAACCTGTGATACGACGGGGTTGCTTAGCGCCAAGCCCAGAAGTCAACACCAGCATTCGACCGACATACATGGCAGAATCATCACCAGCTAAGTCAGTTTTGAAAGTAGAGGTTGTGTTGGATACATCAGCAACCACTGCTCCAGTGTCATTCATAATAGCTAGGTTTGCCAATAGAGCATCGAGAGTTTCGATTGTGCCGGTAATTCCAGAAATGGTTCCTACCATCGTGCCTGACCCACCCAACCTCACATCAACAAACCCAGTGCCAGTTCCAGTAGCGCTGATCGTTAGAGCATCACCACTATCTGAAGTGATCCACAGAGAATCGAATGTAGTTGAGGCATTGGTTCCAGCAATCAGTAAGCCGCTCGCTGCACCTGGGGCATTACCAGAAGTGTACACCGATTTGCCAATGGAATTGTCTACTGTGAAGTCACCAGCAGTCGCGTCTTGCCATACTGCTGTAGCAATATCTCCAACAGCCGGAGGTGCATCGTTTGCATACGTGACGTAACCACTAACATCAGTAGCTAGCTTGTTGGCTGGGGTAACTAGGATGGCAGTAGCTACATCTGAGGCACTATGAGTGCTGAATCCAGTGGCAGTCAAACATTGGGGAAGTGAGTGAGTATCCTTAACAAATCCAGTACCCTTAATGTCGGTTAGATGAGTGATAATTGTTGTTTGGTTAGCTGCCGTTGCATCGCTAGAAGGCCCTTGCTCTAGGGCATTCTGAGTAAATCGTCGCACTCCGCCATCGTCCTCTGTTGTTTCCCACAGGTGATCCAGCTTCGATCCGTTGGTCTCCATTGCTGTCACGACATCGGCAGCAGCAATATCATTGAGGTCTGTGAGGTTGGTGGTTTTTGCTAAGACTAGATCCATCGAGGCTGTTCGCCGATTTTGCTTCACAATCTGATACAAAAGGTCTACAGGATCGGCTCCCGTAGCTTCAGCATGCAGAATCAGAGAACCAAGAGTTTCGCTATCAGTAGCATTACCAGCCACTTTATACCACCCACTGCCGATCTCCGTCACCTCGCCAGCAGGCGATGCAAAAGAGGCTCCATTTTTACTCAAGGTAACAGTTGGCGACAGCCCTGTTTTCCCAGTTATGTGGTCTGAAGAATCCACCATAAGGAACACTAGGGGTTCAGCTGTTTGACCTTGTGTCAGTTCAAGTGGCATAGCACCCCTCTTGATCCTGTGCGACGACTTATTGTTCTTCTGAATATCGGAGTGGTGGAGCGGGGAGTACCAGAGGCGAAGTAAAACCACCTTACGTTCTTGGTGTAGTCATCAGTCGCCACATCCGAGTAATCAATGTCTAGGCTAGGTGTATATGAATCCGCTTCTCTGGAGTCTATGGTGATATATAAGACGTCCTTAATCTGAGAACGAATTTGGAATGTATGAAAACTCTTGAGGTCAGTAGTCGTAGCAACATCGATTGGAATCTGTATCCATGTTCCTGATGCTACTGAAGAGGTTACTGTACCGATTTTGGGAATGGTATATATGTTTTCCCAGCTTACTCCAGACGATTTTTCATCAAACGTAGCTTCTAATTCAACCCATTCTTCTGCCATCTTGTAGGCATAAATCTCCCGCGTCTCATTGCTTCCAGTATGTACATGAAGATTGAGTTTTAATGAGTTAATCAGCTTTTCATCAGGTATAGAAGACAAATCGAATCTAACCAGTATCATCTGTGTGGTATAGGAAGCCAAATACAGTTGCGTATTGCCACCATAGTTAGTCGATGGCTCGAACCAATCTAGCCAAGTATCAGCAATGGCTGGTAGGTTTGCTGTAGTCACGGACCAATCCCTATCAAGGGCTCCCTGCAAGTATTTGCCAGGAGTCATCAGCTTGAACAGTCTGAGGAAATGCCCCTAGTAGACCAGATCCAGTGAATTGAACTGTCTTGGTAGAGCCAGTGTAAGCTCCGATTCTACGCAGAATGCCCTTGTTATTTCCTGCTGTGAATACCAGCCACATTCCAACATAGTCGCTGTCGTTTGTGGATAGGTCAGTGCTGGTCAGTGAGAACTGCCCGTTGTTTGTGACAGCATTAACAACCCCGACAAGTGTGATGGACTTATTGAACGCATAAGTATCACCAGACTGTGGGTAGTGTGTTCCGGTGGCGATTGTTCCCACGACTCGGCTCAGTAGGGTAGTAGTCCCAGACGTATCACTACCGTCGTAAGTGCTCAATCCAGTTTGGATCTTGGTTACCGCGTCGGCCTTAACCCCGTCGGCGGTCAGCCAGTCAGTGGTTATTGCGGGCAGGTTGGTAAGGTCGGTGACAGTTGCAATTGATGCGTTGGCAAACGTGACGTAGCCGCTGGTATCAGTGGCCAACTTGTTGGCGGGTGTGGCAAGTACCAAAGCAGCAACATCGGCCGCTGAGTGCGTGCTGAACCCTGTGGCCGTGAGGCAGGCAGTCAACGTGCTGCCTGTCCCCAGAGCAGTCACTACGTCCGCAGCGCTCGGCGGTGCTGCGTTGGCATATGTAACATAGCCACTACCGTTGACGGCGATAGCTGCCGTCGCGTTGCCCACGTAGGCCCCGATCGTAACGCCAGCCCCGCATACGACAGCCTGCGTTTTGATCGTCTCTACATCCACTTTCTGCGTCGTGGCAATTGTGGTTCCACTGAGATTTACCATAGTGGTTGGGCTGCCAATGTTAGCGAAGTCAATACCGGCTTCACCGGTAGCGGTTACGTCAAGAGCCCTATCGGCGACTGTAGGACGAAGAGGAGAGCGATTATTGATAGAGAATGACCGTAATGCCCTGGGCACTACAGAAATGCCGTCTACAGTTCCAGAGGTTAATACGACACTGAAGTCTGACCCAGCACTGTAGAAAGTACCATCGGCGGAAGTGTCAATTTCAACCAGGTGCAAACCAACTAGACCAGGTGAAGCAGTGCCTAAATCAAAGTCAACAGTCAGCGTAACTCCAGTGTCGCTCTGGTCTGTGCCATCGTCCTTATAGACAGTGATCGCAGGGCTGTCGGCTAGGGTAACGGATGCGCCAGTAGAGTCGTGTGTATTGAAGTAGAAGCG
>Ga0172380_10007147_pt1 | contig 12672 bp, 7 predicted proteins | sample Leawe162metaG_FD_119747 | JGI IMG/M metagenome (GOLD analysis project Ga0172380, IMG submission 119747) | Leachate microbial communities from a municipal landfill in Southern Ontario, Canada - Leachate well 162 metaG | ecosystem: Engineered > Solid waste > Landfill > Unclassified | place...
GATGGTGAAATCCCAAAAAAAATGGGATGAATCTTTACATTTAACTTGACCCCAAAGACAGTTGCTCAAGGGGGTACTGAAAAGAGTGCTGTTCCGCGCATTTCTCTGGCCATGTTATTTTTTCACAACGGCTTCGCCAGTCAACCCGGATAACTCCATATATCTTCTACACAATACCAGTTTTCTGCGCCTGGGATCACATCGGTCCATTGACTTCCCCGGCTGTCTCATATATGGTAAAACTTTACGCTACCCCTAACAAAATAAATGGGCTTAAAATGCCGGCTTTTTTGCCGCGGTCCGGGCAAAACACAGATAAACTCCTGATTAACACGTACCTTTTGTCATGAAAAAACGTATTTTTTTTGCTGTCATTGGCTTACTCATCCTGGCCGGCATACTCGGCGGCATCAAATTCCTGCAGATCCGCCGCATGATCGACCAGAAGAGCAAATTCTCCCTGCCGCCCGAGATTGTCACCACCGCCACCACCCAATCTGACTCATGGGACTCCACCCTGACCGCCGTAGGTTCACTGACGGCGGTGCAGGGAGTAACCGTATCGGCGGAGGTGTCCGGCAAGATCACCGAGATCGCCTTCACCCCCGGCACCAAGGTGCAGGCAGGTGACCTGCTTGTCCGCCAGGACACGGCAGCCGAGGAGGCCCAGCTCCGGGCGGCCGAGACTACCACTGCCCTGGCTAAACTCAACCTGGCCCGCTACACCGAACTGCTTGCCCAGCAGAACATCGCCCAATCCCTTTTTGACAATGCCGAGGCGCAATACAAGGAGGCCCAGGCCAAGGCCGACAGCATCAGGGCAACCATCAGCAAAAAGAATATCCGGGCCCCCTTTGCCGGCCGTCTTGGTGTCCGCCTGATCAATCTGGGGCAGATTCTCAAGGAAGACGACCCCATTGTCTCGCTGCAGACCCTGGATCCGATTTTTGTCGATTTCCTGCTGCCCCAGCAGCATCTCGGCCAGATCAAGAAGGGCCTTGCGGTGCGGATCAAAACAGACGCCCTGCCCGATCAGATTCTGGAAGGGAAAATAACAACCATCAATCCTGAAGTTGACGCCGCCACCCGCAACATACATGCCCAGGCCACGGTGGCCAACGAGCAGGAACTGCTGCGCCCCGGGCTCTTCGTCAACGTAGAGGTAGTGCTGCCGACCCGGCAGAATGTCATCGTCATCCCGGCCACCGCGGTTCTCTATGCGCCTTACGGCGATTCGGTTTTTGTGCTCAAAGAGGCCAAAAACGAAAAAACGGGCCAGCAGGAAACCGTGCTGAACCAGCAGTTTGTCAAACTCGGGGAAAAGCGCGGGGATTTTGTCGCCATGACTTCCGGCCTTAAGGAGGGGGAGACAATCGTCAGCACCGGGGTTTTCAAGCTGCGCAACGGCCAGGCAGTGGTGGTCAACAATGAGTTGGCCCCCGAGTTCAAGCTCGCGCCAAAACCGCAAGACAATTGATCCCCCGCGGCTCTCAAGCCGCACCGGTGATTTTTTAAGCAAACCTTTGCCAACATGCCGCGCCATGAACTTTACTGACCTTTTTATCCGCCGTCCCGTTCTTGCTCTGGTGATCAGTCTGGTGATCGTTATTGCCGGCCTGCAGGCCATGCGCTCTCTCAATGTCCGGCAGTTCCCGGTCAGTGAAAACTCCGCGATCACCGTGACCACCGTTTATGTGGGGGCCAGCGCCGATCTGGTGCGCGGCTTCATCACCACCCCGCTGGAGCGGGCCATTGCCGCCGCCGACGGCATTGATTACATCGAGAGCCAGAGCGCCCAGGGGGTGTCCACCATCAACGTCCGCCTGAAACTGAACTACGACGCCACCAGGGCCCTGGCCGAAGTCGGCTCCAAAGTCGACCAAGTCCGCCGCGACCTGCCGCCGGAGGCCGAGGTGCCGATCATCAACATCGAGTCCGCCGACAGCCAATTTGCCTCCGCCTATCTCAGCTTCACCTCCACGGTGCTCAAACAGAACGAGATCACCGACTACCTGGTCCGCGTGGTGCAGCCCCGCCTGACGGCGGTGGAAGGCGTGCAGCGCGCCGATATTCTGGGCGCCCGCACCTTTGCCATGCGCATCTGGCTGAAACCCGACCGCATGGCCGCCTATAATATCAGCCCGGCCCAGGTCCGCCAGGCCCTGGCCGCAAACAACTACCTCTCCGCCCTCGGCCAGACCAAGGGCTCCCTTATTCAGGTCAACCTCACCGCCAACACCGACCTGCGCTCGGTGGAGGAATTCAAAAATCTGGTCATCCGCGAAGAGAACGGCGCGCTGATCCGGCTGGCGGACATCGGCGACGTGGTGCTGGGAGCGGAAGATTATGACGCCGAAGTCCATTTCTCAGGACAGACGGCCGTGTTCATAGGCATCTGGCCGTTGCCCAATGCCAACTCCCTTGATGTGGTCAGAAAGGTGCGCACCGCCATGGACGGGGTGCAGCAGGACCTGCCCTCCGAAATCCAGGCCCGCATTGCCTACGACGCCACCGATTACATCAATAATGCCATCCACGAGGTCATCAAGACCCTGGCTGACACCCTGATGATCGTCGTGGTCATCATCTTTCTCTTTCTCGGCTCTTTCCGCTCGGTATTCATTCCGGTAATCGCCATCCCGCTGTCGCTCATCGGCGGGGTATTCCTCATGCAGGTCTTCGGCTTTACCATCAATCTGCTCACCCTGCTGGCCATTGTCCTGTCCGTGGGCCTCGTGGTGGATGACGCCATCGTGGTGGTGGAAAACGTGGAGCGGCATCTGAGCGAAGGCAAATCGCCCATGGATGCGGCCTTAACCGGCGCCAGGGAGCTGGTCGGCCCCATCATCGCCATGACGATCACCCTGGCCGCCGTCTATGCCCCCATCGGCCTGCAGGGCGGGCTCACCGGCGCCCTGTTTCGCGAATTCGCCTTCACCCTGGCCGGCGCGGTCACCATCTCCGGGGTGGTCGCCCTCACCCTGTCGCCCATGATGGCCTCCAGGCTGCTCAAACCCGGGCTGGAGGAGCATGGCCTGGCCGGAAAAATCTCCCGCGACTTCAAACGGTTGAAAAACGCTTACGGCCGCCTGCTTGACGCCACCCTGAGCGCCCGCCCGGCGGTTTATCTGGTATGGATCGGAGTCAGCCTGCTGACCATCCCCATGTTCAGGATGTCAGCGGTGGAACTTGCCCCCAATGAGGACCAGGGGGTTATTTTCGGCATCATTGATGCGGCGGCCAACTCCACCCTGGACCAGACCAGCCATTATGCGGCAGCAGCCAACAGGATATTTCTCAGCATACCGGAGACGGATTTCACCTTCCAGATCACCCAGCCCAGTTCCGGTTTCGGCGGCATGGTCACCAAGCCATGGGACGAACGGGAACGCACCATCTTCCAGATCATGCCCGAGGTGCAGCAGAAACTGCATGGCATATCCGGCATCCAGATGTTCCCGGTTCTCCCCCCCTCCCTGCCCGGCGGCGGGCAGTTCCCGGTGGAGTTCATCCTGGCCTCCACGGCCGAGACCGAAGAAATTCTGCAATTTGCCCAGCAGCTGCAGTTCAAAGCGATGAACAGCGGCCTCTTTGCCTTTCCGCCCATCATCGACGTCAAAATCGACCAGCCCCAGTCGGAGTTTATCATCAACCGTGACAAGGCGGCCGACCTGGGGCTCAATCTGGAAGAGGTGGGGGCCGACATCGGCGCCATGATCGGCGGCAATTATGTCAACCGCTTCGACATCGCGGGCCGCAGCTACAAGGTCATTCCGCAGATCCAGCGGGTGGACCGGCTCAACCCGGGCCAGCTCAAGGACATTTACATCACCGGGCCGGACGGAAGCCTGGTGCCGCTCAGCACCATCGCCACCATCCGCAATTCCACCGTGCCGCGCTCATTGAACCGCTTCCAACAGCTCAATGCCGTCAAGATCAGCGGCGTCTCGGTCAGACCGCTTGACGAGGCCCTGCGCTTCCTGGAGGATGAAGCGGCCAAGATACTGCCCAAAGGCTATGTAATCGATTACACGGGCGAATCCCGCCAACTGCGCACCGAGGGCAATAAATTTCTGCCGGCGTTCATGCTGGCCGTGGTGCTCATCTTCCTGGTGCTGGCCGCCCAGTTCAACAGTTTCCGCGACCCGTTCGTCATCCTGGCCGGCTCCGTGCCCCTGGGAATTTTCGGCGCCCTTATCTTCACCTTCCTGAAGATGCCGGACCCGAACGTGCCTTTCTGGACCCACGGCTGGACCACCACCATGAACATTTACTCCCAGGTTGGGCTGGTCACCCTGGTGGGCCTGGTGTCCAAAAACGGCATCCTCATCGTTGAGTTTGCCAACAAACTGCAGCTGCGGGGATTGTCCAAGCTTGACGCGGTAAGGGAGGCCTCCATGACCCGGCTGCGGCCGATTCTCATGACCAGCGTGGCAACCGCCGCCGGTCATTTTCCACTTACCCTGGTGACCGGCGCCGGGGCCGCGGCCAGGAATTCCATCGGTCTGGTGCTGGTGGGCGGCATCACGGTGGGCACCATCTTCACCCTGTTCATCGTGCCGTCGATTTACATGCTGGTGGCCCGGGATCATTCAAAAGACCGGGATCAGGAAAGCACGAACCTTTCCGATGAAACAAAATCCTTTTGACCTGACAGCCATCCTGTCTTTCATGGTTGGTCTTTGCCTTTTTCCGCGGGATGATCAAGAATCTCTCTTGCCTTTCTGAGCAGGGTATCGGGACTCAGCGGCTTATAAAGAAAATTGACCCCTTCTTGCAGCATTCCCATTTTGTTAATTTTATCAGAAGGATAACCGCTGACAAACAGGGCCTTTATCCCGGGCTTTATCATGATGATCTCCTGATAGGCCTCACTGCCGTTTTTATTCGGCATGACAACATCAAGAACAACCAGGTCAATCCGGTCCCTGTTTTCCCTGAACCGATCAACCGCATCCTGACCGTCAACGGCCTCAATCACCGTATAACCATGACTCTGCAGGATCTTCAGCACTAATTTCCTCAGCGTCGGGTCATCCTCGGCCACCAGGATGGTCTCGGTGCCGCCGGAGAGGGGTGGGGCTACAACCGCCTTCCCTGCTGCAACCGCCGCCTCCTTGACCAACGGCAGATAGATCTTGAAGGTTGTTCCCTGCCCAGGCTCACTGTAGCAGTTGATAAAGCCTGCATGCTGTTTGATGACCCCGTACACAATCGCCATGCCGAGTCCAGTACCCTTGCCCACTTCCTTAGTGGTGAAAAAGGGATCGAAAATCCTCTCCATTGTTTCCGCATCCATGCCCGTTCCACTGTCTGAAACGCTTATCAGGGCATACCCTCCTGGGTTTATGGCATACTTTTTCCTGCCAGCATCTTCAGCCCGCAGTTCAACCGCACAGGTGTCAATGGTCAGCATGCCCCTGCCGGACATGGCATCGCGGGAATTAGCGGCAAGATTCAGCAGGACCTGTTCTATCTGCACGCGATCCGCTACGACAACCAGGGCTTTCGCGGAGAGATTGCTGCTCATGGTGATATCCTCACCCATGATACGCCACAGCATCTTCTCCAAACCCGTGATGATCTCGTTGATATTAACCGGCAAAAGCTCCAGCACCTGTTTTCTGCTGAAGGTGAGGAGGCCCTTGGTCAGTTGCGTGGCCCTGTCCGCGGCACTCAGGATATTGGCCAGAAATGATTTATCCTCATCGTCCGTCAGGGAGTTCTGCATCATGCTGCCGTAGCCGATAATGACATTGAGCAGATTATTGAAGTCATGGGCGATGCCGCCGGCCAGCGTGCCGATGGACTCCATTTTCTGGGCCTGAAAAAGCGCGGCTTCCAGCCGTTTTCGCTCGGAGATATCAATGACAACCGATCGGGATTCAGTAAGCTTGCCCGCAGCATCAAGCACCGGATCAGAGGACACGCTTACCCACACCTGTGAGCCATCCTGTTTTTTCATCTCGCATTCCTCATCGCGCACTGAGCAACCGGCCTCCAATTTTCTAAAAATCTCCTGGGCCCTGCTCAGGCCTTGCGGGGTGTCGGCATAGAGATCAAATACCTTTATCATCAGCATGGCTTCCCGCTCATAACCGAGAAGCTGCACTGCCTGATTGTTGCATTGCAATATGACCCCGTCCTGAGCCCGTATTGAGAAGTAAGCGATAGGGGCATTATCATAGAGCTCCCGGTATCGTTCTCTGCTACGGGATATTTCCGCTGCCGCTTGCTTCTGCTCGGAGATATCCCGGGCAACATGAACCACGCCTGTAAGCTTACCCTGTTGGTCAAAAATGGGGGAACAGGTCACCTGCAGGGGAATGTCGATGTTTGGATCATTTACCTCCTGCGTTGCCGTTTCCTGATTCTCAAGGGCTCTGTCAAACGGGCATCCTGGCCAGGGATGGGCAAGGTCATGCAGCAACTCATAACACTTTCTGCCGATGAGCTCTTCCGGTTTCACCCCGAGATGGTCGGCCAGAGCCTTGTTAACCCGGACAAGCCTTCTGTCCAGATCATGAACCGAAACAAAATCAGGAATGGCGTTAAAGGTGGCCCGCCAGTTCTCCGCTGCCTGAATAAGGGCCGCATCCATGGCCTCCAGCTTTCTTTCATTGCCTATATCGGAGAAGACCCGTTTGATGATATTGGGCAGGAGCTCGACAAACTCGGCTCCCTTGACGATGTAATCCCTGGCCCCGAGCTTCATCATCTCAACGGCCACTCTCTCGTCCCCGTGGCCGGTCATGATGATAAAAGGGACCTCTGACTCTCTGGCGGCAAGTTCCGTCAGGATTTCCCTGCCGGTCATGTCCGTCAGGACCAGATCAAGCAGCAAAAGAACATCAGGGGCAGCCTTGAGTGCGGCCAGGGCCTCCCTGCCCGTGACGACCCCTTCCACCTGAAAACCTTCCCGGCTGAGGATTTTACGGATGAGGCGGTTCAGACCCTCGTCATCCTCAACGACCAGCACCGGCAGGTGGAAATCATCAGTTAAGGTTTGTCTTGTGCCTGGTTTACGTTGTTCCATTTTTGTTACCTGTCGTTACTATTTCCGTTGATCGCCGGCACCTGCACGATCATGAGAAACAGGCCCAGTTGCTTGACGGCGTTGACGAATTTGTCATAATCCACCGGTTTGGTGATATAATTGCTGCATCCCAGCAGGTGGCAATGTTCAACCTCCCGCGGATCATCCGTGGTGGTGAGCATAATCACCGGGATCTTGCGCAATTCCTTATCCTCCTTGATTTGCCTCAGGACTTCGATGCCGTCAACCTTGGGCATGCGGATGTCCAGCAGCAGCAGAAAGGAGTCTCCATCCTGGCGATGCGGCCCGCCCCCTTTCCTGAGTAAAAAATCAAGCACCTGCTGGCCATCGGCAAAACGGATAATCTCGTTCTCTATTCCAGCCCTGCGCAGATTTTTTTTAATCAAGGCGGCATGACCGTCATCGTCTTCAGCAATGATGATATGTATTTCCTGCTTCATTTTTCTTTTTCTCCCTTAGCTAAAGGTGCCACTACGATTCTGGCTCTGTTTCCACCTGTCCAGCCCGGCAGGGACACATAAAAACTACTGCCCTTGCCCTCTTCGGATTCAACCCATATCTTGCCGTCCAGGTGGTCAAGGATGCGGTTGACAATGGCGAGACCCAGGCCTTCCCCTTCGCTTGCAGTCGGATTAAGCCGATGAAAGATCTCAAAAATTTTGCCCTGATGCTCCCTGGCAATACCGACTCCGTTATCAGACACACAGTACACGGACCGGCCTTTGTCCTTTACCCCGCTTATCCTGATGCGGCCTGGCCTGCCCGGCTCAAGGTACTTCAGGGCATTACCGAGCAGGTTGGAAAAAAGCTGATTGAGCTGCTCTCGGTCTCCCAGGCAGGTTGGCAGCGCGTCCACTATGACCTCCACCCCGGCCTCATTGATCTGAAAACCCGTGATGGTGACGATATCGGCCAACAGACGGTTCATGTCGCACTCCTCCAGGATGAGGCTGGCACGGCCAAGCCGGGACAGGCGCAACAGTCCGCTGAGCAGAGCATCCATCTTGCTGATGCCCTTCTCGATGAACTGCAGGGATTCGGGGATATCATTATTCATCAGAGGTTCCGCCTGCTGCCGGATCGCCGCGGAGATTTCCAGGTTTTGCCAGAGTGAGAGAAGACTCTTAATGTCTGCCGATAGTTCCTTGCTGAACCCCTGAACATTGACCAAGGGGGAACGCAAATCGTGGGAGGTGACGTAGATGATCTGCTCAAGTTCCTTGTTTTTCCGGGCAAGCTCCAAGGACAGTCGGTCCCGTTCCTGCTCGATTTTTTTACGTTGGTCGATATCCTCTATTACCGAAACAAAATAGGCTGGAACGCCATCCTCATCCCTGACCAGGGAAACGGTCAGATTTGTCCATACCAGTGACCCGTCCAGGCGGATGTAACGTTTTTCCAGGGAGTAGGTGGAAATTTCTCCGGCCAGCATCTGCCTGTGAAACTCAAGATCTGCGTCAAGGTCATCGGGATGGGTAATGTCCTGAAAGGTGAGCTGCCGCAGTCTTTCCTCCGGGTAACCGACAATAGCGCATAATTTCCGGTTAACACTCAGCCAGCCGCCTTGGGGCGATACAAGGGCAATACCAACAGCGGCCTGTTCAAAGGTTGCCCGGAAACGGTTTTCGCTTTCCCGCAGGGCCTTTTCCGCCTTATTGCGTTCGGCTATTTCAGCGTTTAAATCATCCCGCGAGGCCGTGACCTCTCGCAGATTACTGACCATGCTGTTGAAGGCGCCGGCCAGCTGCCCGAACTCATCGTTGCCGGCCAGCTCCATGCGAAAATCAAATTCCCCTTTGCCGATCCGCTCCGCGCCGGCGGTGAGTGCTGCCAGCGAGCGGTTGATGGTGCGGGAAAGCACCAAGGCAAATACCATGCCCGCCATAATCAGCAGAATGGAGACCACGGCGATGCGAGTATGCAGGACCTCTGCCGTGGCCAGCACCTCATCGGTATCGGTGCTCACCAGCAGGATCCAGCCAAAGCCGGTGTAATCCTCCTTGCCCGTGGAGCGGGCATAGGAATAAAACCGTTGCACATTATGTTCATTGCCGATAAAAAAACCTTCCCCCCCCTCAAGCCGTTTAAACAGATCGGTGTCTGAAAAATCCTGCAGAAAACGGTAGGGTCTGCTCCGGAATATGATTTTTCCGTCCCGCGTCAGCAATCTGATTCGGGTCGATTGATATCTGCTAAATGCTATTTCCGAGGCCTTGACAAGAGGTCCCACATTGACAATTGCCTTGACCACGCCGAGAAAATTGCCGTCGCTATCATCAAGACGCAGGGCAACGGCAATTCCGTAGGAATCCGATGGGGCATGATAGGCGATATCTTCTAAGGCAATGCCCTGCTGCCGGGCAGTCTGCCACCAGAGCTCTTTGTCCTGCCGGTAACGGCGTGTCCGTCCGGATGACGCGATAACTGCGCCATAGCGGTTGGTGATAAAAAGCTCGGGGAATGGAGAATAGCCATATTTCATCAGCAAGGAATTGATGTGACGCACCCCCCGACTCAGCTCGTTATCCTCGATTTCTCCCATTAAAGGGGATGGGGTATCCTCGGGGGCAGAGATCCAGTCCCGGTCAAGGCGGTCCATGAAATCCTCCGGTGAGTCCAGTGCGGCGAAGGATTGGTTTGACTTGGCGATGAAGGCAAGAATCCAGTCCTGTTCAGCGTTGTTCCAGACATACATGATCCTGTCATAAATGGCCAGATCAATGCGTTTCATGGTTTCCTGGGCCAGAATCAGCAATTCATGGCCGATCGCCTCCTCCAGCGACCGGCGGCTGGCAAAGTCAGCATAAAAAGCCAGGGCCGCGGTCAACGTCAGGGTGACCAGGAAGCCTGCCATAATTTTCCAGCTGGTCCTCATCACTGGTTCAACCTCAGCTGCCCCTGGTCAATCCTGGCAGGATAGAGCGGCATGATGATCTCCTGACTGCCGGCCTTGAGTTCATAATCTCCCTGCACGCCGGAATAGAGGAAGCCCTGGGAAAGAAGAAACTGGAGATTCCGCCGGGAGACCTCATTTCCCTCCAGCAGCCCGGCGATCATCTTGACGCAACCATAGCCATTGGCAGCCTGGTGACTGAATGGTTTGCCGAACCGTGCCTGATACTTATCCTTGAATTGTCGGGCAAAGAGAAAATCTTCATTGTAGACCAAGGGAATGGCGACATAGACCCCATCCGCCTCGGCCATCTCCGTGACTTTGGGATTGGCGGCGCCGGAGGCTGCTATGAGATGGCCGCTATAGCCGGCCTGCCGCAATTGCCTGATGGCCAGGCGGATATGCCCGACCAGGCCCACCAGATAGACAGCCGGCATGGTGCGCACCGCCTCGATCTCTGGGGTCAAATCCTTCACATCATTGGCAAAGGAGACCGCAGTGACGCTCCCTCCTCCGGCGGCAAAACTCTGCCCAAGCAGTTTGGCCACGGAATTTCCGTAAGGGTCATCGAGATGGACGATCCCCAGTTGCCGAACCTTGAGGGTATCCAAAATCCGCTGCGCCACCCGGATTTCTTCCTGGGAATTTGTATAGTCACGAAACACATACTTGCCCTGCTCGGCAAAGTCAGGGGCCGAGGTTACCAACCCCATCAGGACCACCTGATGCCGGGCAGCAAGGGGCGCCAGTGCCATCCCTACGGAACTGAGGGTAGAGACATAGAGCAGTGGTGACTTCTTCTGCTGTTCAAGGCGGAGAAAAATCTTCTCTGCCTCTGCAGGGCTTGACTTGCTGTCTGCGATGATCAGCTTTATTTTTCGGTTATTGATACCACCTTGGGCATTCACCTCTTCGGCGGCCATCACCATGGCATCACGCACATCGACCAGATGGCTGCCCGACCCGGAAAGAGACAGAATCGCGCCGATGCGGACAGGTTGTTTTTCACTTCCAGGCAACCCCCTGACAAGGATTAGCGCAACCAGGATGAGGGCGATGGGAATCACTATTTTCAGTAACGCTGAACCGGAGTGATTCAGAAAAACTCTGCTCGTAGCATGGATCATTCCATCTCCTGGGTGAAATTGAATGGGATAGGATAAATCCTATGTGATCATGCAGGGAAAATATGTTTTTAAATAAATAGGTTTAAATTGATGCATTCGAGAAAAGACATCTCGCGGGTCCCCACCTTCGTGAGGATAAATTGAAATCAGGGTCCAGAGGGAGCGATACTCATTGAAACACTTCATTCCTGCTGCGGTATGTCCCCGTATCTGTGTCTACGATTGCAGGTGAGTTTCATGTCAGGTGGTTTTATCATTTTATTAACATGATAGTAATAATACTAGTGAGTGTAGATAAAAAGTCAAGCACCCATTTTTATTGCCAGGCATGAACAAGAATGAGACAAAAAAACCAGATGCCGGAGGATGGGCAAACGTATCTTTCCCAGGATCAGAAAAAACAGGGGAGGATCTCGTCCATGGCGAGGAAGCTGTCCAGCTCCTCCTGGTTGTAGAAGGCCCGTTCAAAGAAAAGTCCCTGGGCCGGGGCGGTGTAAGGGCTGAGGTTGACCGGCTCCTGCAGAAAATGCTGCAGATCGGCTGAGGAAAGCTGCCCCCGGCCGATTGCCGCCAGCACGCCGGCTAGGCGGCGCACCATCTTCCACAGGAAATGGGAGCCGACAATGCGAATGAGCACCAGATCGCCGGTTTCCGCGACCTGGGCCTTGTTGATCAAGACCTGCGGCGACTTTTTCTTGATTACCTGACGGTCGGTAAATGAGGTGAAGTCGTGCATGCCCGCCAGCAATTCTGCGGCCTGCTGCATGGGAGCAATCTTGAGCGGTTCATCCAGCTGCCAGACATAGCCTTTGCAGAAGGCGGTCCTGCGTTTGGCCAGCTGATAGAGATAACTGCGGCCGATACAGTTGTGCCGGGCATGGAAGCGGGGGCCTGCCTTTTGCGCCTTAAGAATATTGATGTCCTGCGGCAGCAGGGCATTCATCCGCCGGGCGAGCTCATGGGGAGCATCAGCGGTTGCCGCCTCCAGATGGGCGACGAACTGCAGGGCATGCACCCCGCCGTCGGTGCGCCCGTTGCCCTGCACATCCACCCCCTGGCCATAGAGTTCGCCTGCAGCCGCAAGCAGGCTGCCCTGGATCGTCCGGGCATCATCCTGTTTCTGCCAGCCGCTGTAACGCCTGCCGTCAAACTCCAGCACCAGCTTAAAACGTTGCGCCGTTCTCTCCATTTTTTTTTACCTGAAAAATTTTGTGGTGACCATATCCACCAGATCAGGGTCAATAAACCCGAGTTTTTTGGCTGCCGCACTGGTGAAGAGGGCAAAAACTCCCTGGGAGGTGGCGCAGCGCTCCCCGGCGGGATTAAACAGCTCGCCGGTCAGCAATGCCTCCCGCTCGCTGATTTTTTCCCTGACCCGACCTGCCAGCCAGAGCATCTCCCCCGCAAAAACCGGTTTTTCGAACTGCACCTGCAGGGATTTGGTCAGCACCAGCCGCTTGAGCAGATGAATGGCGGTCCAGCCCATCACCTCATCCAGCATGGTGGAAATGACGCCGCCATGCACGATCCTTCCCCAGCCGCAAAGATGATCCGGCACTGCCACCCGGGAAACCACGGACTCGCCGTCGGAAAAA
>Ga0172380_10007148_pt1 | contig 12670 bp, 11 predicted proteins | sample Leawe162metaG_FD_119747 | JGI IMG/M metagenome (GOLD analysis project Ga0172380, IMG submission 119747) | Leachate microbial communities from a municipal landfill in Southern Ontario, Canada - Leachate well 162 metaG | ecosystem: Engineered > Solid waste > Landfill > Unclassified | place...
CCCGACCGCCGAGAACATCGCCCGGCACATCTTCAACGAGCTTTACCCCCGCCTGAAATGCGGCGGCTGCCGCCTCCACAGCGTGCGCGTCAGCGAGAGCCCGGGCACTTTTGCCTGCTACAGCCGACGCTGATGACAAAAACCATCCAGGTTTGCGAAACATTCAGCTCGATCCAGGGTGAGACAACTTTTGCCGGGCGGCCTTGCTTTTTCATCCGGCTGGCCGGCTGCAACCTGCGCTGCCGGTATTGCGATTCGCAGTATGCCTGGCGCCCCGGCCGCCGCAGGACGGTGGCCTCCCTGGTGCGTGAATTCAGGCGCAGCGGCCTGTCCCTGGCAGAGGTCACAGGCGGCGAGCCGCTCTGCCAGTGCGCAACTTTCCGCCTCCTCGCAGCATTGTGCAAACACGGCATGACGCTGCTGGAAACTAACGGCAGCCTGGACATCAGCCGGGTGCCGAAGGCGGTGCGGATATTGATGGACATCAAGACTCCCGGAAGCGGGCAGGCCGCAAGTAATGAATGGCGCAACCTCGAGTTGCTCGGGCGCAAGGATGAAGTCAAGTTTGTCATCTGTGGCCGGGAGGATTACGAATGGGCCAGGGAGGTCATTGCCTCCAACCGGCTGACAAAACGCTGCGGCGCCGTGAACCTGGGCCCCGCGGCCGGTTTGCTTGCCCCCCCCACCCTGGCGCGCTGGATACTCAAGGACCGCTTGCCTGTCCGCATCAACCTGCAGTTGCACAATATCATCTGGCCGGGAGCCGTGCGCGGAAAATGAGCCGCAAAATCACAAAAGCCGTGGTTCTCCTGAGCGGCGGGCTCGATTCGACGACGCTCCTGCATTTTGTAAGGAAAAAGCTGGGATGCCGCGCCATTTATGCGCTGACCTTCAATTACGGCCAGAAGCACTTCGACCGCGAGGTCAGGTGCGCGCGCTGGCAGGTTCGGCACCTGGCCGTGCGGGAACACCTGGTGGTTGACCTTTCATTCTTCGCGGGTTTCATCGGGAGGTCCTCTTCGCTTACCTCCCGTTTCAACCCCGTTCCTGACTATGCGGCCATAAGGCCTGAAGAACTCGACCAGCCGCCGACTTACGTGCCCAACCGCAACATGATCCTGCTGGCGCTGGCCTGCGCCCACGCCGAGGCGCTCAGGGCCGGCAGGGTTTTTTATGCGGCGCAGAAGCAGGACTACTACGGCTACTGGGATTGCTCCGCGGAATTTGTCAGGGACATGAACCGTGTTTTGAAACTCAACCGGCGCAACCCGGTTGCCCTGCACGCGCCCTTCACGGGCTTTTCCAAGGGCGAGGTTGTTGCCACCGGGCTTAAGCTGGGCGTGAACTATGCGCGCACGTGGTCCTGTTACCGCGGCAATCTGAAACCGTGCGGGCGGTGCCCGTCCTGCGTGGAGCGCCTGGCGGCTTTCAAGGCCAACGGCGCGAAAGATCCGCTGAACGGATGCTGAAGGCCGGCAAAAAGCTCAGGATTCCACTGGCTTTTCGCGGCTTGCGCCGGCACCGGCTTCGCGGAAACTCTGCACGATCCACTCCGAGAGCTCCTTGTCCGGCGATTCGGCCGCCTGGCGGGTGATGACGAAGGCAGTGCGCCCGGTGTTGTTGGCGATGATCTTCAGCCCGTGGTGGAAGTCCTTGAACTTCTGTTCGCAGATTGAACGGGCGGACTTGTCCTGGGCCACGCTCGTCTCCATCAGCAGGTCCAGGGCGGCGTCTTCGAAAACCAGCTCGAAGCCGTGAGATTCCCGGAAGCGGCTGATGAAGCTGTCTATTTCACCGCGCAGCAGTGCGCGCTGAGAGTCGCGGTTGTCGCCCAGCAGGCGCTTGAGCGCGGCCCCGGGGTCGGTGATTGTTTCACGGGTGGCCTCGAAGGACCTGATCGCCGTGGAAGGCAGCTGGAACTTGAAGTTGCGGAACACCTTCTCCATGACCGTCATCAGCCCGCGCGCCCCGGTCTGCTCCTCGATCGCCCGGTTGGCAATCTCGGCTATCGCCTCGTGCGTGATCGCAAAGTCAATGCCGAAGCCGGCGAAGTCGCGTTTGTACTGGGTCAGGATGTTGTCCTCTGAAGAAAGCAGGATCTGCTTCAGGTCGTCCGCGCGCAGCTGTTCGCAAACCACGCGCACCGGCAGGCGCCCGACGAATTCGGGCTCGAAGCCCCCGGAGATGAAGTCCCGGGTCTGGGACAGCTTGAGGAAATCGCCGGTCTGCCTTTCGGCGTCCTCAGCGGCAAAGCCTATTTTTGACTTGGCCATCCTTTTGCGGACCACGTCGGCGATGTTTTCGAAGGCCCCGCTGACGATGAACAGAATGTGGCGCGTGTTGATCGTGCGCGCGGGCGACCGGCCGGTTTTCTGGAACTGCATCATGGCTTCCATCTGCCCGAGCAGATCAGTCTGGCTCTGCAGGGTGACATCGGTCTCTTCCATAAGCTTAAGGAGGTTCACCTGCACCCCGCGGCCGGAGACGTCGCGCCCGGACATGTTCTGGGCCGAGGCGATCTTGTCTATTTCGTCAATGTATATGATGCCGTACTGCGCCAGGTTCACGTCGTTGCCGGCGGCGCGCACGAGGTCGCGCACAAGGTCCTCCACGTCGTGCCCGACGTAGCCGGTTTCGGAAAACTTGGTTGCGTCGGACTTGACGAACGGCACGCCGATGAGTCGCGCGATGCAGCGCATGAGGTAGGTCTTGCCCACGCCGGTCGGGCCGAGGAGGATGATGTTCTGCTTGGCGTATTCCAGGTCGCGCAGCGAAGGGTCCTCGATGCACTGGCGCGCGTGGTTGTAATGGTCGCAGATGGCGACGGAAAGCACCTTCTTGGCCTCCTTCTGCTGGATGACAAAGCGGTCGAGGTGGTCCTTGATCTCGCGCGGCTTGAGGCTGAAGGAGCGGATTTTTGCGAGCGGGTCGGCCGCGGGCTCTTCCGGGGCGGCCGCCCCGGGGGCATGGCCGGGGCGCGTGAAACCGGCCGGAGGGGTGAAATGCGCGTGGCGCATGAGTTCCTCGACCTGCTTGCGGAAATCGTCAAAAGGCGGGTTGTTTTTATCGTCCGGCATCAGTTCTCTTTTTCCTTTCCTGCAATCTATACCCTTCGCCGCGCGGGCACAACTTTTTTTCTTTGATAAAGCCGCGGAGACAGCTATATTCCCGCACGAGGAACAAATAACATGCGCGTATTATCAGGCATTCAGCCTTCGGGCAAGCTTCATCTTGGCAATTACTTCGGCATGATGAAGCCGGCCCTGGAGCTCCAGGACCGGATGGAGGAGACTTTCCTTTTCATTGCCGACTATCACGCCCTGACCACGGTCCAGGATGCGGAAACAATGCGCGGGGCCACTGCCGGCGTGGCGCTGGATTTTCTGGCCTGCGGGCTCGATCCTGCAAAAACCGTCTTCTACCGCCAAAGCGACGTGCCCCAGGTGCACGAGCTGGCCTGGCTGCTTTCGATCGTTACCCCGGTGGGCCTGCTGGAGCGGTGCCATTCCTTCAAGGACAAAATTGCACGCGGCATTCCCGCGAGCCATGGGCTCTTCGCCTACCCTGTCCTGATGGCGGCGGACATACTGGCGGTCCAGTCGGACGTCGTCCCCGTCGGCCAGGACCAGAAGCAGCACGTCGAGGTCACGCGCGACCTGGCGATAAAATTCAACAACCGCTTCGGCGAAACATTTAAAATCCCGGAACCGGTCATAAAGGAAGAAGTGGCGGTTGTGCCGGGGATTGACGGGCAGAAAATGTCCAAGTCCTACAACAACTCGATCGAGCTTTTCCTGCCCGAAAAAGAGCTGCGCAAGGCCTGCATGCGCATCGTGACCGACAGCCGTTCCGTGGCCGACAGCAAAGACCCGGATAAATGCAACGTTTTTGCCCTCTACAGGCTTTTTGCTCCGGAGGCCGATTGCGCCCGGATGGCCGGCCGCTACCGGCAGGGAGGCATTGGTTATGGCGAGGTCAAGAAGGCGCTGGCGGATCTGGTCTGGGCGCATTTTGCAAAGGCCCGGGCGCGGCGCGAGGAACTGCTTGCAAACCCCGGCGAGGTGGATCGCATCCTGCGCGAGGGCGCTGAAAAGGCCAGGCGGGTCATAGAGCCAACCCTGAGGAAGGCCAGGGCGGCCGTGGGCCTGGAGCGGATTTGAAGGGGCGCGGCGCGCGCCGCAAACGGAGTATTTAGCAATGGCTGTTGTTCAGGACGAACTCAAGATAAAGCTGGAAGTGTTTGAAGGCCCGCTGGACCTGCTTCTCTACCTCATCAAGAAGGATGAGGTGGATATTTACGACATCCCTATTGAGCGCATCACGCGCCAGTACATGGAGTATCTCGGCCTGATGCGGATGCTGGACCTGGACATCGCCGGCGATTTCCTGGTCATGGCCGCGACGCTTCTCATGATCAAAAGCCGCCTTTTGCTGCCGCCCGAGGAGCGCCCGGAGCTCGAGCCCGAGGAAGAGGACCCGCGCTGGGACCTGATCCGCAAGCTGGTGGAATACAAAAAATTCAAGGACGCGGCCGGCCTGCTGCAGGGCATGGAAATCAGCCAGGGCAACTCGTTCCTGCGCGGCAGCGACGACCTCCAGGTGCCGGCCTCGCCGGAAATCGGCCTGGATGAAGTGACGATCTTCGACCTGATCTCCGTCTTCAACGAGGCCCTCAAGCGCATCGAGCCCGAAAAAATCGGCGAGATCTACGCCGAAAAGATAACGGTGGCGGACAAGATTGAAATGCTGCTGGCCATTATCAAGGAAAAGTTGAATGTTCCATTCTACAGCCTGTTCGACCACGCGACGACCCGGCATGAAATAGTTTGCACATTCCTGGCGGTTCTGGAGCTCGTGCGCCTGCACCAGATCACCGCCCGCCAGGACAAGGTCTTTGGCGACATAATGATCGTGCGCGCAGGCGAAACATGATTTGCGGGCATTTAAAACCAATCAAACCGGGAAACACCAAGCATGACATCAACTGAAGGACAAGTAACCCTGAAAAAGGTCGTGGGAGCCATGCTCTTCGCCTCGAAAAAAACCATCACGGCGGCCGAGCTCAAAAAAATAATCGACCAGACCGCTGAACACGAGGAGGCCGCAGGCCGCCAGTTTGCCAAAACAAAGGAAAGCGAAATTTGCGGCGCCATGGAGCAAATCAAGGCCGACTTGGCCGCCATGGACGCCGGCCTGCGGCTCGCCGAGGTGGCCGGCGGTTACCGGCTCCAGACCGATCCGGCCTGCGGCCCGTGGCTGCGCCAGCTCCTGAACAGCGGCCGTCCGAGCCGGCTTTCGAAGCCGACACTGGAGACCCTGGCCATCATTGCCTACCGGCAGCCGATCGCGCGCTCTGAAATCGAGTCCGTACGCGGCGTCAATGTCGACAACATTGTGCGCCACCTGCTCGAGTGCCAGCTGATCAAGATATGCGGCCGCAGCGACCTTCCCGGCCACCCCCTGCTCTACGGCACCACCCAGCTTTTCCTGGAGCATTTCGGCCTGCAGGATATAAGTCACCTCCCCGGTATTGAGCAGCTGCGGCGCAAAGAGGCCGAAAGGATCAAGGCCGCCGCCGCAAAACCCGCCGGCGCGGAACAAGTTGAAAAAGACTCAGGCGAGGAAGAGCTTGACGAAGATGGCCCCGAAGAAGATGATGATGAAGTCGAGGATGAGGTTGAGGACGACGAAGAGGACGACGACGAAGAAGACGATGAGGATGAGGACGAGGATGAGGCCCGGGACGTTGAGGATGGGAAAGAAAAGGGCGACAGCGCAGCCGTGAAAGAGGGCCGGCAGGCGTCACCCGGCGAGCAGCACAAGGATGCAACTCCATGAAGAATAACAAAATCAGCCGGTTGCGCGGCAACATTGATGCCATTGACCTCCAGGTGGTGCGGCTATTGAACCGGCGCGCCGCGGCCGCAGTCAAAATCGGCAAAATCAAGACGGAGTCCCGTTCAGAACCTTACGTGCCGGCGCGGGAGAAGAAGGTCATACGCAACATCGCCAGGATCAACCGCGGCCCCCTGCCCTCTTCGGCCCTGATTGCCATTTACCGCGAGATAATGTCGGCTTCGCTCGCGCTGGAAAAGACGGTGCGGGTGGCTTACATGGGGCCCGCGGCTTCTTTTTCGCACCAGGCGGCCCTGCGGCGCTTCGGCAAGAGCGTGAACTACCTTGCATGCAAGACGATTGACGAGGTGTTTGAGCGGGTCCAGAAGCGCGAAGCCGACTACGGCGTCGTCCCAGTTGAAAACTCCACCGAGGGCACCATAGCCGCCACGCTCGACCAGCTCGCGGAAAACGAAATCAAAATCTGCGCCGAACTTTACCAGCCGATCGCGCACTGCCTGCTTGCCAGGGGGACGCGCGCCGGCATCCGCCGCATTGTTTCAAACGCCAACGTGCTCGGCCAGTGCCGCAAGTGGCTGCGCAGCGAAATGCCGCGGGCGGAGCTGATGACGGTCGACAGCACCACCTGCGCGGCCCAGATCGCGGCCAGGGACAAGCGCGTGGCCGCCATCGCCGGCCGCCTGGCGGCCGATGTCTACCGCCTCAACATACTCAATGCCGACATCCAGGATGTCAGCGGCAATATGACGCGCTTCCTGGTGATCGGGCATTCTTTCGGCAACCGGACCGGCGACGACAAGACTTCCATCCTGTTTGCGGTCAAGCACCATGCCGGATCGCTGCACAATGCGCTTGGCTCGCTCAAGAAGTTCGGCCTGAACATGACGAAAATTGAATCGCGCCCGAGCCGCCAGAAGGCATGGGAATACCTTTTCTTCGTGGATGTTGAGGGGCACGTGCACGACCGGAGCGTGCGCCTGGCCATGCGGGATTTGAACCGGCACTGCCTCATCCTGACCGTGCTCGGGTCATATCCGAAAGCGATTGATTGAACATGAAGGCTTCAGCAAAAAAGTGGATCTGCGGCCTTGACCGGTACGAGACCGGCAAGCCGATCGAGGAAGTCGCGCGCGAGCTCGGCTTTGAAAGCGCGGAGGAAATCATCAAGCTGGCCTCGAACGAGAACGCGCTCGGGGTCTCGCCGCTCGCGGTCAGGGCCATGAAGCGCGCCGCGCGCGAAATGCACCGCTACCCTGACAGCAGCGCCTATTATTTGCGCCGGGCGCTTGCGGCTAAGCTGAAGGTGAAGCCGGAGCAGCTCATGATCGCCAACGGCAGCAACGAGATTATCGAATTTATAGGGCACGTGTTCCTGGACCGCGGCTCCGAGGTTGTCATTTCCGAGCGCGCCTTTGCCATCTTCCGCCTGATTACCGCCATGTTCGAAGCGCGGCCTGTGCCAGTGCCGATGCGCGGCTTCACCCATGACCTTGAAGCCATGCTCGCCGCCATCACGCCGCGCACGCGGGTTGTCTTCGTCGCCAACCCCAACAATCCCACCGGAACCATGGTCGGCAACGATGAGCTCCACGAGTTCATTACCAGGGTGCCGCGCCACGTGGTGGTTGCCCTGGACGAGGCATATATCGAGCTGCTTCCGCCCGCAAAGCAGCCCGACACCCTCCGCTACGTGCGCGAGGGGCGCAAGGTCATCATTTTGAGAACCTTCTCAAAGACATACGGACTGGCGGGGCTGCGCATAGGCTACGCCGTGGCGCCGGTTGAAGGCATCGAGCTCATGGGGCGCGTCCGCCAGCCTTTCAACGTGAACGACATGGCCCTCAAAGCCGCCGAGGCTGCCCTCGCGGATGAAGCCTTTGTCGCCAAAACACGCAAAATGGTAGCCGGCGGGTTGCGTTTCTTCGAAAAGAATCTAAGGGCGCTCGGGATAGAGTTCGTGCCTTCCGTAGCCAATTTCATGCTCGTCAGGGTCGGGAACGGGCGCGCCGTTTTCCGGGAGCTGCAGAAACAGAAAGTGATCGTGCGCCCCATGGACGGCTACGGCCTGCCGGAATATGTCCGTATCACGGTCGGGCTTGAAGTTGAAAACCGGCGCTGCCTTGAAGCGCTGAAAAAGGTCGTTTCCGTCCCGGAATGACAGGCCCGTCGCAGCCGGCGCTTCAGCGCACTTCCACCATGACCTCGTTGCGACGCATGAAGGGCGGCGTCCAGGGCGGGTTGTACTGGGCCGCAAGCGCTTTGCCCGCGGGCGCGAGGTGATCCTTTCTGGCGGCTTCCAGCAATTCAAGCGTTTCCCGCTCCACCCTCGATTCCGTTGCATAACCGCCCGTCACCTCGACCTCCGCGAGGATGCGGGGAGCGTAAAGCCGGATTTCGTAAGATTCCGTCCTGGCCAGCAGCTTGAATTCCGGCGTTTCGATGTTGCGGGTCGGGAGATAGCCGGCAATTATCCAGAGCGCAAGCAGTGCGGCGAGCACGGAAACAATGACAAGGCCATTTTCACGGGTTTCAGAATTTGGACTGCCTGGCATGGCAGTATGGTGCTTTGCCGTTTTTCCGGTAATACTGCTGGTGGTATTCCTCGGCCGGCCAGAACTTGCCGGCGGGCAGGACCCGGGTGGCCGCCCGGACTCCCTTCTTCTGCAGGACCGCGATGAGCCCCGCGGCCGCCGCCTTTTGTTTTTCGTCCAGGTAAAACACAGCCGAGCGGTATTGCGCGCCGACGTCCGGCCCCTGGCGGTCGACCTGAGAAGGGTCGTGGATTTCAAAAAAGAGCTTGGCCATCTCCTCGTAGCTTGTCACGGCCGGATCGTACGTCACCAGCACCGCCTCGGCGTGCCCGGTGCCGCCCGCGCACACTTCCTCGTAGGTCGGGTTTTCGGCATTGCCGCCCGTGTAGCCTACGCGGGTGGAAACGACCCCACGCGCCCGCTGGAAGAAATGTTCGACGCCCCAGAAGCATCCCCCGGCAAAAATGGCCGTTTCGGTTTTGCCGCCCGCCGGGGCGGCTCCTGGGCCGGTCGCCTGGTCCGGGAGGAACTGCAGCGAAATGGAGTTGACGCAGTGGCGCGTGTTTTTGGGAGTGAATGCCTCGCCGGAGAAAATGTGACCGAGGTGGGCTCCGCATCGCGCGCACAGGATTTCAGTCCTGGAGCCGTCCGCGTCCGCCTGGCGCCGCACCGCGCCCGCGATTTCTTCATCGAAACTCGGCCACCCGCAGCCCGAATCGAACTTGGACTCGGAGCGGTAGAGGGGCGCCCCGCAGCGCTTGCAGGCGTAGGCGCCCTTGAGGTTGAGCTTGTAATATTCACCGGAGAATGGGCGCTCGGTGCCCTTGTGGACTATGACGCGCTCTTCCTCCGGTGTGAGCCGGTTCATTTGCATCCCTTCACCGCACGCTCCGGCCGCCATTAAAAGCAGCGGAAGAACAATGAACGTTATAGGTCTTGCTGGCATACGCCGGTTGCATCCGCCCTTAAACCGCGGTTGCTGAAACCTGTACGATATGGTAGAAACAATCCTGTAAAGTGGAAATTAGACCATGGCGGCGGGGCGTGTCAAGAACCTATCTCATAAAGGAAGATTATGAATAAAGCTCATGCCGTTGCTATATTCCTGCGGGGGCTGTCCATTATAACCCTGGTCGTGATTGCGGGCGGAGGCTGCTCATTCTCCCGAATTGCGGAAAAAGGCGCTGCGCCGGTCTTGGATCTGGCGCGGAATGGCAGCAGCCCGTATTCCATATACCATGGCAAGGATACGCCCGCTTCGGTCCGCGAAGCGGCCGTGGAGATCAGACGGGTGATAAAAATATCAACCGGCGCGGAATTACCGATCGTTCAAGACCCGCGCGAACCTATGATCGCGCTCGGGGACACGCCGGCCGCCAGGCGGGCCGGCCTGGATCCGGCCGGAATGCCGGAAGAAGGCTTCCGGATAAAAACCGCCGGCAGGAACATATTCATTGCCGGCCGGGACACCGCCGAAGGAGAGCGAACGCCCGGCGGCGGCTTCAGCGACGGCACCTATTACGGGGCAATGGAGTTTTTGGAGCGGGTGGCCGGAGTGCGCCGCCTGATGCCGTGCGAATGGGGCGAAGATATTCCGCGCCATGCCGCGCTCTCGGCTCCGGAAATTGATTTTTCAGATGCGCCCGACTTCCGCAGCCGCGTCATGAGCCGCGGCTGGGGCCGCAGTGAGAGCATGCAGTGGATGCGGTTCATGAAAATTCCCTACGACCGCCAGGCGGTGCTCATTGATTACAATCATGCCTGGCACAGGTATGACATGGAGAATCGGCTCAAGGGACACCCGGAATACATGGCAATGCGGAACGGACGCCGGCTGACGGTGGAAGAAAGCAAGGCCGCTTCGCGGGAACCGTGGAAATTCTGCACAACCAGCGAGGGGCTCATCGGGCTGTTCACTCAGGCCCTTCTGGAGGAAATGGATAAAAAGCCGGAGCAGAAAATGTGGTCGATCGGCCCATCGGATGGCGGCGGGTGGTGCGAATGCGAAGCCTGCAAGGCGCTCGACGAGCCGTGCGATCAAGTGAAATGGCCCGGCAACATGGGGTCCAAATCGCTCACCCCGCGCATGTTCACTTTCTTCAACGAGGTTGCCAGGCGGGTTGCGGCAAAAAAACCGGACAAACAGCTGGGCTGTTTTGCCTACGCCGCTTACACCTACCCTCCTGCGAAACCCATGAATATCGAGACCAACCTTTTCGTCATGCTTGCCGCCAGGCCTTACTACGGATTTTCACTCTACCACGATGACCTTGCCTGTGAATTCATCCGGCTGACGGAAGCCTGGGACGAAAAACTCAACGGGCGCATCGGCTGGTTTGACTATTCTACCTGGATCGGGCTGAAATGTTCGGTCGGCGCCCCCTACCCGCCCGCCCTGCGCATCCTCAAGTTGATTTTTCCTCACATCAAAAAGATCGGCTGGGACACGATCTACTGGGACGCCGCCATGGTGCGCGGCTACGGCAGCTTGAACACGTACCTGGTTGCAAAGCTGATGTGGGATGCGGATGCGGACGTGGATGCCCTGGCCGGGGAATGGCTGGAGCGCGCCTACGGTCCGGGCGCGGACGCCATGGGGCGTCTCTATGACCTTCTGGACCGGCAGCTGGCGGCATACAAGCAGTCTGAAAAATACGATTTCCAGTACCGCTGCGTGCCTGAGCAGGTGAAGGCCATCCACGCGCCAGTCTTCCCGCAGATGGAAGCGCTCTACTGCGAGGCCCTCTCCAAAAATCTGACCGGGCCGCAGAAAGCGCGCCTCGAGATGTTCGGCGACAACCTTATTCTCCTGCACTGGAATTTGCGCAAGGCCGGCTGGGTGGAAAATCCCGAGAAATCCTTCTTTTACAGGACCGACAAGCAGTTCAAGGATTTTATCGAAAAAGCCTGCACGCGGCCGTCGCTGAGCCTCATCCCGAACAACAACCCTGAGCCCTGGCTGAAACCGCAGCTGGGAGTCGTTGCACCCGAAGCTGTTTCAAGGGATGAATGAGCGCGCGCATCAAAGCTCAGTTTTGCTTTTGACGGTATTTTGCCAGGGCAAACACACGACGGCATTCCTGCGGCAGCACTTTCATTCCGGAGCGGGATGTCAATTTTCCTGGCTGCCGACAGCTCCGGCATCCGGCTGCTGCGGCTGGGGCGCGGCTTGGGCCTGGGCCGGCTGGAGGGGTTCCGTGCCTTGAGTTGGCGCCGTTGCCAGGGCCGGCTGACCGGCCACCTGTTCGGCCTTGCCTTCCTTGTTGAATCGCATCGAAACAATAGTTGATATCTTGTTCTTTTCCATCGTAACGCCGTAGAGCACGCTGGCGGCGGATATGGTCTGGCGGTTGTGCGTGATGACGATGAACTGCGAGCTTTTGAGGAAGTTCCTGAGCATGGCGATGAAGCGCTGGTTGTTGGCGTCATCGAGGGGCGCGTCGAGCTCGTCGAGCACGCAAAACGGGCTGGGCTTGACCATGAAGATAGCGAAGAGCAGCGCCACGGCCGTCATGGTGCTTTCGCCTCCCGAAAGCAGCGAAATGCTCTGGAGCCGCTTGCCGGGAGGCCGCGCGAAGATTTCAATGCCGCATTCGAGGATATCGCCCTCGTCGGTCAGTATGAGCTTGGCGGTTCCGCCTCCGAAAAGCTGGCTGAACATTGTCTGGAAGTTTTCGTTGATCTGGGCGAAGGTCTTTGAAAACATTTCCGTGGTGGTCTGGTTGATTTTTCTGATGGCTTCCATGAGCTGCTGGCGGGCGTTCACAAGGTCCTCCTGCTGCTTGCTCAGGAAATCGTAGCGCTCCTGGAGCTGCTGGAGTTCGTCGATCGCGCCGGTGTTGACCGGCCCCATGGCCTCGATCTTGGCGCGCAGGTCGGCGATGACCGCGTCGAGCTGCTCCTGGGAAAGCCTTGCGCCTTCGGGCCACTCGGGCTCGGCGGCGTTCAGCACCATGTCCTCGGTGGCGTGGTAATCGGAGGTGATCCGCTCCATGAGGTGCTCGCGGCGCATGCGCAGCTCGATGACCTTGCCGTTCAGGTCCCCCTGCCGGTTGCGCTGCGTTTCCCATTCGGCGCGCAGCTGCTTCAGCTTGTCTTCCAGGTTCCTGCAATCAACCATCACCTTGTCGCGATTTTCACGGGCGATTTTGATCCCGGCGGCGTTCTTTTCCTTCTGCTCCTGCAGGAGCGGCAGGCGGGCGTCGGCCTCGCGGCTGAAGTTGTCGAGGGCGAGGATGGCTTTTTCATAATCGGCGATGCGGATTTCGCGGTCGGCCACCAGC
>Ga0172380_10007150_pt1 | contig 12667 bp, 11 predicted proteins | sample Leawe162metaG_FD_119747 | JGI IMG/M metagenome (GOLD analysis project Ga0172380, IMG submission 119747) | Leachate microbial communities from a municipal landfill in Southern Ontario, Canada - Leachate well 162 metaG | ecosystem: Engineered > Solid waste > Landfill > Unclassified | place...
GAACCTTTAAATACGACAGGAACATCGGCGGCTTCCAGTCTTTCACGCATAGAGGCAAAGAGAATCAATACCAGTGAAAAGCCAAGCGCACCCCCTAAGCCGAAGAATAGCGACTCTAAGAAACTATGACTGGCTTGTGCATTGAGAAGTGGGATGCCTAACACGGCACAATTGGTTGTGATGAGCGGTAAAAAAATACCAAGCCCTTGATAAAGGGATGGAAAGTTTTTTTCCATCACCATTTCGGTAAATTGCACAACACCGGCAATGATGACAATAAATGAAAGGGTGCGTAGATAGAATAAGCCATTAGGCTCAAGCAGGTAATAGTTGATGCCCCAGCTAGTCATCGAACCAATGCTGAGTACAAAGGCCGTGGCTCCCGCCATGGCGATAGAGGCTTCTAGTTTTTTAGAAACCCCCATAAAAGGGCATAGCCCTAAAATTTTCACTAGCACAATGTTATTTACCAGCACTGTGCCGATTAAAATCATGATGTAATGATGCAAGTTAAAGGTCATATTAAAATGATTGTCATAAATTAGCCAACAAGTGTCAAATTATACAGGGTTTGCGCTCGTATTATTTGAGTAAAAACAGGCTTAAAAAGTTTTAAAGTGTACTAAATATACTGATTATGCTTGGAGGCTGTGAAATAGCCTGTATTATTTTTTATAATTTTATCGAATATCAACGCACTAGGTTAAAGTTTACATATTTGGGTGTGTTTATTTAGCAAGCTTTTAAGTTAAAATGCAACATTATGAATTTGTTAGGTTTGCTATGATGCAAGGCAGTTTAGTGGCTATTGTGACGCCCATGTTTGAAGATGGGAGCTTGGATATCCCTTCTTTAAATGCGCTGATTGATTTTCATATTGATCAAGGCACCGATGCTATCGTTATTGTAGGGACGACTGGCGAGTCACCTACCGTGGATTTTGATGAACATTGCTTACTGATAAAAACTGCTGTGAGCCAAGTGAATAGACGTGTTCCAGTGATTGCCGGAACAGGTGCAAATTCTACAAAAGAAGCAATTAACCTTACGCAAAAAGCTAAAGATTTAGGTGCAGATGCCTGTCTGCTTGTAGCGCCTTATTACAACAAGCCAACACAAGAGGGTTTGTATCAACATTTTAAAGCGGTTGCTGATGCAGTCAATATTCCGCAAATTCTTTATAACGTACCCGGGCGGACCGGTTGCGATGTTAGTAACGACACCGTTTTGCGCCTGGCAGCACATCCTAATATTGTCGGTATTAAAGATGCAACTGGAGGCATAGAACGCGGGACGGATTTACTATTGCGCGCACCACAAGACTTTGCAGTTTATGGTGGTGATGATGCTACCGCGATGGCATTAATGCTGCTCGGAGGTAAAGGCGTTATTTCGGTGACTGCAAATGTAGCACCAAAACTTATGCATGAAATGTGTGTCTCAGCCATTGCGGGTGATGTGATGGCGGCGCGCGCAATCAATGCTAAATTGTTTGCACTACATCAAAAATTATTTGTTGAAGCCAACCCAATTCCTGTGAAATGGGTATTGGCAGAAATGGGTTTAATTAAAACAGGCATTCGTTTGCCTATGATGAAGTTATCTGCGCAGTATCATGAGGTTCTGCGGAACGCCTGTGTGTCCGCAGGAATCTTATAAAAATTTAATCGGTTTAACCCGAAGGCGTTATGCGTTAATGAAGCCTTCGACCTAATAAAGAGGTTTGAATGAAACAAGTCAACATCACGTCAGCAAACGGCACTTTTAACAGCGCTAAACATTTTAAGGTTGCCAAACATAAGGCGCCTTCCCTAATCGTACCTTTACTGTTGTTAGCCAGCTTAACCGCTTGCGATTCTATCCCTTTTATTGATAATAAATCAGATTACAAAGGGGCTGGTAGATCTCGCCCGCTAGAAGTGCCGCCTGATTTGACCGCAAGCCCTGTGAGTGGCGCATACTCAGTCCCTGGCAGTACCAGCTACTCAACGTACAGTCAGGCACAAGATGAATCAGATACGGGCGTCGAGAAAGTGCTGGTAACCCCTGAGGGTGTGCGCTTGGAAAAATCAGGTGCGCAACGTTGGTTAGTGGTGAACGCGCCTGCCGAAAAAATCTGGCCAGTCATCCGTGAGTTTTGGATCGACATGGGCTTTGCCGTTCGGGTAGAAAATCCACAAATTGGTGTGATGGAAACCGAATGGATTGATTCAGATGCGATTAAACAAGATGACGCTCGTAATTTGGGTGATAAATTCGATAAATGGCTAGATAAATTGTCGGGTTTTGCGGATAAGAAGAAATTCCGCACGCGTTTAGATCACGGTACGGAACCCAATACTACTGAGATTTATATGACGCATCGTTCGGTGTCAGGTGCTCCTGATGACGGAAAAAATGTAGTGACAACACAGCTTGGCAAAATTGATACAGGTTATAAGTTAGAAGATAAAGCAGCAACAAACACAGATCCTGCAGACGCAGAATTGGATGCAGAGTTGTTACGTCGCTTAATGGTGAAACTAGGTGTTGAAGAGCAAAAGTCAAAAGTGATAGTAGCCGATGCTGTAAATATTAAGCACGCAACGGTAGTAAAAGAGGCTGATGGCAGTGCGAGGCTCCTGCTGAGTGACCCGTTTGACCGTGCGTGGCGTCGCGTTGGCTTGGCATTGGATAGAATAGGTTTTGTGATTGAAGACAAAGATCGATCTAATGGCGTATTTTTTGTGCGTTATGCCGATGTTGATATCGATGATAGCCCTAAGAAAAAGAAAGGTCTAATGGACTCTTTAAAGTTCTGGGGTGATGATGATAAAAAAGAACCAGAAACAACCGCTAAAAAAGAAGAAAAGAGCATCATGGATAGCCTGAAGTTTTGGGGTAATGATGATAAGCAAAAAGTGAACCCTGAGAAGCAGTATCGCGTAAAAGTGGCTGATGGGGATCAAGGTAATGCCGTTGTAACCGTAGTAGATAATGAAGGTGCACGTGTTCGCACCACTACCGCTAATCGCATTATTGCCTTAATGTATGAGCAATTAAGATAACAGTTTTAATTGTATCGTTAAGTTAAGAACATGCGCTTTGCCTCGCTAGGTAGCGGTAGTGCTGGCAATGCGCTGGTGGTTGAAGTCAAGCAAACGCGCCTGATGCTAGATTGTGGTTTTAGTGTAAAAGAAACCACCTCTAGGTTGGCTCGGTTAAACCTTACCCCTAATGACATAACAGGCATTGTGATCACACATGAGCACGATGATCATGCAGGCGGGGCATTAAAGTTGGCAGCTAAATATCGGATTCCAGTGTGGCTTACCTACGGCACACTTAAAATGGTTACGCGCTACATGCCGAATAAACATGATTTGCAGCTCAATGTGATCGATAGCCACACGGCGGTTGCGATTGCCGATATTGAAGTCCAGCCTTACCCAGTGCCACATGATGCACGAGAGCCAATTCAATGTGTTTTTACTGAGGGCAACCTAAAGTTAGGGGTTCTCACCGATGTAGGGCGTGGCACTCCACATATTGAAGACCAGTTAAATGGATGTAATGCATTGATGCTGGAATGTAACCATGATGCGAATATGTTGCAAAATGGTCCTTATGGATGGACATTAAAGAAACGAGTTGGAGGCGACTTAGGCCACTTGGAAAATCTTGATGCTGCCAATTTACTATCAAAGCTAGATAACAGTAAGTTACAGCATATTGTGGCGGCGCATTTAAGTGCCAAAAACAACACGCCTTTATTGGCAAAGTCAGCCTTGGCTAAAGTGTTAGGTTGCGAGCCCGATTGGGTGGGTGTGGCAGATCAGCTACAAGGGTTTAACTGGAGAGAGGTTGTTTAATTCGTGACTGTTAATCACTGAAAAGTATCAATTTATCGATTTTACAAATAAAAAAGCCGACTAAAAGTCGGCTTTTTTATTCTTTTGCTAACTAAAACTAGTGAGCAGCTTCAGCAGCTGGAGCTTCTTCAGCGGGTGCAGCTTCAGCAGGTGCAGCTTCAGCAGGTGCAGCTTCAGCAGGTGCAGCTTCAACCGGTGCTTCAACAGCTGGTGCTTCAACAGCAGGAGCTTCAACAGCAGGAGCTTCTTCAGCAGCTTTTTCACCACAAGCGGTAACAGCAAGAGCTAACAATGCAGCAAGTAAAATAGAACGTGACATTTTAATATCCTTAAAGGGTTATAACTAGTTGAGATTTTTTTTTCGATAACGCCTTAAAACTTTTACATTGTTAGCTTTACCGAGTGGCGCAAATTCTACCAGCTATTTTAAAAAAATCCAGTAATTTTAGTAAGTTGCCACATTATTTATAAAAAAGTTCATCTATCCTGCATAAATTTCTCAAATTTAATTAACCTGTACAAATTTCAGGTCACTTATTAAGCCACGACTTATCATTTCACATGCTTAAAATAGCACGAACCATTTTATTTTTCTGTGTTACATAATTCTGTAAATCATACTCAGCAATACCGATGTTGTAAGGTAAGCGTTTTGAATTCACGCGGCATCCCACATGAGAAATCAATGTAAAAAAAGTATTGATACAAAAATGACAGTATGCGATTTATAGTCCAAGTTGAGTTACTGAAACCACGTCTTGAACGGCTTCCTTCAGTTCTTTAAATCTAGTGTTAAGTAAACTGGTGCTGGCGGTATCATTGAGAGCATATTTAAAACGCGCTTGGTCAATATGAATGCGCTTAATATAATGCTGACCATCCGCTAAAATAAAGCAATCTTTGGCATGCTTAACTGATTGATTAGTCACATACACACTCATTTTATGACCATAATCGTTGAGTAAGCTAAATAGGCGTGGACATTTTTCAGTAAAAAAAGTAGTGTGTTGCAAAATAATAGTGAGTTGACTGGTGATATTTTGGCTTAAAAACTGCTGAAATAAGTCGAATTTTTGTACACTGGCAAAGCCGCCACGGCTTAAATCTTGGTCAAAAATTAAAAGTTCACGTTGGGCATTGGCTAAAATGATATTGATTGCCTCGCTGTAAAGATGCTCACTATCAATAATTTGGTTAGGGGGAGGTGTAATATTGTTCATGGCAACTTGAATGTTACATCTCGAAATGTAAATAACCAGCAATATACCAATCGTGAATCTGTTGCAGCAATGGTGCGTTAATTTCTTTGTGCAGATGGCCATTTGAGCTTATGTCATTTGGCTTGAGGTGCCTATTGTCCGCTAGTTTCTTGAGCACTTCCGCAGAATCTCCCGTAAATTTAGCGGCTTCACCATTCAAATAAAAACAGTTGGCCTCAAATAGCATTTGGCTTTTTAAGTCCAAGGCAATGCCTAGCTTTGCCAGTTTTTCACTAAAGGTGCGCATGGAAATTTTTTTGTTCGGTTCAAATACTACATCTGCTTTAGGGTCCGAAAGATAAGTACCTAAAAACGCTGCTACATCGCATTTTGACCATTGGATTTTTTGTAAAATTGCACTCACTTTACTGATCATCGCATTGCTAATTTCCGCAGGGTGATTTTGTAAAGTTAAATCAGTATCTTGGTAGATGCCATCTAAGACCAATTGATCCTGATTCAATTTATCCTGCATAAAGCCTAAAAACTCAGTGGCAAGCTCCTGGTTTTTTGGCGCACGAAACCCAATTGAATAGGTCATGCAGTCTGTAGCGCCATTAGAAACCGCAATACCCCAATGCGCAAGATGTGGTGGTAAATACAGCATGTCGCCAGCTTCGAGCAGCCATTCTTGCGACGTATTAAAATTTTGCAAAATGCGTAAAGGCGCACCCTCAATCAAGCTTAAGTCTGATTGTTCACTAATCCGCCACAAGCGTTTCCCTTGTCCCTGCAATAAAAACACATCATAACTATCAAAATGTGGTCCTACGCCCCCGCCATCAGGCGCGTAACTGACCATTAAGTCATCAAGTCGCGCATGTGGAATGAAATCGAACTGTTGCAATAGCGCTGCCGCTTCTGGTAAATAATGGTTCACGCTTTGTACTAGCAAGGTCCAATTGTGATCTTTAGTTGGCTGCTCCGGCAGTTTTGAAAAATCCGTGTCAGAAAAAGGGCCATGGCTGGCATGCCACTTTCCCTTTTTATATTCAACAATCCGTGATTGCACATCATCCTCGCAAGCCAAGCCTGCAAGCTCATCAGGGCTTAGCAATCCCGTGAAATTCGGAATAGCATTTTTAATCAGCAGCGGTTTTTTCTGCCAGTATTCTTCTAGAAATTGAGTTGGCGTTAAGCCGCCGAGTAATGGTAATGATTCTTTTTTTGAGTTCATGATGTAAAGATTTGGTAAGTGACCTAGTTGATAATTATGCCATTGCATTACTATACAGGTTGGTATATATTGAGTCGAATATAGCAACAAAAGTCTATTGTAATCATTCTGCAAGTTGTCCGAGGTAATCTTTTGAGGAGAGTTTTATGAGCGTGCCAGTTGATGCGTCTGTTACAACCTTTCATGGCGGATGCCCACATGATTGCCCAGACACCTGCAGTATGGTGTATACAGTTAAAGATGAAAAGCTAATTAGCGTCACTGGTAACAAAGATCATCCCATGACGCGTGGCGGCTTGTGTGTCAAATTAAAAGACTACGAAAAACGTCACTATCATCCAGACCGCCTGCTGTACCCACTTAAACGCACTGGACCCAAAGGCAGTAAACAGTTTAAACGCATTACTTGGGATGAAGCACTGGACGAAATTACCAGTAAATGGAAGGCTATTATCGCTGAAGATGGCCCGCACGCGATTATGCCTAATAGTTATTTGGGTAATCAAGGCTTAGTGCATGGATTAAATGGCGGAGATGCATTTTTTAATCGCATGGGCGCTACTGTTTGTGAGCGCACATTTTGTGGCGAGGGCTCATGTACCGCATGGTTGCTTACCGTTGGCCCTACCGCGGGTGTAGATCCAGAAAGTTTTATTCATTCCAAATATATTGTCATTTGGGCATGTAACTCTGTCAGCACTAATCTGCACCATTGGCACATTGTGAAAGAGGCGCAAAAGAAAGGTGCGAAAGTAGTCGTAATTGACTCCTACGCATCGAGAACAGCAAAAGAAGCTGATTGGCATATTGCGCCCAAACCGGGTACAGATGGTGCGCTTGCCATGGCAATGATGAATGTCATTATTAACGAAGGCTTGGTAGACCAAGACTATGTGGATAATTATACCGTGGGTTATGCAGAGCTGGCTGAGCGCGCCAAAACTAGAACGCCGGAATGGGCAGAGAAAATTACAGGTATTCCCGCAGATGATATACGTAAGTTTGCGCGAGAGTATGCAACAACGCCGCCAGCCGCAATTCGACTAGGCGTTGCTTTGGAGCGCAGCTACGGTGGTAGCCAAGCTATTCGGGCGGTAACAAGTTTGCCTGCCTTGATTGGCGCTTGGCGGCATGTTGGCGGCGGCGCACTACAATTCCCTGTGTGGGAGCATCCCTACAAGTTTGATGTGATTTGTCGCCCAGATTTAATCCCAGAGGGTACGCCTGTAGTGAATAACCTGCAACTAGGCCGCATATTGACAGGTGAAACAAAACTCAACACACCGATTAAATCTATGATGGTGTGGAACACCAACCCCATCACGCAAGCGCCTGAGACTGACAAAATCATCAAGGGCTTGGAAAGTGAAGATTTATTCTTGGTTGTTGCAGAGCATTTTATTTCAGACACCGCAGCCTATGCTGACATCTTGCTGCCAGCCGCTATGGGTGCGGAGATGGAGGATATGGTGCTGTCATGGGGTCACCTGTACCTCACCTACAATGCCAAATGCATAGCCCCGCCAGGTGAAGCCATCCCTAACAATGAAATTTTCAGGCGCCTAGCGAGGTTAATGGGCTATGAAGAAGATAACTTCAAATGGAATGATAGCGAATGCTTGGAAAATTACGTGGATTGGAATTCACCCACCTGTGATGGCATTGATTTGGCTTACCTGCGCGAACATGGTTTTGCGCGTTTAAAAGCTTTTGGCGATAAAGACCAACGCGCACGCCATGCTAAAGGTGAGTTTCCGACACCTACAGGCAAATGTCACTTTTTAGTAGAAGGTGCAAAAAACTTTGTGGCAGGGCCGTTCCGTCAAATGTATGATGGTTTTCAACCGGGTGAAGATTTGGATAGCTTGCCCGACTACGTGCCATCACGTGAAACGCTCGCCACTAATCCTGAGCTTGCAGCTAAGTACCCTTTGAATATTATTTCACCTAAGAGCCATGGCTTTTTAAATTCCTGCTATGCCAATGTGGAAGAAAAAATTAAAGGGCAGGGTGAGCAGTTTGTGATGATCAACCAGCTAGATGCTACAGCGCGCGGTATTAAATCAGGCGATGTGGTGAAAGTGGTTAATGACCGTGGTGCGTTTGAGGGGGTGGCTAGAATCTCGGATGATGTGAATGCGGGGATTGTTGTGGCGACGTTAGGGTATTGGCGGCAGTTGAATAATGGGACGGTGAATTGTATTAGTTCGGCGGAGTTCGGGGATATGGGGCACTCGACGACGTTTAGTGATAATTTGGTTGAGGTGGTGTTGGGTTAATCTATAAGGGGCGATATTAAATTATCGCTCCTTATTAAGCGTTGTTAAGAATGATTACGAAATACAGGCGCCTAAAATTTTCATTAGGGCATAAATTATTCCAAGAATTGTTCCTGTTGCTACAAAAAGCCAATGCAATTCATCCCATTTATTTTGTAGAACAATAAAGATGCTATCTTCAAATCTAGAGTTAAAAGTTAGTTCTTCAATAATTTTGTCATAGAGTTGATTTTGCCCTATAAATAAAGCTAAAAACTTAGATTTAATTACAATGATAATAATCTTTATTTCACTAATAGTTGTCATTTAATTCTCCTGATAAATAAGAAATAACAAGTTTTTCCCTTGTTAATCAGGAATGATATTCTTACCCATCTGTCTCGCAGGTAGACATTTAGTCGCTCTCGCGCGACTAGCGAGTTTCTTTCTTTTGCTTAGCCAAAAGAAAGAAACCAAAGAAAAGGCTACCCCCTACCGCTTGTTCCCTGAGATTTACCTCATCATGAGGTGGCAATCGGAAACTCGCTTCGCTCAAACAGCCGCTTGCCGAAAACTCCCCATGATAAGGTAAATCTCAGGCGCGGTAGCAGGGGAATTTGGTTGAAGGCGGTGAGGTTCCTTTTTTGGTAACTTTTTCTTTAACCTTACTTACTCCGTCATTCCGTGCTTGACACGGAATCTAGTGGTTTTTGGTTTGGTGCTTTGTACTTTGCTTTCGCAAAGATTTTTTGTTTAGCTGGATTCCGTGTCAAGCACGGAATGACGATGTTGTATGTGTGTTCATCTGCGGATAGATGCATTTTCTAGTAAAATCGCTTTATGAATATTTACTCACTCGTAAGCCCTCTTTTGTTTCAGTTTGATGCTGAATCCGTCCATGACTTTACTTTAAAAAGCTTAAAAACTGCTGAGCGGTTAGGCGTATTAAAGTTGTATCCTGCACCACCTGTGTGTCAGCCTCGCACGGTGATGGGGATAACATTCCCTAATGCGGTTGGTTTGGCGGCAGGTTTAGATAAAAACGGTGCCGTCATTGATGGCATGGCAGCGTTAGGTTTTGGTTTTATTGAGATTGGCACGGTGACGCCTAGGCCGCAGCCAGGCAATCCTAAACCGCGCTTGTTCAGAGTAAAAGAAGCACAAGGGATTGTGAATCGGTTTGGGTTTAATAATCTAGGCGTCGATAATTTAATAGAAAATGTAAAAGCTGCCAAATACAAAGGCGTGCTTGGTATCAACATCGGTAAAAACTTTGATACGCCAAATGAAAAAGCAGTGGATGATTATTTGATTTGCATGCGTAAAGTCTATGCGTATGCGAGTTATATTACTGTCAATATATCCTCACCTAACACTAAAAACTTGCGTGCCTTGCAAGAAAAAGAGGCGTTGTCCGATTTGCTCGCTACATTAAAGGCCGAACAGTTAAATCTGGCTGAACAATATGGTCGTTACGTGCCTGTTGCTTTAAAAATCGCACCAGATTTAGAATTGGCACAGGTGAATGAAATTGCAGATTTGCTGATGATACATAAGGTTGATGCGGTCATTGCAACCAATACTACGCTTTCTCGCGATGCAGTTAAAGGCATGAAAAATGCTGATGAGACTGGCGGATTATCTGGTGCGCCAGTGCGAGAGAAATCTACTTTAGTGATTGGGCAATTGTCCCGTCGCTTACAGGGTGCATTGCCGATTATTGGTGTGGGCGGTATCTTGAGCGGGGCAGATGCAGTTGAAAAAATTGCGGCAGGTGCGAGCTTGGTGCAGGTATATAGCGGCCTAATCTACAAAGGTCCTAAACTGGTTCACGACATTTGTAAAACTCTGGGCTAGATTGGTGAGTGGATTAAACTCACTGCCAATCCTCTATTCGTATCGTCGCTGTCCTTACGCCATGCGTGCACGTATGGCGATTAAGTATGCTGATATACCAGTCGAAACCCGTGAAATCTCTTTAAAAGATAAACCTGCACACTTGTTACAAGTGTCACCTAAAGGCACTGTGCCGGTTTTGGTATTGTCTGGCGGAAAAGTCATAGACCAAAGCATCGAGATTATGTATTGGGCATTACATGAAAACGATGTTGATGGTTGGTTATCAGCAGATGCATCGCAGACGCGACAGTTGATTGATGAAAATGATAGCAGTTTTAAACAGGCGTTAGATAAGTATAAATACGCAATACGTTTTCCAGAACAATCTGCGCCGGTTTACCGTACTGAAGGTGAGGCGTTTTTAAGTAAGTTGGAGCGAAAGTTAGAGGTGACGAGTTTTCTTGTTGCCGATAATTTGAGTTTGGCTGATATTGCGATTTTTCCGTTTATTCGGCAATTTGTAGCCGTGGATGCCACTTGGTTTGAATCAGCAGATTATTTAAAGCTAAAAATTTGGCTTAAACACTTGGTTGAGTCTGAATTGTTTCAAAGCGTGATGGAAAAGTAGCAGGTTTATTGATTCGATTCTACTTTCCAACTAGGCAACCGCCACTCCAGATAAATCGCCAAGATTCTGAGTAGAGAAATCAAGCCAGCTGGAACGAAAACACATATCCATTGTGCTAGGTTTAGTTCGTTTAGCGCAATCACTAACAGACCTCCAACAAATGCGATGACTGCATAAGGTTGATGGTCATTGAAGGCTTTAGGGATTTCATTGCAAAAAATATCTCGAAGTACGCCACCAAATACGGCTGTCATTACGCCCATTAACGTACAGATAATGATTGGCAGATGAAGCTCAAGTGCAATTTGAGTGCCTAGCGATGCATACAAACCTAATCCGAGTGCATCAGGAATCTGGATGGCGCGTTCTGTAAATTGGATATGCCGGTTGCGCATAAAAATCATGGCAAATAGGCAGAGAACGAGCATCAGCCATATCCAGTTGGCATGCTCTACCCAGAAAAATGGTCTTCTATCAAGCAGCACATCACGTAATGTCCCGCCACCAAATGCCGCAACACCAGTGACAACAAAAACGCCAAAAGCATCCATCTTTTTCCTGGCGCCAGCAATCAAGCCAGAAAGCGCAAAGGCAAAAGTAGCACAAATTTCAATGGGAACTTGAAGTGTGGATGCTGTAACGATGACCATTGGTGATTATCCGTTGTGTGCCATGCCTAGCCTAACTCGAAATCAGCGATTCCAGCGGTAGGGTTTTATTTTTTACTGCCCCACATTAAAACCCGCACGGCAATTTAACGTGCGGGTTATTCTATGGTCGCGGCTAAATCAATTTTATTGCTAGATTTGTTGGTCTCAAACACGAGTTTCACTTCATCTTTGTCGTCAATATCCACATGCACACTGCCACCGTTAGCTAGTTTGCCGAACAATAACTCATCAGCCAGCGCTTTGCGAATAGTATCTTGAATCAGCCTTGCCATCGGGCGCGCGCCCATAAGTGGATCAAAGCCTTTTTTACCTAGGTAAGCTTTAAGTGCATCGCTGAAAGTGGCTTCAACTTTTTTCTCATGCAATTGATCTTCAAGTTGAATCAAGAATTTATCAACCACACGGATAATGATGTCTTGCGAAAGCGCAGTAAATGAAATCGTGGCATCCAGGCGATTACGGAATTCAGGTGAGAACAAACGTTTAATGTCAGCCTGTTCGTCGCCAGTTTGTTTGGTAGTAGTAAAGCCCATGCTTGATTTAGACAGGTTTTCAGCCCCTGCGTTGGTGGTCATAATAATTGTGACGTTTCTAAAATCAGCTTTACGACCATTATTATCGGTAAGCGTGCCGTGATCCATCACTTGTAGCAGTATGTTAAAGATGTCAGGGTGCGCTTTTTCAATTTCATCGAGTAGCAGTACGCAGTACGGGTGCTTGGTAATAGCCTCGGTCATTAAGCCGCCTTGCTCAAACCCTACGTAGCCCGGCGGCGCACCAATCAAGCGCGACACAGCATGGCGTTCCATGTATTCACTCATGTCAAAGCGAATCAGTTCTATGCCCATAATGTAGGCAAGCTGTTTGGCGACTTCTGTTTTACCCACACCAGTGGGACCGCTGAACAAGAAGCTACCGATGGGTTTGTTGCCTTGTCCCAAACCGCTACGTGCCATTTTAACCGCAGATGTAAGGGCTTCAATC
>Ga0172380_10007151_pt1 | contig 12665 bp, 14 predicted proteins | sample Leawe162metaG_FD_119747 | JGI IMG/M metagenome (GOLD analysis project Ga0172380, IMG submission 119747) | Leachate microbial communities from a municipal landfill in Southern Ontario, Canada - Leachate well 162 metaG | ecosystem: Engineered > Solid waste > Landfill > Unclassified | place...
TACCACCAGAAAAAACAAATTCCCCTGTTTTAACATTTAAGTTCCATAATCCCATAATCGCCCAATCTCCTTTAATCTGTACAGCACTCTTAGCTATTGTTATGGTTTTATTATTTACCGCGTCAGTATACTGCCATGTATCACCCAAATCATTCACTCCATCAACCTTTGACAAATCAACATTGGATTCATTCAAACTATCCAGAACTTTTCTGTTTACATTATCAATTTGTACTCCATTAGCCTCCGGAGTCACTATTGCACCAGCATCAGACTCAGTCATTTCCCAGACATTTCCAATTCGCGTAAATTCAACCCCCTCCACTGTCTTAACTGTGACATCACCATTATCACTTATGTTTAGCGAGTTAGGATCACACTCCACAGTAGATCCACTCCCAAGCAGTAATTTTCCACTTACATGGTCAAACATCAAGCCTTTAAATTGTTCACCCTTACTATTCTGAATAGTACCATCTTGCATAAGAGTGTACTCGTTTCCCTGAGCAATTCTCTCCTGTAAAGAGTTAAATTTAATCTCAACTTCGCTTTTCTCAACTCCAAATTGGATACCCAACATTCCACCGTCTGTTTTAACTCCAGCAAACGCCATTTGCTTACCACTTGCTTCAGAGCCAATAACCTCTTCGGCCGTCAAGCTTGTCATGACACCACTAACTTGTACCTGCTCATTTCCAGCCATTGCGACAAACAAAAATTCGTCATTACCATTAATAGACAAACTAGTTTCGACATCTAATCCACTTTCAGCTGCTCTATCCAAAAATGACATAAGCTCTGCATAATTCATGTTTCTTCCATTCCTATCAAAATATTCTATTAAATTATCAACCTCCTGAGCCTTTATTACACTTTTTACTGATACAGACCCATCGGGGCTACCCTCTGTAACACCGCCTGGCACCCAACCAACAATCGAATTATTTTCACTATTAATAGTTGGGTTAAAAATACTTGTTCCACCAATGGTCACGCCATCTTTATCAAGAGCCCTAGGAATACAAAAGAACCTATCTACGCTGCACATGGGTTCAACTGAGTGGACACTCCCTTCTTTAAGTCCAAACATCTGATCCAAACTCAGGACCCCACCCTCAACTCCAGGAGTATATTCAGGAACTGGGGTACCAGCTCCACTAGAAACAACTGGCTTTTCGCTGGAATTTATAGGCGCACACGCATTCAAAAAAAGTGACAAAGCTAAACCACTTTCAATCGCTCTCGATAAATTTACCATTTTCTCTCCTTTTACTTTCTAGCAATATCGGTCAAACAAATAACGTTATCGAATCCTATAGCATTTACCCCAGTTATGCCATACATACCATCTACGCACCCCATAGCATTTGTTCTCATAAATTTACTATATCACACTCTGTCTGTACCACAACCCCCCGCCTTTCGGGAGACTCCCGAAAGGCCTTTACACCAAGTGCTATCATTTAACTAATGCCATCAAAATATAGTATCAAAGAATATGAGCCTGGTGCCTACTACCACATCTTCAACCGTGGTGTCGAGAAGCGGACTGTTTTCCAGGACGAAGCTGACTACAAAACTTTCCTCGGCTATCTCCATCTCTACCTCACCAGCCCCAACCTTTCGGGAGACTCCTGAAAGGTACGACCGCCATCACTTCCGATCAAAAATTACACGGGAAACATCCTCCTCCTAGCCTACTGTCTCATGCCCAATCATTTTCACTTATTTGTTCGCCAAGATCAGATAGATGGAATTAATCACTTTATGCGCTCACTCATGTCAGAATACGTCCGCTATTTCAACAAAAAATATGACAGAGTGGGTAGTCTATTCCAGGGTCCCTACAAAGCAGTCAAAATCACATCTGAGTCACAGTGGATCTATCTTTCCAAATATATCCACCGCAACCCACTAGCTCTCTCACCCTTTCGGGAGTCTCCCGAAAGGCTCAGCGAATACAAATACTCATCGTACCCAAATTACCTCGGTCAATTCAAGCAAACCTGGGTATCTACATCTGATATCCTCAATCATTTCTCTGATGACTCCAAAAAATACCAAAAATTTGTAGAAACTGGCGATGACATCACTCCCATTTACAAAATCGCTCTAGACTACGACTAACTTGTTGTATCATATCTCTATGCAAAACTTCGACTTAACGCCATATCTATCTCAGCTTGTCATGCCAAAACCAAGCAGTGTTAAAGGAGACAATGGCCGCGTCCTCGTCATTGGAGGGTCAAAACTCTTTCACGCGGCCTCCTTCTGGTCGGCCAACATGGCTAGTCGCATTGTCGACATGGTCCACTTTAGCTCTCCCGTCATGGAAAACAATGACCTTATGCGCCTCAAAGCCAAAGAAAAATTCTGGGACGGCATCGTCATCCCCTACGAAGAAATTGACCATTACATCAAAGAAGACGATGTTATTCTCATTGGTCCTGGTATGGAACGCGGTGAAGTAACCAAAAAAATCGTCAACGCTTTTCTTGCCAACTATCCAGACAAAAAATGGGTCGTCGATGGAGGATCTCTCCAAGAGGTTGACCCCACACTCCTTACTTCCTCCATGATTATCACTCCCAATATTCGCGAAATCGAGATGCTAACAGCCAAGCTCCCCGCGTCTACTACCATCTCTTCTCTCCCTTGTACTATTCTTGCCAAAGGTCCAGCAGATACGATCACTCCCCCCTCATCTACGATCTACGATCTACCATCTACGATCTCTCTCTCTGGTGGCTCCCCTGGCATGACCAAAGGCGGAACAGGCGACGTCCTCGCTGGCCTTGTGGCTGGTCTCTATGCCAAGTCTCCTGCTCTTGCTACCTGCGTCATCGCAAGCTACGTCAACAAACAATCGTCCGAAGAACTAGCTAAATTAATCGGTCCCCTTTTCTCACCCACCGACCTCATTACTCAGATTCCAGTCTCACTACATCGGCTCCAAGAATCATAGTCCCGGTCTCCTCCTCGGCAGAGGTCACAATCGTCTGTCGCCCCGCCATCATCTTTACCACTTCTTCCCGGTGGAGCTGGTCTAATTCCGAAAAAATATCATCCAGCAGCAAAATTGATCTCACCCCCAACTTGGCTTCTACATACTGCATAGCTGCAATTTTGAGAAACAAGACCGCGAGCCTTTGTTCTCCCCGACTACCATATTTCATCAGATCTCGACCTTCACTTTTTATCAAAAAATCATCCTTATGTGGTCCCACTAGCGTATAACCAATCGCGATCTCTGCAGACTCGTATTGCAAAAGTCGTGACGGCGAAATCGTCGAGGCGTCATATTCTAGTTGGTACTCACCAAAACTAGTTTTTACCTGACTCAAATAATCCAAAAAATCTCTCCTATAATCACTCAAAATATTCCCATTTTTAATAATTGACTGATCCCAATACGACAACTGTTCCTTTCTAGCCAATCCGTCGCGTATTGCGTCGAGCAACCTGTTCCTTCTCTTCAGTGAAGCCTCATACACTCCTAGTGCCCGACCATATTCAAAATGAGCCATTGATAACGACTCATCTAAATAACCACGTCTCCGCGCTGGAGATCCTTCTATTAGCCTCATGTCTTCTGGTCTAAATAACACCGCTACTATCTTTCCCACTAGCATAGATCTCGTGCGAGCTACCCCGTCCACCAAATATCGCCGTTTTGGGGTTCTTTTCCCCATAAAAACACCCTTTGTCAGCACTACCGACAACTCAGTTCGCTCTTCGTTGTGTTCTACAATCCCGACTACACTCCCAATCGGCGAGGAAAAATTAATCATCTCTTCCGTCACCCCTGCCCGTTCACTTTTACCTGTAGCCAGCAGATAAATGGCCTCCAACACATTCGTTTTGCCCGCCCCATTTGGCGCCACAATCACTGTCGTCTCCCCAAAATGAAAAACCTTCTTTGTATAACTACGAAAATTCTCTAAAGTTAATCTCTCTAATCTCATTAACCCGATTATACCTGACAATTGCTACACACCCACGTCCCCCGGCCTCCCACGACAATTCTCTCTAAATTTTTCCCGCATTTATTGCAAGGTTCGCCAGTTCGACCATAAACCAAAAACTCATTTTGATATCCACCACGACCACCATAAAAATCGCGGTAAGTATTGTCGCTAGCTCCACCCACCTCCAAGCCTCGCTCTAGCACACTACACAAACTTTTCCTTAGTTTTGTGACTTCCGTCAGTCGCAAACTATTAGCTCTCCGCTTTGGATCTATTCCCGCTAGCCACAAAGCATCATTGGCGTAGATATTTCCCACCCCAGCTAACATTTGTTGATCAAGTATTACTTCTTTAACAGCTCTACCAGTCTTTTGTAGTTTGCGTAAAAAGTCTATATCCGTAATATCCCATGGTTCAGGTCCTAGCTTTTTCTTTAGTTTGTCATGCTGCGCTAAAATATCCTCGCTCACTTTTATATACCCAAACATGCGTGTATCCCAATAATAAATTTTGCCACCACCAGCCAAGCTAATCACCACCCGCGTATGCTTTGCTGTTTCATAATCTACCTGCACCTCACTCATTTGTGCTTTTGTACGCCCATGCCTTGGCTTACTAATTATTAGCCTCCCAGTCATTTTGAGATGGATCTGCAATCCTCTCCCCGATTCAAACACCACAAACAAATATTTGCCCACTCTCTTCACCGCCACCACAACTTCACTCACTATCTCATGGCTCCCAATTTCAAAACACCGCTCATCTCTCACCTCTATCCCCACCATCCTGAGTCCAACAATTTCTTGTTGAAATTGCTTCCTTACAGTCTCTACTTCTGGTAGTTCTGGCATATTATTGTAGCCGCCTATCTTCTAATCTGGCTCGTATATACAGCATCGGGAACAATATCAGCATGCTATACCATGCGCCAGCGAGTGACCGATTAGCAAGCGACAGACCTAGATACGTGAGCATTATCCCTTTATACATTGGATGTTTTATATAGCCATACAATCCTCGCCTCACTCTCTTTTGTACTCGTGGCAACACCCCAAAGCTACTACCCAGATGAATATAGCTTACAACCCACATGACAATCCCTAGTATCGCACCCATCAGTCCACCTATTTGAAACGTGAGTGGCAGCTCCATTTTTCCCCCTGACTCGACCAGCCACAAGCCTATCCCATACAGGATCGGCACCCCAATTGTCACATAAAACTCTGCTACTCTCCTCAATAATTTCATATTTAAATGATATAATGATTTAAATCATTATATCAAAGAGTCTCAAGTGCTTTTTTAATATTTTTTTCAAAATTTGCTCTTCCAAATTTTCTTGCCCATTTCATTATTTCCTCAGCATCCCATTTTATCTTTTCCATTTGTTCTATTCCCTTTCTCACACTCAAAATATCCGTTCCCTCTATTAGTACTCCCGTCTTGCCTTGCACTACCGTCTCTCTATATCCACCACCATTATAGGCAATCACTGGTGTGCCAAACATCATCGACTCTACGACAGTCATCCCAAAGTCTTCGTCATGTGCTAAAGCAACAAAACCTTTTGCATTTTTATATAGCTCAGCCAATTGGGAGTCATCTACCCTCCCCAAACACTGTACTTGTTTTGCCAATTTGCTATCTACCACCTCTCCAACTATTTTTAACTTTAATCCTAGCTTTTCAAACGCCTTAGCCGCTTCAAGTATTCCCTTCCCCCCTACAATCCGACTAATCATCAAGTAATATTGGTTTTCCTGTGTTCCAGTTTTCCGGCATACCTGTAGCTCACTGGAGTGCTTAATTTCAATCGGCGGATATACCACCACACTTGGTCTACGATAAAATTTTTCTATTCTTCCTGCGACTTCTTTTGAGTTAGCGATCCACATGTCTACTCTTTGCGCACTTTTAAAATCAAAATAACGCACAAACGGCCCCACCATCCACATAAATGCTTGGCCCCACCACTTTTTTTGCGCTCCTGTTGGCGTGTCATATCCGTATAACCACCGTGGCGGCGTATGACAATAGGCCACCACCTTCGCTCCCTCTCTCACTTTAAAACCCCTCGCAATATATCCAGAACAACTCGTGATCACCAGATCATATTCAGTAAGATCAATACTCGCCCAAACTAGTGGCAAGAGAAAGCGAAAATAACTATAAAAATGTCCAATTTTTAAAAACCATGCCCACTTACTCTCCCGAATATCACACTCCTGGAGTGTGATATAGGCACTTCCACTTTTTTTAAAAAGCGCAGTATAAATAGGGGCTTCCGGATACATCTCAGACAATACTTGCAGTACTCGCTCCGCCCCACCCGCCTCAATTAAATAGTCATGTACGAGCGCGATCTTCATACTTAAAAAAGTCCCATCTGGCTATCATTCTTTTTCTTTTTATCTTCTTCTCCAAAAAATCTTTTTACCAAACTTTTAAACCCTAGTTCCTCAAATTTATTTTTTACTTTTTCGGTCGCAAAACCTTTGTACTCCATCTCTTCCATCATTATTTTTAGCGGCATATCCGTCACAATTTTAGACAATTCTTTAGAAATCACCGCACTTTCACTACCTGCAACCAGTTTTTCTCGGACATTTACATTTTCTACCTCATCTATGCGTGCGTAGATATTTTCAAGCGTCTCAAATTGATTCAAGAGAGTTGCCGCTCCCTTTGGCCCTATCCCAGCTACACCCGGGATATTGTCGCTAGTATCCCCAAGGAGGGCCTTGTAGTCCACAATTTGGTCCGGGTGGACCCCATATTTACTTAACACTTCGTCGGGGCCGTAAAGTACGGGTGGGTTTGCCCCTTTGGCGGGAGTCAGTATTCGCACATGGTCAGATACCAGTTGCATCGTATCTTGGTCTCCCGTGAGAATCACAACATCCACCGTGTCCCCTAGTTCCGATCCTTGCCGTAGCGAGCCTGCCTGCGCAGGCAGGTGTTCGGAACTTTTGGTCGCTAATTGTGCAAGTGTCCCAATAATATCGTCTGCCTCAAAACCTTCCTCGGCTAGCTGTACTATTCCCATCGTCTCTATTACCTCTTTTACCATGGGAATTTGTTCTACCATCTCCAAATCAGCTTTTGGCCTTTGTGCCTTGTAGCCAACATATTTAATATGACGAAAAGTTGGCTTAGGCAAGTCCCACGCCACCATCACATGCGATGGTTTTACTTCTTGTAATGCCGAGATCAAAATCGATGTTACCCCGTACACTGCCCCCACAATCTCACCTGTCTTACTCTTGAGTGGTGGATAGGCATGATAGGCTCTATGTAACAATGCCGACCCATCCACAAGCAACAACTTACTCATAAAGACATTTTACCCTATTTACTTCTTCACCAAAAAATCCAATTTCTTCTTTAGTTCCTCGATTATCCTACTCTGCTCGTCTAGTCTCTCAATTACTCTTCTCGTATTAAAATCTTCTTGATAGCGCAACAGTTCTAGCGATACAAACGCCATTACACTTCCAAAAAGGACCACTCCAAATACTTCTAAAAATACCGCAACTACCCTTCCAAGCACTGTCACAGGCACCATATCGCCGTACCCTACACCTGTCACCGTCGTAATCGCAAACCACAAACCATCTCCCTCGGTCAAAATCTTGGCCCCACTTGCACTGCGCTCAATGGGCGAGATCATTAGTCCAAGCAATGCTACCGCAATCACGAGCGCCATTAGTAGCTTTTTAAACCTCGAACTATGCGAAAGTTTTAGCGCGACTTGTCTGACTTGGCTATTACTCATATTTCACACTATATTCGTTCTTCTTGATAACTTCGTCTTTAGTAATCTTTACAATCTTCTCAAACTCTTCTCTCTCCAAAGACTCCTTTTCCATAAGCGCCACGACGATATCATCCATAATCTTTCGCTTATCCTTCAAGATCTTCATTGTCGTGTCCTCACAAGCATTTACGATCCTCTTTACTTCGGCGTCAATTTCTCCACGTTTCGAGTCAGAGACGTCTGTCGGTTCCATAAAATTGCGACCCCAGTCCGATAGTCCCTCTTGTGGTCCAAAGTCGATTGGCCCCAGTGGCGACATACCATAGTCAATCACCATGGCGCGAGCAAGTTTAGTTAGTCTATCAATATCAGACGAAGCTCCTGCTGTGAGATCGTTATATATTAGTTTTTCTGCTGCACGTCCTCCAAGCAAGGTACAAATCTCTTCTAGCAATTCTATTCGGGTACTTTGATATTTATCGGCTGCTGGAGGAATCATGGTAAATCCGAGAGCGCGTCCACGAGAGATGATCGAGATGCGGTGAACTGGATCAGTGTGCGACAAGAAATGAGTAGCAATGGCATGACCCGCCTCATGATAAGCCGTCATCTTGCGATCTTCATCACTCTGTATCCGCTTCTTTGATGGTCCCATCTTGACCTTGGTTGCCGCTTCTTCGATATCGTCAAAAGTAATCGCCTTCCTATCTTCACGCGCGATCAAAATAGCCGCTTCATTTAGCATGTTTTCTAAATCAGCCCCGGTAAATCCAACTGTTCGTTTTGCGACTGAGGTCCAATCAATATTTTCTACAAATGGTTTCCCTTTGGCATGAATCGCTAGTGTAGCCTTGCGTCCCTCAATGTCTGGCATATCTAGTGATACTCGGCGGTCAAAACGACCAGGACGCACTAAAGCTGGATCAAGCACATCAGGCCTATTGGTCGCAGCCAACACCACTACATTTTCTTTTATCGTAAAACCATCCATTTCTACAAGGATTTGGTTTAGCGTCTGATCGCGCTCATCATGGCCGCCCATCGATCCCCCGCCACGAGTACGGCCAATCGCATCAATTTCATCAATAAAAATGATTGCTGGACTAGCTTTTTTGGCTGTATCAAACAGATCTCGGACACGCGATGCCCCAACCCCCACGAGCATCTCCATAAACTCAGATCCGGCCATCGAAAAGAATGGTACTCCCGCCTCACCAGCCACAGCTCGGGCCATCAAAGTCTTACCCACACCAGCTGGACCGATCAGTAGTACCCCACGAGGAGTACGCGCTCCAACTTTAGCGTATTTGTCTGGATTCTTTAAAAAATCGACCACTTCTTCGAGTTCTCGCTTGGCTTCGTCAACTCCTGCCACATCGGCAAATTTGACGTTTTGCTTACCTTTGGCAAACAATTTAGCCTTTGACTTGCCCATTCCAAACATGCCGCCGCCCATACCTCCTGCTCCTCCACTCTTCATTTGGCGTAGGATGATTACAAAAAACAAAGCCATCAGCAGAAAAGACAATATATTCAACACTCCTCCTAGTTTATCCATGAAACTACCATTTTTAATCTTGATATTTACCGTTGCAGGGTCAATTTGGTATTGTGTTAGGAGTTCAGTAAAAGACTGTCCAGTCTCTTTTGTACTAAACTTCATAGTTTGGTCACCGTAATCAAGGATTACTTGATCACCTACCACTTCTACATTCTTCACTTTTTGATCTTTCAAGTCTTGCATGGCCTGAGATTGTGTAACGTTGAGATCAGCGGCGGCCCCAGATGTCCAAGTTACGATAGCTGGTACAAATAAAAACAAGATTAAACCCCAAATAAGTATTTTTTTTAGGTCAAATTTAAAACTCCAGATCTTTACCGCTTTCATATCCGGATTTTTGTCCTGCGAAACCTTATCACTTGTAACTTTTGCTGTCCCACTTACTTTGGTTTTTGTTTTTGTCATATCAGACATTCTACCAGAAGATTGGTTGATAAAGAATAATTTCAGTCAGCGCAGATCAAGTTGCAAAAACACCGCAGACCGAGTATCCCCAAAGGTCCGACCTGCTAAGGAAATCCTGGCGGCACGCCAAGATGTTTAGTCGACTCCAGAATACAAACAGGAGACCAGGTCGGACCTTCAAGGTACTAGTGAAACTCACTCCCATTCTCTACATGGTCAGCGATTCTCACAATATATGGCTTGCCATCTTTGGTATCACACGCAAATAGCATCCCCTCCGAGTCCCCAAATGGCGTTTTCTTTGGCGCCAAATTGACTACCCACATCGTCTTTACCCCTAAGAGCTCCTCTGGGCTATACCACTCTTTTATCCCACTAAATATGGTCTTTTGCCCAATCTCACCGCCAAAGTCAACCCTAAACTGGATTAATTTATTGCTCCCCTCCGGCACAATCGCCTCAATTATCTTCCCTACTCGCACTTCTATCTTTGAATAATCATCAAAATTTATTATGTCTTTCATACTTATATTATCTCACACGCGTAGGCTTAAATGGATGTCTACTTCTTGGATGCTTGACTCTCATTAAAGTCTCAGAATCAACCTCTGCGCTCACGTGTGACTTTCCCGAACCATTTCCAGAGCTTGCCAATAAATATAGGTAACCTACAGTCACGCAATGATCTTCCTCCCAGGATGGTCTAATAACCGCGAGTACTTGCTCACTATTCTGATATTTCTTTTTAAACTTTATCTGCCAAACAGCAGCCAATTTTTCTAGTTCATCTTTTTCCATCTCGACATTCTACCACTCAACCTAGCCCCATTTTTTGTTTGACTTCTGCGACAGTCACGCTTGCGATTGCTCGCGCTTTTTCTGCCCCTTCTTTAATCACCTTATCGACATATTCAATGTTGGCTTCTAGCTCTTTTCTTTTCTCCCTGATTGGAGCCAACTCTTTGTCAATCGCCTCCGCTAGCTCGCCCTTCAAATCCCCATATCGTATCCCACTACCTGTGTACATACTCTCATACTCTTTTCTCTTTTCCACTCCTTCAAAAATCTCCACAAATTTCAGGAGATTCGCCACTCCACCATCAACTGGTAATGTGAGCCCCTTCCCGCTATCTGTAGGTGCACCAGCCAATCTCTTTTTTATCATGGTCAAATCATCAGTTATCCCTATTGAGCTGCCTTCAATACTCTTACTCATCTTCCCTTCACCAAGTAACGATGGGACCGATGCTCCATACGTTATGTGTCGTTGAACCTCAGGAAAATCAGTCCCGTAGGCTTGATTCATTCGTCTAGCCACTTCTCTTGTCACCTCTAAGTGTGGCTCTTGGTCTAATCCACATGGCACCAAACTGGCCTTATATATCAAAATATCTGCCGACATGAGTAGTGGATAATTTAGTAGTGCCATCGTCACATTTTGCGGATGCTGCCGCACCTTATCTTTAAATGTTGGCAAGTCTTGCATCCTACCCACGTTTGTCACTGACGAAAACAAGAAGGACAATTCCGTATGTTCTGGCACTAAAGATTGTTTGGTAATAATGGCTTTTTTTGGATCTAGTCCTGCTGCCAAATAATCCATGATTATGTCGCGAGTAGCAGATTGGAGAGTCTTTGGATCGAACGGAGTAGTGATAGTATGTGTGTCCACTGCCATATAGACACACTCAAAATCTGGATTATTTTGCAGTTCGATGTACCCCTTCACCGCCCCCAAATAATTACCCAGATGGAGTCGACCAGTTGCTCTAGTACCAGAAAAAACTCTTTTTTTATTAGTTGTCATATGTTCTCCTATTTTTATATTGTACCTGTAATTAAGTTTTCGCACACATTCTCTACATCCTTATCCCCTCTACCAGAAAGGTTTACAACGATGATTTGATCCTTGCTCGTTTTTTTAGCTATCTGGACTGCTCCTGCAATGGCATGCGCCGACTCAAGGGCTGGAATAATTCCCTCTGTTTTTGCAAGAAGGGCAAAAGCCTCAACTGCTTGAACATCAGATATCGCAACTGGTGTGATTCGCCCTATATCTTTAAGCAAACAACACTCAGGACCAACTCCAGGGTAGTCTAACCCTGAGGCTGCAGAATATGACTCTTTTATCTCACCTTTCTCATCCTGAAGCACCAAGCAAGTAAAGCCGTGAATATTGCCTTGCTTGCCTTTTAAGAGCGACAATCCATGTCTCCCAGACCCTTCTCCTTTCCCAGCAGGTTCAGTTGCAATCAACTTGACTTTTTCATCTCTCACAAACGCAGAAAAGAGCCCAAGTGCGTTAGATCCGCCACCAACACATGCTATAGCATAGTCAGGCAATCTACCCTCTATCTTTAAAATCTGCTGTCTAGCCTCACGGCCAATGATGACCTGAAAGTCTCGCACCATCTTAGGATAAGGATGTGGACCCACTGCAGAACCTAGCATGTAATAACTCTCAGGCTCATTCACATATGTAGTAAGCGCTACGTCGACCGCATCCTTTAAAGTACCCTGCCCTTGTGTTACTGGTACCACTTTGGCTCCAAGTAGTTCCATACGATATACATTCATTTTTTGATTCGTGATATCACGTGCTCCCATATAAATAGCACACTCAAACCCAAATAGCGCAGCAACAGTAGCTGTAGCCACACCATGCTGGCCTGCCCCAGTCTCGGCAATCAGCTTGCGTGCACCCATAGCTTGCGCCACAAGCGCCTGACCAATAGCATTATTAATTTTGTGCGCACCGGTGTGGTTTAGATCTTCTCTCTTCAGATAAATCTTGGCACCGCCACAATAATCTGTCAGGTTTTTGGCCTCATACAACAAGCTTGGTCTACCTACGTATTCGCGGTAGTATCTAGCTAGATTATTGCGAAATTCTTTGCTCTTTCGCAGAGTCTCATACATAGCAGTTAACTTCTCTAGTCTACCCTCAAGTTCTGTAGGAACTATTCTGCCACCA
>Ga0172380_10007153_pt1 | contig 12664 bp, 12 predicted proteins | sample Leawe162metaG_FD_119747 | JGI IMG/M metagenome (GOLD analysis project Ga0172380, IMG submission 119747) | Leachate microbial communities from a municipal landfill in Southern Ontario, Canada - Leachate well 162 metaG | ecosystem: Engineered > Solid waste > Landfill > Unclassified | place...
ACGGCAATATCAGCGCCAATCTGACCACGAGTTCCACGGCGACGTACTCGATGGCTGCGCAACTGGCGGGACTGACCGTTTTTGGGAACAGCTCGATCAACGAAGGAACGAGTTTGCCGTCGCCACTGACGGCGACGGCAAACTATAGCGATGGCAGCAGCAAGGTGCTGGGCACCGGGGTGGCTTGGCAGTCCTCGAACACCAGCGTGGCTGCCGTCGATGCTCTGGGATATGTGACGACCGGCAAGGTCAGTGCCAATACGCCGGTGACGATAACAGCCACCTACAACGAACAGGGCATCACCAGGACCGCGAGCAAGACCATCAACGTGATCGAGGTGCCGACAAACGCCTCCATCGAAGCGGCGAGCTACAAGTTCTATGGCGACAGCCCTTTCAGCGTCATGCAATCCGGCGTCATCGGCAGCAACAAGACGATGCCCTTGCCTGGTTCCGCAAAGACGCTGCAGCTGACATTCCGTGCGCTGAACAACGGGGTTCCAGCCGGAAACCGGGTCATCGACTATAGCGTCGAGGATTGGCTTGCCAAGAAATCCATCCAGTCAACCGCGACAGCCGACGCAAACGGCTATTTCACACTGACGTCGAGCATTGACCCCGCCAGTATCGGCAAGCTTGTCGTCAATTCCTACAGCATGAGGATCGCCGATGCGCGGATCGACATGGTCATGGCATACGATGGCAACCCGGCTTCCACCGCCTACGTTGGCCAGCCGATGATCCTGTCGGGTCCGACGCTGCTCACCGCAGCAGAAAACGAAGCCCTGCTGACGAAGCTTAATTCGTCGCTGACGAGCGGCGCTATCGCTTGCCCAAGTCGATACGCCCCGGAGGTCGACTGCCTGATCGCCGAAGGTGTTCTCCCGCCTGATTTCCACCAGCGACTGGCGCTCCAACTGACCGAGCGCTTGCGCGCGTCGGGCCAGCCGGCCAGCCTGCTCGTCGCAACGAACGCAGGGACGACGCTAGGCCCCACACATTACGCAATGGCCGGCCCCAGCTGTTTTGCCGGTGTTGTCGCGAGCGGCACGACCAGGGGCACGACACTGGTCGCCTGTGTCCCGCTGCTATACCTGATGCCGGATTCTGACGTGCTCATTCCGGCTATCGACAAGCTCCAGGCCGGTGGCAAACTGAGTCAGGAACAGGCGGGCCCGATGCGCGCCGCGGCCGACGTGGGGGCGGTCTTCGTCGAAGGCGCGGCGAGCGCCGCAGGAGGAGCCCTGGCGGCCGCAGAGCTTCTATACGATACCCATGTCGCGAGTCTGAATCTCACCGATTCCGAAATTCAATCCGCTGCTTTGGCGCAGGTCGGCGGCAACGGAGTGGTGGTGATTCCGCACCAGGCGGGGCTCTCCAGGGATCCGACCGGACTCACTGCAGCCGTCGCACGCTTTGTCATCCGGGTTCCCGAGGACAACCCGGCGGACTGCGTGTTCAATTGGGCGGCGCGAACCTATCCCAGCAATTTTCCCTCGGGCAGTGTGACCTCAGGCACGAGTGGAAGCTACCGCTACAACTACTACGAATGGACGGATTCCTATCTGGCGCATTCGCTAGCTGACGATCGCCTCGTCTATAAAGGGCCGCTTTCCGCGACTCCCGACCAGGCCTTGGATCTGGGACCGATGCCGACGTGGGCCCGCCAAGCGGGGTGCAATTAGCGAATTGCAGCTTAGTCGATCTTGTGGCGCCTTTGCCTATTCCAATTTGATGCCCAGAGACTTGATCAGCGTCCCGTACTTGATGCGGTCGCTATGCATGCGATCGGCAAGCGCCTCTGGCCCGCGCGTCGCGGCGGGTTCCACGCCCACCGTCCTCAGCGCGGCGACAACGTCCGGCGCGTTGAGTGCTGTGTCGAGGGCCTGTGCTAGCTTTTCCACCACGTCCCTGGGCATGCCGGCCGGGCCCAGCAGTCCGTTCTGACCAGGGAAGTCCAATCCGGGAACAACGCTGGACATCGATGGAGTCTCCGGCGCCAGCGCCGAGCGCGCTAGAGTATTTGCGCCGAGGATCTTTATCCGCCCGTCTTTTTCGAATGGGGCGAGGCTGTTGAGAGCCGACACCACCATATGCACCTGCCCCCCCACCAGCGCCGGAACGGACTGAGCCGCTCCCCTGTAGGGTATATGCATGATATCGAGACCGTTCGCCTGCTTGAACGACTCGACCGTCAGTTGGTGCAGGCTGCCGATCCCCGAGGAACCGTAGCTGTACACCCCTGGGTTCTTTTTGACGAGCGCAACGAGTTCCGCCAGATTGTTCGCCGGCACCGAACTGTGGACGGCCAGGAACAGCGACGAGGTGGTGATCAAGCCCACCGGCGTAAACGCTTTCTCCGGGTCGTACGTGATATTGGATCGTGCCGCTGGATTGATCGCCCAGTGTCCAGCATCGATGATGATCAGTGAATAGCCGTCCGGGCGCGAACTGCGAAATAGATTGATCGCCGGAGTTCCGCCGCCACCCGTAATATCCACGACCGTAATCGGCTGCCCGAGCAATTCGCCCATCTTCTTGCCCACGATCCTGGCGACGACGTCAGGCTGGCCGCCCGCCGAGGAGGTAACCATGAACTGAATAGGATGATTCGGAAAAGCTTGAGATAGCGCGATGGCCGGGGCGATCAACAGGATCGCTGCGCAGAGCGACCGAACAAACGAGTATCGAGTCATCAGTTTCCTCCTCAAAGGGCCGTCATCCGCAGCGGCGCGCCTCTTGGATTCGCGCCGGAAGAATCAAGGATTGTCGTTAAGATTGATTTATTGCGACTCTAGCACAGGACTGGAATCTCAGAGCTATTTACCGAGTCTGCCGCGGCCTTGGTCGGCAGAGTCGTGCGCTTTCTCGAGCAGGCCAGCTTCGGCCCCACCGACGCGAGCATCGCCGAAGTCAAGCAGCGCGGCAGGTCAGATGCTGTCGGAACAGGGGTCACTGTCCCCAAGGGATTGCTGCAATGTCATCTTCTCGGACATGGTGACCGACCAATTGGCGTCAGTGATGGCCCTCAAAACAGGTGGCCCTCAATCGTGCTCTCCAGGCCGGCGCGATTTCCGGATTCTTGCAATACAGCGGCAGCTCGCCGCGCAGGACGCGCGTGATGTTCTCCACTGCGACGGGCGGCAAGGACGCGAACGTTTCCTGCGTTTGCCCCACCATGTGCGGTGTCAGGATGACGTTGTCCAACTCCCGTAGCGGGCTTTCCCTTGGCAGCGGCTCGACCACGAAAGTGTCCAGCGCTGCGCCGGCGATACGCTTTTCCTTCAGCGCCCGATACAGTGCGGCCTCATCGATGGCTTCGCCGCGCGAGGTATTCACCAGGTAAGCGGTGGGCTTCATGAGCGCAAGCGCGCGCTCGTCGATCAGTCCGCGTGCGCTGCTGGTGATACTCACGTGCAGGCTGACGATATCGCTCGACTCGAGCAAAGTGTCCAGATCGGTCAGCTCTATCCCTGCGGACACGGCATCCGCCTTTACGAACGGGTCATGGGCAAGGATGCGAACGCCGAAACCTTTCAGGCGCTCCGCAACACCACGGGCGATCCTGCCCAGGCCCACGAGCCCTACGGTGCGGCCAAAGAGCATTCTCGCCCATGCGTCGCTGGGCTTTGGCCGTGGTCTCGTCCCGCGCAGCACCTCCTCGGTGGCCCTCGGCTTATACATGAGCATGAGCATCAGCATCACGGTCGATTCGACCATGCTTGTGAAGTTCTCAGGCGTCGCGCCGTGGCCGACGATGATCCCGAGTTCGTTGCACGCCTCCAGGTCCACGGTTTCCAGGCCGATGGTGGGATTGACGATGCCGCGCAACTGCGGCGCGGCAAGGAGCATTTCGCGCGAGCAGATGGAACGCGCGCTAAACATCATCACCTCAGCCCGACTGAAGAGTTCCCCATATCGCTCGCGTGGATAAACGAGTTTCTTCCCGGGTATGGTTTCCGGCCCGCGAATCACCGCGATGTCGAGCGCCGCGAGCCGGCGGGCGATTTCGTCGAGAATCTCGACCATCGTGTAGTCGTGACAAAGGAAAACGGTATGCGCTGTCATGGTGGGTCCCGTTAAGTTGACAATGCCGGCACTAGATACAGTAGACGTCGAGCATGGTCGGAATGTAGTCGTTCTGTAGCACCACTTTCTTTCGCTGAATCATCCAGCGGCTGTCGCGCTGCACAAGCTCGTGGTGGGCGTAGCCGAAAAATGTGTAGTTTTCGCGCGCGCGCGGGAAAAAAACGTGGCTGCTCCAGGTCGAGCGCAACCGAAGCCGCTGGGGCGTGGGCGGTTCGAGCGCGAGGACGGCGGTCACCAGATGCGCCGTGCGCGGCATCGGCGTCGAGGCCGGAGAGCGCCCGGTGCGAATGCGCACGATGCGGTCCTCCAGCCCCTGCCGGTTGCTGTAGTAGATGTGTGACAATTCGCGTTGCGGATCGGTCGCGAGCGTGCGATCGCTGGTCCAGGTCGGGACCCAATACTCGCAATCCGGGGCGAACAAAGCGATCCACTCGTCCCACTGCTGCTGGTCGAGGTATGCGCCCTCCCGCTGCAGGATCTCCTCGCCCGCGGCGAGCAATGCGCGCCCTTCGCTCATTGGTAGGCCACCTCACCGGAAAGTCCGCATCCGATGAGACGCGCCCACTCCCGATACATCGGATGAAAGACCGCCTCGTTCTGCACGTTGAAGCTCCCTTGCAAGCTCGACACCGGTTCGATTCCCAGCGTACGCGCCAACGGGTTGGCGCCCGGCTCGATGGTGGTCATGCCGCGGCTATACCCCTGCAACCACTCGAGCGGCTGCGCGCCAAAACCCGCCTGACAGTCCTCGTACACCCCAGTGTCGTCAGGAGTCGCGAAGCCGCTGGCGTTGAAGAAATCCTCGAACTGTCGCAGTCGCCAGCTGCGCTGCTCGGGGGGCTCGCCGATCGGCGCGAGGCAGCGCGCCTGCATTTCGGTGCGGTCCACTGCCAGCGGGCGGAAGGTGCGCAAGATGAGCGAGGTGGAATCAGCGATCTGAATGTTGGGGAAGAGCACGATGTTGCGCAGCTTGAGCATCCAGTCGGCACGCAGATCGCCGACGCGCTCGCGGATCTCGCCGATGTTTGGATAGATGGGCCGCTTTTCCACCTCCGCCTGGTTGAGCCAACTCGCGGTGTGGCCGTGGTGAAACTGAAACATCCCGCCCTGTTGCGAGAGTCGCTTCGACCAATCGAACTGTCGCGCCTCCTGGTTCCCCGCCACACCGCCACGGCGCCGTTCCTGGACCGTGAGAAAACTCTTGTGCGTGGAAGTAAGATGGTAGTTATCCACGCCATTGTCCATCTGCAGCTTCCAGTTGCCGCGGTAGGTGTAGGTTGCGCGTCCTGGGACGAACTCCATTCCCTGCGGACTCTGTTCCATCGCAAGATCGATGAAGAAACGCAGTTCTCCGAGGAACTCCTCGAGCGCAGGCACCGCCGGCGATACGCTGCCGAAGATAAGCCCCTTGTAGCACCCGACGCGCGCAATCGGCAGCAGATCGTGGTTCTCCGCGTCGAATGCGGCCGCGTAGCACCCATCCTTGCCGTCCTTGATGGACACGTTGCGCCCGCTCGTGTCGTAGACCCAGCCATGGTATGCGCACACGTGATGCTTGGTATTGCCGCGCTCTTCCCGGCACAGAACCGATCCCTTGTGCCGGCACACGTTGGCGAACGCCCGCACCTCGCCCTTTGGGTCGCGCGTGACGAGCACCGGCGTGCGACCGATCCACGCCGTGACGAAATCGTTAGGGCGCGCGATCTCCGATTCCAGCCCTAGAAACTGCCACGTGCGCTCGAAAATGTAACGCTGTTCCAGTTCGAACAACTCGGGGTCCGAAAACACCGCGCGGTGCACCCGGAACACGCCTTGCTCAGGGCGATCATCGACGTACTGCCGGAGCTGATTGACATCCATTTGTATTCCCTGATTGGCAACCCATCGCAACACAATGCCTCCTGGCACGTGTTGCACTTCAATCACGTCAAGTCTGGTTCCTGATTGCCCAACTTGCCGTTGGCCTGGTCTCCTCAGAGAGTCCTGTGACCCATCACCGTGTTCTTCCCCTATCCACTGATGGAGTCACTAACATTAAATCTAGTCTAGCGTGGTTAAACAATCCAGTACTATTTGCAGAGACCACAGCGACGCGTGGTCGGCTGTTCGTTCACCGTTCCATCGTGTTCGCCCTAGACATGATCCAGCGCTCCCCTCCTGATCACAAACAGAACTCATCTATCGGCCCCGGCAATGCATCGGTGTCGCGAGGCCAGTTGATTGCCGTTCTGGTCTTTGGTGGCGCTTGCCTGGGCTTCCATTGGCTTAGTTCCGCCGCCTGGGTGCCCATCCTCGACAGCGCGAACCTTGCCCTTCACGAAGCAGGTCATCCATTGATGGGCATTTTCAGCCAGCGTGCGAGTGTCTATGGTGGCACGGCGTTTCAGCTTGCCTTACCCATTATGGCAGCATGGCATTCTCAGCGCGTTGCGAACTCAGCTGGGATGGCTGCATCACTTGTTTGGCTGGGCGAAAACCTACTCAACATCTCTCGCTACATGGCAGACGCCCGTGCGCAGGAATTGCCGTTGGTCGGCGGTGGAGAACACGATTGGACGGAGATTTTCAGCCGCTGGGGTGTCTTATACTTGGATACCCGCATCGCCAGCATGACTCGCGGCATCGGCTTCCTCTTGGTGATTGGAACAATGCTTTGGCTGTATGGGCGCTGGCGCGGTGGCAGGGAGGTTCGAAATGACGTCGACAGCACAGAGGATAACCACAACTAGACATCCCCACAGCGGCATGGTGGTGACAGCTGTTACAGTCTCCTTTCGGCCCAACGGAGTTGAGACATGAAGCACATGGCCATCGTCATCCGCACTGATCGCGAGATCCACGATGGACGTTAGCGAGCATATCGACCGGCTGCGCAGCCTATCCTTCGGGATCGGGACCTATCGGCCACCGAGCGAAGGTGGCAGTGGCTCACTGCTCATCAGGGTGACCGAGAACTGTCCGTGGAACAAATGCACCTTCTGCGAAATGTACAAGGAGGATCGCTTTGTCTATCGGTCTGTAGAGGATATCAAAGCGGATATCGATAGCGTCGCCGCGATCCGCGATGGCATCAGCGGCGTTTCGCGGAAGCTCGGGCTGGACGGACGGATTACGCGCGAACTGGGGATCGCCCTAGTCACCGAGGGCCGCGACCTGCTCGAGAACGCTAGCTTCATCACCGTCTTCAATTGGTTGTCGCCAGGCGGAAAGTCGGCCTTCCTGCAGGACGCCAACAGCATGATCATGCGGTCTGCCGAGTTCGTCGCGGTGCTGAAGCACTTGCGGCAGACCCTGCCATCCTTGACCAGAGTGACCACCTATGCCCGCTCGAAGACGCTGGCACAGAAAAAGCCGGAGGAACTCCGAATGATCCACGAAGCCGGTCTGGATCGCCTCCATATCGGTCTTGAGACGGGGGACGATGAATTGCTGGCGCTCGTCCAGAAGGGGGTGACGAGCGCCGAGCATATCGAAGGGAGCTGTAAGGCCATCGCGGCGGGCTTTCAGGTCTCTGAGTACTGGATGCCGGATCTGGGCGGCAGGGAGCGGTGGAGGCAGCACGCGGAGAATACAGCCCGGGCTCTCTCGGCCATCAACCCCCACTATATTCGCTCTCGCCCCCTGGTTCCCCGTGCTGGAACGCCAATATTCGAGGATGTCGCACAGGGTCGGCTGCGTCTTTCCTCTCCCCACGAGCGGTTGGAGGAACTCGCCCTAATGATTGGCAACCTCGATGTCACCTCCAGAGTCTGCTTCGACCACGCGATGAACGCTTGGGTAGACAGCCGAGGCGGGCTACTCTTTCGCCAGGATTACGAGGGTTATCAATTTCCAGACGAGAAGGTGCTGGTGCTGGAACGAATTCGCGAGGGATTGGGCGTTGCAGAGTCGAAGCACGCCCATGTCCGAAAGTTGATGGCCGCGAACTCTCTTTGAACAGTTGGGCTGGGTAGAGCCTTGGGCGTGGGGAGGCCAAGCCTGAGCAAGCTTAGGCTCCACCTGCCCTCATCCTTTGTCACAGAGCAAGACTCGCGGTAAGAACGTTATAAACAGAAAACCCGCAAAGGGCTTAGCAGTGCGGGTTTCCGATGCATCGATGGCGGAGTGGACGTCTGCGGAAACAAGGCATTACAACATCCCAAGACGGACCACAAGCAAGCATTCATGCGGCTTTGCGCCATGACCATCGTCCCGTGACGTGTCGCCAAATCCCCTGAAATCCGCCACCAAGCCGGGGGTACAGCCGGGGGTAGGAAAATGTCGCCAGAACGGCCAGAAAGCTTGACTGGCTTGCACGCTCACGCCTCAGGTGTCGGTTCTACAGTTACCGCGTCTCGCTCCCTCCTGCTCCACACTGTATAGCCCATTCGCCCATCAACTGGCGACGTTTCTCGAACAAGTCGCTCCGTCGATACGCGTTTTCGACCGCACTGCCCACGGTATGAGCCAGCGCCATTTCCGCAACTTCCCTTGGGTAGTCCGTCTTCTCGGCCGCCCAGTCCCGGAACGTCGAGCGAAACCCGTGAACGGTGATGTCGTCGCGCTTCATGCGCCGAAGCAAGGTCAGCATAGCCATGTCCGACAGTGGCTTACCGACTTTTGCACCCGGAAAGACCAAGACCGTGTTCGCACCCTCCTGAGCCTTGAGGATAGCAATCGTGACCGCTACGAGGGGCACACGATGGGGCCGATTGCCCTTCATACGCTCGGCCGGGATGGTCCAAACCTGCCCTTCAAAATCCACCTCATCCCAGCGTGCCCCAAGCACCTCGCCGGTACGGCAAGCCGTGAGAATGGCGAACTCCATGGCCTTGGCCGACGTACCCGTCTGCTTCCGGATAGCAGCACAGAAGTTTCCGACCTCGGCAAACGGCAGCGCCGGATGATGTTTGACCTTCTTCACCTTCGCCGGCTTCGGCAGCATTTCGTCGAGATGGCCGCGCCAGCGCGCCGGATTGTCACCCTCCCGGTAGCCCCGGACCGTGGCCCAGGACAGGATACGTTCGATCCGCTCACGGATGCGCGATGCGGTCTCGGTCTTAGTGCGCCAGATCGGTTCGAGCACCTTCAGGACCAGAGGCGTGTCGATTCGACGAACATGTATCTTTCCAATATGCGGTGAGGCATGAACGCGCAGCGTGTTTTCCCACTGTTGACGGTGCTTGGCATTCCTCCAGCCCGCCTCATGCGCCTCGATGTACTGTTTGGCGCAGGTATCAAAGTCCAGGTCACTGGCCCGCTCCGCGCGCAAGACTGCCATTTCCTTGTTTCTCCTTTCGATCGGGTCTACGCCAGCAGCCAGACTCAGTCTCGCCTGACGGGCGCGCTCCCTCGCATCAACAAGGCTCACGGTATGCAATGGCCCCAAGCCCATCTGACGCTCGCGGCCAAGGCGCTCATACCGGAATATCCAACTCTTGCTGCTTTTAGCGCTGACCTGCAGGTACAGACCTCCGCCATCCCCGTAATAGCCGGGCCTCGACAAACGTGTGACCTTCATGGCCGATAGTTTTTCGATTCCTCCTGCCATCTCTTTTCCCCTCTCCAATAGACAGACCTCCCAAACAGGATGCCTTCGGTGAAACGGTCTTCAAGTCCCCGTGGAACCGGATGTATCAGGACGAGCGGCACTCCCGCTGGAAACCACATGTCCGGCACATCCCTGGCGACCGGGCCCAGCGGGCATCAATCTCGCCAGCTAGCAAGGCCTTGCGCCGTAAGGCCAATGCCAACAGGTCACCAAGCCGCATGAGTTTCACGCGATGCCAAGCAGTTCTGCACCCCTCCGGACCATCAGTGAGGACATAGGCATGCCAAACCACGGGCTCCTTTGTCTGTGCCATCACCGCAATGCGTTGCGCGGACAGTTCGATGACATCCGATAGATAGGTGCGACTCGCCCGTCGCGTCTTCAACTCCAGTAGCACGAACTCGCCAGCCGCGTTCCGATAGACGCGGTCGACCTTCGCCGAGATCGACATTGGCCCGATGGACCGGAACATGCGCTCCGCATAGATCAACCGGGCAATACGCAACTCCGGTGGCAGCACCGGCCCGACCGTGCGAACGGAATAGCGGCGCCTTAGCAACCACAAGCCTGCATTGACGCCAATGAATGTAATGATCGCCACGTCAAGTGCCATCGCTACCTCCCACGGCTTTCGCCCAAAGCGCGATACACCATCGAATCGACCACAAAGTACCGCGCATCGCTCGCCTCAGCCACCCATACAAAACCGATGCGATCCTGGTGGCAATGACGGAATGCCTATAGGCGAATGCATCGAGGTGGCGGCCGCGATAGAACCTCTGATGGGCGTGGAGTCCGCGCCGAATCGCCCGCTGTCGCGCCTGGGTTCGACGCTTGCCGTAGCACTTCTCGAATACCACCAGGCGCTCGCAGACACCCATCTGGGCCAGTTCCGAAGCGCTCACATGCAGGTCCGCCGATGGCTGGTTCCCAGGCATTTTCATAGGCACCTCATCCCCCGATCGATGGGGCAAACAGATCGTTGGTGACAGCGCCACTGCCTTCCTGCGCACCACTTTGTGAGATCTGATACGGCAAGCCGCTCCCCACCCCATTGAATAGACCGGTCTGGACCAACAAACCGTCATAAGCCAGCAGGCGCAGGCGGTTGACCCGCTTGGTACCCTTGTGGAACTGGACTAGGTCGTCGTAAAGACGCGGATGATCGGCACGCGCCAGTTCGAAGACGAGACGAATCGGTTTGGCCTCCTTCTGCGCATCGATATTCATTCGCTAACTTCCTGTGCGACTTGGACACGCTCCTGTCCCCCTGCGGCCATTACGCTGCGCGCGTAGTTCTGGCCGGCAAGCTGAAAACCCCGCACATTGGCGAACATCGGTGCCTTCATCTCATGGATGCGATGTTTCGGAAAAGCCGCCTTCACCGCATTGCGGAACAGGAACGCCCCGCCCCCAACCAGGATGATGTTCTGCAGGCTATGCGGCGCCTCGATCCACGCCTTCATCGACGATACGGCCTGCTCGGCAACGGTCTCCGCCAGCGGCAGCAGGTGTTTCATGTCGTATGGCTTCTGGAAGATCACCGGCTGCCTGCCGGTGCGTAGCGCCAAGTCAATGGCATCGTAGTCCCGGTAGGGCAAACCGATGTCCTTGGTGATCTCGGCCGCCAGCAAGCGCAGCACATCGGACATGCCGCGGTTGAAGGAGTAGCTTTGCTTCTGCACCAGTCGCATGCCCCGGGCCACCAACCAGTCGAAGGTGCGCGAACCCGGATCGATGATCAGGCTCTGCTCGTTGCCGATGGTCGCCATCTTCTGGTGCTCGGAGGCGTAGTGCACCAGTGCCCCCTGCGGCTGGGCCACAGCCAGCGCCTTACCCACCGTCACGGCCTTGCCGCCACCAATGTCATGTCGGCCGGTCATGGCCTTTTCCAGTGAGGCCTTCTTGACGACGAAAAGCGCGACCGGCAGGCCGACCACCAGCAAGTCGATGCGGCTGAGCTTCATCATGCTGAGGGCACCTCTCAACAGCGCCATATATTCGGGCGTCTCGGTGTATTCATCATGCAGTTGCTTGGCGCGGAAGGTATCGGCGGCGAGGCTTACATCCGGCCCGACCTCATAGAACAGTGGACCAATGGGGATGCACACTGTCTGTTTGCGCTCGCTGGCCTGCCACGACGGCGAGTCGTCGATGGTTGGATAGGCGACGGAAAGGAAACTGGCGCAGCGAATGTCGGCGCCGACTGCTGCCGTAACGAACTTGGTGTTGCCCGATCCGACATCCACCGCTCTGACGATCAATTCCATATCAAGACTCCAAGGTAGGTTGCAGATCAATCAGCATCGACAGTGCGACCTGATTCCGCCACACGAAATCCCCACTCACTGGGCCCGATTTCGACATCAGGAGTGGACGGCTGTCACTCGATGTGAACTGCGTCGTCATTGCGTTGATGTCCGAGGGCGTCATCCCCTGGTGGGGACTGCGTGTATGTCACTACGCTCTCACTTAATTGCCGGGCGTCAACCCCTGCGCCGAAGTATCTGCCGCTGCATTCAGCGCTCGGGAATCGGCTCGACTTTTCCCGCTAGGCGCCAGAGGCAGAGTTTTCTCCTGTCAAGCCCACATGCCGCCTCGGTGCTCGCCGTTTCGGCGCAATAAATCCGCCTTACCGCAATCTTCCGAGCACGCAAGTGCCACCCTCAATCCCCCGAGAATCACAGCGCTTTCGCGCCACCTGCTTGACTACCGTGCCCCGCTTGGAGTCAACTACGGTTTCCCGAGGGCCATCCTGGCCCAGCTCCATCGCGGAGCAAAAGGCGTCGCAGTCGTTACCTGCCCTTGCAGCGCCGGTCCCGATCCAATGTGGCCGGAAGTGCCGTCACCCTCGAGGTGGCGGCCCGAGGTCTTCTTCGTAGTGCATATCCCCGTGGCCTTGCCAGCGTTCGTGCTGGGTGCTCCTTGAAGCACGCCACGGGCAACAGAGCACATGGCCGGCACCCGATGCCGCGCCCCTGTTCCCGCCATCCCTTGAGCACGCGGTTTTCCGCAGCGCGCGGCTGTGTTTGCCTCTATAGGCTC
>Ga0172380_10007154_pt1 | contig 12662 bp, 14 predicted proteins | sample Leawe162metaG_FD_119747 | JGI IMG/M metagenome (GOLD analysis project Ga0172380, IMG submission 119747) | Leachate microbial communities from a municipal landfill in Southern Ontario, Canada - Leachate well 162 metaG | ecosystem: Engineered > Solid waste > Landfill > Unclassified | place...
CAGCGTGCCAAAGCGGCGGATGCCGATCTGATGGCCGAGATCGAGGCCGAGGCGACCGCCGAGAATGTCGTCCACTGACGCGCCGCGATTCTCTTGCCCCGATTGGTGGCAGAAGATCCAGGCGGGCGAGACGCCCATGGCGGCCGTGCCGCTCAACCAGGCGCGGGCAGCGAAGGCGCTGGCGTTCTTCAACCGCCTGCGGCTGCCAGATATTGCTGGCAACCCTCCGCTGGCTGAAGCCTGTGGCGACTGGTTTCGCGACATCCTCGTTGCGTTTCTGGCGAGTGAAGACCCGGAGACCAAGCGGCGGCTCGTGTGGGAGCTGCTTTGCATGGTCCCGAAGAAGAATTCGAAGACGACCTACGTCGCCGCGCTTGGGCTCACGGCGCTGTTCATGGAGGAGGCCCCGAACCGCCAGATGTTGATCGTGGCTCCGAGCCAAAACATTTCTCAGCGCTGCTTCGAGCAGGCGCAGGGCATGATCAGGATCGACGCGCGGCTCGACGCCATCTTCAAGATCACCGACAACGTCAAGTCGATTTTGCGGCGCAAAACCGGGACGGAGTTGCAGGTCAAGACCTTCGACACGTCGATCGTTACCGGTGAAATCCCGGTGCTGACGATTATCGACGAGCTTCATGAGCTCGGCAAAAAGGCGAAAGCGCCGGCAGTGATGCAGCAGATACGTGGCGGCGGCATCACGATGCAAGGCGGTCAGGTGCTGATGATCACGACGCAGTCGGATGAGCAGCCGGCGGGCATCTGGCTGACGGAGCTCAAGAAGGCCCGCGCGATTCGTGACGGCAAGGGCGGTGATGCGCCGATCATGCTGCCTGTTCTCTACGAGCTTCCGCCTGAGCTTCAGCGTGACAAGGTGTATTGGCGCAACCCGCGACACTGGGCGCCGCTGCTTCCGAACCTTGGTCGGTCGATCGACCCGCAGCGCCTTGCGGACGACTATCAGAACAATGGGCGCGCCAATGAGCAGGCCGAGCAGATATGGGCCTCACAGCACCTGAACATCGAGATCGGTGTTGGCCTTGGCGATGGCCGATGGCGTGCTGCTGACTTCTGGGATGCGGCCGTCGACGAAGGGTTGGCCGACCTCGATCATCTGCTGGAGCGCTCCGAAGTCGTGACGATGGGCATCGACGGCGGTGGCATGGACGATCTCTTCGGCATCGCCGTCATTGGCCGAGAAAAGGGCACGAGGCACTATCTGTGTTGGGCTCACGCCTTTGCCCATCAAAAAGTCCTCGCTCTTCGAAGAGAAATAGCGCCGGTATTGAAAGACTTCGAGGATGAGCAGTCTCTGACGATGTGCGCGCGATCGAATGAGATCGTGTCGAAAGTGGGTGACGTCTTTTCTCGTGTTCTTGCGAGCGGGCTTTTTCCCCAAAAGGATGCCGTTGGAATCGACCCGAACAATATCGCTGCAATCTTCGAAGAGTTGATCGGCCGCGGCATGACGGACGCCATGCTTCGGCGGCTCCTTCAGGGTGTGGCGCTCGCACCGGCGTGGAACATGATCCCGATGAAAATCGACGATGGGACGCTTTTCCACGGTGGAACCGCGATGATGAACTGGTGTGTCGGCAACGCCAAAGCCGAGTCGCGGGGCAATGCGATCATGATCACGAAACAGGTGTCGGGTCGGGCAAAGATCGACCCGGTGATCGCGCTCGGTGAGGCTGCGGTTCTGATGAGCTTCAATCCGGAAGCGGCTGTCGTGCTGTCGCCCTGGGACGATCCGGAATTCTCGCTGGTGAGCGCATGAAGATCGGCCTCGAGATCAGTCGATCAGGAGCGGAGACGCGCGCGAGCATCGAGGATCCGACGGTGCCGGTCTCGCAAACAAGCGAGTTTATGGCGCTGTTCGGTCTCGACGGCGTCAATCTTCCTCACGTCACGATCGACAGCGCGTTGACGGTGCCGGCGGTGAGCGCCGCGGTTGCGTTTCTGTCGCGCACCATGGCGACGCTGCCGCTGCACGCGTATCGGAACACGAAGGATGGCGCTGTCAGGGTTTCGGGAAAGCTCCAGGTTGTGGTGCATGATGCGCCGAACGACGGAATGGACAGCTTCAAATTCCGCCAATACTTCTGGCAGCAGGTGTTCACGGTTGGGCGCGGACTCGCCTGGATCGAGCGCACGCCTCAGGGCGTCGAGGCCCTGTGGCCGATGGACCCAAACAAGACGCAAATCAAGCGCGTCGGCGGACGGCTCCAGTACAAATTCGGCGACAAGATCTACGATCAGGTCGATGTGATAGATGTTCCGTTCATGTTGCGCGCGGATGGCGTGCGCCACTACGGACCGATCAGCATGGCGGCGAAGGCCATCCAGCTTGCGCTCGCGATGAATGAGTATGGAAGCAAGCTGTTCGCCGGCGGCGGCGTCCCGCCGCTGGCGCTCGTTGGCCCTCTGCCGGTCGGCGCCGATGCGATGAAGCGCGCGATGGTCGATATCGGACGGGCAATCGACGTGGCGCGTCAGAACGGCAAGCCGATCATCCCGATCCCGCCCGGTTATGAGCTGAAGCCGATCGGATTCGACCCCGAAAAAGGTCAGATGACCGAGGCTCGAACGCACCAAATTCAGGAAATCGCGCGGATTTATCAGCTTCCGCCGGTTTTCTTGCAGGATCTGTCACGCGCCACATTCACAAATGCGGAACAGCAGGATCTGCACCTGGTGAAGCATCTGGTCGGCCAGTGGTCCGAGGCGTTCGAGGGCGAGTTGAACCTCAAGCTGTTCGGTCGCTTCAATGCAGGGCGCTATGTCGAGCACAATCTCGACGGCCTCATGCGCGGCGACTTCAAGTCGCGGATTGAGGGCATCGCGCGCGCTGTGCAGACTGCGCAGATCACGCCGAACGAAGCGCGGGCGCTCGAGAACCGCCCGCGCCACGCAAATCCGGCGGCCGACGAATTGTTGGTGCAGGGAGCGACGATCGTGCTCGGGCAGCAGCCGGTGGTGAAGCCGAATGCACCGAATGAATCCAACCCGGTCGACGAGCCGAAGGGCGATGGAGAGGCGGATGACAACGAAGCCTGAGGCTGAGCGTCGATCGCTGACGCTGCCGGTTGAGCGCCGCGCGGCGGCGGATGGCGGCAAGGTCACGGTCGGCGGCTATGCGGCCGTTTTCGGCGAAGCTGCCGATATCGGCGGGTATTTCCGCGAGATTATCTCGCGCGGTGCCTTCAGTGCGTCCCTCAAGGGCGGCGATGTGCGCGCCTACTTTGAGCATGATCGTGGCCGCGTGCTGGGCCGCAGCAGCGCCAAGACGCTGCGGGTCGACGAGGACAGCAAGGGCCTTGCAGTCGAGATCGACTTGCCGGACACGACGGACGGCCGCGATGCGCGCGAGTTGATCGAGCGGGGTGACATCAGCGGCATGTCGATCGGCATGATCGTGCGGAAGCAGGAATGGGATGAGACGACCGATCCGCCGACGCGCACGATCACCGATGCTGAGTTGATCGAGGTTTCGATCGTCTCCGAGCCCGCTTACGAGGGAACGACGATCGCCATGCGATCGCTCGAGGCCGCGCGCAAGGAGCGCCGCCAACAGAATTTCAATGCCGCCGCAAGGCGCGTCGGCATGAAGGTTTCCATCGACCTGCGCTCGCGGGCGATGAGTAAAGCCTAGGCGTCCCGCCGAAGGCCCAACCCATCATTCATCAGAGGAATATGACCGATGAGCAATCGGATTAAGGAACTGCGGGACAAGCAGACGAAGATCGTCGCCGAGGCCCGCGAGCGTCTCGATCAGATCGAGAAGGCGACCGACGAGGCCCGCGCCAAGGAGCTGGAGACCCAGCACGATGCGGCGATGGCCGAGTTCGACAAGCTCGAAAAGCAGATCGAGCGCGAAGAGCGCGTCTCCAGCGTCGAGAAGCGCGAGGAGGAGCGCCGCGCGAAGCAGCGGCCCGTGCTGGGCGAGGGTATCGAGACCAGCGGCGCGGATGACGGCGACAAGATCAGCTATCGCTCCGCTTTCCATCGCTATGTACAGGTGGCGGGCGATCTGTCGGCGCTCAGTGCCGAGGAGCGGGCCGTGTTGCAGGCCGGCGCCGCTCCGAGGGAAACTCGCGCCCAGACCACCACGGGCGGCAGCGGCGCGGCCGGCGGCTATACGATCCCGACCGAGCTGAGCAATCAGCTCATTCGGACCATGAAGATGTGGGGGCCGATGTACGATGAGGATATCTGCACGGTGATGAACACCACCGGCGGAAATCCGATCGACATCCCGACCATCGACGACACGTCCGTGCCCGTCGCGGCGCATACCGAGGCTGGTTCGGTGACGGACGATGGCGGCTCGGATGCGACCTTCGGCAAGAAGTCGCTCGGGGCCTTCGCGTATGACACCGAGTGGGTGAAGTTCTCCTGGGAACTGGCGCAGGACTCGATCTTCAATTTCGAGACGTTGCTCGGCGACCTGCTCGGTCAGCGGCTCGGTCGTCGCGCCAACACCGAGTTGACCACCGGTGCCGGCAGCACGAGTGGCCCGAACGGCATCGTCACGGCCTCGACGAAGGGGAAGGATGCGGCCGCGGCCGCGGCCGTGACATATGACGAGCTGATCGACCTCGTTCATTCGGTGGACCCTGCGTATCGGCAGTCGCCGAAGGTCCGCTTCATGTTCAATGACAAGACGCTGGGCGCGTTGCGCAAGCTGAAGGACGGCGAGGGCCGCTACATCTGGACTCAAGGGGATGTCCAGGGCGGTGTGCCGGGCAACATCCTCGGCTATCGCTACTCGGTCAATCAGGCAATGGCCGATGTCGCGGCCGGGAACAAGTCCATCGTGTTCGGCGACTTCGGAAAATACTTCGTCCGCAAGGTCGGCGGCGTGGTGATGTTCGTCGCGCGCGAGCGCTTTGCTCCCGATATCGGCCTGCTCGGTCTGATCCGGCTGGACGGCGAACTCGGCGACACCGCCGCGGTCAAGCACCTGCTCCAGCCCTAACGGCATCAGAGTAACGGCGAGGCCGACGGCCTCGCCAGCCTGTTTTCATGAATGGAGGTGGCGATGAGCTACGCGACCAAGGTTTATAAGGCGCTCGGCGGTAATGAGCTTGTCGTCGAGTCTGGCGGCAAGGTCACTCTTAAGCCGGGCAGCACGCTGGAGAATGCCGGTGACTTTTTCGTATCGGTGACGTTCGACAGTGATTTTTTCACCGTCACTGAAGGCGAGGTTACGCTCAAGGCCGAGGTAGCTGCGCTACTGACGCTTGTCGACAATATTCCAACCAGTGATCCGGAAGTCGCGGGTCAGATCTGGAGCGACGGCGGCGTCCTCAAGGTGTCGGCAGGCGAATAATGCGAGTTCGTCTCCTGGTCGGATTGTCGGGGCCAACTTATACGCTAGGGCCGGGAGATGAGCGCGATTTCTCGCAAGCCGAGGCGATCCGGCTGGTCGCGGCGGGGTATGCCGTTCCGGTCGCCGAGCGTGAGGTCGAGCGTCTAGAAGACGCTGTGCGGCCGATCGAAAGCCGCGGGAAGCGCGCGCGCGTGAGGGCTCAGGGCTGATGTGGTATCCCGCGAAGGTCACTGCGCCGCCGGCCTCCGAACCGGTGACCTCGGCGGAGGTCAAAAAGCAGTGCGGTATAGCGTCGGCGGATACCAGCTACGATGCGATGATCACGCGGATGATCGCGTCAGAGCGTGGATACGTCGAGCGCTACTGCAGCATCAAGGTCGTCACCCAGGCGGTCGATGTCACCTGCGATGGCTTCTGCGACTTTGCGCGATTTCCAGTGGCGCCACTGCAATCGATTTCATCGATCGCGTATGTTGATGCGGTGGGGCAGCCGCAGACACTGTCGTCGGCGGTCTACCAGTTGCGAGAAGATGGCTTGCAGCCGGAGATCGAACGGAAGCATGGTCAGGTTTGGCCGGCCATCCAGTCGGGCTCGCGGATTACCGTAACTGCGATCGTCGGCTTCGCGGCCGTGCCTGAACAGATTTCAACCGCGATCCTGCTGCGCATCGGTCGACTGTTCTCGCTCAGCAAGGCCGACCCGGCGCTGCGCAAGCGTGTTGTCGAAGGGGTCGGCAGCCGTGAGTGGGACCAGTCGGGCGCCGCGGAAGCGGGCATCAACCGGGCCGTCGCCGACTTGCTCGAAGATTTCAGGTGCTGGCCACTGTCATGAGCTTTCTTGATGATCATCGAGCGGAGATAGTCGACGGTGGCGAAGAAATTCTTGTCCGCCGGTTCACCGGAACCGGGAGTCCGCGCCCAAAAACCGACACGGCGACGATGGCGCGTGTGAGGGGGTATCAGCCGGACCCGCTCGTCGGATCGATCGTGCAGGGCGATGTGAGGATCATCGCTCTCGTCGACACACTGTCGGCAATTCTGCCTCTGACGACGGCCGACAAGGTTGTTGTGCGTGGCAAGGAACTGGCGATCAAGGCCGTCGACGCCAACACGCGAAGGATCGGCGGGACGTTGATTGCCCTGGAAATCCAGGCTGGCGGATGACGACGGCGACACAGGCGCTTGCTGCCTTGAAGGCCAGGCTGACGGTCGGCTCCGGGATCACTCTGCCGATGTACTGGCTGGGCGATGATCCTCCGGTGCTGCCGGATACGCCGGCGGCCTTTGCCTATCTGGTGTTCAACAATGAGGGCTCGGGCGCTGGACCGTCCTCGTTCGGCGGCGGGCGGGGAGCTAACACCTATCGCAACCGCGCGATGCTTGAGGGCTACGTCTTTGCTCCGCTGACCGGCGCGGACGGGATGGGTCCGGTCATGACGCACGCCGAGTCGATCGCTGCGCGGCTGCGGAGTTACCGGGATGGTTCAATTTCGTGCTTTTCTGCGGACATCATCCCGGTCGGTCCGGGATCGAGCGTCGCGCCGCCGGGCTTCGTATCTGAGGTGAACAATTACAACTGCGCGATTGTTGAGGTCGCGCTCTCGTTCGACCAGATCGGCTGATCGCCGCAACCTCAATCCCAAAACCGGAGAACTGAAATGGCTCTCGCCGAAGGCGTATCCGCACGCATTGCTTACAAGGCTCATTCGACCGGCGTCATCACGCCTGGCGTCGAACCGGACTTTTCCTCCGATCCCGGCGCGTCGGGCGGTCAAATTCTTCGCCGCGTCTCGTCGACGCTCGCTTTGTCGAAAGACACGTATCAGTCGAACGAAATCCGTGGCGATCGACAGATCCTCGATTTCCGCCATGGCGTGAAGCGCGTGCAGGGCAATGTCTCCGGGGAATTGTCGCCGCTGACCTATGGTGATTTCTTCGAGGCGGCGTGTCGCGGGACTTGGGCGGCATCGATCGCGGCCGACGAGACCGACTTCACCAGCGTCGCATTCGACAACGCGACGTCCAAGATCACGCTTGGCGGCGGGGCCCCGATCACGGAAGGCATCCGTGCCGGCATGATCCTGCAATTTACTGGTCTTGCCGAGGCGGCCAACAATGGCGTCAACTTCTTGGTGCTCTCGATGGGCGGCACCAGCGGACGTGAGCTGACGGTCTTTCCGCCGCCGACGACCGCAACGGCCGACACCGAGTTCGATGTCGTGTCCATCGGCCGGCGTCTCATCGTTCCGTCGTCCGGTTTCGTGAGCCGCAAGTTCGCGCTCGAAATCTGGAATCAGGACGTCGATATTGCCCGCCTGTTCACCGAGTGCCGGGTTGGTGGCTTTAACGTGCAGCTCCCGGCTTCCGGTATGAGCACGGTCGATTTTGACTTCATGGGTCGCAACATGACGATCTATGAAGACAGCGCAGCTCCGTTCTTCTCCGCCCCGTCAGCCGAAACGACGACCGGCACGATGGCCGCGGTCAACGGCTTGCTGCGGGCGTCGGGACAGACGATCGCGGTCATCACCGGGCTGAACATCCAGATGCAACTCAGTCCGTCGGCCGATCCTGTCGTTGGATCGAACCTCGTCCCGGAAATCTTCCTGGGCCGCGCGAACGTGACTGGCCAGATGACGGCATTTTTCGAGAATGCCGACCTCATCAACGATTTCGTCAACGAGAATACGCTCGAAATTCTGGCGTATCTGACGACATCGAGCGCGCCTGATACGCCGGCCATGACATTCTACCTTCCGCGCGTGAAGCTCGGCGGCGCCGATCTTCAGACGCAGGGCGAGGGCGGGCAGTCCATCACGCTCCCGTTTCAGGCCCTCAAGAGCACGGCGACGGAGTCCTCGACGGGGATTCCCGAGACGACCATTCAGATCGTCGACACGCAACAGACCTGATCCAGCAATCCCCGCCGCCTACGGGGTCATCCGCACGGTTGGCCATAACGGCCTCCCGCGCGTTGCGCGCAACAGGACGGCCCCGCTGGCGGGCGGGGCCGCTCCGCCTCCGCCAAGGAAACTTGAGATGTCGAAGTTTGGGAAGATGGGCGTCGTCACCGACGCCGCCGCGAAGATGCCGATCATTTATCCCGGCGAGATCGATCCGGTGGTGGATGCTCAGGGCCGCGAGGGCTTCGTTGAATTTCTGCCGTGGGACAGCGAGCCCGGCCGCGCGCTCGATCGCAAGAAAAATGTCGATCAGGTCCGCAAAGGCTTCCGTTCCCGCAGCCGCGCCGAGCTGCGCGCCGAGGCGGAGAAGGAAGACCCGATCGAGGATCAGGTAGAGCGGCTTGTGGCGCTGGCCACGAGTTGGCATCTTCTGGAGCAGGATGGGACCGTGATCGACGTTCCGTTCAGTAAAGAGAACGCGCGCGAATTGTTCTCTGCACCGGAGATGGGCTGGCTGCGGCGGCAGAGCTTTGCTTACGTGGCGAACGAGGCAAATTTTATGAAGAACTCGTCGAAGGCCTCGTAACCTTCGCCGAGTTCGAGTTTCGCAACGCCCGAAAGCTCACCGATGGTGGATCAGTGGGTGATCACGCTGAGAGTGCGGCCCGTCAGTTCGCCAAGCTTGGTATGAAGCCAAAGATTGCTCCGGTTATCGAAGGCCCCGAGTGCCCTCGGCAACTGGTATACCTCTGGAATTATTTCCATGAGATTTCCATGGGACTTGCCTCCAATGGGATGGGTCCGCCTCTCGTAACGTGGGAATCTCTTGTGGCCTGGTCGCGCTTTTCGAGGGTCGCGCTGATGGGGTGGGAGGCGCGCGCACTGGTCGACCTTGGGTATAAGCGAGCGATCGTTCAGTCGGAAGATGTCAGAGGCGCTGATCGTCGGCGGTAAAGTTGGTTACCAAGGTTCGAAACGGGGGAAAGAGGTGAGAGGATATCCGATCATTCTAAGTTCCCAAGTCGAATCTGTATCTAGTGAGACACAGGTAATGCGAACGATCCATCCGTTCGCGTCCTCGCCCACCTTTGTTACTTTCGACACTTTGGGGCAGTTCAAATCGTTGTTCCGAATGTTGCCCGCAAGGCTGTCCTTTTGCTCATCACTGAACTTCTCGAAGTCAACTAAGGCCGGTGGGTTCTTCTGGCGGTTTTCCCTGACCACGCATTGAAGCTTGCGCACGTTGTCCGTGATCCGGTCACAAGATGATTGGGCAAACGATGGGGAGCTACTGCTTAGACTTAGTCCGAGACAAAGCGTCATCAATGGGCCCCTGTTGATGATGGCAATCCTCATTTCTGCGTTCCTAGCTCACATCGTGTGAAGGGGCGGGCCACCAGGGCCTCCTAGACGTTTCACAACGCCAAATTTTCACAACGCCGGAGCACAAGCAATGACTCCGATTCAGTCTTTCCGACGGATCGTCGCTGTCGACTGGCCGAAGCAGGCTGCTGCGGATGCGAAAGAGCGGCTTTTGCAGGTGGCTCGTCAAGGCCACGCTGACATCATGGCGCGGCAGGGGAATCCTCAATTCGACGCTTATGCCAACCGGCCGGGCAATCGGGCCTTGGAAACGGTCATCCTGCCGGGTCCGATCATCTACACCTATTCGAACCTGAAGGCGCTGGTTGAATTCGCACTGGATGAGCTTCGGAAAACCTCGCCGGTGATCTCCGGGGACTATGTCAGGAGCCATCAGTTGTTCGTCAATGGTGCTGCGGTCGATGCATTGCCGGCAGACCTGAAGCCGAGCGACGAATTGATGATCGCGAACCTTGTGCCGTATGCGCGGAAGATCGAAGTCGGCAAAACGAAGTCCGGTCGCGCATTCGTCATCCAGGTCCAGCCAAGAATCTATGAGCGGGTCGGGAAGGCTCTTCAGGCCCGCTACAAAAACGTCGCACGGATCACCGTCGAGTTCGTCACCATCCCGAATAACTATCGGCTGAAGGCCGATCAGAAAAAGCGTTCATGGTTGGCGAACAAGGGTCGCTGGCACACATCATCCCGGCAGTACGCCGACAGGGCTGCCGGATCGGTCGTCACCGCACCCGCAATCGTTATTGCGCCATTGGTTTGAAGCAATGACCACCACAGTTACTGAAGCTGTTTACCGGATGCGTGTCGATGGCTCTGCCGCCGTCGATGCTGCTGCGCGCTCAGTCGACGGCCTTGCGGTTTCCGAGGAGAAGCTGACGCGGGCGACACGCGCGACTGAGCAAGGGTTCGAACGGCTATTAGGCCGGCTTGATCCCGCCATCCGCGCGCACCAGCAATATCAGCAAGCTCTTGAGCGGGTTGAGCGGTTTACGGCGGCGGGCATTGGGACGGATGCTGATCGCGCTCGCGCGGTCGAACTCATCACGCAACGATATCAGCAGGCGCTTGGTGCCATTGGCCGTCATTCGCAGGTTGTCAATGACAACAGCAAGAAGGTCGGCCTGAACGCCTACGAAATGAAGAATCTTGGCTTTCAGATCAACGACGTCGCCACGATGCTGGCGATGGGCCAAAGCCCCTTCCAGATCATGGCGTCACAAGGCGGCCAGGTCTATCAAATCCTTGCCGGCTCTCAGGGCGGCGTGACTGGAGCGGTCAAAGGTCTCGCCGCATCCGTGACTTCGTTCCTTGGCCCGCTCGGGTTGATGGTGACGGGATTCGCGGCTGTTACTGCTGCTGCATATGCGTTCTATCAGCTCACGAAGTCGGAAGCGCCGACTGCGGAAAAGCTCTTGGCCGAACACGATCGCCTGTTGAAGATTGTCAAGGATAGCTACGACAAGGTCACCAACTCGGCTCGTAATTGGTATGAACAGAGCAAGGCTGTTACGCAGCTTCAGCTTCTTCAGCAGGAACTTGATCTCCGCCAGAAGTTGAGAGAGGAGGTCGGAAGGAACATCTCCAATACTACGCGCTATGGCAATCTCGGGGATTTTTTTGCCACGATGTTCGGGGGGCAGGGGGAGCGCGTTGTCCAAGAGAAGTTGCAGCCGTTTGAAGATGCACTGTTGAAGCTTTATGGCTCCTTCAAGGAAGGAACGCCCAACGTCCGCGAGTTTGTCGACGAAGTCGCGCGCATTGCGCTACTGAATCCCGCTCTTCAAAAACTTGGTGCTGAACTGGTTGCCAGCATGGGCGATGCGAGTAAGTTCGCGCAGCTTCTGCAGCAAACCCAAGATATGATCAAAGGCATTGCGTCTGGGTCATTTGACGCGGACCAGCGCGGCCGTCTGGGACTTGGCGACCCCTCAAAAGCGACAGTCAGCGCATACGATCAGCTAATTCAGAGGACAAAGGACCGCATTGAGCAGCTCCGTCTTGAAGCGCAGACGGCCGGCCAGACGGGCGAGGCTGTGCTTAAGTTGCGATTGCAGCATGAGGCGGAGCGCGCCGCGAAAAAATCTGGCATTGCGCTAAATCAGGAGTACATCGACCAGTTAAAAGAGGAATACGCGGCTGCTGACCGACTGGCGCGGGTCGCGCAAGTACGTGCAAATATCGAGTTTGATCGAGCGACCATGGGATTGTCTCCTGCGGATACGCAAATTGCTCAGCAGCTTCGTGATATCTACGGCAACGATATCCCCGCCGCACTGGCCTCATCGGAGGCGGCCGCCATGCGGCTCACCGACGCTATGCGCGAGGGCTTTCAGGGTGTCTCCGACGTCGTGAAGGGTGTCTTCACTGCGATACTGACCGGCAAGAACGCGATGGACGCGCTCATTGCCGGGCTGGATCGTCTGGCAGACAAGCTGGCGAGCGCCGCGTTTGAAAATCTTCTGACGGGCGCCCTGACTGGGAACCCGGTGCAGATGGCTATCGGCGCTGCGCAGGCGGGCGGCGCGCTCGTCGCCACGGCGTTCGGCAACAATCTTAAGCTTCAGAAAGCTCGTGAGGAGTGGGAGAAGGCCGGCCCGGCCTTCGAGAAGTTCATTTCGACGCTGTCCGGCGGGATGCAAGGCGCGATCTCGCAGCAATTCGAGCAGCTCCGCTCGCAGGCTGAGCAGTTCATCGACAAGGCGTTCAAAGCCGGCGATTTCAGTGCCATCAATCGTGTCCTGACCGCGTTCTCGGATGCCGTCATCCGCGAGACCACTGCATTCCGGGAGTCCTTCGAAGGCATGCTGTTGGGCCTGGAAAGCGGTCTCGGCCCATCATCGCCGTTCGCATCGGCCGCCCAGCGGATCAAATCCATCACGGACGAATTGCAGGGCTTCATCGACGACGCCCGGATTTCGTTCGCGAACGATCCGATCGCGCTCGCAGCCGGAAACAACCCGCTGATCGCCGGGGGTGGCGAGACGCAGGTGCGCTCCGCCACGGAGGCCGCGCAACAATATCTGCTGTCGCTTCTCGGCGCGAAGCCG
>Ga0172380_10007155_pt1 | contig 12660 bp, 24 predicted proteins | sample Leawe162metaG_FD_119747 | JGI IMG/M metagenome (GOLD analysis project Ga0172380, IMG submission 119747) | Leachate microbial communities from a municipal landfill in Southern Ontario, Canada - Leachate well 162 metaG | ecosystem: Engineered > Solid waste > Landfill > Unclassified | place...
GACGCCATGCGCCCGCCCCTGTCACACTGGCCCGAACGCCGGAACGCCTGCCGCGAGGCTGACATAGCCCGGCAGGCTGACTGGATCAACCTGCAGCGCCAGCGGCACGCCGTTCGCTGGATCGTTGCGTACTGCCTGGCGTTGCGCGATCGCCGCGCCGTGCGGATCACCGTCAACTGAAGGAGTAGCGGCATGATCGCCTACCATCACTACATCATCACGCACGGCAAGGCCATCGCTGAGTGCCTGGCCGAACACCGGCCGCTGTCCGATGCCAAGCACCGCCGCTCGTTTCGATTCGTGGAGAACGACTGCGGCGGGTGGAACTTAGTCGCCTGCCCGCTGTCTGAGTCATCATGAGCCCCAGAACCGCGAACCGCATCACTGCGGCGGCCTTCGCCGTCCTGCTGCTGGCCACCTGTACGGCGGCAGGGCTTGCCGTTCACTACCGCGACGCCGCCCAGCAGGCACGCGCGCCGGACTGCGGCAGGCCTAGCCCCGCGGCGCCGATACCCCGGAGGATTCAGGCATGACCGCCCACCGCTACGGCGTGAAGTATCCCGACGGTACCTGGTCCGGCCCCATCTCGCCGACCGCCAAGGATCTGAAACCCTACGCCCGTGAACACCACGGCACCATTTACGAAGCAGGAACGGCGGAAGACCCGGCGCCGCGGTATCGGCCGGAAGCCCCGGCTTGGTTCGGCCCCGAATACTATGAGCAGGCGTGCGGGCGAATTGAGCGCGCACAGCCATACGAATCGCCTGTGAGCCCATACGACGCCACCGAAGAATACGTCAGTCCCTACGACGTCGCCGCCGGCAAGGCTGACATCGAGAATGATCGGCGGAAGTGCTACCCTGAAGACCTAGCCGCGAAGTTCGGCGGGGCATAGGGGGCGGCAATGACGCGCATCAACCTCGTCCCTCCCAGCGAGCTACATACCAAGCACTTGGTGGCTGAGCTGCATGAGATCACCCGGCTACGCGCGTTTCTTGCGCGGAGTCCGCTGGAATGATGGGTTCGGCGTCTACTAAATTGCACAGAGATTAGGAGGAAATTGACAATGGGTGACATGGATATTTTGTTTCCGGTCCCGACCGGAGGGAGAAACGCAGACGACATGGGGATGCCACCAGCACCATGCGTTCACAAGAACCGCGAATGCACCTATGAAAGCGACGACGGCGAGTTTGAGCGGTGGCAGTGCAAGGACTGCGGTGCTCGTTGGGGCGTGGAAATTGCACAGTGACGCTGAACGTGGAGTTGAGGGGGCCGGAGGCGGCCTTATCGCCGAAGGCTCCCTCTCGAACGCCGGGTTAGCCGGCATCTTTTACTACGGAGAACAACATGAGCAAAACGATGATTGACAAGATGGTAGACCGCTTCCTTGGCTGGAAATTGCCGGAGGACTTCGGCCCGGACAGTTACATCACGTTCGACCGCGAGAAGGCGAAGCAGAACCCGAACTTCTGGCCGGTTGGCACGAACCTGCTGACAGCAGACCAAGCGCGGGAAATGATTAAGCACATGCTGTCCGGCGTAGTGCCGCCCGAAGTCGCAGCGACGGAGGGAGAGGGGGAAGCCTACATGCATGGCTACTACGATGGCGTTGATGCTGCGACGCTGAAGGTCAACGGCGGATGAAACCATTGCCGGCTAACGATCAAGGTAACCGGCCGTTGCCGGCGAAAGGAGAGTAACGATGACCACGAACAGCCCCGCCGGCAACGGTCCGGTTGACCGCGTTGTTAGGCCGCTGGAGATTGCCGCCGCACTGCGCGCCTACCAACAAGGTGACATGGATGGCGTGATGGTGCTGGTGAGCCGCCAAGCATGCGACGAAGGTGCCGATTGGCTGGAGCGCCTGAACCGTGAGGCGGAGGTGCTCTATTACGAGCGAGAGCAGGCCAGAGCGCGGATGGACAACGCAGTGCGCTTGCTGACTGGAATTCACGCGCTGCTCTACCCGCCGCGCACTACGGACAACGACGGGCGAACCTGGGAATTTCACTCGCCGATGGTGCATGAGCAGATGCAGGAGTTTAGCGACCGAATCCGTGCGCTTCCCGACGAACTGGCGCGCATTGAGCAGCCTAACGTAGAGCTAACCGGCGCTGCGCGCCACGAAAGGGAGTAAGAGCGATGACGATTGAGAAAGCACAAGACTCAGCAGTGCCTACGGGCGCAGCGTCCGCGTTGAGCGCCGGGTTGGGGCGCACTGTTGTAGTGGCTGACGGCGTCCTCTCAGCGTGGCTGGAACCGATGCCAAGCGGATTCCGCTCGGAAGAACTGCGGCCATTTTTGTGCGCGATGACATCACGCCCAGGCGAAGGAACGAACGTGACGACCATGCTCGAAGGGCTACTGCTGGCGCTGAACGGGCGAGACATACGAATCACCGTCGAAGTGCGCCCCAACGCAAAAGTCACCGGCTCGCCGGCATTATCGGCGAGTCCGTGTGGACTGCCGGGTTCGGCGGCAGGTTGATCGGAGATAGACATGGCAAGCCCTTGGATACACACAAACCCAAGACTGCGGCAGGTGAAGCTGAAAAGCGGGCGCACTGTCGTGGCGGAGCGGATTGGCGATCAGCACTACCTGATATGGAGTGCCGGAAAAGCACTGACGGAAGTGCGCTGCGTTCCGTCGGGCGCTGACCGCTGGTACTCGCGCGGAAGCCAATTGAACTGGGCACGATCCCGCGCTGAGGCGATACAGAACGGGATTTTTCGTGCGGTAAAGGGCGTGCGGATAAATGGCAAGGCGCTTGAGGCATGGAGCGCTGAGGCGGTGGCGGCAATGACGCCGAACGTAGAGTTCAGCGGGACTCCGGCAGCATTATCGCCGGAGGCTCCGCTGGAACGCCGGGTTGGGGGTGCCGTACCGCCAGCGCCGACTTTTGAGGAGAAGAAGTGATGCAAGCAACATGGAAACAGCAGGCGGCAGAAGTGCGCACCGCCCTGATGGGCTTGGACTTCCAGCCCGAGGCGGACAAGGCTATTGCCGCGCTGGATGCGATGTGCGCGCAATACGATGGATGCCACGCAGAACTGCTGGCGATCCACGAGATTGCCTGCTGCGGATGGGCGAACGTGGTGAGCAACCCGATAACGCCCGAGGACACGCTGACCGTGCGCGACGTGAAGATCATGGCGATTGAGTTGATGAAAGACCGGCCAGCACCCGAGACCCCCAACGTAGAGCTAACCGGCGTGCCGCCCACGGACGCCACCAAGGGAGGATGAGCATGGAGCAAGCGCCAGAGGTTGAAGGAACATCGAACGGCACGTCCGAGTTGAGCGACGGGTTCGGCGGCTCGCTCCCTGAATATTTCCACGAACTCACCAACGAACAATGGGAAACGCTGAAAGCTTCCGGGATGACGTGGGAGGAAGCGGCAAAGCAGTTTAAGCCTCCCGCGTGGTGTGCGTACCCGGACGCGGTTGATCCTCTTGGATGCTGGTCGCTGATTGGACGCATGGTTACTGGCGAGGATTACTGTAAAGACTGCGATCTGCACAAGACGCCGAACGTGAAATAGGCCCCGCGCCATACACCAATGCCAAGAGAATACCGCTCAACCGTGCGCCTCAAGCCGGATTTAAAAATCACTATCGAAGCGCGAGGTGAACGATTCTCAATCGGGGCGATTTCGCTACCTGATGGGAAGTTGCACATCAAGCGCGGGCGCGGATGGTCGCAGAAGATGCCTACGGCTACGCTGTCGGAAGTGTTCTCCGAATCGCGCAAATGGGCGGCTAGGTGGCTGCGCAAATCTGCGTCCGGGGTGCGAACCCTATGAGATGCCTCTACACAAAGACCTGCCCGTGCGGGCGGCAGTTCACGACCTCTGATGCCGATTCGGTGTATCATTCCAAGTCATGCGGCGCGAAGCACCGAGCGGCGCGGGATGGGATGCCAATTCCGCATCATTACAAAGTCTGGATTGAGCGGCTGAAAGTTTTCCAGGCGGTGCCAAAGGAGGCGACATGACAATGATCTCGGCGTACATGCAGGCAGAGGAAGTCGACCCCAGTGAGAGCCCCAGCTTTTACCACGGCGGCAGTGGGAGGGCGATATCACTCAGCGCGGTGTGGATCAGCGATCCCGGCACCGGCCGCGAAGTTCTACCTGGCGCCTTCGAGAGTGTTCCCGAATTCTATCGGCTACTCAAGGAACTTTCCGATGAGCTGGCTGTCGAAGCTGTAGAAGATCAAGACAGTTTCGAGTAGCAACCCGGCGCCGCGCGGGCTCGCAGCGGTGTAGTGCAGGAGGGCAAGATGAACGAGAAACTACAGTCCGCGCTCGACGCGGTAATTCAAGAAGGCACCTTCAGCCTGTCCGCTGTCGAGGCCGTCAAGGCGATGCGCGACGAGAACGAAAGGCTTACCGAGTCGGCCGCGGCGCTCGCCGGAGACAACGAGCGCCTTCGCGCCGAGAATGACCGTATGAAGGAAGGGCTCCGCATCACTGGCGACCGCGAGGCTGCCATCAAGATCCGCGAGGATGCCGTCGCCAAGCGCGAGATTGAAATGACCAAGCTGGAGGGTAAGGCGACCCAGGAGGCGGCCGTTGCTGCGGCCTACAGGGATTGCTTTGGTCTGGTGTTTCGCAACCAGGTCATCCAGGAATCGACGCTGAAAAACGTCGTCATTCCGGCCGCTAACGGGTGCTCTGGCTTCACCCAAGGCGTCACCGATACCAAGACGGTTTCGGCATCATGACCACGACCCCCGAAATCCAACAGTGGAACGCCAAAGTCGTACCACGCAACACCCGCAGGTCTCTCGGCAGCCCCGAACGCAAGCCGGGCAGCGGCAAGCCGTTCAAGCGCGCGTCGCAACTCTACATGCAGGCGCTCGACCTCAAGGCGAAGCACGCCAACAATCTGTCGTTGCTCCAGATGCTGATCAATGCGCTGCCCGAGTACAAGTCACGCGGGCATGGCCGCACGCCGCCGCGCGCCTGCCAGACCAACTTCAACTACCGCGGCGGCAACTATGCCGGCCGGTACCCGGTGCAGGGAAAGAGCGAGTGCGCGCGCCGTGTGTTCCAGGCCATGCCGGCGGCCCAGCGGGCTTACATCCGGTCGATCGAGGCTGAGGTGGCGGCATGAGTACGGTCAAGGCATACAAGGCGTTCAACCACGACTGGACATGCCGCGGGTTCCAGTTCAAGGTCGGGGAAACATACCAGCACCCCGGCAACGTAAAACTCTGCCATGCCGGATTCCACGCGTGCGAGGCGCCGCTTGACATTCTGGGGTATTACCCGCCCACGGCGCAGTTTGCCGAGGTGGAACTCGGCGGCAAACTCGAAGAGGCGCAGCCATGATCCCCCTCTCCACCGCCATCCACCGCGGCGTCGACCGCGCCCCCGACTGGGCCAAGGGCGAGTTCACGTCCGACGTGCTGGGTGCTGCGCTACTCGGCAACCTACCCACTGGCGCCGTGCCCGACTTCCTGCTGCGCGTCAACGGCATGACGCACCCACAGCGCTGCGCGTTCATGCTCCACGAACTCCACCGCGCGTGGCCGCACATCGGGCAGTCAGTGCGATACTGGCCCAAGATGGCCGAGGAATTGGAGCGCGACCGCCTGATCCCGCGCATCAAGCCGCTGCAGGAGACGTACCGCCGCGAGATCCACGTCAGCCTGTGGAAAGTCATCACCGACATGTACGACGCCGGCGAGTCGCGGATTGCGATTGCCGAATTCCTGGGGAGGCATGGGCTATGAGCTTCTTCACCGAAGTTCTGGAGGCATTACAGGCTGCCGAGGAGGCGAAGCGCGCGGTAAAGGCATACCGTGACCGCATGCTCAAGCTGCTGGCGGGTGATCTACGCGGCGGCGACACCTACTACCTCAAGAAGATCAAGCGCGAGTTGGAATCATTCGACGCGCGCACGGGGGTATGGAAATGAGCTTCGTCTACCTCGCGTCACCCTACACCAACCCCGACGACCCGGCCGACCGGCTGTACTGCGAGCTGCGATTCGCAGAGGCCTGCGCCGGTGCCGCCAAGTTGATGGCGCGCGGCATGGCTATCTTCTGCCCGATCGCGCACTCGCATCCGGTGGCAGCGTACCTGCCGGCGGAACAACGCTGCAGCCACCAGTTCTGGCTGGCGCAGGACTTCGCTGTCCTCGCCCAAGCCGAGGAACTCATCGTGCTCAAGCTGCACCAGTGGGAGCGCAGCTACGGCATCCAGCAGGAAATCATCTTCGCCAAGAAGCACGGCATCCCCGTGCTCTACCTTGACCCGAGGGAGTTATGATTCTCATCCCCGAAATCGAAAAAGTTCTGATCCTCGTGCCCCGCACCGGCAGCGGCACGCTGCGCCGCGCCGTGCTCGAACGGTACCCGCAGGCGATGCAGGTGTATCGCCACATGGAGGCCGACGGCGTGCCGCAAGGGTACGACCGCTGGCAGAAGATTGGCGTGGTCCGCAACCCGCTGGACCGCCTGTGGAGCCTGTATAAGTTCTTGCGGACGTTCGGGCTGGAGCACCGGCGCTACGAACACGCCTACACAAAGGCGCAACGCGACAGCGTGGCCATGCCGTTCAACACCTGGATACTGCAGAACCAGACGGTGTTCACGTCGCCCTACGACACGGCCGGGCGGTCCCGGTTCTGGCCCCAGTTCTGCGTGCTGCATCCGATCCCAGAGAACACCAAGAGCCAGTACCTGTATCTGCGGCCTGATCTCGGCACAGACATTTGGAGGTATGAGCGTCTCGACGCACTGGCTGCCGTGCTGGACATTAGCCTTGACCGACACAACGCCACCGAGCCTACCCCGCCGCCGGCTATCAGCGCGGAGGCACAGGACTATATGGACCGGGTCTTCAAGTGGGATTATTTATACCGGGAGGTAATGTAATGGGAACACTCGAAGCCCTGCTCGCCGTCGCCATCCAGATGAGTGGCTACCCGCCCATCGACCTGCCCGACACCCGCGTCCTGCCCTACGGCGCCATGATGATTGTCGCCTGCTCGGGTATCCCCGACCGCCACACCGATGAAACCCGCGAGGCCTGCGAGTCCCGGCGCGGGCTGGCGTCGGTGTTCGTGATGCAGACCCAGCGCGTCGTGATCTCCGACCGCCTGGACATCGAGTCCGTCGTCGGCGCGTCGTTCGTGATTCACGAGTTCGTGCACGCCCTCCAGTACGCCGCCCGGGGTGACGTACTCTACGACACCTGCGAGCACCTGTACGAGACCGAGCGGGAGGCTTACAAGGTCCAGCAGCGCTACCTCACGGAGAACGGTGTCATGATGCAGGTCGGCCGCGAGTTGAAGTATCTGCGGTGTCCGGAGGGGAAGTGACCCTCCCCCTCACCCCTCACATGCTGGCCGGCTGCTACGAGTTCCTGCGCACGACGCCGCCGTACCGCGGCTGGCACCTGCCACATGGCGACCAAGTCGAGTTCGCCGTGACCAAGCACCAGCGGCACATGGGCGCGCACCACGTCAAACCACCTCACCTGATCGACATCTCGACGCAGCTCGTCAAGCACACCAACACACTGGTATGGGTCGTCGGACACGAAATGATCCACCTGCACCAATCAGCAGCTGGGCTGGAAACCCCGAACACGATCCACAACGCCGACTTCCGGCGCAAGGCCGTGCTCGCCTGCCGGTATCACGGCTGGGATGTGGGGCTTTTCGTATGATGGATACTCTCGTCCTCGACTGGGAATCATATTACGACAACATATTCTCGTTGTCGAAAATGACCACCGAGGCCTACGTCCGTGATCCTCGTTTCGAAGAGATCCTGCTCGGCGTCAAGGTCAACGACACCCGCGCGTTCTGGCTCATGCCCGACCGCGCTGCTCATTTCTTGAAACAAGAAATCGACTGGGCGAACACGGCACTGATCTGCCACCACAGCCACTTCGACGGGCTGATACTCGCCCATCACCACGGCATCAAGCCTGCCATGCACATCGACACCCTGAGCATGGCGCGGATCCTGGACGGCCCGAAAGCCGGAAACTCGCTTGAAGAACTGTGCATCCGCCACGGTGTCGGTCGCAAGGGCAACTACGTCACGTTCGCCAAGGGCAAGCACGCCGCAGACTTTACCGCCGCAGAACGTGCGGAGTATGGGCAATATTGCATCAATGACTGCGAGCGCGCATACGACCTCGCGCAGATATTCATGGAGCAGATGCCAGCGGATGAATTGAAGCTGGTCGACCTGACCGTAAGGATGTTCACGGAGCCTAAACTGCTGGGCAACGAAGCCAAGCTGCGGGGTGCCGTCACGACCGAACAAAAGCGAAAGCAAAACCTGCTCACCGAACTGGGCTACGAGTGCAAGGTATGCGGGGGGAGTGGGCAAGCCCCGGATATGTTCAACGGCGCGTCGCCATGCAAGGCATGTGATGGGCTCGGCATCAACAAGAAGCCCTTCAACTCCAGCGACAAGTTCGCGGCGATTCTGCGCTCCATTGGCGTCGAGCCGAAGACGAAGCCTTCGCCTACGACAGGCGAGCAGATATTCGCCTTTGCCCGCACAGACCCAGCGATGCAGGAGATGCTCGAAGACCCCGACGACGTGATCCGTGCGCTCGCGGAGGCACGGGTGAGCATCCGGTCTGGTATCGTCGAGACTAGGGCGCAGCGCTTTGCCGACATGGCCTCACGGGGGCCGCTCTGCGTGTACCTCAATTACGCTGGCGCACACACCTTCCGCTGGTCGGGGGGCGATAGCACCAACTTCCAGAACATGAGCAACCACAATGAGAACCGGCCGGAACTGGCCGTGCTCAAGCAGTCCATCTATGCACCTGATGGCTACCGGATCGTCTGCTCTGATAGTGCTCAGGGTGAGGCCCGATTACTCGCGTGGGTTGCGGGCCAGGATGACCTAGTCGAAGCCTTTCGTGCCAAGCGCGACGTGTATTCAGAGCATGCTAGCACAGTGTATGGACGCCACGTTGACCGGAAGAAAAACCCCGAGGATAAGATTCCTGGCCATGTCGGGAAGGTAGGTATACTCTCGTTCGGCTTCGGCTCCGGCTGGTTCAAAGCTGCCACTGAATTCCTGAAAGGCGCGCTCGGCGCGAAGCCGATCATCTTCACAATGGCTGACCTGGAAACTCTCCAAATCGACCCCTCGCCTTTCCTGAACAATCCTAAGCATGTGCAGCGCGTCGCCGAGATGCCATCGCGACTCAGCCTTAACGACCGACTGATCCACTGCTGCGTGACCAAGGCACTCGTTGATCGGTATCGCAAGCGGTACCTCGCCATTCCGGCGTTCTGGGGATACATGGAGCAGATCATCGGGCACATGATCGCCGGGGATCAAGTTACCTTCGGCGCACATGGTATTATGACGACGGGCAAGGATTTTATCCTCATGCCCAACGGTGCCAAATTGAACTATCGTGGGCTTGAGCGGTCAGAGGATGGAACGGCGACCTATTTTGATGGGCGTTCGCGCACCAAAATCTATGGTTCACTTTTGACGGAGAATCTGATCCAGTGTCTGCACCGTATTGTTGTGGGGGAACAAATGATTGAAATCGCCAAGGAACTGGACGTGGTTTTGATGACCCACGACGAGGTAACCTGCGTCGTTGAGGAAGGCGCTGCTGACCTCGCGCTTCAGTTCATGGATAGCGTTCTCGCGACCACACCGCCCTGGGCAACAGGGCTGCCACTCTCTGCTGAGGGGGGCATAGGCGTGACCTATGCGGAGTGCAAATGATCCACCAGTCAGGCATCTACGAGATACTGAACACCTTGAACGGCAAGCGGTACATTGGCAGTGCTGCCTGTTTTAGAAGGCGTTTTAATCTGCACACCTGCCAACTACGGCGTAATGAGCATCACAACACGCACCTCCAAGCTGCGTGGAACAAGTACGGCGAGGAGGCGTTCAAATTCAATATCCTATTGGTCTGCGCTAGAGACCGCGGCACCCTTCATCTCTACGAGCAGCAGGCCTTTGATGTGCTCCAGCCCGAATACAATATTGCTCCAATAGCGGGGTCTCTTCTCGGTTTCAAGCGCAGCGCAGAAACGAAGGCAAGAATGTCGGCGGCGCAGAAAGGGCGCACAGTTTCGGAGAGTACCAAGAAGCTACTCGCCGATGCGGCAAGAGGAACGTCACACGCAAAAGGTAAGCATTTAGGCCCACTCAGCCCCGAGCATTGCCAAGCATTATCAGCGGCAACGAAAGGGAAGTCAAAATCCGCAGCGCATAAAGCCGCGATATCTAAGGGGCGTAAAGGGATGAAATTTTCAGCAGCACATCGCAAGGCACTTTCTATAGCGCACTTGGGTAAGACTCCCGCCTGGGCAACCGGGCTACCGCTGATCGGGGAAGGCAAGATCGGGGATACTTTGAAAGGATCGTCATGAGGCAGGTGCTAGATCATGGGTACATCCAGGAAATTGAGTCGTGGGGTAGCGATGAGCGAATCATCGAAGCCGCCCGAATGTCAACCGGCAAGGGGTTCCTCGGGTGGGGGACGCCCGACACTCCTGGCGACGAGAAACTTCTGGCCTACCTCTACAACAACAAGCACTCGACGCCGTTCGAGATGGCCGGCATGATCATCGAGGTCAAGGCGCCGATCTTCGTGTTCCGCGAGTGGCACCGTCATCGCACCCAATCCTACAACGAGATGAGCGCTCGTTACATCCCGCTGCCGAACGAGAACTATGTACCGGCCGTATCCCGCCTACTCGATGGTGCCAACGCCAGCACAGCCAACAAGCAGGCCCAAGGCACGGGCGGCCTGTCGAACAGTGACGCCCTGCTATGGTCGGAGCGGCTTCGCCAACACTACGCCGCCGCGCAGCAACTCTACGCTGAGGGCATCGAGATGGGAGTCCCGAAAGAACTGGCGCGGCTTCCAGTACCTGTCGCGCGCTACAGCCGCATGCGCGCATCGGCGAACTTGCGCAACTGGCTCGCGTTCCTGACCCTGCGCGCGCACCCGGCTGCGCAGTGGGAGATTCAGCAGTACGCCAATGCCGTCGGCGAACTCATCGCGTACCGATTCCCGCGGACATGGGAACTTTTCTCCAAGGAGACATCATGATACTGCTAGGACTCGCCGGCGCCGCCGGTTCAGGGAAGGACAGCGTCGCCGACTACCTCGTGCAGCGGTACGGCTTCATCAAGTTCTCATTCAGCGACGCCCTCTACCGCGAGGTGGCGGAGGCGTTCGGCCTCCCCGACGAGTCGCTGCTGCGCGACCGCGAGACGAAGGAGAAGGAAACCCCGCAGCTCGCCATGTGCAACTGCGGCGACTATGAGTTCAGTGAATTGGTGCGGGGCATGTTCGCCCCCGAGGATCACACCGAGGATCACACCGAGTTCACTCCGATGTCGCCTCGCTGGATACTACAGGTCTGGGGAACGGAATACCGCCGCGCCCAGGACCCGAACTACTGGGTCGATCAGGCCGAGCAGTGGGTGGAGGCCATGTATTCCTTCCCGCAGTACCCCGAGCACAGGCCTCAGCTGTTCGTCAACACCAGCGTCCGGTTCCCCAACGAGCACGCCTGGATCAAGGAACTGGAGGGTAACGTCTGGCACCTGCGCCGCGAAGCAGCGACACGTGTTGCTGCTCATGTCTCCGAAACCCCGCTTCCCGTACTCGATGGCGAGCGCGAAATCTTCAACAACTACACGCTCGACTATCTGCACAAGGGCGTCGACCAATTGCTGAGTTCCAATGCCAAGTTTGTCAGGCTGGAGCCGCCGGCGCCGATGGTGGAGCCCCAACTGCAGGACGGTCTCGAAGGGAGAAACTAATGGCTGCCACCCCGCTCTCTGACTCCCTTGCGCAGGAGGCTGTCAACGTCCTCGCCGCGCACAACGGCAATTACGCCGCCGCGGCGATCACGATGGGAACCAACCGTGGCACACTGCAAGGTCGCATCCGGGTCGCCAAGTCGCGCGGCATGACCCCCAACGCCGGAACGCCCGACGCCGACGACGTGCAGGGCCTGAAAGCCAAAGTCAAGCGGCTCGAAGCTGATCTACAGACCGCAAAGAAGCTCGGCATCGACCATACCGCAGTCAAGAACACGATAATCAAGCTGGCCTCGGACGCTACGAACCTCGATCCCCCTCACTGGCTGCAAACCCCGCAAGCTAAAGACACGAGTCCCGGCGTTCCGGCGCTGCTCGTGTCCGACCTTCACTGGGGGGAGATAGTCGATCCCAAGCAGATCGGCGGGGTCAACAAATACAACATGGCGATAGCGGCCCAGCGGCTCCAGATGCTAGGCCAGCGTGCTGTCAAACTACTGCGCATCATCTCGCCGAAGATGGACTACCCCGGCCTGGTCATCCCCCTCGCCGGCGACATGGTCACGGGGAACCTCCACGACGAACTCACCAGCACGAACGAAATGCAGAGTATGCCCGTGCTGCTAGACCTCATGGGGCACCTGATCGCGCTCATCGACTTCATGCTGGGCACGTTCAAGCGGATACACCTGCCCTGTGTTTCCGGCAATCACGGCCGGATGACCACGAAACAGTGGAATAAAGACCGGCACGCTACGTCGTTCGATTGGCTGCTGTATCAACTACTGGCGAAGCACTATGAGAAGGATGCGCGGGTCACGTTCCAGATCCCCGACGGCCCGGATGCGTTCTTCCGCATCTATTCCCA
>Ga0172380_10007156_pt1 | contig 12658 bp, 17 predicted proteins | sample Leawe162metaG_FD_119747 | JGI IMG/M metagenome (GOLD analysis project Ga0172380, IMG submission 119747) | Leachate microbial communities from a municipal landfill in Southern Ontario, Canada - Leachate well 162 metaG | ecosystem: Engineered > Solid waste > Landfill > Unclassified | place...
CCGTCCTACGCCCGCCATAGCGGGCTTCGCGACGGCGGGAGGCTGGATCTTTGCGGAACCCTGTGAAGCCAAAAACGCCATTTTTCCCTGTGTCAAGCCACAGGGCTTACTGGCAAAGAAAGGTTAACGGCATTCCATGTATTTTATAAAGAACGACCTGACCCGCGCCTGGCATACCGCTATTTCTTTCAGAAAATTTTCGGCGCTCGCCTTGACTCCCATGACCCTCTTGGCAAGCGCGGCGCGCTCAGATTCCGAGTCCGGCAGGATATGGACCTGGCGGTCTTCGAAAATCTGCATGCAGTGCTCCACGCGCCTGAGAAATTCGTAATCTGATTTCAGCTGTTCAACGGTCTCCGACGTCAAAAGGTTGTGCCGTTCCAGCAGGGCCAGGGCTTCCAGGGTATTGCCGTTGATGAGGGCGGGAATTGCGGGAGCATTGATCATCTGGAGTCCCTGGACCAGGAACTCGATGTCGCGGATGCCGCCGTAGCCGTTTTTGATATCCGCGTCTATCCCGTCAATTTCATCCTCCGTTTTGATGGCCGCTGCGCGCATTTTTTTAATGGAGCTAATAATTTCCGCGCGTTCCCGTTTTTGGCATATAACCGATCTGACCATGCCGGAAAATCCGAGCCCGGCTTCCTCATTGCCGGCGATGGGGCTGGCTTTCAAAAGCGCCTGCACTTCCCAGGGCGCCGCCTTGTTTTGATAATAGTCCGCCAGGGCCGGGAGCGAATAGGCCACCTGCCCCGCCCGGCCGTAGGGGCGCAGGCGGTAGTCAACCCGGTAGGCGTGGCCTTCATCGGTATGCCCGGAAAGATACCTGCCAACCTGTCTCATTGCCCGGTAGAACAGCTCGCTTTCCGCCTGGCCGGCATCATAAACCCCAAGCAGGTCTATATCGGAGCTGTAATTGAGCTCGCGCCCGCCCAGTTTCCCGAAGGCCAGGATGCAAAGGCCTTCCAGCGCGCCGGCCTCGTGCTCCTTCAGGCCCTGTTCAAGCCGGAAATGTTCCAGCGCCGCGCGCACCAGCGCCGCGGCCAGCGAGGAAAGATCCTCTGTTATTTCCCGGATCGGAGCGTGCAGGCAAACATCGCGCGTGCCGATCCTGAGTATCTCGCGGCAGCGGAACTTGCGCGCGGCGTTCAGCCACTCGTGGTGCTTGAGCCCCGCGGCGAAAGCGGCCAGGTCCGCCTCCATCTCGGCCAGCGGCCGGACGCGGTTGAGGGTGTCCGGGGCGGTCGCCCAGTTGAAGAACTCCGGGTTGCGGATGAGCGTCTCCGCCAAAAACTGGCTGGCCGCCATTATGCCGAGCAGTATTTCCAGCCGTTTGGGCTGGGCCATAAGAATTTCATAGTGCTCGATTGCATTGCCCGCCGTGCGTACGTAGCGCTCCCAGTTGTTCAGCGCGCGGTCCGGGTCAACCGACTGCCGCAGGGTGTCGCAGGCCAGGACCGCGAGCGGGGCGAACAAATCCTGCCGGTCCGGGCCCGCGCCCAGGGCGCGCAGGTTCATATAGGCCCTTTCCGGGTTTTGAAAACCGGCCGACGCAAGGATTTTCCCGCGCAGTGCCGGCGGGACTGAATCTGAAAGGACCAGGTCGGCGGCGTTGCCGGCCGGCTTGCCCGGCAGGGACTCGCGGCCGAAATGCCGCTCCACGAACGCGCGCACGGCGGCGGTCTGGGTCTCGAATTCAACCCTGAGCTGCTGCTGCGGCTCGAGCGCGCCGCGCTTGTATCCCATCCGCCGGGCCAGGTGCGCGAACTCGATCGAATCCTCCGGCGGCAGGAAGAGGTCGCGCGCCGAGCCGCGCAGCATGCGCAGGCCGTTGATGAGCCGCCGGAAGAAGTAATAGGCCGCCGCCAGCCGTCTGCCCTCATCCGGGCTCAAGACCCCGAGAGCCGAGAGGGCGATCAGCGCCTCGTGAATGCTTGGGGTGCGCAGGCGCGCGTTAGCGGACCCGTGCATGACCTGCAGGAGCTGGACGTCGTATTCCAGGTCAACCAGGGCACCTGGGCTGAACTTGGCATTGTAGCGCCCGCCGGCAGTCTTTTCGGCGAACTGCTTCTCGCGCAGGTCCCTGAGCTCCTCAAAGCTGACGTTTGAGGCGCCGTAGATGAAGTCGTCGCGCAGGCGCTCGACCTTGGCGCCAAGCTCGCCGCTGCCGGCCACCGCCCGCAGGCGCGTCAGGGCCAGGCGCTCATAGGAAAGGGCCTTGCCTTTCGGGCCGTAGTAGCGGCAGAAGCTGTCGAGGCTGCAGGCCATCGGGCCGCTTTCGCCGTAGGGCCTGAGGCGAATATCCACGTGGAATATGCCCTCGCGCTTGGCCTTGATCACCTCCGTGAGCATCAGGGCGGCCTTGGAAAAAAATTCGGAATTCTCGATCGGCTCAGTCCCGTCGGTGCGGCCGTTGTCGCTGAAGACCAGCAAAAGCTCGATATCCGAGGCGTAGCCGAGCGCCTCGCCCCCGAACTTCCCGAGGCCGAATATGGCCCACTGGGCCTCCAGCCCGGCGATGGTGCGCGGAATGCCGTGTTTTGACCTGAGATTTTCGAAAACAATGCCGGCGGCGGAGCGGAGCGTCGCCTCCGCCAGGCGCGTCAGGGTTTGCGAAAACTTGCGCACATCCGCGGTTTCGCCGAGGATCTGCCTGAGGTCAACCAGGTATAGATCGCGGTCCTTGAAGGCGTTCAGCGCGCGGCACTGCTCCTCAAATCCCTTTGCCTTTGCCAGTTCGGCGCGCAGCTTCCCTTCAAAATCTTCCGGCGCTGCCGCTGAGCGACGCTCCTCTCCGGCCGGCTTGAGGATGGGCAAAAGCGCCTCATATTGCAGGCGGATGAAATCCTCCCAGACGTAATCGCTCGCGCCGAGCAGTTTTGCCAGCCCCTGCAGAGCCGCGGGCGTTGAAAGCAGCTCCACCCACTTGCCCCGGTCCGGGACGGCAAGGACCGAGGCGAGCATGTCTTCAAACCGGCACAGGGCGGCGTAGGGATCCGGCGAACTCCAGAGGAAATATGTGAACTGCTTGGTCAGAAGAACCGAGATTTTGATTGTGTCAATCCGGCTGCTTTCGGTGATTTTCAAGCCGCTTTCGTCGAGGATATCAATTTCATCCTGCACCCGGCCCCCCGCGGTGCCGATCCTGACCTGCTCGATTGAAAGGCCCTGGAAAGCCATGGCGCTGCTCAATGAGTACAGGAAGGCGGGCGTATCCTGCGCCAGAACGCGCAGGCGGGTGTATCGGCCGGCGTCGGAAACTTCCAGGCCAACCGGGTAAAGGACCGATTCGGGCGGAATTTTGAGCCCGGCCAGGCGCGCGGCCACCATTTCGTTCACGGTGCTGCGCGCCTGCGATAAACTTTCCGCCGTGCCCTGCTCCAGGAGAGCCATGACGCTTTCCAGGGCCGAATTGAATGCGGTTTTCCACTGTTCAAGGGATTGGTCCGGTTTAATAGTGCCGCAGAACCGGTCAATGATCATGCGCTGGCCGCGCCGCGCTTTAGGGCTGGCTTGGGCATGGGCATAAGTGAAGATATTGCCGGAAAGGATATTGAAGCCGGTGGCCGAAAGCATTCCGGTAATGAGCGAAAACTCGGAAGGATGATCATGGGCAAGGATGGTGCAGGCTATTTCATCCCCCGCCCCGTCCTCGAACAAAACCTCGACCGGGTGGCCGGGTGCAAGCCGCGCGAGGCACAGGAGGTGCTCAGCGACCTGCCCGGCACTGAAAACGCTGAAATAATTATCATCCAGCCGCTCCAGGTGGGCGCGCAGCAAATCCTCGGGAACATCCGGGCAGAGCTTTTTCAAGTCCTGGAGAGAAGGCTTCATTGTCTTATGTAATATTTTTGCAAGGCGGCATTTCTGCTGTCCCTGATTTTTCATAAATCATCAAACGGGCTGTCGGCTGTATTTGTCATGTCGCGGATAACATGCGTATATATCATCGTAGTTTCCACGCTCCGGTGCCCCAGATATTCCTGTACCTCGCGAATATTGATGCCTTTCATCAGCAAGTGCGTCGCAAAACTGTGCCGGAGCGTATGAACCGAGGCCGGCTTGTTTATGCCGGCCCGTTGCACCGCAGCCCGCATGGCGTTTTGAACAACTTTATCCGCAATATGATGGCGACGCACCGCGCCGCTGCGCGGATCCACTGAAAGTTGCGCCGCCGGGAACACGTATTGCCATCCGAATTCTTTTGCCGCTTTTGGATATTTCCGCTCAAGCGCACCCGGCAAAAATACCGCGCCATGACCCGCCGCCAGATCCCGTTCATGTAATTCCTTGACCTTTTGCAGATGCTCCTTGAGCGGCTCAATAAGTTTTCGCGGCAGCAATGTGGCACGATCCTTATCTCCCTTTGAGGCGCGAACAAACACAAGCAGGTTATCGAAATCCAGGTCTTTAACTCTAAGACGAATCAATTCCGAAACCCTCAAGCCTGCCCCATATGTCAATTGCAATATCAATTTTTTCGTTCCGGCTTCGGCATTGGCAAAGATACGCTTTGTTTCGGCCGGCGTCAGCACCACCGGCAGTTTTGGCCCGCGTTTGGCTCTTATGGCTTTTACGTTATCCATAGTAAGACCGAGCACCTCGCGATGCAGGAACAATAAAGCGTTGAAAGCCTGGTTTTGGGTTGAAGCCGAGACATTTCGGGCGGTCGCCAGATAGGAAAGATACGAACGAACTCCGTCCGTGCTCTTGAGATCAACGCCATGCTCCTTGGCATAATTCAGATAACGCTTGACCCAATCGAGGTAAGTCTGTTCGGTGCGATAGGAATAATGGCGCAGGCGGATCAGAGTTCGCATTTTCTGCAAAAGTTCCGTTTCATCTGATGGCTTTGATGGTTGTTGTTCCTTTGCGTGCGCTTGCGCCTGCTTGAGAAAAAGATTGAGGTAAACCTGAACCGCCCGGACAGCCTGGCGCACTTGCCAATCTTCGATCGCTGTGTTGCGTTCCAATTGATCGTTAAAACGGATAACGCGGTCATCGTCTTTTAGATTGGAATCCGGCGGCTCCGTCTGCAGAAAACGCCTGACCCAGGAAGCATAATAAGGGATATTGTGTTCCGGGGCCAATTTTCTATTTCTGAGAAATGACTCAAAAGGCTGTAGATCTATGGTTTTCATGGGGCATCAAACGCGGATTTTCCTGGCTATTACTTGATATTACGAATGTTCGTATATCATAGTATTACAGGGCTTTTACGAATCAATCAAAATCAGCTTTCCCGCAATATTATTTGACAAGCCATTGTTTCTATCTAACATACATAATCAAGTCCATGTATATTCAGGGATGAGATATGGTTTGGCTGTAAGGCATTTTTCCCTGTAATTCATGGTTTTACGAACGTTCTTCTATTATATGTTCGGACACCAGAAAGGAAAAATAAAAATGAAGTCGGTATCATTTATTGTCGGTCTCGTATCAGTTCTTTGCCTGTCGTTAACGTCGTGTGTCACCTGCAAGCAGTCAGCCGTCCCCCTTGTTCCGTTCAGTTACATCGTACAGGCAGAAACGGAAGTATCATATGAGTTTCACCTTGACGGAAAATTTGTATCAAGCGGGCAAACCCTGCCGCCGGGGAAAGGCATGCAAATGTGTGAGATGACGTCGACACCCGGCGACCATGTGTTAATGGTGACCGCGCCAGGATATGAAACATGGCAAAGAACAGTGACCATGATGAGTGGCACGACACGTGGTTCACATTTCAGAATTGATCTGAAAAATTCGGAGAAATGAATTAAGAAGGTTGCCAAAAGAACTCAATCTGATATGATAACGATATTTCAGGAGATAATTTATGCATGGAACTAAAGAGATAATTCGAGAGGCCGCCACGTTGCCCGTGGAAGAGCGGGTTATTGTCGTGGATTCTCTGCTTCGCACCTTGAATCCGCCGGATGCCGAAATTGATAAAGCATGGGTCCGAATTGCTCAACGGAGACTTGCGGATCTGCGTGCCGGCCGGGCACAGCCTGTCCCCGGAGATCAGGTTTTTGCCAAGGTCAAGGAACGTTTCGCTAGATGAAATGGTCATTTCATCCGGAAGCCGAAGTGGAATTTCACGAAGCAATTGATTACTACGAAGAATGCGAATCCGGTCTCGGCGAAGACTTTGCGATTGAAGTCCATACCGCGATCCAGAACATCCTTACCTATCCCGAAGCGTGGCCGACGCTGGAGGATGATATCCGCCGCTGTCTCACCAGCCGATTCCCTTATGGTGTGCTCTACAGCATCGAAAGCGATGGTATATTCATTCTCGCTGTAATGCATCTCCACCGGAATCCTGATTATTGGAAACACAGAAAATAAATTCCGAACAAGAGGCTTCAGACTACCTCGCATTCTGCTCGGAGTCTGAGCCTCGGCGTTGGGCCAGTGAGGAAATATGAGAAGGACCCTGACAGGCATATTCGGAGTGCTGATGGTGATCTCCGTGTTCCTGTGGCTGGCTGGTTTGATTGGTTCGGGCGTCGCGGAGTGGTTGCCCGCGAGCAAATCCCAGATGATCGGAGAGATTCTGTTCGGCGTCAGCTGTCTGGGTGAGCTCGGGATGTACCTGTTCGGCTGGGCACGGCAGCGGACGGAACGAACTGAGCATCAGGTGTTTCAGAAGTACGGTCTGAAGTAGTCGAAACAGAAGAGGTGCCCAACAACGCCTCGCTCGGTACGGCGCTGCCGCGCCGACCGAGAAGGCGAGCGTTCGGCAAGAGGATGATGATGGAGAAGATGGCACTAATCGAACCAACTTCCGATCTAACGGCGGAGTTTCGCGCCATGTCGGCAGAATGGCGAGAGGCAGGAGAGGATAAGTTCAAGGATGCTTTCGGCGACTTCGCCCAGTACGTGAAGTCTCTTCAGGGACAGCGGGAGACGGAGGGGCTTCCGGCAGACCGCGTTCCCGGCAGTACATTCTGGCTTGTTTCAGCCGGTCGCAAGGTTGTCGGAACAAGTCGTCTACGGCATTGGCTTGTGCCGCATCTCGAAAAGGAAGGCGGGCACATCGGCTACGACATCCGTCCTTCCGAGCGCAGAAAAGGGTACGGGACCACCATCCTTGCCCTTACTCTGGGCAAGGCACGTGACCTCGGACTGTGGAGCGTCATCGTAACATGCGACGCCGACAATTTGGGTTCCGTGCGGATCATTGAGAAGAACGGAGGTCGGAGCATTGGCACCGCGGTCTCCGACCGCACTGGCAAGGAAGTGTATCGCTATCAGATCACGCTCAGATGAAGACGATGCCGAACCACGGCCTGCATGCTATCGGCGCGAAGCCGCGCCTCAGCATGAGGCCAGAACGTTGGAAGTACAGCGGCCAAGGTCCGCCGGATACACCGGATTGCGGTCCTCGTACTCGAGCCTGCGGATCGCCGCCAGCCCAGCCCGCAACGCCTCGTCGTCGCACTTGTCAGAAACGCCAAGCGCCTCGGCCAGTTCCTTGCGCAACCCCCACTTTTCGTCGGCGCGGGACTCCGCCCTCCATGCGCGCTGCTTGAGCGAGGTGCAATCCGCTTCCAGCGTCTCTATCCTCTCGGCGGCGGCTTCTAGCGCGTTCCATGCCGTGCCGATGTCTAGTGCCTTGTTTTCGGCCATATCTCGCAATTCTTTCGGCGTCATGATTCCTCCTGATTCAGATTTCCAACAACCGGGTGCAGGCTACGCTCGCCAAGTGGCGAGTGAGCCTGACCGGCTGGGTTGGGAGAAACTACGATGAAATATACAATATTTGTATCTGACGCCGGTATAATCTCCCTTGTTAATACCGAAGTTGACCAAGATAATAATCTAATCATTTTGCATAGCGATTCGCAATTACAAGGGCCTTTAGGATGGTTATGGGATGCCGAAGCAGGCAACATAGCGCACCGATTCCGGATAATGGGTGGCGAAATAAGTATCTCACCCAACCAGCATACTCAATGCACCAAGGGACAACTTCTGGATGAGAAACAAAGCGTTGATATAGCAACTTTGCTCGATCCACAGAAAATTCTGAAAGTGCGAGCCTTGCTGGACAAACATAACCAAAACAATCCTTAGGATCTAAATAACACCAAGACATAAATACCTCCCAACAATTAAATGGAGCGTACGCTAAAGCGCCGCTCATTTTTTGACGTTGGAGCCATATAATTATACATACATTTATATTGCCATATGCTTGCCTGCCTGATAAGGTTCTTTCATGTCAAAGACAATGTTTGAATGGGACGACGGGAAGGACAAAGAGAACCAGCGCAAGCATGGTGTATCCTTCTATGATGCACAGCATGCTTTTGCTGACTCAAAGCGAGTCATAGCGCAAGACTTGTCCCACAGCAAGACAGAGATCAGGTTTTATTGCTTTGGCAAAGTCAGCGACGGCATTATGACGGTCCGCTTTACTTATCGAAATGACGTGATACGGATCATCGGAGCTGGATACTGGCGGAAAGGAAAGAAAATATATGAAAAACATCAAATACACAAATGAGCCCATCGGTCCGCTGAAAATCATGCCGGATTTTCTTCCGGGTCCGGAACAATTGGCGTTTCGTGAAGACAGCACAAAGGTTACAATCGGATTGAGTCGTAAAAGCATTACATTCTTCAAGTCGGCCGCCAGGCGATACGGCACGCCATATCAAACCATGATCAGACGCCTTCTTGATGCATACGCAGAGAAGCACGAAGAAGCAGCTCCAACAAACGCATCAATGATACGTCGCGTTCCGCGCCGATCATGATACGTAACGTTCGGAATGGATAATAAAGATTGATTTGGAATCTGTTGACTACTATATTTCCGATATGACCACAAAGGATATAGCAATCCAAACCATTGAGAGGCTCCCCAATACCGCCACATGGGCGGATATCGAAGAGCGCGTGCGTTTCCTGGCGGCCATTGACAGGGGCTTGGACGACATCCGGTCTGGCCGCGTGATTCCGCACGCCGATATTAAACGGAGTCTTGGTAAATGGCTTTCAAAATTATCTGGTCCGACACAGCCGGCGAAGACCTAAAATCAATAGTCTTCTATATCGGCATGGACAATCCTGCCGCCGCTGCACGTCTCGCCGGACGAATTCTGAGCCGGATTGAAATCGCCGCAAAGTATCCCCTGGCGCTTCGCATGGTGCCTGAAAAAGACAGCCGCAAGGTGCGCGAAGCGCTGCTGAACCCATATCGCATTGTTTTCTCTGTCGATGAAAGGCATGGCGTCCTTCACGTGTTACGTATTTGGCACGCGGCGCGGGGCATGCCAGAAATAGATGAAAGATAAGAATCCGGACAACCGCCTGCACTTTACCGGCGCAAAGCGCGCCGGTAACGGCCATGGAAAACATAGAAGAGAAGATAGTTGACACGTATATCGTCATAGTATACAGTACGAAACATGACTGACACAACCAGTGTGCCGGAGTTCGAAGGATTTGACTGGAGTGGCGGCAACGCCGACAAGAATTGGCAAAGGCATCGTGTCACGCCTCTGGAGGCTGAACAGGTGTTTTTTAATACCCCGCTCCTCTCCGGGGCTGATCCGGCGCACTCGCAAAGAGAATCTCGATTCTATGCGTTGGGCCAAACGAACGAAGGACGTGAATTGTTCATCGTGTTCACGATGCGCAGTCAGCACCTGCGCGTTGTGTCTGCCCGCGACATGAACCGGAAAGAACGGAGGGTTTACAGATCATGATAAAAAAACATGTTCCAGCGTTCAAGAACGAGGATAAGGAGCGTGCGTTCTGGGCTACCCATGATTCAACAGAGTTTGTTGAGTGGGCGCGGGCCAAACGGGCCGTTTTCCCGAATCTGAAGCCTTCCACCAAAACAATCTCCTTGCGTCTGCCGGAATCCATCATTGCGGCTCTCAAACTCTTGGCGAACAAGCGTGATGTACCATACCAATCCTTGCTCAAGGTCTTCCTTGCTGAGAAGGTGGAGCAAGAGTTGCGTCACGGTCATACAAAGACAGCATAGGCCGAACCAGCCCTTGGTGCCCTGCCTTGTGCCCTGCAGGCGCTCGAAGGCTCAAGGTCACCGTTCGGGCATGGACAGGGAGTGCGGCAGACGCAGCAGGCTACGAGACTACCTTGCCCAGCTGGAGGCAGCTCGGCATGGCAGTGAAGACGTGATCCGGTGGACAATGCGCATCCGACACGCCTGGCCTGAGTCACTCGCGAAGTTGAGCAAGGCCGTCAAGGCCCGCCAATAGCCGTTCCCCGGCCACATGAAAAAATACGAAAATTGTGCTTGCAGGCCACGCCTGCATAATGTATTATTCCTATATCGTAATCATTACGAATGGAGTTTTTCAGGTGACACCAAGAGATCAGGTCGAGAAACGCGTTGCGGAGTTCCTGGAGATATGCCGTCGCCAGGGCGTCAAGGCAACTCATCAAAGAACCGAGATTCTTCGGGAGTTGGCCGGGAGCGAGGAACACCCCGATGCGGAGACGATCCTCGCGCGTGTGCGACAGAGGATCCCTGCCATCTCGGTCGACACGATCTATCGAACATTGAGATTGCTCGAAGACAAAGGCGTGATAGCAAGAGTGGGCTCCATGCGAGACAGAACCCGGTATGACGCCAACACGGATAGGCACCACCACTTCCTATGCACGGAGTGCGGGATGATTGGCGATTTCTACAGCGACGCTATGGACAGGTTGCCGGTGCCACGGGAGGTGTCCGAGATGGGAATCGTCAAAGGGGTTTATGTCGAGTTGCGAGGAACCTGCCGGAAATGCAAACAGAAAACAGCGAATACCGATGAAGGTCGAACAGGAGCGAAACCATGAGCATCGAAAGCAATCATCCGGGAACGGAACGGTCTTTGCCGAACGGGTGCGCATGGGGATTTATGCGTAAGGAGGTGTGCATGGAGTAAAACGTGTATACGCGTAAGTTCGGTTTGTCCAATATGAGAAAGCGCATCAGTCAGTTAAACTGAAACCACAAAGAGGAGTTAATCATGTCAAACGACAAGTACACATCAATCGTAAACCTTGACTTTCAGTACGCACACAGGTTTATGAAATGGCCGAGAGAAGCAAAGCACCTTCACGGGCACTCAGGTCTTCTCTGCATTGAACTTGAAGACACCGTGGACCCGGTAACTGGATTTGCACACGCGTGCAAGGATGGGTTCAAGAAAGCATGGGAAGTGTGCGACCATTTCCACCACGCGACATTGTTCCAGGAAGGCGACCCGCTTCTTGACGCGGTCATTGCCGTATACAAAAAGGAAGGCATCAACAACGACCCAAAGAATTGTGTTCCTCTTAAGAAGATAGACCACCCGCTTGCCTGGTCATACCCGGAATACAGAATAGTTGTGACCAAGAAAGTCTCGACTTGCGAAAATCTTTGCGAGCTCTTCTACGAGCTTCTCAAAGATAAGATGCCGATCAAGAAAATCACGTTCCGATCCTCTTCCATGAACGCAGCAACGAAAACGTTCAAGTAAGAGCGGAAATCAGTGTTCCAACAAGAGGGCCAGGCGTCGGGCTACCCGCCCGCGCCTGGCCTTTGCCGTTCGGATCAACAGATATTGCATTCCCCAACCGCAAGGGCAATGGTGTAAATCATCTATGAATAAAACGCTGGCCAGAAAGGGGCGTATATGCAACCACAGGCACGACGAGTTTGTGCCCGGTTTAATTGCCAGCCGCATCAGTCTTGTCCGGCCTCTTACCCGCGAAACCGCGTCCTTGAGCAAACACCACAATGTTGAACGAAGACTACAAAGAGATGTTGCAGTGCTTAGCCGGCGAAAAGGTTATGTTCCTCGTTATGGGCGCCTAATGCCAAGAAGTTAAGGTTAAGATGATGCTATTCCGCCGTAGCCGGGCTGGACAATGATCAGCGCACCGGCACAGAACCCGGGCTGCCCATCGGGATTACCATGGGCATATAGCCGTAGGCGCTCGGGAGCGCTATCCAGTAGGCTCCGGACGAAGAATAAACCGCCAGGTCCGCCTTGCCATCCCCGTCATAATCACCAGTGGCCGGGATGCAGCCGGCAAAGCCCACGACCGCGCCGGCCGGGGCGTATCCTGAACCGGAAAGCAATCCCATAATACTCCCGTCACTGGCCTGATAAATCGCCGGATCGGCCTTGGAGTCGCCGTCCCATCGTCACAGCCCACGTAGACCGTGCCGTCGGCGGCTATCGCGGGCGAGGAATAAAATTCCTGCCTGTTGGTGCTGGTCCAGACGTGCTGGGTGATGCCGTTCGGAAGAAATGCGTAGAAATTCGAGGATGCTGTCCCGACGTAAATGGCGCCGTTCGGGCCTATGGCCGCCGAGGCATAAATCGGCTTTCCTACGTTACAGACCCCCTGGGTGGTGCCGTTGGGGTTCAGGGCGTAAAGGCAGCCGTTGGTGCTCCCCACGTAAATAGTGCCGTCCGATCCAATGGCAGGAGAAGAAAAATGCCTGCCCCCAAGCGTCCAGGTCCGGCTGACAACACCGGATGTCCAAGCCCGGCCGGTTGAAACCACCATAACTGCCATGAGAAACGTCAACCCCAATTTAACCGGCATCGATTTTGATTTCATATCATATCCCCGGAATTTATTTAACCACATGCCTGAAATCATTAGCACTGTTTAATATTGTTTCATTGAATTACAATTTTATAAG
>Ga0172380_10007157_pt1 | contig 12658 bp, 9 predicted proteins | sample Leawe162metaG_FD_119747 | JGI IMG/M metagenome (GOLD analysis project Ga0172380, IMG submission 119747) | Leachate microbial communities from a municipal landfill in Southern Ontario, Canada - Leachate well 162 metaG | ecosystem: Engineered > Solid waste > Landfill > Unclassified | place...
AGATGAAGATCGGCCGAATGCGCAGCCCGCCGGCGGAATCGCCGATCAGCGGTCGCAGCAAGTCGGCCCAGAGGCCGGTGGACAATCCCTGCCAGAACAGCAAGAAGAGCAGCACCATCGCCCCGCCCAGAATGGCGTGTTCGAAGCGCAGATAGAAGCGCAGCGGTGGCGACGCGCGGGCATCGCCGGGGGGCCTGGCATCTGCGTCGGACACTTCCCTACTCCGCCGAGCCGACGCGCGGCCGCCAGACATCGAAGCGTCGCTCGATGCGATCGAGCCCTTCCATGGTCACCAAACCCGCAGCGACCACGATCAATACCCCGAGCAGCATTTTGTCGGTCTGGAATGCATTGCCGGCCGAAGCGATGAATACGCCGAGGCCTGCCGTGGCGGCATACAGTTCGCCGACGATCACGCCGAGAAGCGCGCGCCCGGATGCGAACTTGAGGCCGGTGAAAATGAAAGGCACGGTTCCCGGCAGAACGATGGAGACGAATATCCGCCCCTCCGAAGCACTGAAGCTGCGCGCCACGCGCAAAAAGCGTTCCTCGCTGGTGCGTACCCCCGAGCAGGTACTGATCAACATGGGAATGACCGCCCCGAGAAATACCACCATGATCTTCGACCAGATGCCGATACCGAACCAGATGATGATGATCGGCAGCAGCGTGATGCGCGGCGTCGTGTTCAATGTGTGGATGAACGGGCTGAGGGCGAAATAGAGCCGTTTGTACCAGCCGATGGCAAGGCCCAGCGGGATGCCCACGGCAATGGCCATGAGGTAGCCGACGAGATACTCCGTGCCACTGGTCTCCAGATCCACGCGAAAGTCCGCCGACGAAAAGACCTCCGACGCAGCGCGCAGGACCTGGACCGGCGAGGAAATGAAAATGGGGTTCACCCAGGCGAAGCGAAACGCCGCTTCCCATATCAACAGGAAGCCGAGCACCGATGCCGTGCCGATGATCGCGCGCTCATTGCGCCGGTAGAGGCGCGCCATACGGGAAGGCTGCGCTTCCGTCGTGCCGCCGCGCGCTGGGGATTTGGCCTTGTCGGTCATCGCAGATCGCTTCGTCTAGTCGGCCGCCGGTAATTCTACCTCGAGATTGAGGAACTCATCGACCTGGGCGACCTGCCCCGGATAGAGGACCGTGGTCGAGGTTTTCTCTTCGATCACGGCCGGCCCGGGGATCTCCATGCCGGGCTCGAGCCGAGCGCGGCGATAGACCGGGGTATCCAGGGTCTGCCCGGGTCCGAAAAATACCGGTCGCGTTTCCTCGTGAGGCGCGGCCCGACCGGCCGCCAAGGGGAAAGCCCGCAGCTTTGGCTTCGGCATGACGCCGAGCCCGACCACTTTGAAATTGACGATCTCCAATGGCTGGTCGTCGGCCATATGCCCGTAGCGCCGCAGATGCGCCGCGTGGAAGCGGGCCGCAACATCGTGAAGATCGTTCTCGCCGAAGCTGGTGACCGGCACCGTCACCTCGTAGGACTGGCCGGAGTAGCGCATTCCGGCGAAGCGCAAGAGCTTGAGTTGACTCTGCGCGACGTTCTCGCGCAGCAGGTCGAGCGTGACCCTCTCCTCGAGCCCGCGGAACATTTCTTGCAGCATTTCCGGCCGGGCGGTGGCCAGCGGCGTGAGCCGGGTCACCGAGCGCTCCTGCTGAATATCCGTGACGAGCATGCCATAGGCGCTGAAGGTGCCGGGGTCGCGCGGAATCAGAATGCGCCGGATGCCCAAATCGATCGCGATCTTGCAGGCCGTGGTCGGCCCCATGCCGCCAAACGGGATCAGGGTGAACTCGCGCGGGTCGTAGCCTCGCTCCACGGTGATGGTGCGCATCGCCGCCACGACGTTCGCCGACAAGACGGTCAGGATGCCCCACGCCGCGTCGGCCACCGACATTTGCAGCTCGCCGGCGACCGACTTCACCACGGCATCGTGCGAGCGCTGAGCGTCGATCGGCATCGCGCCATCGAGCAGCACTCCCGGGTTGAGGTGCCCCAACACCACCAACGCATCGGTCAGCGTGGCATCGGTGCCGCCGCGCATATAGCAGGCCGGCCCCGGATTGGCACCGGCGCTCTGCGGCCCGACTTTCAGTACGCCGCCCAACTGCACGGAAGCGAGGCTACCTCCACCCGCGCCTATCGTATCGATGTCCACCGCCTCGCTGCGCACCGGATGGCGCGCCACCGTCAATTCCGATTTGGTCAGCGGCCGGCCGGGAATCACCGCCATGTCGGTGCTGGTTCCGCCGACATCGAAGGAAATCAGGTTCTCGATGCCCTTCACGTCGCCCAGATAGCGGCTGCCGATGACACCGGCCACCGGCCCCGACATCATCGTCTGGACCGGGGTGGCCGCGAGCATGCCGGCGCTGGCAGCGCCGCCGTCGGACTTCATCATCAGCACGCGGGCGCCCGGAAAATAGCTCAGGGACAGCTTCTCCAGGTCATGGAGATACTTTGCGGTGGGCGGTCCGATGTAAGCGTTGGCGACCGCCGAGGCCGTACGCTCGTACTCGCGCCATTGCGGATTCACATCGCTCGACAGGGAGATGTACATGTCGGGCGCCAGCCTGCGGATGGCTGCCGCCGCAGCCTGCTCGTGCAGGGGATTGGCGTAGGAGAAGAGGAAGGAGACGGCGATCGCCGCAACGCCATCCTTCAGCAGTTGCACCACCGCACGTTCGACGTCCAGGACGTCAATCGGCAGGACCACGTCACCTTTGTAGTCGAGTCGCTCGGCGACCTCGTGCACACAGTCCCGGGTGAGCAGCATCTTCGGTGCCGGCGCATACATGTTAAACACGTCCGCGCCACGCCATTGCCGGCCGATCTCGTAGACGTCGCGAAAGCCGCGCGTGGTCAGGAGGCCGACTCTCACGCCCTTGCCTTCGAGCATGGTGTTCAACGCCGCCGTCGAACCGTGCAATATGAGCACCACGGCATCCTTGCCGAACTCGTCGTGGAACTGCCTGGCGATCTCGTCCATGACCAGCATGGGCTGGCCGGGATTCGAGGAATACTTGCGGATGGCGATGACCTCGCCCTGATCCTCGTCGAAGGCGGTAACGTCGGTGAAGGTGCCGCCCACGTCGATGCCGATACGCAGCCTCATGAACGGATCTCCTTCGTGGCGCGCGCCGCAGCGGTCTTCACGGCATCGATGGCCATCGTCGCCGCATCGAGTACGACGCCGTAGTCGCGCTCGGCTGCCGCCAAAGACACGTAGCCGCGGATCACGTCCAGACGGACGCGTTCGGCGTCGCGATCGTAGGGACTGCCCCAGCCGCCCCCGCCGGCCTGGTGCCAGGAGATGATGTCGTTGGTCTTCAAGCGCAGCGCCGCCGTCTTGGAATGGAGCGGCCGCTCGTCCGACCTTCCCGGATTGAGCGTGGCGCCGCCGGGTCGCGCCGGCTTGGCGTTGAACACCCCCCGGGATGCGAATTTGAAGCGGTCGGTGCGCAGGTTGAAGACCATCTCGTCGGCGAGCACGCGCCATTGGCGCAGCGTCCCCAGGCCGCCGCGAAACTTGCCCGCACCAGCCGAATCGGGCACCAGCTCGTAGCGCTCGATGCGGATGGGAAACTCCGTCTCGGCCGCCTCCACCGGCGTGTTCATGACGTTGATGACCAATTCATCCTGCGCCGAGACGCCGTCCTCGTGCGGGCGAGCGCCGCCGCCGCCGGTGTAGATTTCCTGGAACGAGGTCCAGCGGCCCGACTTCAGGTTCTGTCCCGAGCCAGTCAGGCTGCCGCTGCCGCCGGAAGCCGGAGCCGGGATGCGATCGGGAGCCAGCTGGCCGAGCACGCGGCAACAGAGCGATGCCACCGTCTGGCTGGCGCGGATGTACATGTTCACGGGCGCGGGAAAGCGCGGATTGATGAGCGAGCCTTCGGGCGGATAGCTGATCTTCACCACCCTCGCCATGCCGTCGTTGACCGGCAGGTTCGGACCGAACGCCATCTTGACCCAGCATTCGATGAAGGTGCGCGATACGCAGGGGCGAAGATTCAACGGCCCGCGTGCCTGGGGGTCGGAATCGAGAATGAAATGGATCTGGCCGCCCTTGACCTCCGCCGCACAACTGATGCGCAGGGGTTTTTCCCGGTCGATGCCGTCATCATCGAGGTAATCAGTCTCCGGCCCGTACATGCCGGGCGGCAATTTGGCGATCTCGCGGCGCAGTTCGGTCTCGCAGATGTCCATCCATCGGTCCCAGCAGGCCAGGACCTTGTCCAAGCCGTGCTTCTTGAACAGCGCCGAGAACTTCTGCACCCCGTAGACATTGGTCTGCGCCTGGGCGTTGATGTCGCCCCAGGTGACCTCGGGCGTGCGCGTGTTGGCACAGATGATCTCGTAGACGTCCTGATTCAATTGCCCGCCGGTGAACAACCGCACGGGCGGAAGCAGCAAGCCCTCCTGGAACAGGTCGGTCGCAGTGGGGCTGTTGGTGCCGGGGACCATGCCGCCGAAATCCGGCTTGTGCGCCGTGTTGCCGATGTAGCCCGCGAGCCGGCCCTCGTAGAACACCGGCGAGATGACCGTGACGTCGGTCGCGTGGTTCTGGCAGGCCCGGTAGGGATGGTTGACGATGATCGCGTCGCCGGGCGCAAGCCGCCCCGCATACACGCGATGCACCTCCCTGACCTGGGCCGAGATCGGTCCGATGTGAGCGGGCTGCGGAATGCCCTGGGCCACCAGCCGCGCCTCCGGATCGAAGATGCAGAACGTGAAATCCTGACTTTCCTTGATAACGGTCGAATAACCGGTGCGCAGCATATTGACGGTCAGCTCGCGCGCAATCTGTTGCGTCGACTGATAGATGACCTCTAGATCAATGGCGTTCAATCACCTTCTCCTGAACAACAGTTATCGAGCGGGCGCGGGATCCGCGCCCGGAACTCACCGGCATCGCTTGCGCTGCGCTTACTTTAGAGCAGTAGGGTAGCGCTTCTTCATCTCGTCGAAGAAACCTTCCTTCTTCAACGCGTCGAGGGGACCGAGGTCGACGTAGTCTTCCGGGTTCTTGGTGGCGAGCGGCGGCCCGATGCTATTGACTTCGGCGATCACGTTGGCGATTGCCGCGTTGCTGGGCGTGAAGTCGCGCGGATAGACCTTCTTGAAGAGCTTATAGGTTTCATCGAGGACCGTCTTGGAGTCGGTCTTCCACTCCTTACTGATGACTTCCTTGGCCCATTTCTCATCCGAGAGGGCTTTGTACACGCCCTCGATGTAGGCCTTGAGGAAGCGCTTCAGCACATCGGGCTTGGATTTCACAAAATCACGGTTGACGATCAGGCCGTTGAACACCCAGGGCTCGCCCTCAGCGGCGAGGTCGACCAGCGACACGAGGCCCTTTTCGCGCGCCAGAGCAGTGCCCGGCGCGACATAGGGAGACGCCGGAACCTGACCCGACAACTGTGCCGCGAGGCGCTGCGACATGCCGCCCAGCTGCGTCACCACCACGTCCTTGCGCGTCATGTTCCAGTGGCGAAGCGCCAGGCTGACCGCCATGTCGCTCTCCGACGCGAATGAGCTCACGGCGATCTTCTGCCCCTTCAAGTCGGCCGCCGATTTCACCGTCGGCACGACGAAGATCTCCATCGGCATCACATTGCAACTGGAGCTGACCATCCGAAGATCGGCGCCCTCACGGTTGGCATTGACGGCGACGGAAAAGCCGACCTGCATGGCCTGCAGCTTGCCCGACAACAGCACCTGCACGCCGCGCGAGCCAGCGTCGATCCTGACCAGTTCCGGCTTGATGTTGTATTTCGCAAAGGTCCCCGCGACCTCGGCAAACTTCGCCCCGATGGACGTGACGTCCCCCGGCACATGGCCGATCGCGAAAGCATCCTGCGCCGCGGCTGATCCCGCAGCCGTCAACATCGCAATAGCCCCTGCGCCGATGGCCATCGATCGGGCCAGAGTGCGCACCCAGTTGGTATCAAGCATTTTGTCTCCTCCTTGACGAATGTTTGCTGCCGGTCCTAAGCGATGACACGCGACACGAACTCGCCCCGGCACGCATGGTGGTATTTTAGCCCGGGACCCGCCTGCAGTTCGCGCGGCCTGCCGTGCAGCCGATCAACCAGGATCCGAAGCCCTTCAGTTTCCCACCATATGGAACGACAGTCAAAGCCCGCCAGCGCGGTGCCTAGTAGAAGGTATCAGACGAGATTTGGCAAGTACCCTGGCGAAAAATATCGTTTCATATTATGCACGCTGACAACCGCGCTCTTGGCGCAGGGCTGCTGCAGCAAAGCGAAACGAAACCCGACGGCTGGCGGTGCAGCGCGGGAGCATCAACCGGCCACCGATCGCAGAAAAAAAGATGCCCGCACTGGGCGGGCATTAATTCCAGTTCCAAAGGAGGAGGAGGAAACTGGAGGAGACAGCCCGAATACTAGCGACAATGCTGCGACGCAACAAGCGATAAATCCTGGGGCAATACATTAGAAATCCTAATTGGTATGGCAGGATGCCGCAGCGATCAACGATCCATCGTCCGCGCGAGGCGCCATCGGCGGGAAAACTCGCTGGCGGCAACCAGCCAGAGGCGAAAGTCGGCGGCAAACCCCGTCGGATCACGCAAGAACTCCACCTCGGCGCCGGCCAGGGGATGGTGTTGCCGCGCGCGACGGGACATACGGCTCAATACTTCGGCCATGAAATCAAAGCGGGCATAGTTGGTCAGCCAATCCTCGCTTGCCATCAGTTCCAGTGCAAAGAGCGCGTCAGCCGGCAATTCGGGCAGGCGTGCGAAGATCATCTCGTACACCCGCGCCGAAAACTGCTCTAGCGGTATCGTATGCACCGTCGCCCACTCGCGCGCCAGCAGGTGATCGAAGAAGATATCGACGAGAACGCCGGAATAACGGCGCCGCCCAGCGGATATGCGTCGCCGGCTGGTTGTGAACCCTGGGTCCATCTCGGCGTGACTATCGATCGCACGATGCAAAGCAACACCATCGACCAGGTCCAGCGCAAGGGATCCCTGCAGCGGACCCTTGATCCAGTCGCCAGCCACGCCGCCGACCACGAGCGCGGGCTCGGCTCCGGCGAGTAGGGCGTGTGCAAGGAAGTTCATGGTTCGGATTATGATGCACCAGAGGCTGATGTTGCGATTCGCCGCGCCAGCCAACCCACTCCGCCTCTTTGCCAACCGCGACACACTGTCGGAAGAAGGGAATCGGTAGAATGAGCTTCCAGGGTAGCAACTTCCTCGGAGTCGAAGGAAAAACACCGCGATGCCATCGCCGACATCTTCAAGCAGCGCCAGCAACGTAAGCCCGACCGGCAGTCCGACCATAGATGGGCTGCTAGGCAGCACGAAATGGGGAGGCGCCGCGGGCACGGGCGCAACCCTGTTCTACAGCTTTCCCTGGGCATCCGGAAACGCTGTGTTCTCCGGACCGAACGGAGCCGACTACTCGCTTTTGAACGAGCAACTCGCGACCTATCATTACGGACTCAACGCGACGCAGCAGACCGCGGCCAGCGGCGCCCTGCAGACTTGGGCCAATGTCGCGAACATCAGCGTCCAGCAAGTCGCGGATACCGCGACCAACGTCGGTGACATCCGCTTTGCCTGGACGTCAGCCCTACGCCAGAACAGTGTCGGCGTTCAGGCTTGGGGCTGGGCACAGTATCCCGATTCGTACTGGCCTTCGGGCGGCGACATATGGATCAGCACGACGATCACGAGTACCGATTGGTCGGTAGGGTCGTTCAACTTTCAGAATCTGATCCACGAGACGGGCCACGCGCTGGGCCTCAAGCATCCCTTCGAAGGAACCCCGCTTCCTGCGGGGCAGGACTCTCGCCAGTATTCCGTGATGTCCTATACGGACCACCCGCACAGCTTATTCGTCACAGTGACTCAAAACACGAATGGGCGGTGGACTTGGCAGTCCTTCAACGTCGAACCCGACACGCCGATGCTCGACGACGTCGCAGCGATACAGTATCTGTACGGCGCCAATGCCTCTTACCACACTGGAAACGATACCTATACCTTCGACCCCGCCACGCCATTTTTTCGCACCCTCTGGGACGCGGGAGGAAACGATACGATCTCGGTTTCCAATTTCAGCAAGGGCTGCACGATAGACTTGAACCCCGGGCATTTCTCCAAGATTACGATCCTGTCCGACACCTCTCCGCCAGGCATCCGTTGGGGAACGCCGCCTCCGACCGCCACCTACGACGGGACCGACAATCTCGCCATCGCCTACAACTGCATCATCGAGAACGCCATCGGCGGCAGCGGCAACGATACGCTGATCGGTAGCAGTGCCTACAACCGATTGACGGGGGGGGTCCGGCAACGATGCGCTCGATGGCGGTGCCGGAATCGACACGGCGATCTACAGCGGCAACAGGGCCAATTTCAAACTCACCAAGACGAGCGCGGGATTCACCGTTCAGGACAACAAAGGCAGCGAAGGCACAGACTCCCTTGCCAACATCGAGCGCCTGCAGTTTTCCAACAGCAGCAAAGTGGCGCTCGATCTCGATGGCAATGCAGGCACGACGGCAAAGACGCTGGGGGCGGTGTTCGGCGCAGCCTCGGTGTCGATCCCGCAATACGTCGGTATCGGTCTGGCTCTGATGGATGGCGGCACAGGCTACTTCGACCTGATGACGGCTGCCCTCAACGCACAAGGCGCTACCACCGCTTCAGCAGAAGTGGACTTGCTGTGGACGAACTTGTTTGGCTCGGCCCCGAGCGCTGCAGAAGCCGCCCCCTACATCGAGATGCTGGACAATGGATCGCTCAATGCCGGACATTTGGGAATGCTCGCCGCAGATTTGGACTTGAACAAGATCAACATCAACCTGGTCGGCTTGCAGCAAACGGGCATCGAATATTCTTAACGTCGATGGCGCGCGGTTTCACGCCACAGCGGCCAATTCAGCGCGCCCGTTGGCGAACACGACGGCACCGCGTGCCGGAACCGAAGCGCGCAAGCTGACCACATCGCCGTCCCGCCAGAAGCTCACCTCCAGTTCTTCGCCCGGATAGACCGGACCTGAGAAGCGCCCGGCGAGCGAGCGAATGCCGCTCGGGTCATAGTGGCAGACTTGCTTGAGCAGAGCGTGACCGACGATACCGTAGGTGGCCAGCCCGTGCAGGATGGGCCTGGCGAAGCCAGCCGCGCGGGCGACCGCGGGCTCGGCGTGAAGGGGATTGGTATCTCCACTGAGGCGGTAGATCAGTGCCGCCTGAGGCAGCGTCTTGATGGCGCAAACGGCATCCGCCTGGCGTTCGGGGATGGGGTGCGGCGCCGGCAAACTGTCGACGGAACTGCCGATACCGCCGTCGCCCCGGGCAAAAGCCGTCATCGTCGTCGTGGCGAGATGGTCCCCATTGCCCTCGTCGAACAGCTCGCGTTCGAGAACGACGAGCGCGCCCTTGTCGGCGCCCTTGTCCAGCACCTGCGCCACGCGCGTGCGTGCCACGACCGTCCCTTGGACCGGTGGCTGCTTGTGCACCACGAGGCTTTGTTCGCCGTGAACGATCTTGGCGTAGTTCAATCCCAGTTTCATGTCCCGAACGCGCGCGTACGCCAACACGACGGATAGCGTGGGCAGCGGCTTCAGGGACTTTTCATAGACGAACGACAGCTGCGCTTCGTCCGTCGGATCATCGCCGAGGCCGATGCCGAGGGCGTAGAGTATGACGTCCTTTTCGGCATAGGTCTGACGCATTTCCGGGAGCTTGAGATTCAGCAGGTGATCGAGAGAAACTGCCATGGTATGGGCCCTATCGTGAAGATCAGACGGCGATGCGGCGGCCGACCGCTAGAGGGTAATGTTGATGTTCTTCACCTGGGTAAAGGACAGAAGCTCGTCGGATCCTTCCTCGCGGCCGATCCCCGATTGCTTGTAGCCGCCGAATGAAGCGCCGAAGAAATGCGCACTGACGTTATTCACCCAGATATAGCCGGTCTCCATGCGGGCCGCAGCACGGTGGGCGGTGGCAAGATTCGTCGTCCATATCGCCCCCGTCAATCCGTAATCCACGGAATTGACCTGCTCGAACATCTCCTCCTCATCGGTCCATTTGATCACCGACAAGACCGGTCCAAATATCTCTTCGCGGGCGATGCGCATCTTCTGCGTGACATCGGTGAAGATCGTCGGCTCGAGATAATATCCACCGGCGAGGTCGGCGTCGGCGGGACGGCGGCCACCACAGAGAAGGGTTGCGCCCTCCTTCTTGCCGGCCTCGATATACATCTGGATCTTGTCCAACTGCGCCTTGGAGATGATGGCGCCCATCGTGGTATCCATTTCGGTGGGAATCCCGGGCTTGTAGCTCTTGACGTGCTCCAGCATTCCGGCGATCACCTGGTCGTACACGGAGGCGTGCACGAACAAGCGCGATGTCGAACCGCAGGACTGACCGCACCAGGTAAAGTTCATCCCATCTACCGCCCCGCGGATGGCTTTTGGCAGGTCTGCGTCGGGATAGATGATGCACGCGTTCTTGCCGCCCAACTCCAAGGTCACATGCTTGAGTCGCTCGGCCGCGGTCTTGGCAATTGCCCGTCCGGTCTCCACACCGCCAACCAGCGATAGCCTCGGCACCAAGGGATGCGCGACCAGGGCCTCACTTCCCGCTCTGCCACAGCTCATCATATTTGCCACCCCGGGAGGGAATATGCCGTCGATCAACTCCATCAGCCGATAGGACGATAGCGGGGCCTGAAACGACGACTTGACGATCACCGTGTTGCCCGCTGCGAGCGCCGGCGCGATCTTGACAGCGGCGAATATCAACGGGTGGTTGTAGGCGACGATTCTTCCACAAACGCCGTAAGGTTCCCGCACGGAATAGTTCACGACACCGTCTCCCATCGGAATCGTTTCGCCCTTCGCCTCGGTGACCAGACCGGCATAGAAATCGACGAGAAGTGCGGCCACCACGGCATCCTTGAGCATTTCGCGGATAGGATTGCCGCAATTGGCCGAATCGATCATCGCCAGATCTGCGGCGTTCGCCCGCAAGGCGTCAGCCAATTTCTTCAACATCGCGGCGCGTTCCAGCGGCTTGGTTTTGCGCCAGCCCTTCCACGCGCTGTGTGCGCTTTGCACGGCGGCGTCCATATCTTCCGCGTTGGCCTCGGCGCAGGGACCGAGACTCTGACCGGTTCCCGGGTTCACCGTATCGATGTATCCGCCTCGCGGCTTTTGCCATTTGCCGTCGTAGTAGAGATCGCGATGCTTGGGCAGAACCGACTGAAACTGGCTGTGAATCTTTGCCGCGCTGTCAGGCTTGGTCATGAGGATACCTCCGTTTGATTATCTTAGAATGGGCGTCAATGAGTGTTGCTTCAACTCCATCGAGCGCGTGGTCCCGCACCGATTCCCGGGAGATTGGCGCGCACCATCGGTTCTCCCTGCGAACGCCATGCGCGAGCAATATCCAACGCTCAAGTATTTGCTGGGGTCCAAAAATAGTCAAGCATGCGATGCGAGATATCACGCACGGGATGGAATATTCCCGCTCGCCGACCCAGATCGGATCGACATGATTTCCACGGCGCTGGACCACTGCGGGCAGGTCAGGGCCTGCAAGTAACAGCGGTTCAGGCAGGGTTCAAATCCTGCCTGTCCGGCTGCTCGTCAAAGCGCTGGCTCGATGCGAGCCGTTCGTGCAGCAGCCGGTTGACCCTCCGGCCGACTACGATTACTGCAGCGTGATATGTGCCGCATCAATCACCTTCTTCAATCTCTCCCGATTCTGGCGCGCGTTTTCAGCGTAGTCTGTCGAGGAAAGCCAACTGGAAACGAGGCCAAGCTTGAAGAACTTCTCCTTTACCACCGGATCTTCAACGGCGATCTTGATGGCCCCGGCTAGTTTCGCAGCGATTTCGGGCGGTATTCCGGCTGGCGCCATGACGCCCATTTGTGAAGTCTGATCGTAGCCTTTGTACACCTCGGCTATCGAGGGAACGTCAGGCGCGCCCGGAAAACGCTTTGGTGACGTTACACCGAGCATCGTGACTTGGCCCGTCTTGGCATAAGCCCCGGCTGAGGGCAAGGCGGCCAACGCCACTTGGACCTGGCCGCCCAGCAATGCATTGACAATATCGGCAGATCCTCTGTATGGGACGTTGGTGAGGGCTATGCCGGCGTCAGCGGAAAAGGCTTCCATCGCGATATGGTGAGGGCTGCCGATTCCCGGCGAGCCAAAGTTCAGTTTCCCCGGATTGGCTTTCGCGTAACGGACGAGATCGGCGATCGTCTTGAAATCCGTCGTTTTTGGACTGCTAATCAAGACCAGCGGTAGCGTGGCCGCGAGGGCTACCGGCTTGAAAGCCGTGACTGGATCGTATGACAGGCTTTTGTCGAGGAGAGCAAAGATCGCAATCTGCCCCATGTCGTTGACGAACAATGTGTAGCCGTCGGGGGTGGCTCTTGCAACCTGACCGGCAGCGAGCATACTGCCCGCGCCTGGCCTGTTTTCGACAATGAACGACTGTTTCAGAATCTCCGTCAGTTTCTGCGCGAGCACACGACCAACGGTATCGGTCGCCCCTCCGGGAGCATAGCCAACGATCATTCTGACCGGACGCGTCGGGTAGTCCTCGGCGAATGCTGCTGTCGCGACGACCATCAACCCAGCGAGCGCCAGGA
>Ga0172380_10007158_pt1 | contig 12655 bp, 9 predicted proteins | sample Leawe162metaG_FD_119747 | JGI IMG/M metagenome (GOLD analysis project Ga0172380, IMG submission 119747) | Leachate microbial communities from a municipal landfill in Southern Ontario, Canada - Leachate well 162 metaG | ecosystem: Engineered > Solid waste > Landfill > Unclassified | place...
TCCGGCCCAGGCCGCCCCCGGCACCCTGCGCAAGGAGTTCGGCTCTTCCATCGGCGAGAACGCCACCCATGGTTCCGACGCCCCGGAAACCGCCGCCTTTGAAATCCCCTACTTTTTCTCCGGCCTAGAACTGCTGTAATTGGTTGCCGCGGAAATCGCTTTACCGGGTTGGGGCAGTCACAGCTAACAGCGGCTGCCCCTGCCTGACGGACCTGAAAACACCCGCCCCACCCACAAACTTGCCCGTCAGGCCGCCGACGTTCTCACGGTCAGGTTAAGCGCTTTATTCATTTTCCTTCAATTATTTTAAAGTGCTACGCAATTTCTATGCGCAGGCTTTTACCAAGAGCTTGAGCAAAATTCTCCAATGTTGACAGTTTGATATCTTCTGCGTGATTCTCAATACGTGAAATGGCTGTTTTTTTTGTATTGAGTTTTTGGGCGAGTTGATCTTGTGTTAATCCGGCTTCCTCCCTCGCAACTTTGAGCATTACCCCAATTTTAAATTCTTCATAACCGGATTCATAACCCTTGGCGAAGGCTGGATCACTGGACTTGCGTTTGGCAACATAAGATTTTAGAGTTTTCATTTTATTTCCTCCTCTCAAAGTAATCCTTCTTTCTGGCTTCTGCGGTCTTGATGGCCTGGGGAGGAGTTTTTTGAGTTTTCTTTTGGAATGCGTGATTAAGAACTATGAGCTTGGGGCCGTCGAAAAAACCGAGTAGGCGGAATATGTTGTTCCCCACTACTACTCTCACCTCCCAAATTTCATCGGTATTAACAAGCTTTTTCAAATAGCTCGATGGTATGGTCGACAATTCTTCTATTAATCTCAAAATCCATGTTGTCTTTCGTGCTTGCTTCGGAGACAACGATTCCAAAAACTCCTCGACTGGGCAATTACCTGATGCCGTTTCATAAAATATTATCTCTCTGATCATATTTAATTGTTAACACACAGGTTAACCTTGTCAAGGAAAATTCTATATGCCGTTTTGGAGCGAACGCCCCAAATAAGCCGCGCCGCTTATGACCTTCATGCGTAGCGCCGCCTTGCTTCTCGGCGTCGGCCTTAATGCGGTTGTTCGGCGATATTTGCCGTCCATCTTTTTAGCCTGATAACAAATTTTTTTCTGCGGTGTTTTGCCCTTAGGCAACATTTATTTGCTTGCCCCTTTGCTACCACCCCATCAGACTTGTCTGCCAGAAGTGTCGCCGCCATGCGTCAATGCTGACTTTCCCCTCGCCAGCATCTCGATACAGGTTGAAAAAATGCGGCAATTGCGATAATGGTAATAGCAGGAGAGAGGAGAGCCCCAGCCCATCACATCTTATCAATATACCGGCAAACCGCTTAACGCCCGGTACCGCAGGTGTGGTCAATAACGGCTCCCGGGGAACGCAGATCCTCAAAACAACCGGACAGACCGGCCGCCGTGGCCGCGGCCCGGTCCTGCTGTTTGTTTTGCAGAATATAAGCCGTTATTCAAAAATAACTGTAACAGCGAAATACTGTAAACGGCATAAGGGGCCGTAACAAAATTGTTAGATATGTAATGGTTATCTTTTTTAACGGCCCCTAAATGATAAGCATATCACCCTATTGACAGGAGAAAAATCATGAAGAAAAACGTTTTCCTTCTCAGTCTGTTGCTGCTCGTCTTTGCCTGGACGAGCAGCAGCTTCGGCTTTGATGAAGACCTGAAGGTGGAAACACCCAAGGTGAAATCAAAACTGAACTTTCTCATCTTGAACGAAAACAAGGTGCTGGTCTCGGTGTTAAACGAAGAAAACGAGGCCATCCTCGGCTTGCAGAAAGACGATTTCCACATCACCAAGGGTCCCAAGACGGCCCAGATCGTCTCCGTGGAGGATGTGACGGAACAGCGGGACCAGGGCCTCAACATCGTCCTGGTGGTGGACAACTCCTATTCCATGAAGATGCGCAAGGCCGTCAATCCGGTGCTTGCCGCCATGGATGAATTCCTCTCCCTGGTCCGGCCCATTGACGATGTCCACATCATCACCTTTGCCGATCCCGGCAGCAGTGACCAGCCCGGCCGGACCAGGGTATCCACCAGGACTACCCAGTCAGGGGATTCCCATCTGCTCAGCCTGGCCCTGAAGGAAAGCTACGCCGACCCCACCGACGGCACCTATCTCTATGACGCCATGATGGAAGGTCTGAAAATCATCCGCAACATGCCGGAAAAGAGCCAGAAATTCATGGTGATCTTTTCCGACGGCGAAGACATCAACAGCATTGTCAAACCCGTGGACCTGCAGCTGGCATCCGCCGGGCTCAAGAATTTTACCGCCTTTGCCGTGGACTACATGGATAAACCGGGCCTGGACCCGTTTCTGCAGTCCTTTGCCGAGGGCACGGGCGGCAAGATCCGCAAGGCCAGATCAGCCGAGGATTTTCTGCCCATCTTCAAACAGTTCTCCACCACCATCTTCCATCGCTATGGCGTGACCTTCCGTTTCCTCAATCCGCCCACCGGCACCCTTACCAGTGAGCCGGCCGCGGTCAATATCGAAGAGATCACCATGGTGGACAGCTCGCCGTTCCTCAACTACGTTTATTTTGACACCGGTATGAGCGAAATTTCCGAGCGCTACGTCACCTTCACCCAGCCCGAGGAAACAGAGGGATTTGCCATAGAAAAGCTGAAGGACACCATGGAGAAGTATCACCAGATCCTCAACGTTATCGGCAGGCGCCTGGTGGACAACCCTGATGCCCTGATAACCATTGTGGGCTGCAATTCCAACACCGGAGAAGAAAAAGGCCGGCTGGACCTGTCCCGCAGCCGCGCCGACAAGGTATTTTCCTATTTGCGATACGTGTGGGGCATTGATCCCTCACGCATGGAGGTCAAGGCCCAGAATCTTCCCAGCGTGCCGAGCACCGACCGGGTGCCGGAGGGGGTCATGGAAAACCAGCGGGTCGAGATCTATTCCACCCATCCCGCCATCCTGGACACCATCAACAGCACCTACATGGAGGAGGAGTGCGACGCCAGTGAAATCCGCATCGTGCCGACCATTGAGGCCCAGACCGTTATCGAGAAATGGCAGCTCAGGCTGCTGGGCGGCGGCAAGGAGCTGCTGACCAGGGAAGGCACCGGCAAACCGCCCGCCTCCTTTGCCTTTGACCTCAAATCCCTGGGCGTGCAAAATGTCGCCCTGATGGGACAGATCACCGCCGAGTTGGAAGGCCGGGACAATGAAGGCAATACCTTCTCCATTGCCACGGCAGTACCCACCAAGATCAACTTCCTCAGACGGGAGGAGCGCCTCGCCCAGAAGCTGGAATCCAAGGTCATTGAGAAATACGGCCTGATCCTCTTTGAATTCGACCGCTCGGATCTGAAGGACCGCAACCAGGTCATCGTCAACCGGGTCATCACCAGAATGTCCCAGCTGCCGTCGGCAGTGATGGATATCGCCGGTCATACCGATATCATCGGCAAGGAGGATTACAATATTAAACTGTCCGAACGCCGGGCCAGCGCCGTCTACGGGGCCATGCTCGAAACCGGCATCGCCGTGGGCTCGCAGATCACTTACGTGGGCGACGGCCCCAATAATCCGCCCTATGACAACGGCATTCCCGAGGGCCGGGCCCTGAACAGGACCGTTATCATCACCCTCATGTATACGGAAAACGGGCAATAACCCGTGACTGCCGGGTAAACCGGCAAAACCGGAGACCTGCCGCCCCTGGGGCGGCAGGTTTTCTCCCCCGCCGTCCCCACTGGCCATGAAGGAATCGGAAATAATCGGCAAACTCCGCGACGAGATCAAGCGTCTGCGGTCGATCATCGCGACAACCTCCCCGGATCTGGAAAGCCTGCTCAAGACCAGGGGGCTGACGATCCATAAAAGCCAGCCGCCCCAGGACCTGCTGCTGCCCGCCGCCCCCCATCTCGACAGCTTTTACCGCAAGCTCCGCCATTACTCCTTCCGGATCTTCCTGCGGGATGTTATCAAGCACCAGGAGCAGTTCTCGGTCAGCCAGGTGACCCGCTACACCTCGCCGGCCAAGGCCGGGGAGTACTTGACTTTCTGCTGGCTGCCGGCCTGCTGGAAAAATCGGACAGCCACTGCTTCCGGCTGGTCCGAAGGCCGATCCGCAGCTTCGGCGCCACCCTGGAATGGCTGCTGGCGGAAATCCTGAAAAGGGAGCTGGGGGTGGAAGCGCTGTGGGGGGTGAAATTCCGCGGGCAGGGGGTTGGCGGCGATTACGACATCCTGGCCAGGATCAACTGCTCGCTGCTCTACATGGAGAGCAAATCAAGCCCGCCCAAACAGGTGCTGGCCAGCCACATCGCCGCCTTTCTCGACCGCATTGGCGATCTGCACCCCGATATCTCCATCTTTTTCATGGACACCGAGCTGCGCATGAAAGACAAGATCGTTCCCATGTTCGAGGCAGAACTGGCGCGCCGAAACGCCCACCCGCCGCGCATAAGCAGGATGGAAAAAGAGCTGTTTGCCGTGGGCGCCACCCTGTTCATCATGAATTCCGCCGGCTCCATCCGGGGCAATATGGAAAGAATCCTCATGGAATTTTTCAACCCGGACAGGCAAAGCCCGTGAGTGGATTATGGGGGGAAGGGCGGTTCGCGAACCGCCCCTACGTAAAACTCACGCCCTATGACAAGGCTGCCGCGGCACTTCGCGAATCGCCCCGGTAATGATGGCAACTTCAAAATATTTCTGACACTTCCGCCTGTCGACACTATGCAAAAAATCTTCATCACCGTCATCGTTCCCGCTGTGCTGCTGATCGGGCTGCCGCTTATCGGGGTGCTGGCGGCCGGAGAAGACCTCAGCCCGTACTGGGAATTTCCGCCGCTCACCCGCCATGTGGCCCACGCACCCTTCTCCTGGCCGCTGTTTGCGACCCTTGTCCTGCTGGGCATGCTGGTTGCCGGGGTGTTCCTGGTGCAGATGGGCAGAGGGACAGCCAAGACGCCGGTCATGACAACAGGCGGCAAATGGCCTCTGCCCTGGTGGGGCTGGCTGGGGCTCATGCTGCTCGCTACCGGCTGGGTGCTGGCCTGGAACAGGTTCCCCTGGTTTGCCGGCCTGCAGCCCCACACCTTTCTCCCCCTCTGGCTCGGGTTCATCCTGGTGGTCAACGGGCTTACCAGGATGCGCACCGGCACCTGCCTGTTGTCTTCCCGCACCGGCTTTTTTCTCGCCCTTTTTCCCCTCAGCGCCCTGTTCTGGTGGTTCTTTGAATATCTCAACCGGTTTGTGCAGAACTGGTATTATGTGGGGATCGAGGATTTCAGCCCCCTGGCCTACGTCATCCACGCCAGCCTCTGCTTTGCCATGGTGCTGCCGGCGGTGCTCAGCACCGAAGAGCTGCTGGCTTCAATTCCCCGGCTCAGCGGCCCGCTTGCTTCATCATGGCCGGTCACCTGCCGGGGCGGCAGGTATGCGGCCCTTGGCCTTTTGGCCGGAAGCACTCTGGGGCTTGCCGGTATCGGCCTGCGGCCCGATTATCTCTTCCCCCTGCTCTGGCTCTCGCCCCTGCTGCTGGTCGTCACCCTGCAGAAGCTGACCGGCCGGGCCACCATTCTGGCTCCTCTTTGCCAAGGCGACTGGCGGCCGGTGTGGCTGCCGGCCCTGGCTGCCCTGTGCTGCGGTTTTTTTTGGGAACTGTGGAATTTCAACAGCCATGCCCACTGGGAATACTCCATCCCCTTTGTCCAGAAATTCCACATCTTTGCCATGCCCGTGGCCGGCTATCTGGGCTATCTGCCCTTCGGCCTGGAGTGCAAAGCGGTTGGCGCGCTGCTGGCCCAATACCTGGAGGGGGAAAATGGCTGACGAGTTGTTGAGCTGACGCGGATTGATTCTTTTTTTTGCTGTTGCTTAAAAGCTTCATGACTTACCCGGCTTACCGGCTTACCAGCTTAAAAGCTTAATGGCTTACCAGCTCAATTCATTTGTTCCTGGAAGACGGACAGCTCTTTCACCACAGCCTGCAGCACAGTCCGGTGACTCTGCCAGAAGCCAGCCGGCTCCGGCAGCTCTTGATCATCGCGGGTGGTGAACCGGCTCTGTTCAAGGGCTGTTTTCTCCAGAGGAAAAACCGCCTTGTACATGCTGTCCACATAGGCGAGCCGCGACCAATCGCTCACCACGGCATACTTGCGCTCCGGCTGCCCCAGGAGATTGTAGCCTAGGGAATAGCTGGCGGCCGGACTTGTCACCCCGAGCAGCGGCAGCAGGGTCGGGACAATGTCCTGATGGGAGGTCAGCCAGCCGATCTCGTGATGCCCCGCCCCCGGCACCCGGATAATCAGCGGAACCCGGGTCTGCTGCTCGGTAAACGCGGAATTGTGGCCCCAGTTGCCGTTTTCCAGCAGCTCCTCGCCATGGTCGCCGGTGATGATGACAATGGTCGAATCAAGCAGATTTTCCTCCCGCAGAAAATCGATGATCCGGGCCAGCTGGCTGTCAAGATGATGGCAGGCGTTGGCGTAGCGGTTGCGGATCAGACCGATATCCTCGGCAAGCGACATGGTGGCATAGTTGAAGTTTTCAAGATAGGGTTGCCTGATGGCGTCCTCCGGCGGGAAATAATAGCGGGCGTGGGGGGACTCGAAAAACATGAAGGTCATGAAAGGACGGGCCGGGTCCCGCTGCCTGATAAAGGAGAGCAGGTCGGTCACGTTTTTTCTGTCACTCTGCCAGCCGGACCCTTCATCCGCTTCGTGCAGCGCAGCTTTCGGCACCCCGGCAAAGATCGTCTGGTCAAATTCCGGGTAGGAAAACTTGGCGCTGGTATACATGCTGAGCTGATAGTCCTGCTGCTGCAGCACATCCATGATCACCGGACTGCGCCGTTCATCGAGAAAACGAAACCAGTAGGCGCCGTGGATGCCGTAGAACATGGTGAACATGCCCATGCGGGTGCCGTTGCCGCCGCTGTAGTGCTGCCTGAAGAAACTGGCCTGATGGGCAAAGGCCCAGGTCGCCGGCATGATTTCCGGGTCCAGCATGTCCCAGCGCCAGGATTCCGCCACCAGCCAGACGATGTTCAACGGTTTTTCCGGCCGCTGCATGGCCAGCGCCGCCAGGGGATAGACCAAGCGGCCGCCTTGCGGTTCAATGTTGAGGCCCGGATTCTGCTGCACCGGGTAGCCGAGACGTTTGGCCAGTCCCCTGAAGGTGAGGGGCTGATAAAGAGGAAAGGCCCTGGCGGCGTTAAGCACCGGCCCGCGGTTCTGCAGGTTGCTCAAGCCGTAAATCACGCTCTGCACCAGCGCCATGGCGATGATGGCGGCAACAAAAAATTTCCTGCCGGCCAGGGGAATTCTTGCCGGGAGCGGTCTGCCGGCAAAGCCCCCATGGAGCCAGGCCCGGCGGATGACCGCCATGAGCAGTATCTGCAGGATGACGAAACCGGTTGAGATGGCCCCGTAGGTGGCGTTGGCCGTCACCGTCCCGCCCATGGAGCCGATTCCCCCGGGGGTGGTGATGAGATTCCAGACAAAACCGTTGAGGTGAAAGCCCAGAATCCGGTAAATCAACTGATCGGCAAACAGCAGGATGGTCGTGGCCGAGGTGGTCAGCACGGCGACGGTGCACACAACCCCCCAGGTCCACCGGCCGACCTGCTTTTTTCTCTGTTCCCAGCCGGTGAGCAAGCGGTGCACGAAGATGGTCAGCATGGCCGCGGGCAGCAGATAGATCGCCCCATAGCTCAAGCAGGTGCAGAAAGAAAAGAAAATTGTCCACGGATCGGCAAACGGGATTGCCCGCAGGTAATTCCAGCAAAGCAGCAGTACCACAATAAATGTACAGGAAAAGTAAATGCGCAGAACTGTCGAACGCGCATACGATTCCATCCCCGGCTCCGGTTGCCACTCTCTGCCGACTGAAAACAAAATTACTCCCTTTCCGCAATTGCTGCCTTGCCGGGAATATGGTCCCAACCCGGCTTATGATGGTATGATCGTTTACCCCGGCTTTGTGGGGCATAGGAATTAACAGAATATATGGCCAGATCTTTTTTTTTTCAAGCCTTTTGCTCGGCAAGAATGGCCGACTGCCGCCAGCTTGGGATTTTTTCTCATCACTTCCGGCGCCATGGCTCCGCGCATCTGTGGCGATGGCCTGCCGCGGCGTTACCGCCCAGCTACGGGGGGCACGGGAATCCGCAGCGCAATGAGCCCCATGCCAACCCGGATCAGACTTTGTAGACATTGAGGTATGTTGTGTCCGGGAATATCTCCACCGGCGGCAGGATGTGGAAATAAAAAAATTCTTTCCAATTTTTGCTGTAGAAATGATCGCGATATTTGACTGTTCCTATTAATTTACGGCTCATATAGAACGTCCACCCTACCTTGACATCCCTGATGCCGTAACATTGGATTCTTGTTTCAAGAAATTCTATCCGTTTATTGGTGTTCCACTTTTGTTTATAGAATTTCTGCTTTTCTATCAACCCTGCGAATTCGCTTGTCGCCTGCGCTTTCTTTTCGCCAAAAACATCCCTGTATTGACTGGGCTGCAACCCCTTCCCAAACTGGGGTTTGACAAATTTCAACGGATCGGGCTGCACGATTTTCTTGGCGTCTTTGGTCATGTGTTGGGCGCGCAGGTCATAATCCGCCTCGATCGCTCCCTCCTCGGTCAACAACAGTTTCTCCGCCTCAGAAATTTTTACGCCCATGGCATTCATATGACTGATTAAAGGGGCCTGCCTATCTCCTTTAAAATCCAGAGAGCAACCATTCATCATTGCTGTCATAAAAAAAAGAGGCTGGCTTGTCGTCTTTTCACTCTTGAGATTAATGGTTCTGGTACTATTCGGTTGCCAGTCCAGATAGAACAATTCTATATGTTCATCTGTATTGGGTTTTTTGGCATGGATGATGATGTCATATTCCGGCAGATTGGCAATTTTCTGATTCGGCTGGAGTTGTAAAGTGTTATTCAACACCTTGGTCGCATAAAATAACGGCACGGCATTTTTATTTATGTTCGCCATGTGTTCGGTTATTTTATCTTCGACCAGCTTCCTGTCCGCATCGCTTGGTTTGGCCGTGACATTATTGACAGTAAAAAAATCCAGAACATTCCCGCTAAAAAATTTCTCCAGTCGCATTGTTCTCACCAAGCTGATAAGTTGTTAAGCTATTAAGCTGACGAGCTGTTAAGCCATTAAGCCTTTAAGCTGATAAGCAACATCAAAAAATCTCAATCCTCATCAACTCAACAGTTTATCAGCTCATCAGCTTACCACATAGACAAACCCCGCATCCCCCACCGTCACCTTCACCTCACTGATCTGTTCACCCGTTGCCATGCGGGAAAGCAATTCGCGGCTCATCTCCGGCAGCAGGGTATGGGACATGATGTGGTCGATGTTGCGCGCCCCGCTGTCCACCTCGGTGCAGCGGCCGGCAATGGCCTCAACCACGTCATCGCCATAGACGAAGCGGGTATTGCGGTTTTCCAGCATCCGCTTGCCGACCTTGTTGAGCTTGAGGCGCACGATCTTGCGCAGGTTGTCATCGGTGATGGGATAATAGGGAATAACCTTGAGCCGCCCCAGGAAGGCGGGCTTGAAATGCTGCTGCAGCTCGGGCCGCAGGGTCTCGGCCAGGGCCTCGGCCCCCGGCCTGGTCTCCTCGTCGGCGCAGACCTTCATGATGGTAGCGGTGCCCAGGTTTGAGGTGAGGATGATCAGGGTGTTCTTGAAATCAATGCGGCGGCCCTCACCGTCCTCCAGAGTGCCCTTGTCAAAGACCTGGTAAAAGAGTTCCATGACATCATTGTGGGCCTTTTCCACCTCATCCAGCAGCACCACGCTGTATGGCCGCCGCCGCACCGCCTCGGTGAGCACGCCGCCCTCGCCGTAACCCACATAGCCGGGGGGCGAGCCCTTCAGGCTGGAGACGGTATGGGCCTCCTGGTACTCGGACATGTTGATGGTGATGACGTTCTCCTCGCCGCCGTACAGCAGATCGGCCAGGGCCAGGGCGGTTTCCGTCTTGCCCACCCCGCTGGGGCCCACCAGCATGAAAACGCCGGTGGGTTTGGAGGGGTCTTCAATCCCGGCATGGGCGGTCTGGATGGTCTGGGCCATGGCCGCCAGGCCGTGATCCTGACCGATCACCCGCTCAGCCAGCAGTTTATCGAGATTCATCACCGTGGTGATCTCATCGGCCCGCATTCTGCCGGTGGGGATGCCGGTCCAGCCGGAAATAACCTCGGAGATGGTGTCCGCGTCCACCGAGATCTGCACCAGTGCCTCCTCACCCTGGACAACGGCGAGTGCCGCCTCCATCTTCGAGAGCTCTTCCTTCTTGCCAGCCAGCACGGGGTCAGTGGGATTCTTTTCATAGAGGGCCAGCATCTCCTGCCGGGTGGCGACAATGCCCCCGGCCACCTCCATCTCCGCCTGCCATTTTTTGGTAAGCCCGGCCAGCAGCTTTTCGGTGGCCTCCCGGTCGGCGGCAAGTTCCGCCAGACGCTGGCTATGATCCTGGCCCATCAGCACCTCTTTATCCAGAATCCTTGCCTCCCGCTCGATCTGGCCGATGCGCCGGCTGGCCTCCTCCACCGCCGCAGGACTGGTGGTGAGCCCGATGGCCACCCTGGCGCAGGCCGTATCCAGCACACTGACCGACTTGTCCGGCAGCTGGCGGCCGGAGATGTAGCGGTGGGAGAGGCGCACCGATTCCCGCAGGGCCTCATCGGTAATCATCACCTTGTGATGCTTTTCAACAAAGGGCGCGATGGCCCGCATCATCATCATCGCCTTGTCCTCATCCGGCTCCTCGATCTTGACCACCTGAAAACGCCGGGCCAGGGCCGCATCCTTTTCAAAGTATTTCTTGTATTCCGCCCAGGTGGTGGCGGCGATGGTGCGCAGCTCGCCCCGGGCCAGGGCCGGTTTGAGGAGATTGGCCGCATCACCGGCCCCGGCCGAGCCGCCCGCGCCGATCAGGGTGTGGGCCTCGTCAATGAACAGAATGATCGGCACCACGGAAGCCTTGACCTCGTTGATCACCTGTTTGAGCCGTTCCTCGAACTCGCCTTTGATGCCGGCCCCTGCCTGCAGCAGCCCCAGATCAAGGGTGTGGATGGCCACGCCGCGCAGGGGCGGCGGCACGTCACCCTCGGCGATGCGCAGGGCAAAGCCCTCGACCACCGCGGTCTTGCCCACCCCGGCCTCACCGGTGAGAATGGGGTTGTTCTGCCGCCGCCGGATGAGGATATCCACCATCTGGCGGATCTCCACATCCCGGCCCAGCACCGGATCGATCTCCCCCTTTTTCGCCTTGTCGGTCAGGTTTATCGTATACTGGGCCAGGGCCTGTCCCTTGCCCGCCGCCGCGCCCGCGGCCCCGCCTGCCGCGGCCGGACGCGCCCCGGCAGTGGCGATTGCCTCGCTTTCCTCCACGGAGCCTGCGGTCAGATCAGCAAAGGACTGCCGCAGGGTCTCCACCGAGATTTTCTTGAACAGCGACGAACTGGCCGCAAGCCCCCTGGCGGCCTCGTCATTGGCCAGCAGGGCGAGGACGATGTGGCCCGAGCGGATGGCTTCCGCCCCGAAATCCACCGAGGCCACCAGCCACGCCTCCTGGATCATCTGCGGGATGCGGGGGGAGAGAGAGGGGGTGCGGGAGTTGCCCCGCTTGAATTCCTCGATGGTTCTCGTCAGATCACCCACCAGATGGGACTCATTAATCTCGAAATACCTCAAGATCTTCTGCAAATCCGTATCATTGATATCAAGGAGCTTAATAAAAAAATGCTCCAGTTCCACATCATAATGGGTATGGGACAGGCAGAGCCCCGCAGCCGATTCCAGGCTCTTGCGGCAGGTGGTGTTCAACTTCCCGATGAGTGATTTAAGATTTGCGATGGCCATAAAAAACTCCGTTTTTTAGCTGTTAAGCTGTTTAGCTGATGAATGGCAACTACCAGATCCGTGCTGCAACCCCAGGAGCGGGCCTTGCCCGCGATCCTTCACAACCAGATCGCATTCCAGAAAGGATAATCACCGATGCGTTGTACCAACCCCGCCCGCAAGGGATTGGCGATCATATAACGGGCCACGCCCCGCAGTTCCTCGTCCTTCCGCAACCCGTGATCGTGGTATGCCTGTTCCCACAGAGCGCCTTTTCTCGCCAACGCCCGATTGGCATAACGAGCACTGGCGGATTTGATACGATTCACCACCAGGCTTAAGGGGTCACTTTCACCCAGTTGGACGAGCCAATGGGCATGATCCGGCATGAGCACCCAGGCCAGCATGCGGGCATCGCCCAGAAAGGCGCGGTTTTCAAAACAGCGGGCCGCCGCGCAGCCCGCATGGAAATCAAGGAAAAAACGATGCCGCCCAATCGTGGCGCTACTCACCAGATAGGCATGGTTGGCAAGCGATACACGACGTCGCCGTAAAGCGCAATGCCCAGATCTTTCAGGCGGTAGGAGCGGGCCTTGCCCGCGATTATTCCTATTCCGGTTCATATGGTAAGGCTGAAATATCGCGGGCAAGGCCCGCTCCTTCTATGAGCCGACTACTGTCAAGCACTATTTCGTTTCGCCTCTGGATTATTTAAACCGTCGGGTTGAGGAGCGCAGAGACCATAAAGATCTCGAAGCGCA
>Ga0172380_10007159_pt1 | contig 12655 bp, 10 predicted proteins | sample Leawe162metaG_FD_119747 | JGI IMG/M metagenome (GOLD analysis project Ga0172380, IMG submission 119747) | Leachate microbial communities from a municipal landfill in Southern Ontario, Canada - Leachate well 162 metaG | ecosystem: Engineered > Solid waste > Landfill > Unclassified | place...
CATCCGAAGCGATGGACATCCGGGGGAATATAATCGGGGCGGTGCACAGAAAAAAATAGCCATGCTGAAAAGCGAGGGCGTATCGATAAGAAACGGAAAGATCATACGATGAATAATTTTATGGATATCGAACTTCGAAAAAAACTGATTATCGCGGCGGACGACTATGGCATCCGGGAAACATCGAAACCGATTCTGGATCTGGCAGAAAAAGGCATTCTCGATCGGGTGGCCGTTTTTCCTGAACTCGTTGCCGATGATGACATGCGGGCGCTTCTCTCGACGGGGGTGGAGATCGATATTCATCTCGAACTCATGCATCTCCTGAAAAGCGGGTATGAAGATACCGGCGGCGCTTTCAGCCGGGGAATGAATTTTCTCTTCCGGCGGATTTTCGGAAAAGTGAACAAGGAAAAAGCGCGGGTGGAGTGGCGGCGCCAGATCATTTCGTTTCGGGAGCGTTTTGGCCGGCTTCCTGACGGACTCAATTCGCATGAGCATGTGCATTATTTCCCGGAATTTTTTTCGGTGATCGCGGAGCTCGCTAGGGAATTCGGCATCGGATACGTGCGACTGGGATCGCGGGGAATCATACGGGGCAGACATGGCCGACTGACGTCTCAGATATTGGCATCCTGCGCCCAATCCGACAGGAAAGTTCTCCTTGCGAATGAGCGGGAGAGCTCGGAATGGGTTACGAGCTTCGATTGGTTCGCGGATCAAGACGAATTCATGAGTATCGTAAGCAAGCCCGAATACTCGAATATCGAAGTCGTTTTTCATCCGGAACGTTCGGATGAGAAACAAGCACTTGAATCCTGGTAGATTGAGTAGCTTCTTCAATTGATTTTCTTTCATAATCGTGGTACAGTGTTCTTTCGATATTATGAAATATTTTTGACATGGCCCGAAAAAATAATGCTCCGTCCGAGTGGATCACCGTCAAGGGCGCTCGGACGCATAATCTGAAAAATATCACCGTCTCCATGCCGAGAAACAAGATGGTGGTGTTCACGGGGCTTTCCGGTTCGGGGAAATCCTCGCTCGCTTTCGATACGATTTTCGCCGAGGGTCAGCGCCGCTATGTCGAGTCGCTTTCGGCATATGCCAGGCAGTTTCTGAATACGATGCAGAAACCGGACGTGGATGAGATTTCCGGATTGTCGCCGGCCATCTCCATCGATCAGAAGTCCCGCTCTTCGAATCCTCGTTCGACCGTGGCGACGATTACAGAGATATATGACTATCTCCGTGTGATGTATGCGCGCATCGGACGTCCGCACTGTCTCGAGTGCGATCGCGAGATACGGAAGCTTTCCATCGAAGAGATGATGGATCTCGTCTCGGAGCGCGTGGAGAAATCCATCCGATCGAAGAAGCACGCGGGCAAAGGCGAATCGGTCGTCGTGCTCGCTCCCGTCGTGCGCGGACGCAAAGGGGAATACTATCAGATGCTCTACGATGCGCTCGGCAAAGGATTCGTCGAGGTGTTCGTCGATGGCGAGCGCAAGCACTTGCGCGAACGGATTCTTCTTTCGAAAAACAAGAAACATGATATCGATCTCGTCGTGGATGATATCGAGAGTAGCTCGCTCCTGTCGAAAAATTCCGAAATGACCGAGCGATTGCGCGAGTCGGTAGAACGCGCGCTCGATGAGGCCGATGGCATGGTGAAGATCCTCTTCGGTGAAGAAACATTCCTTCTCTCGGCGAAATTTTCCTGTCCGTATGATGGGTTCTCGTATCCGGAAGTCGAGCCGAGACTTTTCTCCTTCAATTCGCCGTATGGCGCCTGTCCGGCCTGCAACGGCCTCGGTACGAAGCATTTCTTCGGAAGCGAGATCTGTGATGTCTGTCATGGGACGCGCCTCCGCGAAGAGGCTCTGCACATCATGGTCGGCGGGAAGAATATCGTGGAGCTCGCGAATATGACGGTGTCCGAAGCCGCGGATTTTTTCATCACGCTTGATCTTTCCGAACGCGAGCAGCAGATCATCGCCGTCGTCTCGAAAGAGATCGGCAATCGCTTGGATTTTCTCCTCAATGTCGGTCTCGACTATCTCGCGCTTTCCCGTCGGGCGAATACGCTTTCCGGTGGCGAGGCTCAGCGCATCCGTCTCGCTTCTCAGCTCGGCTCGCGGCTCGTGGGCGCGCTCTACGTGCTCGACGAACCGACTATCGGGCTCCATCAGAGGGACAATGAACGCCTGATTGCTACGCTCGAGGACCTGCGCGATATCGGCAACACCATCATCGTCGTCGAGCATGACGAGGATACGATCTATGCTTCGGATTATCTCGTCGATATCGGTCCGGGCGCCGGCGTGCACGGAGGCGAGATCGTGGTCGCGGATGACCTGGAAAAACTTCTGACGGCCGAGAAGAATACGTCGAAATCGCTCACGCTTTCTTATCTCCGCGGTGAGGCGATGATCGAAGTGCCGGCTACGCGACGGAGCAAGGACAAGGGGACGATCCGTGTCCGCGGGATCAATATTTTCAATTTCAAGAATGCGAATGTCGATATTCCCATGGGACGCTTCGCGGTGATTACCGGCGTGTCCGGATCCGGGAAATCGACGCTTCTCTACGAGGTGATCCATAAGAACCTGCAGGCCAGATTCGATCGGAGATATCGTTCGAATGAGGTGTTTCACTGTGATACGTTTACGGGCATGGAGTATGCCTCGCGTACCGTGCTCATCGACCAGACGCCTATCGGTCGGACTCCGCGTTCGAATCCGGCGACCTATACCGGCGCTTTCATCCATATTCGCGATCTGTTCGCGTCATCGGAAGAAGCGCGGGTGCGCGGATGGAAGGCGGGGCGATTTTCTTTCAATCGTCCCGGCGGACGCTGCGAGACGTGCGAGGGAAACGGCTTTATCGCCGTCGAGATGCACTTCCTTCCGACGGTGTACGTACCGTGCGATGTCTGTGATGGGCGTCGATTCATGAAGGAAACGCTCGAAGTGAAATACAAGCACAAGAGTATTCATGACGTACTGGAAATGACGATCGAAGAGGCGTGGACTTTCTTCAAGGACATCCCGGCTATCGCTGATCGGATGAAGACGCTCAATGAAGTGGGTCTTGGGTATCTCAAACTCGGGCAGTCTGCGACGACTTTGTCGGGAGGCGAGGCGCAGCGCGTGAAGATTTCTTCCGAACTCTATCGGCGTGCGACGGAGCGCACCATTTATCTCCTTGATGAGCCGACGATCGGGCTCCACTATGAAGACGTGAAAAAATTGATCGAAATCCTCGATCGTCTCGTGGACAAGGGGAATACCGTGCTCGTCATCGAACACAATATGGACCTCATCAAATCAGCCGACTATATCATCGACATCGGCCCCGAAGGGGGAGTGGGCGGAGGCAAGGTCGTCGCCTTCGGCACGCCCGAAGAAGTGGCGAAGAATGAGAAATCCTACACCGGACAATATTTGAAGAGAGTCTTGCGAAGGAAGAAAACGAAGATAGTTTAGATATTTGAGTCATCGTTTGTGGCGCGGCTCTTGGCGTCGAGGCCCTTTATCGCTCGCATCGATTTGTGGTGATTGCTGATGGGAGGAAACGAGGAGGCAGGCGGCGACTGGCGATTCGGCGTGCTCGTCGCTTTCGTTCTTCCGAGGCTCTTGTAGCATTTGGAGATGAATCCTTTGATCGCGGTCGGAGTCGTAAGAAATGCTGCGACAGCTCGGTTCGTATTGCTGAGCGTGTCAAACATTTCTTGGTACGTCTTCTGACCAGCGGCTTTCTGTTCTTCTGTTATGTCGGCGTCGATCATTTTCAGGCGGCCGGCGATATTGTTTTCTCGAAACTTTCTGAAAGCGTCGCTGAGCGGATTTTCCAGCGCCTCATCGAGCGGCTGATGATATAGATCTTTCAAGACAAAATCGAATTCCGATTGACTCGCTTGAGGATTATTTTCTGTGACCGGCTTGACCGATGGAGTCTCGATCGGCGGCTTCGGCTGTTCAAGTGGGAGATTGAATTGTTCTGGCATATGAGTATATTTAACTTCTTATAGAATATCAAATTAATTCCGTTTGTTCTACCTTTTCCAGTTATTCCAGGCCTGCCTGCCCATTTATCTTTGGAAGGACCCTCCCATCTTGTCATCCCGGCCTCCGAGCCGGGATCCAGAATCTTCTTTTCTAAACCAAATTTCATTCTCACTTTTCTTTGTCCGCAAAAGAAAAGTAAGCAAAAGAACCTCGCTCCTGCGAACGAATCGAGAAATTCTCGACTCACCCTATGGAAGCCTCCAAAGGCGTTTCACTTCCTCCAGTTGGAGCTTCTGTTCTTTTTGGTGAGTCGTGAATTTCTAGCGATTCTTATCGCGCGGAGCCTCCGCAGGACAAGACTGGAGAAAAATAAAATGTTTGGTATATTCTGAAAACTTGCAATTTGTCATCCCGGACTCGATCCGGGATCCAGGCCTTTCTTTTTAAAGCGCCTCCCCGCTTCTCTTTGACCGCAAAAGAAAAGTATGAAGAATAAAAAAAAGACGACCGGGTCGGGGTCGTCGAGTGGGGGGGTGATGGATTCAAAAAGGAATCCTTCTCTGCTGGGTCGGCAAAGCGATAGGCTTGACCGGTCGTGGTTTCGGTGCCGGTTTTTCCGGAATTTTCAGGTAGCGGCGAGCTTTCTCGGGCCAGGTTTTCCAGTCATTCTTATTCGCGCCGATGTGCCCGAAGAATCTCCCTTTGCAGATACTGGAAAAGTTAGCGTACCGGTGTCTGTCTGCAGCGTAGGACAATCCCTTCGTCTCCGCGACTCTCTTGAAAATGATGTTGAAGCGCCCGGGATGGTCGCGTCTGGCAAAGGATCTGATGATTTCCAGGACCATTTCTTCAGCAAGATCTTTCGGCATTTCTGCCTCCTTGTTAAATTGACAATACTGTATTATGATACAATTTACTTATAAAGTCAATTCTCGGATTTACCCCGTCAAATAATTTCAAATTTACCCCGTCAAATAATTTCAAAATCTGAATGTCCAAACTTTGGAAGAAAATCTTGAAGAAAGAAAAGATTGCGGATCTCCCGGATGCGCCGGGGGTGTATTTCTTCCTGTCTCCTGAGAAGGAAATTCTGTATATCGGCAAGGCGACCTCGCTTCGGGATCGGGTGCGGAGTTATTTCTCGACGGATATTCAGGCGACGCGCGGACCGAAGATATCGACCATGCTCACCAAGGCGACGCATGTCGCCTATCAGCCGACCGACTCGGTGCTCGAGGCGCTTCTCCTCGAATCCGAGCGCATCAAGGAGCACGCGCCGATATACAATACCGACCTCAAAGACAACAAGAGCTTCAATTATGTCATCATCACGGATGAGGAATTTCCTCGCGTACTGACGATACGGGGGCGCGAACTCGCCGAGGGGAAGGCGCCGGGAAAAATTCTTCATCTCTTCGGACCGTTTCCGAACGGACTGCAATTGCGCATGGCTTTGAAAATTATCCGGAATATATTTCCTTTTCGGGATGTGTGTACGCCAGGACAGGGGAGGCCGTGTTTCAATAGACAGATAGGACTTTGCCCGGGCGTCTGTGCGGGAGAAATAACGCGTCGCGAGTATATGGCGATGATACGGAACATCGCGCAGTTCTTCGAAGGGAAGCGGGCGATGGTGGTGAAGCGTCTCGAGCGGGAAATGAAGGCGCGAGCCAAGCTCCTCGAATTCGAGCGCGCGAATGAGATCAAGAAAACGCTGTTCGCACTGCGGCATATAGAGGATGTGGCGCTGATCAGCGAGCAGTCGACAGATAATAATAAGCAGGGGGCGAAAACGATCCGGATCGAAGCATATGACGTGGCGCATCTCGCGGGCGGTTCGGCGGTCGGCGTGATGACGGTCGTGGTGAATGGCGTGGCGGAGAAAAATGAATATCGGAAATTCCGCTTGCGTCAGGAATATACGGGAAATGATCTGCTTGCGTTGGAAGAGATTCTCAGGCGCCGGTTCACGCATCCGGAGTGGGCATTGCCGGACATTCTCGCGGTGGACGGTTCATTTCTTCAGTATGGTGTCGCCGAGCGCATTCTCGCCGAGCAGAAACTCATCATCCCGATCGTCGGCATCGTGAAGAATGACCGGCATCGGCCTGAGCGGATCATCGGCGATGCGGGATTGATACAGCGGTATACCAAGGAGATCCTTCTCGCCAATGCCGAGGCGCATCGCTTTGCCATCACGTATCATCGCAAGCGTCGCGGGAAAGATTTCTTGCCGAAATGAGGCTCATTCCCGGTTTGCTCCATCAACTTTTTTCATTTATACTCCCTTTGTCTCCAGTATCTACTCTCCGTTATCCATTATCTACCCTCTATTGTCTATCCTCTACCCTCTACCCTCTATTATCTATCCTCTAATCTCTAACTCCTTCCCCCTATGAAATACTTCGCGATCAAGCCGAAATGGCTGAATGAAATGCCTCTCCGACTCGAATTGACCAAGGAACAATTGGAGGAATTGCTCGTGCTCGCCGAGCTCGGGCTCTGGGTGCGCGAATCGGAAGCGGATATCCGCGAGGAACGCGCGGACGCGTCTATCGCGGTCATCGATCATCTCTGGAAACAAGCCGAAGGATTGGGATTGGCCGACCTCACGAAGAAGTGGCATAGCAAGACAGTTCCGAAAGAAAGTTTCGTGAAGAATGTCGAGGGCGTCATGGAGACTTTTCTCGATGATGAGTTCTGGGATCGGCTCGAGACGCGGCTCGGTCAGCGCGACTTCCTCCGAGAAGCGACTGATGTGGAAATTAAAACAGCGGAACTCACCGGAGATTTCCCGGAAAAAGTCGAGGAATATTGCGACAAGTGGCATCGTGAATTCGATCGCTTCGGCATCAACCGCCTGACGGTGGAGAAGAAATAAGAAGATTATTTATAGTCTGGCACATTCATCCTTCATGTCATCCCGGGCTACGACCCGGGATCTGATGATGGATTGATAGATTTTTCAAAAAACCGTCCCGAGAAATCTGCGCGGTTTTTTGTTGTCTTGTTGTATAATATAAGAGAGGTAAATAAATAGAAAAAAAATTATGAAGAAAGTCGTCTTGCCACTCCTGTTATTTCTCGGGGTGTTTTTTTGTGCCGACTCTGCTCAGGCGGCAACGGAAGTGACAGCCCATATCACTACTCCGACCGTGTGGACCAAGGCGGGGAGTCCGTATATTGTCTTGAATACTATTTATATATATGCGCCACTGATTATCGAACCAGGAGTTATCGTGAAGTTAAACAATGGGTCAAGTCCTTTAAATGCCACCTTGATTGTTCTTAATACCTTTACTGCCACTGGTACCGATTCAGAGAAAATTATTTTCACTTCATTGTGTGATGATAATTATGGCGGTGACACGAGACGTTATGCAACAAGGTGCTACGCCGCTCCCATACGGGGAGAATGGGGTGGTATTTCTATATATGATACGGAAAGTAAGGTAAATATATACAATGCAAAGATTCTCTATGCAAACAGAGGTATATCATATCAAACAGCTAAAAAAACTACAGCATATAGAGGATTAGTGAGTGTTCAGAACACAGAAATCAGATATTCTGATTCTGGAATGTATATAAAAAACACCGTTCCATTGATGAGATCACTTCTATTGGCTAATAACACCATTGGGCTGGAAGTTACAACAAATCTTTCAGATCGTGTGGCGCAAATCGTTAACAGTTCGATATTGAATAATGGAAGGGGAATACAGGCTCTTTACTCCAAGTATTTGGTAAAAATCGATGCTTCGAATAACTGGTGGGGTGATGCAAGTGGACCATATTTCTATCATGCTGATCCGCAGAGAGCGAATTTGCAAGGAAAGGGAAATACGATCGTCGGGGATGGAATTATTTTCAGGCCATGGCTTGAAAGCGAGCCATCTTTCGATATTATCCCGACTTGCACGGAGAACTGCTTTTCGAACGTGATGTTCTTGCCGGGGATAAAGTCTAGTCGATTGTATAAATCCGGTTCGCTAGGAACGGAGGACAAGCTTTGGATTCCGAACCATTTCGGTAATGATGTGGAGAATCTCTCCTTGGATGGAGATGGAAAAAGTATTGAAAAGGTATATACCAAGGCAGATGGCGCGCTTGATGAGATAGCGTTTCCTATTATCGGAGGGAATATTTATAAATCGTTCTTGAGTGACCTCACGAACCTGAAGGAATTAGGAACAATCAATGATTATCAGTCTTTCGCCTATGATTGGCGGATGAATGTCGAGGACATCGTGCGCGATGGAACGCCCTATGACGACGGGGTCATGCACTCGGCTGTTTCCGATATTTTGAAGCTGGCGGAATCGTCGAAATCGGGAAAAGCGACGATCATCGCGCATTCGAACGGCGGACTTTTTGCCAAGGCCCTGATGATGGAGCTTGAAAAGCAGGGAAAGGCCAATCGAGTCGATAAGATCGTTTTCGTGGGAACCCCGCAGATGGGAACCCCGCTCGCCATGCTTTCGATGCTGTATGGATACGATGAATCGGCTTTGCTCGGGACGCTCATATCGCGTGAGGATGCGCGCACATTTGCGGAGAATATGCCCGGGGCATACGGACTTCTCCCATCGAAGAAATATTTCGAGCGAATCGGTAGTCCGTTCGTGAATTTCGTATCGGAACGAACCCGGTATAAAAGCTTCCGAGACGCATATGGCGATGCTATCGATTCTTTCGGAGAATTCGGAAAGTTTCTTTCCGGTGTTGGCGATAATCGCAGCGAGCCGGAAAATGCGGATGTGGAATTTGAAAACACGCTTCGCGAGAAATTCCTCACGCAGGCGAGGGAGACGCATGAGCGATTGGATAACTGGGTGCCGTCATCAGGCGTGGAAGTGATTCAGATTGCCGGTTGGGGACTCGATACGGTGAGCGGGATCAAATACTCGGAAAAAGAAAAGGTACGATGCTATTCTGCTGGTGGCAAGGTGCCGTCATGCACGGGCATAGGCGAATATGAACCGATCTATGAACCGGAATTTACGGTGGATGGGGATGAGGTTGTGGTCGCACCGAGCGCTCTGATGATGACTGAAGCGACGAACGTGAAGCGGTATTGGGTGGATTTAAATCAATATAATGAAGATAATTCTGACAGAGAACATAAGAATCTCTTAGAAATTGATTCTTTAAGGGACTTTATCATTACACTTGTTCATAATAAAATTCCTGTAGTATCAAATGTTATTCGAAATTCACGCCCGGATGATTTCGATGGTGCCCGCGCTCGCCTCCGGATGTCTTTGTATTCCCCGCTTGATATCCATCTCTATGATGATGACGGGCATCATACCGGACCGAAGAAAGTATTGATTGAAGGTGAAGAGCAGACTGTTTTCGAGGAGGGGATTCCGAATAGCTCTTACTATCAATTCGGAGATCGGAAATATGTCGGTTTCGGATCAGGAGAGCATATCCGTGTCGAGATGGAGGGATATGCCGAAGGGTCGTATACTCTGAAGCTCGAGGAGGTGAATCCGATGGAAGGAGGAGATGAAGTCATTTCGCATACGACGTTCCTCAACCTTCCGACGACGGCTGATACGATAGTGAAGCTCGATATCCCTGAAACAGGCTTGGCGAATCTCCCGTTGCTCAAAGCGGATATGGATGGAAACGGTATGGATGATTACCATGTTATCCCGGTGCCCGATGGCGTCGCGGTGCTTGATATCACCCCTCCTACGACCGAAGTATCGCTTTCCGGTACGCAGGGAGCCGATGCTTGGTTTATGGATGATGTCAGGGTAACTCTTTCGGCAGGAGATGATGAGAATGGCGTCGGAATCGAGAGGACGGAATACTCGATCGATGGCGGGACGACATGGATTGCGTACGCCGAGCCATTGGTAATTTCCCGAGAAGGCATACAGGATATCCTGTATTTCTCTACCGACAAGGTTGGGAATAAGGAAGAGATACAGACTGTCGAAGTGAAAGTCGACAAGACTGCGCCCGAGGCGAAGATTGCTTTCAATGCCGACACGCAGAAATTGGATATCATTGGTATCGATAATCTCGGTCAGAATGTCAGGATAGATGTTTCGGAGCTCGTCATTCCGGCCTCCGAGCCGGAATCTCGAAAGAAACACTGGTATTCCTGGATTTCAGGCCGGGATCGTGGCGATGAACGGGAGGGAAAGAAAAGAATAGTGTTGACCGCCACCCTCACTGATGAAGCTTCGCACGCGACGGTACTTTCCTTTGAAAAAAAGAAGGATGAAAAGCATCGCATCGACCTCAAACTCGTATCGGTATCGTATGACGGCGTGAAAACGGAATTGAGCGAGGGTGGTATCCAGTACAAGTGGCAGAAAGATTGGCGGGGACGCTATCGGACTCTCACTTCGCATTTGAAGATACCTTCCATGAGTCTTGAATCGCATTATCTTTCGAAGAAGGACACGACCATAATCATGCAGAAGCCATTCGATGATATCGATGAGGTTGAAGATGATGAAATCGATGGCCGGCCGATCAAGGAAAAGTTATCAGGAATGATTATTCCGAGTATAATAACAGAAAAGGGTTTGGTGAAAATAATATATTAAAATAAGGTATATGGAAAAAACGTATTGGTGGAGGACTTGTTTGATTATTTTTTGTATTCTGATTTTACTAAGTGCTTACATTGGGTATTGTGAATATCGCTTGAGTAAGTGTTTGTTTGGTAATAGCATTTTGATGACGAGAACTTTCTTTCATTTTTCTTTATCTCTTCTTGCTGTATCCCCACTGCTCTTCTTTATCTCTGATAAAATTTTCAAGAAATGGCTTCGATTTGCGGGGGTATGGTTTGCTATTGCAGCTATTTTGATTCTGATTTCTCCAGAGTACTCAGGTGGATTCGGTCCGTCGCTCAATCCGACCAAGGAATCGGTTTCCATCTGGATGAGCTCGCTTTTCGTAATCATCAGCCTCGTCATCATTGTCCGTGAGAAATTATCGGCTAGAAAATAGGATCTTAATGAATCACCCCGCAGCAAGCTGCGAGGTATCAACTCCCCGCCTGTCATCCCGGGCTTGACCCGGGATCCAGATGTTCCTGCTTCACAGGAATACTTCCGCGGCAAGCCGCGAGGTATTAACCCAAAGAGAAGAATAAAGAATGGGCTATGAAAAAAGATTTTCAGGGATGGTCTGATAAAAAAGAGATACTTCACAATACTCCTGATGAGAAGATTGTATATTTTCGAAATAAAGAGATATGGTGGTGTGCGCTTGGGGTCAATATCGGTTTTGAACAGGATGGAAAGAATAATGATTATGAGCGACCCGTGCTTATTTTGAAGAAAATAAATAGGTATTTGGCGCTTGTCGTTCCATTGAGTACGAAAATAAAGGACCATCCGTATTATTTCGAATATACATATGAAGGCACGCGCTATTCGGCGCTTGTTTTACAAATTCGTGTTATAAGTTCAAAGCGATTTTTGCGTCGTATCGGACGAGTGGATACTGGCATTTTTCAGGGAATAGTGAAATTTACCAGGGATTTTGTTGCAAAAGTTGAGTAAAAAACAAAACGGCCTCGCTTTCGCGAGGCCTCGGAGCTTCCCTTTCGGGATGCCATTGTGAACTCATTATATACCTTATATCATCATCTGTCAATCCCATTTTTGAACTTGTTCCTTCGCATGACGTAGAGGGGGCGCTTGATGACTTCTTCGTGGATATTGGCGATATAGAGGGAAATGAGGCCGATAGACATGAGGAGTATGCCGACGAGGAAGACGATGAAGATGGCGAGGTCTTCGGAATCGGAGAAGGTGAGCGCCCAATACCAGTTGAAGAAATACTTTCCGAGGAATATGTACGTTCCGGAGACGAGTGAGACTGTGGTGATGAAAATACCGATGTATCCCGCGATCTTGAGCGGGAAGAGGGAGAGTGATACGAAGCTGTGGAAAGCCAGTTTGGTGAGCTTCCAGATGCTGTAGCTTGCTGTCCCATGGAGGCGCTCGTTGGCCTGAAAGGTGATGCAGGTGCGTTTGAAGCCGAGCCAGTCGATGAGGCCTCTGGTGAGGCGCTTGGCTTCGCTGAAGCGGTTGAATTCATCAATGACGATCCGGTCGAGGAGCCGGAAATCAGTCGCGTTCGGGAGGATCTTCGTATCCGTGATATTGTTGAGAACCCAGTAGAAAACCTTTCCTCCGAATATCTTTATCCATGAGTCACTCTTGCTTTCTTCGCGGATGCCGACGACGACTTCGTAACCCTCTTCCCATTTCCGGATGAAATCGGGGATGAGTTCGGCCGGATGTTGGAGGTCGGCATCGAGCATGATGCAGGCATCGCCCGAGCAGAGATTGATGCCGGCGGTCGTGGCGATTTCTTTGCCGAAATTCCGTGAGAAGTCGATGTATTTGACGCGACCGTCTTCCTTCGTTATTTTCTCTATCTCGTCATTGGTGCCGTCCTCACTCCCGTCATTGATGAAGATGAGCTCGTACTGATAATTGTTTTCGAGGGACCGAAAAACGCCCTTGAATTTGTCATAAAAAGGGCGGATGTTCTTTTCTTCGTTGTAGGCAGGCACTATGACCGAGAGTGTCTTCATATCACTATTATATCGCTCATTTCCTATGTTGTCACCAGCCTCTCTCTTTTGCTATCCTGGATCG
>Ga0172380_10007160_pt1 | contig 12655 bp, 12 predicted proteins | sample Leawe162metaG_FD_119747 | JGI IMG/M metagenome (GOLD analysis project Ga0172380, IMG submission 119747) | Leachate microbial communities from a municipal landfill in Southern Ontario, Canada - Leachate well 162 metaG | ecosystem: Engineered > Solid waste > Landfill > Unclassified | place...
ACGGCCACCAACACCGATGTCGCCGGCCGGTACATCGGTGTCTGGGCCGATATGACGCTGCAGCTCAGTCATGAACGACTGGCAGAAGCGCATCACTTCGCTGTCGGATTTGCCTTTTGGATCAAAGTCCGAGCCGCCCTTGCCGCCGCCCATCGGGAGCGTCGTCAGCGCGTTTTTGAAAATCTGCTCGAAGCCGAGGAACTTCAGGATGCTGGCGTTAACACTCGGGTGGAAGCGCAGTCCGCCTTTATACGGGCCGATGGCACTGTTGAATTCGAAACGGAAACCGCGGTTGACCTGAACCTGACCTTTATCATCCTGCCACGGCACACGGAAAATGATCTGACGCTCGGGCTCAACAAGACGGTGAAGAATTTTTGCATCGCACAAATCTTTGCGACGAGCCATTACCGGCTCCAGCGATTCGAGCACTTCGTGCACAGCCTGCAGAAACTCCGGCTCGCCTGCATTACGGCGCCCGACGATCTCTAATACTTCCTTGATTACACTCATTTGACTCTCCCTGTTCAGGTTTCCGGGTTAATCTCTATACGGCATTATTGCGGCGTATAAATCATTTAAGAACGGTTCCATTTCATTCAAAAAACCAATTCAGTCAATGGTTATTTTTTACTCCAAAGTTGCCTTTAAAATTTTATACGGCATTATTGCCGTATAAAATTTATAGGCCGCACCGGAAGGCCTGTAATTCTGTTAAAAGCAGCACTGCGAGATGTCAGGTTATACGGCGGGTTTTAAAACGCATTTTTTCCCGGAAAAATTGGAGAAAACTGATGAATATCCGAAACGACAAAGCCCGCGCAGCAGTTTTGCAAATACTCAGCGAACTCGATGAACCGGCCGGCGCGGCGCGAATTGCCGAACGGCTCCCCGGTATGGGCATCCAGCTTCAGCCGCGTACGATCCGCCTCTACCTGACCGAACTCGACCGTGATGGGCTAACCACACTAAGCAGCCGGCGCAAAGGCCGCATTATCACCGAACTCGGCCGCGCAGAATTGGAGCACTCCGATGTTGTGGCTAAAGTCGGCTTCGTGCGCGGACGGATTGATACGCTCGGTTACCGGATGACCTTTAGCAGCGAAACCGGCGAAGGCACGGTCATTTCCAATTTCGCTTTAGTGCCGTCGCGCGATCTGTCGCGGATTTTCTCGGAAATCAAACCGGTCTTTGCCCGCAACCTGAGTATGGGAAGCCGCCTCTGCCTGATCCGCGCCAATGAAACACTATCCGGACGCAACATTCCCGGCGGATATGCCGCACTCGGCACGCTGTGCAGCGTCACCGTCAACGGCGTGCTGATGTCCAAAGGCATTCCGGTTACCTCGCGTTACGGCGGACTCATCGAAATGCGGTAGGGGCATCCTGTGAGATTTGTCGAACTGATGGAGTACTCCGGCGTAACGGTTGATCCTCTCGAAACATTTATCCGCGCCGGGATGACCCGCGTGCGCGAAAGTGCGCGCAGTGGAAACGGTGTGATCACCGCCAGCTTCCGCGAAATTCCCTCCGTGGCACTTGACGATGCGCGCCGCTTATTCGACCGTTTGCAGCGCGCCGGGATGGGCGGCATTTTAATGACCGGTCGCCCTGGACAGCCGTTGCTGGATATTCCGGTGGCGGAAGGCCGTGCCGGCTTTATTGTCGTCGGCGGGCTCAATCCGATAGCGGCCGTGGTGGAAGCAGGAATTTCGTGCGAACTTAAATCGCTCTCCGGTCTCGAAGAGATCAATCGCTTCAGCACCTTTGACGAAACTTTTCGCCGTTATATGGATGCACTGCGCTGACAGAAAGGCAGCGCACCTCTCGGAACTTATTCTACCACGTCGAGCGGACCGCCGGGACGATCCTGAACGATCGTATGCCTGCCGTGGGCAGACGTTTCCGGCCAATCTTCATTATAATGGAGCCCGCGGCTCTCTTTGCGGCGCTGGGCGGAACGGACAATCAGCTCGGCGACAGCGGCAAGGTTGCGCAGTTCAATCAGGTCGGCGGTGACAAGATATTCCTTATAATAGCTGCGGATTTCTTCGCGGATGGTGCGGATGCGCCGGCGTGCACGTTCCAACCGGCGGTCGGAGCGGACAATCCCGACATAGTCCCACATGACGGAGCGCACTTCGTTCCAATCGTGCTCAACAACGATTTCCTCTTCGCTCGAAACCGCGTCACCGCACTCCCAGCGCGGAATGGAAATGTTTCCGACCGGATTTTCTTTCCAATGTTTGGAAATATCCTCCGCACAGCAGTGCCCGCAAACCAGCGCTTCGAGCAACGAATTGCTGGCGAGGCGGTTCGCGCCGTGAAGTCCGGTGCTGGCGACTTCACCGATCGCGTAAAGTCCCGGCATCGCGGTGCGTCCGTTCACATCGGCGACGACGCCACCGCAGGAATAATGCGCGGCAGGCACGACCGGCACCGGGGCACGGGCCATATCGAAACCGTACTTCAGACAGGCTTTGTAAAGCGTCGGGAACCGCTGCTGCAGAAAATCCGCATCGCGGTGCGAGATGTCGAGGTAAACAAACGGATCGCCGTGCTTCTTCATCACCGAGTCGATGGCGCGTGCCGTGATGTCGCGCGGCGCCAGCGGCCCGCGTTCGTCGAAGTCATAAACAAATTCGTGCCCACGCCGGTCGATCAGCCGTGCTCCTTCTCCGCGGACTGCTTCGGAAATCAGAAAGGTTTTCGCGTCGGGGTGGTACAGGCAAGTTGGATGAAACTGGATCATCTCCATATCACGGATCGGCAGACCCGCGCGCCACGCCATCGCTACGCCGTCGCCGGTGGCTACATCCGGGTTGCTGGTATAAAGGTAAACTTTACCCAATCCGCCCGTGGCAAGAATGGTGGCCGGAGAACGCACAGCGAGAATTTCGCCGGACGCTTTATCGAGGAAATAGCAGCCAACGCAACGGTTTTCCCCGCTCAGGCCGATCCAGCCGGTCGGAATCACATCAATGGCCAGCCAGTTTTCGGCAATCGTGATATTCGGATCCGCTTTGGCGCGGGCAAGCAGCCCTTCGCTCAGCGCCTGCCCGGTAATATCGCCGGCGTGCAGTACACGCCGACGCGAATGCCCGCCTTCCTGACCGAGGTCATATTCATCCGGACGCTCCGCGCTGCGTTCAAAATGAACGCCCAGCGTCTCCAGTTCCGCAATGCGCTCCGGACCGCCTTCGACAATGGCGCGTACGGCGGGTTCCTCGCTGAGTCCGCCGCCGGTTTGCCGCGTATCAGCAATGTGCTCTTCCATCGTATCGGACGGATCAACCACGCAGGCAATACCACCCTGTGCATAGCGGGTATTACACTCGGCGGCTTCACGTTTGGACGCCATCAGCACCTTGCCGTGCGCGCTCAGCCGCAGCGCGGCAGTCAAGCCCGCCACTCCGCTTCCGATTACCAGAAAATCCGTGTCACGTGTCTGCATAGGTTCCAATGTCTGGAAAATTCAGCCGGTACCATACTCTGTTTTTTCCAAACATTGGAACTGAAAACCACCAGCCCATCCGCCCAAGGTTTGCCTTTATCTTTGAAGAGTCGCATGGTAAAAGGGCGGCACTATGAAAAAGACAATTGTTCTCCTCCTCGCGCTGGCAGCCGGTTCGGTCTTTGCGGCCATGCCGGTTGAAAAGTCGATCACGCATGTCAGTACTCCGTTCCAGCTGGGGGTTGATGAATATCATTGTCTCTATCCGAAGGAATACGGCGTCCACGGTCTGCGCTTGAACTGCTACTTTGTTGAGAACCGTTACATGCACGGTGTGGATCTCGGGTTCTGGAATGTTTCCGAGGATGCCAGCGGGTTGCAGGTTGCTCTTTACCGCAACGAAACACACGACTTCGGCGGAATTCAGCTTTCACTGTGGAATACCGAGACAAAACAGGTTGGCGGAATTCAGGTTGCGTCGGTCTCAACAGATGCCGAAGATCTTTACGGTGTTCAGCTGACCGGCCTGCTCGGCAAGGCGCGCGAAGTAAGCGGTATTCAGATCGGCGGACTGACCGCCGAGTCGGAGTCGGAAACCGATAAGTGCTGGGCCAAAGGCATTCAGGCCAGTCTTTTTAGAACCGGTGCCGAAAATCTCGCCGGTGTGCAGATCGGCGGTGTTTTTACTGAATCCGGCTGGTATGCGAACGGCGTACAACTGGGTCTTCTTTTTACAGAATCGCGCTACACCCGTGGCATTCAGCTGGGCGGGTTAACCGCCAGAGCCAAGGAGACTACCGGCATCCAGCTCGGCGGATTGATGGCAAAGTCGGAAATCAAATCCGAAGGCGTTCTGCAGGGCGCAATTATTCTGGCCGAAACCGGCGACCTTGAGGGCTGTCTGCAGCTGGCGGCCGTTTCCGCTAACGTGATCGGAAAATCCGACGGTATTCAGATCGGCGGTATCAGTACAATGGCCGGCTCACTGGACGGACTGCAGGTTGCCGGCATTTGGAATTTTGTTTTTGAAAATGTCAGCGGTGCCCAGATCGGTCTGCTCTATAACCACGCCCGTTACGTGCGCGGGTTGCAGCTCGGCCTCTTCAATCATTGCGAGCGGCTGGACGGCGTACAAATCGGCCTGCTCAACACGGTCAAAGAGGCCCGCTTCAGTACCTGCCCGTTGCTGCGTGTTGATTTTTAGCCAACTTAAGGCTTTTTTTGCGGCCAAAGTCTGGCATTGTCCCGCGCTTTCGCGCGCATAAACCGTTTTAAGGAAGGATCCATGTATGATTAAAAAAGGCGGAACCTATGTAGTGATGGGCCTGCTCAACACCGACTCTATCGCCTACGCGACCGGCAGGATGATTGAGGAACAGGGCGGTAAAGTAATTTACACGGTGCAAAACGAGCGCCTCAAAAAGATCTTTTTTGACCGCGGCTGTACGGATATTTCGCAGGAAGAAAAAGACGCGATGGATATCCGTTACTGTGATGTCACCATCGAAGACGAAGTCCGCAGTCTCTTCAAAGAGATCGGTGAACTCTGCGGTATTGTCCACTCCATCGGTTTCGCCAACCCGAAAACCTGTCTGGGCGACCATATCTATACCGACGCGATGGACGATGTGAAGCAGGGCTTTCATATCAGTTGCGCTTCGCTGGCGACTGTCTCGCAGTTCGCGCAGGAGCACATGCACAAAGGCGGCTCAATCGTAACGCTTTCCTTCGCCTCGCAGGTCGCCTTCCCCTTTTACAACTGGATGGGCGTCAACAAGGCTGCGCTTGAAGCGCTGGTGCGTGCATTGGCCCGTGAATACGGCCGAGAACACGTCCGCGTCAACGCCGTTTCCGCCGGACCGCTTGCCACCAAAGCCGCCAAATCCATCCCGCACTTTGCGCATTTGGCGCGTGTCTGGAAAAAAATGAGTCCCCTGCCGTGGGATGTAATCCATGACAAAAAGGAAGTTGCCCATGCGGTTGTCTTCCTGCTGGGTGAAGGCTCCAAAAAAATCACCGGTCAAACGCTCTACGTGGATGGCGGAGCCTCGGTTGTCGGCGGTGAACTGCTTCCGAAAGAGCGCCCCATCAAATCCATGCCGGCCAAACGGAAAGCCGCCGCTAAAGAGCGGCTTGAGAGAATGCGGGAATTGCAGAAGTCACATTCTCAAGGTTAGCCAAAACGAAAAGCCGCTCAACTGAGCGGCTTTTTTATTGTCGCCATTATGCGCGCCGGCGTTTCGCCAGCTTTTTCACCCTTGGGAGATCGCCTGCGGCCAACGCAGCCTTTTTCGCGCGCGACCAGTGTTTGATCTGTATTTCACGACGTATAGCATCGCATTCTGAATCAAATGCTTCCGTTAGAAGAAGGTGAACGGGGCGATATTTTCGTGTGTGCTCAGCACCTTTGCCGAAGTTGTGCTCTTCCAGCCGCCGAGCGATGTCATCCGTGCGGCCGACATAGTAGGAACCGTTGGAACAACGCAATAGGTAGATGTAGAACTTCATTTCTTTCGTTCTAATCACTTTGATTCGTTTTTAGAAGGGGAATTTGAGCCTGCCAGCCCTTCGACTCCCGTTGGTTGCTCAGGGCCATTCGCCTCGTTCTTGTCTGCTCTGCGAAGTATTTCAGGAAACCCACGATTTGTCGAATGGCCTGCCATGAGCGAGTTCACGACGTGAACGAGTCGAATGGCGACCCCTACGGGAATCGAACCCGTGTTGCCAGGATGAAAACCTGGAGTCCTAACCGCTGAACGAAGGGGTCAGCGAAAAAGCGAGCGCGTAAGATAACAAACCCGGGCGGCGGGGCAACATAAAATAACGCTTTTTTGGTCTATGCTTTTCAGCCAGACCTTGGCACCATCCGTTTCTGTTCCCGGGGTGCCGGACGCCGCAAGGCGGACGCGCTGAGATAATACCCGAAGAACCTGATCCGGTTAGTACCGGCGAAAGGGAGTGACACGCATTGGCAAAAGCTCCCTCGAAAGATGGGAGCTTTTATGTTTTTGACAGTTAATGGTAATAAAATAGAACATCTCGGAGACGGAACCGTCTCTGCCTTGCTGGCGGAACTCGGCGCAACTCCGGAACACACCGCGTTGACCGTAAACGGTGATCTCGTTTTTTCCAAACATTGGAAAATTTTCAAACTCAACGACGGCGATACCATTGAAGTCCTTACTTTTGTTGGGGGCGGCTGATGCTTAAACTCGGAAATGTTGAATTCAAATCGCGGCTGATTCTTGGAACCGGAAAATTTTCGGATACAGCAACGATGATTGCTGCAATTGAAGCCTCCGGCACGGAATTGGTAACGGTTGCGCTGCGCCGCTTCAACCGCGACAAGCCGTCGGACGACCTCTGCGCGCCGCTGGCGAAGCTCAAAGGCGTAAAGCTGATGCCCAACACCTCCGGTGCGATGAACGCTAAGGAAGCCGTACGTGCCGCACAGCTCGGGCGCGAACTGAGCGGCAGTCCGTTCGTCAAAGTGGAAATCCACCCGAACCCGCACCACCTGATGCCCGACGCGATTGAAACTTATCTCGCCGCCAAAGAACTGGCCGCTGACGGCTTCATCGTTCTGCCCTACATTCCGGCCGATCCGGTTCTCGCCAAAAAACTCGAAGACGTTGGCTGCGCGGCCGTCATGCCGCTCGGCGCGGCTATCGGCAGCGGCAGCGGACTTTCCACGGCGGAGATGATCAAACTGATTATCCGCGACAGTAATATTCCTGTTATTGTCGATGCCGGCCTGCGCGCTCCATCCGAAGCCGCCCGCGCGATAGAGATGGGCTGCGATGCCGTCCTCGTCAATTCAGCCATCGCCGCAGCCAAAGACCCGGTCGCCATGGCAAAAGCGTTCGCGCTTGGCGTCAAAACCGGCTATGCAGCGCGGCAGGCCGGACTGATGCCGAAATCTGACATTGCCGTTGCCACCAGTCCGTTAACGTCCTTTTTAAAATGAATCTTCCCGCCTGGCTGAATCCCGAACCGTGGCTGAACCGCACTTTTACTGCTGCGGATGTTCAGCACGCGCTCGGCGCGGAGTCACCGGATGAAGAAACGCTGGCCGCATTGCTTTCGCCTGCGGCGGCGGATTTTCTCGAACCGATGGCTGCGCGCGCGCAGGCACTCACCCGCCGCCACTTTGGCCGCACAATTCAGCTTTATGTTCCGCTCTATCTTTCCAGCTGGTGCTCCGGCGGCTGTGCCTATTGCGGTTTCGCCTCCGACCGACAGACGGATCGTCACGCACTGGAATTTGACGCGGTTGAAAAAGAGCTCGTCGCCATCAAAGCGATGGGCTTTGAAGAAATTCTTCTGCTGACCGGCGAACGTTCGCATAAAGCCAACCTCGATTATCTGCGCGAATGCGTGAAACTCGCCGCGCGGAAATTCCACAACGTCACCATCGAAGTTTTCCCAATGTCTGGAAACGAATATGCGCAGCTTGCCGAAGCCGGCGCGACCGGCGTCACGCTTTATCAGGAAACCTATCATCCGGAAACCTACGACCGGATGCACCGCTGGGGACCTAAAAAAGATTTTTTCCAAAGGTTGGAAGCCCCCGAACGCGCACTCGCCGGCGGACTGCGCTTCGCGGGCCTCGGCGCGCTGCTCGGTCTTGCCGATCCGCGCCACGACATGCTCGCGCTTTACCGCCACGCCCGCCACCTGCAGAAAACATACTGGCAGACCGGGCTGACGATTTCCTTTCCGCGTATCCGCACCGAAGCCGGCGGATTTGTTCCGCCGCATCCGGTTGATGAAAAAATGCTGGCGCAGATCATCTTCGCCTTCCGCATTGTCCTGCCGGATGTTCCGCTGGTGCTCTCCACCCGCGAAAACGCGGCGTTCCGTGACGGTATGGCCGGGCTTGGAATCAATAAAATGAGCATCGCCAGCAAAACCACCGTCGGCGGTTACGGAGACCGGGGATCAGAAGAAGGGCAGTTCGACGTCAGCGATACGCGCGGCCTGGATGAATTCTGCGCCATGCTGCGCAGTAAAGAACTCGAGCCCGTTTTCAAAAACTGGGACGGCGTTTACCGCCTTACGGCCTGAACATGAAATAGACGGCACCGAGAATGCAGAGTCCTGCCCATAGATAGTCGAGTTTGAGCGGTTGCTGCATGTAGAAGATCGAGAACGGCACAAAGACCGATAGCGCGATGACTTCCTGCATGATTTTTAGCTGCGGCAGCGAGAGCTGCGTGTAGCCGATCCGGTTGGCGGGCACCTGCAGCAGATATTCAAACAGCGCGATGCCCCAGCTGAGAAACGCCGCGATGAACCACTTGCGCCCCGCCAGATTCCGCAGATGCGCATACCACGCAAAAGTCATGAAAATATTGGAAAGCGCGAGAAGAAACACGGACTGCAACGCAGGGGGAACAGCCAGCCATTTCATAGTCACTCCATCAGGTTGCGAACCGCCGTTTCCAGATCGGGCTGCCGCAACAGGCTCTCACCGACCAGAACTGCAGTAATGCCCGCATCGCGCAGCATCTTCACATCATCCGCTGTGCGGATTCCGCTTTCGCCGATCAACGTACAGTTCTTCGGCGCCAGCTCGCGCAGTTTGAGCGTCGTTTCCAGCTTCGTCTCAAAGGTCTTCAGATTGCGGTTGTTGATGCCGATGCACTCCGCCCCGGCGGCCGTGGCGCGCTTCATCTCTTCTTCCGTATGAACTTCCACCAGCGGCGTCATACCGGAGGCTTCAGTCAGCCGGATAAATTTTTTCAGCTCCGCATCGTCGAGTGCGGCAACGATCAGAAGCACTGCGGATGCGCCGAGCGCTTCGGCGTGGAAAATCTGGCGTGGATCAATGACGAATTCCTTGTAAAGCATCGGCAGTTTGGTTGCTGCGCGCACCGCGTTCCACTGTTCTTCACCGCCGCCAAAATATTTTGAATCCATCAAACAGGAAATGGCCTGCGCGCCGGACGCTTCGTAGGCGCGGGCAATCGCGGCAGGATCAAACGGCTCGCGAATCGGCCCGGCCGACGGCGATTTGCGTTTTACTTCGGCGATCAGGCCGATTGGAGCCGCGCGCAGCGCGGCGATAAAATCAATTTTTCCAATGGTTGGAACTTTTTCGCTGCACGGCGGCGCGTTTTTTCCAAGGTGTGGAATATTTTCGAGCACGTTTTCCAAGGCCTGGAAATATCCGGGCGTTTCGATCTCGCGCCGTTTGTTTCCTATAATCTCTGACAAAATATCCATGAGAAGAGCCCTTTTTTATTAACCGCGAAAGAACGCAAGGAACTCAAAGAATATGATCTCTCTGTTTTTTGCGATCCCTGCGTTCTTTTGCGGTTTCAAATCTCTACTGTCCTTCTTTCTGTTTCATTTTGAGGTAGGCTTCGATGAAGTCGCCGATATTTCCGTCGAGGACGCTTTGCGTGTTGCCGTTCTGCGTGTCGGTGCGGTGGTCTTTGACCATGGTGTAAGGTTGCAAAACGTAGGATCGGATCTGATGACCCCAGGCGATTTCACCTTTGGCGCCGTAAAACTGCTCGGCGGCCTGTTTCTTTTTGTCCAGTTCGTACTCGTACACTTTGGCGCGCAGCATCTTCATGGCTTTGTCACGGTTTTTGTGCTGCGAGCGTTCCGCCTGACACTGCACGATGATGCCGGACGGATTGTGCACGATGCGCACGGCGGAGTCGGTGGTATTAACGTGCTGCCCGCCGGAACCGCTGGAGCGGTAGGTGTCGATGCGCAGATCTTTTTCTTCGATCTCTACGTCAACGTCATCGTCGATTTCGGCGGTGACATCGAGCGCGACGAACGAGGTGTGGCGGCGCGCGGCGGAATCGAACGGACTGATACGTACCAGCCGGTGAACACCGCGCTCACCTTTGAGATAGCCGTAGGCATAGTCGCCGGATATCTGAAAGGCGACGCTTTTGATGCCGGCTTCTTCACCCGGCTGTATGTCGAGTACTTCGACAGTAAACCCGTTGCGTTCGGCATAACGGCGGTACATGCGGTACAGCATATCGGCCCAGTCGCACGATTCGGTGCCGCCGGCACCGGCGTGCAGGCTGAGGTAGGCGTTTTTGGAATCCAGCGGGCCGCCGAGCAGCGATTGCATTTCCAAGGTTTGGAAACTGGTTTCGCAGTCGGTCAGCATCTGCTCGATTTCTGCTTCGGCGGCCTGCTGTCCGGCTTCGTCTTCGATTTCTGCCAGCTCGAGCATTACTTCGGCGTCGCCGAGCGAGGCTTCGATTTTCTGAAAGGGTTCCAAAACCGCTTTGGCTGCTTTGGTCGCGGCGATATTCACCGCTGTGCGGGTTTGGTCGTTCCAAAAACCGGGAACAGCGGCTTCGGCTTCGAGGCGTTCAAGCTCTTCACCCTTTTCTTTGATGCCCAAATAGCCGCGCATTTCTTCCATGCGCTCACGAACGGCGATCAGTTTTCCTTTGAGTTCTTCAAGCATGTTTTGTTTTTCGACGTTGTATAAAGGTAACGATAAATAGCGCAACGCTTGCGAGCAGGCAAGCCTGTGCAAAAAGATCGCCGTAGCGGACGTAGAAGGTGGCCTCGTGCGCCGGATCAGACGGAACCGTTTCCGCAATCTGAAAGCCTTCCGTGCGCGGGTTGAGCGTTTGGTTAATCCGGCCGAACGGATCGATCGAACAGGTGATGCCGGTATTGGCACAGCGCAACATGGGCAGACGGGTTTCGACACAGCGGAAGATGGCGTTAGCAAGGTGCTGCACCGATCCGCAGTCGGGGTCGAACCACGAGTCGTTGGTCTGGTTGATCAACAGGGTGGCGCCGGCGTTCGCTGCGCTGCGCGCGAGATACGGCAGTGTATCTTCAAAACAGATCAGTACGGAAAATCCGCGGTCATCCCCGGGCCGTTTGAACAGCGTCGCCGTATGGCCGGGCTTGAAGCTGGAGCCGATCGGCGTGAGCGCGTTGATCAGCGGAATTTTGCCGTCAAACGGGATATATTCGCCGAACAGGACGAGGTGCTGTTTGTAATAGGTGCCGAGCAGTTCGCCAGCCGGATTGAAGAGCATGCTGGCATTGTAATAGTCCGGCTGACTGTTCGCGCGCCAAGCGACATCCATGCTTCCGGCCAGCAGCGGAACCCCGCCGGCCACCAGGTTTTTAACCAGACTTGCACTGCGTTCGCTGTAGCGGACAAAATCGGGCAGAGCGGTTTCGGGCCAGATGATCAAATCCAAATCCGGAGCGCGTTGCGCGAATCCTGTGAGCCGTTCGAGCTTTTCATAAATCACTTCGGGGTCGGCCAGATCCCAGTTTCCAACCTCTGGAATATTCGGCTGGATGAGTGCCGCATAAACCGGCTTCCCTTCGGAATCCGGTTTATCGAGCAGCTTATTGATGCCGAGCGACCAGGCCAACGCAACGACCATGACCGCACAGAGCATTTCCACGTGCATCCGGTAAACGCGACGCAACCCGGCGGCATACTGCAGAATTGTGACCGCCGTCGCCGCGTTAATAAAAACCATCAGCGCCGAAATCGCGTAAATGCCGCCCCACTCCGCGATTTGAATAAACGCCAGTTCCTGATACTGACTGACGCCAAGCAGATTCCACGGGAAGCCGGTCAAGACCGTGGCCCGCAGGTACTCCGACGCCGTCCAGACCGCCGCCGCGCCAAGCATCCACAGAATATTGAACAGACTGTTTTTGCTGCGCCAGCCGTCACGGCGCAGCGCGACAAACATGGCGAACGGGATGAAGTAGATCGCGCAGTAAAACGCCAGCGCAATTTCGCCGAGCCAGCTGACGCGCCGAAGCCAGTAGAGCGAGCTCAGAAAAAACACCGCCCCGGCCAGCCAGCCGAGAAGCGCGGCACGGCGCGGTGCAGCACCCGCACAGGCGAGAATCAGCGGAATCAGCGCAAGCCAGCCGCAAAACGAAATTCCAAACGGCGGAAAACTCAGAAAAAGAAGAATGCCTGAAAAAATGGAAGCTATAATGGGAAGATACTTTTTCACGGCAGATTCCGGTTGTTCAAAGATCGAAGAAAAGAACGTCCGGAACGTTTTCCCAGCCGTTCTTTTGGGCGCGGAGAACCAGTACATCACGGATATGGCCGGGCAGTTGACGCGATATCCGGCGATTACGGACAAACTGCATCAGTCGCGGAAGACCTTTTACGCCCAGTGTGCCCCGCCCGTTTGATTTTTTCCAAACATTGGAAACTTTTTC
>Ga0172380_10007161_pt1 | contig 12655 bp, 8 predicted proteins | sample Leawe162metaG_FD_119747 | JGI IMG/M metagenome (GOLD analysis project Ga0172380, IMG submission 119747) | Leachate microbial communities from a municipal landfill in Southern Ontario, Canada - Leachate well 162 metaG | ecosystem: Engineered > Solid waste > Landfill > Unclassified | place...
ATTGCCACCTCGTTGATCACCGCACTCGTCACGACGATCCACGCCATCCGAGTCGCCTCCGCCGCCGGTCGCCCTACCTGCGGCCTCTGGCCTCGCTATCTCCCCACTGTCTGAATCGCAGTTATTGCTGGAATCGGCGCTTGACACTGGCGGGTAATGTGTTACATACTGTGTCGCATGAAAACAGCAACCATCAGACAGGTGCGCCATGAATTTGGCGCCGTGCTTGCATGGGTCGCCGAAGGGGAAGAGGTCACCGTGTTGAACCGGACGCGTCCCGTTGCCCGAATTTGTCCGCCGCGTGCTCAGGCCCCGGCCAATTTCAAGATGCCGAACTTCGCGGCCCGTGCGAAGGCGATCTTCGGGAAGAAGCGTACGCATTTCTCGAACATCGTACTGGAGGAGCGGAAGGAAAGCCGATGGTAGCTTACGCGGACACCAGTTTTCTTGTGTCACTCTACGGTCAGGACGCGAACAGTGCGGTCGCACAGAATTTATCCGTCACGTTCAAGACGCCGCTCGCCTTCACGCCGTTGCTCCGGCATGAAGCCCGAAACGCCATCAGGCTCGCGGTCTTCCGCAAGGAAATCACGCCAGATGAATCGCGCGCCGTGCTTGCGGAAATCGAAGCGGACGCCAAAACCGGTGTGCTGATCGAAACCCCCGTCGCATGGGCGGAAGTGTATGCCGAGGCCGAGGCCCTGAGCGCGGCCCATACGGGAACACTCGGGACGCGCGCCTTTGACATATTGCATGTATCGGCGGCCGTCGCACTCGGCATCAAGGAATTCTACACCTTCGACGCCCGCCAGAAGGCGCTCGCCGTTAAAGTCGGGATGACAGTCAAGCCGTAGGCGTCCTGCCTCGCCTGTATTCCAGAAATGGAATCGATTTTTTTATTGCATTCCCGCGGTCGTTTGGCTTTAATTTATCCGTTTCCACATACCAATCGTTTCAACAGGAGAAAAAGACGCATGAAAAAACTTTCCCGCGGTGTCGGCGTTATGATGGCGGGTGCGATCGGTTTGACGATGGCCGCTTCGGTGTATGGCCAGAGCGCGTCGCTCGACGATATCCCGCCGTGGTATATCGGCGTGCATGGCGGCTATACGCGCTATGAGGGCGACGAGGCTGTTTTGAACGGCGGTTTCGGATCGCTCCGCCTGGGCTACGATTATTCCCAACTGCTGTCTTTTGAAGGCGGCTTGGATATTATTCCGTACCTGAAACGCAATGACGTGTACAATTACGACACGGGCGTGCCGGTGCCCCGCCGGGGCCTTGATGGCGAAAGCTGTTGGGCCGCCGGAGTATCGGCCGATACCCTCCTGCATTTGAATATCGCCGATAACCGCCATTTGGATCCCTATCTGCTGGGCGGCTTGGGTGTCATATATTACAGCAAGGACCGCGAATTCCGCAATCGGACGGACCTGAATATCCGCTACGGCGCGGGGTTGTTATATCACTTCAATCCGGAATGGGCCGTGCTGGCCGAGGTTGTGGGTCTCTTAAGCGTTGACCACACGGAATTTAACTTCATGCCCACCGTGGGCGTGAATTGGAAATGGGGCGCGCGGGTGCCCGCCAAATACATTGTCTCCGGCGGCGCGCTCGATTCCGATGGCGACGGCTTGACCGACGAGGAGGAACTGAAGCTCGGCACGGACCCGCATAATCCGGATACCGATGGCGATAAACTGACCGACGGCGAGGAAGTCAAGGTGTATCGCACCGACCCGCTGAATCCGGACACCGATTATGACGGCTTGAAAGACGGCGAGGAGGTTTCCTCGTACAAGACCGATCCGCTGAAACGGGACACCGACAACGGCGGCGTGGCCGATGGCCATGAGGTCATCGAAGACCACACCAATCCGTTGGATCCCTCGGACGATTTATTGCTTTTCACCCTGAACATCGAATTCGACACCGACAAAGCCGTCATCCATCCCGAATATTTCGACAAGCTGAACATAATCGGCAAAGTCCTGGTGCGCGATCCCAAAGCGACCGCCCGCATCGAGGGCCATGCCGACAAGCGCAAGACCTCCAACTATAAATACAACATGGATCTTTCCGCGCGCCGGGCCCAGGCCGTGCGTAATTACCTGAACGAGCATTTCGGGATTGCGCTGGAACACATGACGCCGGTGGGCTACGGCTTTACCCGGCCCCTGGCGCCGAACGATCCGATTACAGGCAACGATAAAAATCGGCGCGTGGAAGTCTATATCCGCAAGGGCGCCGAATTGCCCGATGCCCTGCCGATCAAGCCGGCGGCCGCTGAAGCGGCCCCCGCGTCCGAAAAACCGGTTGTCGCCAAGCCCGCTCCTGCGCCGGCGCCGGCCGTAAAACCGGCCGTGGCGGCTCCTGTCCCGGCGGCGGTTCCCGCCCCGATGAAGCCATGATAACAGACTATAAAATGCAAACGGCAGGCTGAATAATGAGGGCCGCTCTCTGGAGCGGCCCTTTTTTTATCCATGGTCGTCCTGCGGGATGGGAGAACCTCAGAACGTGTGAAAAAATCGCCCGGTGAGGGCGCCGGGCCTGCAACAACCCTCAAAAATATGGGGAAATTGTAGGCCGCGTGCCCTCACGCGGCGTCCGGATTAATTTTTTCACACGTTCTCAGGTGTAGCTGCGGTTCGTGAGAACCGCATTTCGTTAGCAGCCCACAGCCTACCGCCTGATCTTCTTCAGCGCATTCTTCACCCGATGCTTCCAGTCGTAGTACCGGAAGGGAATTTGCATCCACCAACGGAACCGGCGTCCGTTATGCGCCAGGTATCTTGCCAAAAAAACGCGCCGATTCGGCCAATCTAACGGATGGCATATCCGCATCAAGTCGCAGAGTCTCAGCCGCAGACCCAGACTGTGCGGATAGAACCGGGCGCGCGCGGTGTCGATCAAGGAAAATTCCAGGGCGCCCGTCGGCGGAGAAGGCATGACTGACGACGGACGACAGACGACAGACGACAGCGCGGTGGGAACGGACGCGGAGCGAACCAGCAGGTTGCCGGCCGACAGGTCCCGGAAATAAACGCCGCGCGTATGCAGTTTCTGCAGGAATACGGCGATGGCCTCATACCAGTTGTTGGCGGCAATCCCCTGAAATTCGGTTGCCCCCGCGCTGAAAGCCGTGAAAGCGTCGCGCGCCGACCAGGCTGGGGCAAATGCCTCGCAGATATAATAGCTCGCGGCATGATCGTTATGCATGGGATTTTCAAAAAGGTAGGGCTCGGCCTCCGGCCGGGCCGTGGTACAAAAAGACGGGCCAGCCGGCCGTCGTCGCGCCGAAGCGGCGTTATGCCGTGCCGCGAAGGCGGAAGGCTGGCCCCTACCTTGATGTATAGGAAATTCAATCCGGGTAGAGCCGGTTTTTTCGCCATAGACGAATCCGCCTCCGGTGGAATACCGGCTATCCTGTTCCGAAGATAGCCGACATGAAGTCGGCTCTACATGAAAGAGTCGCCCCGCTTCGGGGCCTAATGCCGGCGCCGCCTTCCCCGGCATCAGGCAGGCTAACGGCGTCGGGGTGGCCAGTCCGCGCCGAAGCAGTTCCTGCGCGCCGTTCCAACTGCGCAGGGCCTTGCCGGGTTTGCCGTAGTCCAAAATCCGGCGTAAAATACTGCGCGGCTTGAATTCCTTGATCACAATGGTGCGCCCGGCGTTCCAGGGCGCGCTTGCCGACCAGACGGTATTGCGCGCCTTACGAAGAATTTTTGATTTCTGATTGCTGATTGCCGATTTCCGATCGCTGACCTCTGACCTCTGACTTCTGACTTCTGACTTCAGACCTTCGGTGTTGGATGTTGGATGTTGGATGTTGGATGTTGGCTTGTCCGTTCCGGCGCCTGCCATCTGGGCTTCGTCGAGCAACGCCAGCAGCGCCCGGATATCCACGCGCTCCCCGCTATCCTCGGCCAGACACACGCCGGCCAATCCCATCTCGTTGGTTTCCGGTTTGACGACATCGAAATCCCAGCCCGTCCGCCGGGCGAAGCGGAAGCCTTGCAAGCAAGAAGGCTGTAGGCTGTAGGCTGTAGGCTGTAGGCTGGAATTTGGCTCTCTATCTTCTTTCGTTGCCTGGCTGATCTCTGATTTCTGACTTTCCGGCTCCGCTAAAGCGCTTTGCCGTGACACGCTGACCTCTGATCTCCGATCTCCGTTGGCCTGTCCACCGCTCGACGCTCTCCGCTCAACGCTCCACGTGCTTTCCGGCCACACCAGGAACAGCGGGCTTTCGGAGAACATCCGGGGGGCGCGCTCCAGGCGTTGGCCGTCGCGGTCATAAATCTCGGCTTGGGCGAGGAGTTCCGAAGGATAACAAGCGTCGGCACCGGCGCCATTGCCGTCGGTCGTCCAGACGGCATGAAGAATTGCGGATTGCGGATTTCTGATTTCGGATTGAAGAATTTTGCCGTCTGTTCTCCCGCATGCGGCGTTGGGCGTTTGCAGGATTTCCGATTGTGGAATTCCGTTGTCTGTCGTCTGTCGTCTGTCGTCCGTTGTCTGACCTCCGACCTCTGACCTCTGATCTCTTTCTTCCTTTTCTGCATTCTGCATTCTGCATTCTGCATTCAATCCGAATTCCAGTATTTCCAATCCCGGGCCGGTGGCCAGACGGCGCCGGAACGCGGCGCCGGCGAGCAGGCGGTTGACGGTTTTAAAAGTTTCGAAGGCCGGACGCAGGCGGTAATTTTCGATCTTGCCGCGCGCCTGTTCGTAATAGGTCACGTGCGGAAGTTCCGGGTATTCCGAGGTGCCGTCGTCGATCAAGCCTTCGCGCTGGCCGATCAGCGGGCCCCAATAGACGCGCGTGAGCGCGCCGGAAGCGGCGGCTATGCAGGCATAGCGCGCCAGGTAATCCGCCTGTTTTTCCTCGACGTCCTCCAGGAAGCGGGCAATCCGGCGCAGACTCCAGGCTACGTGTGTGCACATCAAGGTGGGCGCGCCGGCCCATGCGCCGATATCCTGGAGCAATTGGGCCTTGCGCGCCAGGTTGAAGCGCAAGAGTTTGGCCATGCGCCGCCCGGCGATTCTGCGATCGAAGGCCTCCGGCTCCGTGGCGCGCTCCACAAACAGGTTGTCGGTATGCACGCTGGGCAACATACCGGCCCGCCGCAGTTCGCCCAGCCAGCCGGCGTTATAGAGCGGTTCGAAATCCGTGACGTTCGGCCCGGCGATTGCGAGGTTGCGTCCATGCGCTTCCTCCCAGGCGATTTGCCAGGCGGCGAAAAAGGCGGCGGGCGAATAGCCCGACCATTTCCGGCGGTTGCAGGTGGCGCCGATTTCGATCGATTCCACCCGGCTTCCATAGCGGTTCAGCATGTCGCCGACAAAAGCCCGCCAGCGGTCGGCGGCGCCGGACATGCGCAGCATGGCGCGGGCTTCTTCGCGCGGCTGCACCAGGTGCAGGCAGACGCGGAACCGGTCGGCCAGCAGGCGGTCCAAAAACCGTTCGGTAAAGGACTCGCGATCGCCGTAAGTGAAATCTATGCGCGCATGGCGGATGCCAAGCTCGTTCAGCCGGGCGATGACATAATCGTCGGATGCGCTCTCCGGCGCATTGGCCACGCACAGGCCGAAAAAATCGGCCGGGACTTGCCCCGCCTTGCCGGGCCAGGGGCTTGTGGCGCGGCGCCAGCGGCCGCGGCTGAAATAAGCCAGTGCATGCCCGGCCATGCGCGCCGTCAGCGTCAGGTTGTCGAGAATTAATGGCATGGCGCCAGTATGGCAAGTGGCGGTTAAGTTTGAAAGCCAAAACGGAATATGGTAAGAATCGGGCGACAGGATTGACTAAATTCACATTAAGGGAATTTCCGCCAGAAGCGGAGCTGTCTCCCGCCTTCGCCCACGGGGCTATGGTGGGCAAGTCGGCGGACAATCTTGGGTAGAGCCGGTTTTTCCGCCATAGGCGGATCCGCCTCCGGCGGAATACCGGCTATTCTGTCCGAAGATAGCCGACATAAAGTCGGCTCTACATGGAAAAGTAGAGCCGGTTTTTCCGCCATAGGCGGATCCGCCTCCGGCGGAATACCGGCTATTCTGTCCGAAGATAGCCGACATAAAGTCGGCTCTACATGGCAAAGTCGCGGCCTTTGGCCGCCTAACTCGTGATCCTTTGGCAATGCTTTTCAAGGAGAAAAATCCTATGACATCGCGTTTGACCGATTTGCCGGAATGGAAGGCCTTGGCGGCGCATTATGAGGAAGTGCGCGGGGCGCACCTGCGCGAGTTCTTCGCAAACGATCCGCGCCGGGCGGAGCGCTTTACGCTTTCAGCCGAAGGGCTGACGCTGGATTATTCCAAAAACCGCGTGACCGCGGAAACGTTGCGCCGCTTGGTCGCGCTCTCCCGCGCCTGCGGAGTGGAAACGGCGCGCGCGGCCATGTTCGCGGGCCAGCCCATCAATCGCACAGAAAACAGGCCGGTCCTGCACGTGGCCCTGCGCAACCGCTCCAACACCCCGATTTACGTCAAGGGCGCGGACGTCATGCCGGAGGTCAACCGCGTGCTGAATAAGATGCAGGCGTTTGCGCGCGACGTTCGTTCCGGCGCCTGGCGCGGATTCACCGGCAAGCGCATCCGGGCGATCGTCAACATCGGCATCGGCGGGTCGGACCTGGGTCCGGCCATGGCCTATGAGGCTTTGAAAGCTTACTCCCGGCGGGACTTGACCGCGCGGTTCGTTTCCAATGTCGACGCCACGCATCTCGTGGAGGCCGTGCGCGATCTGGACCCCGCGGAGACGTTGTTCATTGTTGTCTCGAAGACCTTCACCACCCAGGAGACTATGACCAATGCCGAGACCGCGCGCTCCTGGTGCCTGGCGGCGCTGAAGGATGAAAAAGCCGTGGCGCGCCATTTTGTGGCGGTATCCACCCATGCGCCGGAAGTGGCGCGCTTCGGCATCGATCCGCGGAACATGTTCGAGTTCTGGGATTGGGTGGGGGGGCGCTATTCGCTGTGTTCGGCGGTGGGCCTGGCGCTGATGACGGCGATTTCGCCGGAGCGTTTTATCGAAATGTTGGACGGGTTCCATGCCATGGACCGGCATTTTGCGCAGGCGCCGCTGGAGCGCAATCTGCCCGTGATCCTGGCGCTCCTGGGAGTTTGGTATAATAATTTCTTCGGGGCCGCAACCCATGCCATTCTGCCTTACGATCAATACCTGTGCCGCTTGCCCGCCTATCTCCAGCAGGCCGACATGGAAAGCAACGGCAAGTCGGTGGACCGGCAGGGGCGGCCGGTCGGCTGGCAGACCGGTCCGATCGTCTGGGGCGAGCCGGGTGCCAACGGCCAGCATGCCTTTTATCAGTTGATTCATCAAGGCACAAAATTGGTTCCGGCGGACTTCATCGGGTTTTGCCGGTCGCATAATCCGATGGGCGATCACCATGCCAAGCTGATGGCAAATTGCTTTGCGCAGACCGAGGCCCTGGCGTTCGGGCGCACCGCGGCGGAAGTGGCAACTGCCGCCGAGGCGGCGGGGCAGGGGGCGCTCCCCGAGCTCGTGCCGCACAAGGTCTTCGAGGGCAACCGGCCGACCAACACGATCCTGGCCGACGAGTTAACGCCCGCCGTGCTGGGCGCGCTGATTGCGCTTTACGAGCACAAGATTTTCACGCAAGGCGTGATCTGGGATATTTTCTCGTTCGACCAGTGGGGCGTTCAACTGGGCAAGGAACTCGCCGGCAAGATTTTGCCGGAGTTGAGCGCCAAGACCGAGCCGGACCTGCGGCACGATGCGTCAACCAATGCGCTGATCCGAAGATATCGCGGGGAAATGCAGAATGCAGAATAGAAACAAACTTAAAAATGTTTTTGTGCGAACGCTCGACCCGAACCGGATTTAAGATATCGTTCAAATTCTTGAGCCTTGGACTCTTCAGTAAATGAAATGCTCGTTAATAACCGCCAAGGACGGTATTTGGAAGTATGGGGGCAGTTCCCGTTATTGTGGTCAGCCAAGCGTTGATTAAAGTCGCTTGTAATGCCGGTGTAATGGCGATCTGGATAACGGACACTTTGAAGAATATAAACAATCTTCATAACATGTCCGCCTGCGCGTAAAGCTCCGGCGGGACAGCCTTCGCCCTTCTTCTTGAGGGCCTGCCCAGCCGTAGCCCGAAGGGCGAAGGCTGGAGCGAGCGAAGGGATTTGAACCCTCGACAACCACCTTGGCAAGGTGGAGCTCTACCACTGAGCTACGCTCGCTTGACAAACGCTTATATCAATACCAAAAAGCAACTCATCCAGGCAAGGATTTATTTTCCAATGAATGCGCCGCCGGATCCCATCGTCGATGAACCTTCGCAAATTCCGGAGCAGGTTCGCGCTTTTTTCATGGCCGACGGCGTCTTGGCCCGCTCCGGCGTCGCGGAAGCCGGCGGCTTTGCGTTCGAGGCCCGGCCCCAGCAAGCGGCCATGGCCGAGGCGGTGGCCCGGGCGATCCTCGCGCCGGAACACCTGGCGGTGGAGGCCGGCACGGGTGTCGGCAAAACCTTTGCCTACCTGGTGCCGCTCATCCTGCTGGCCAGGGAACAAAAGCGGCCGGTGGCCGTCTCCACCTATACCATCAACCTCCAGGAACAACTGGTCTTTAAGGATTTGCCTTTTCTTCAGCGCCGCCTGGGCCTGGATTTCAAGGTGGCGCTCTGCAAGGGCCGCGCCAATTATCTCTGCCTGCGCCGGCTGGAACGCGCGCGCCATGCCGGCGGCGACCTCTTTAACAAGGCCCAGGAACGCGAACTCGCCCGCCTGCGCCGCTGGGCCGATGAAACCCGGTACGGAGACAGAACAAATGCAGAATGTAGAATGCAGAATGAAGAATGGGAAGACAGGGATAACAAACAAATATCCAACATCGAACATCGAACCACGCGGAGCGCGTGGCAAGCATCGAATTTATCCCGCGTTGCGCGGGACGCCGAAGGTCTGCAATCGGATGACGGACGGCAGACGACGGACGACGAAAGTCAGAATACACTTTCCGCTCTCCGCTCTCCTCTATCCGTCGCGCTCTGGAGCCAGGTCTGCTCGGAGCACGATAACTGCCTGGCGCGCAAGTGCCCGCATTACGCGCGCTGTTTCCTGATGAAGGCCCGCGCCCGGGCCTTCGAGGCCGACGTGCTGGTGCTCAATCATCACCTGTTCTTTTCCGACCTGGCTTTGCGCGAAAGCGGCAAGGGACTCCTGCCGGCCTTCGACACCATCGTGCTGGACGAGGCCCACTGCATGGAAGATGCGGCCAGCGAGCATTTGGGACTGAGGCTTTCGCAGGGCGCCTTCGAGCACTGGCTCCGGCGCCTCTATACCCCCGAGACCGGCAAAGGCCTGCTGGCGGTGTTGAAGGAAAGCGAACTCGCCCGCGAGGTGTCACGGATGTGGGAGGACGTCGAGCATTTTTTCCTGGAGGTCAACCAGTGGGCGCATCTGGAGGAGAATGACACCCGGCGCATTGTCCGCGCGCCGCTGGTGTTTGCGACGCTCCTGGGCGCCCGCCAGGAAAAAATCGCGCGCGCCGTCAAGCGCATCGCCGAAGCCCTGGAGGACGCCGATCTTCAAACGGAGTTGAACGCCGCGGCGCGGCGCGGACTGGAAATGTGCGCCGCGCTGGATATGTTTCTGAAGCAGACGGCCGACAATCACGTCTATTGGGTGGCATCGGAGGGGGCGCGCCGCCGGCAGTGGGTGCTGTATTCCGCGCCGATCGCGGTGGCGCCGATCCTGGAAAAAGCCCTCTTCGAGGCCTACCCCTCCGTGATCCTGACCTCGGCGACGCTGGCGGTTGCCAGCGAAGCGAAGCAAACGCCCAACGTCCAACGCCCAACGTCCAACGCCGAATGTAGAACGAAGAACGAAGAACCAAGAACGAAGAACGCTTCGCCCTTGGCCTATTTCAGGCAACGCATTGGCGCCGTGCGCTGCCGGGATTTGGTGGTGGGCTCGCCGTTCGATTATACGCGCCAGATGCGGGTCTATATCGCCGGCGACATGCCCGATCCCAACGACAAGAACGCCTTCACCGCCGCGGCCTCCCTGGCGATCCGCCATTTTGTGAAAAAATCGCGAGGCCGGGCCTTCGCGCTCTTCACCAATGCCGCGATGATGAAGGCGGTGGCGCGGGACTTGGCGCCGTTTTTCGCGGCGGAGGGCATTATGCCCCTGGTGCAGGGCACGGGACTTTCCCGGCATGCGATGCTGGAGAGGTTCCGGAAGGCGAACGACGGAAGAGCGGCAGAGAAGCAAACGTCCAACGTTCAACGTCCAACGCCCAATGCCCAATGTCGGATAACAGACGGCAGGGAGGAAGAGAAGCAAACATCGAACATCCAACATCGAATATCGAACACCGAAGGACTGCAATCCGCAATCCGCAATCCGAAATCGGAAATCATAAATTCCGCCGTCTTGTTCGGCCTGGACAGTTTTTGGATGGGCGTGGACGTGCCCGGCGAGGCGCTGAGCAACGTCATCATCGTGCGCCTGCCGTTTGCCGTGCCCGACGAGCCCGTGATCAAGGCCCGCATGGAACGGATCAAGGCCCGGGGCGGCGATCCGTTCAAGGAGTATTCCCTGCCGGAAGCGATCCTTAAGTTCCGGCAGGGCGTGGGGCGGTTGATCCGGACCGGCACGGATGAAGGCAGCGTTGCGATCCTGGATGCGCGGATTGTGAGCAAGTGGTACGGCCGGCTCTTCCTGGGCGCCATCCCCGAATGCCCGGTGGAGGTGGTGCAGATCGGCGGCGAAGCAGGCTGAAGACTGTGGTCTGTAGGCTGATTCCGAAGGACACGGTCATCTTTATATCCACGCAGTCTGTGGACGAAAGTTTTTACGCCGTTTGGCGGCCTGCCTTCATGATCATCCGTGCGTGAGCTGTCTAAATTAAATTCGCGATCGAGAACACAACTGTTACAGGCGATGTCCTTGAATCATCCCGATTGTAACCGCCAATAACCTTGCATGGTTTCCCCGAAAAGCAAATCGGCGCTATTTTGTCGTTGATAAATACGGGCCTGTTTTGTAGTGTTCAACCTTATGCGAGAAGTTGTTGTGTTTCCGGGACGGGATGGGTGGCGGGCGCAAAAAGCGGCTGACCATGAAGACTTCTACTTAAAGGCTTTGGAGACTTGATGCCTGAAATCAGCAGATTTTTTGGGATCGTGATTGCCGTCTATTGGCAGGAGCATGGCGTTCCGCATTTTCATGCCAAGTATGGGAACCACAGGGTTTCAGTCTCGATCGGCGAGCTGGCCGTGTTGGAAGGAGAGTTGCCGCCGAGAGTTATGGGGCTTGTTCTGGAATGGGCTTTTTTTCATCGTCATGAGTTGATGGATAATTGGAACCTCGCTGCCGTAAAGAGACCGCTCAAACCGATTCAACCTCTGGAATAGGGGGGGGGATGCACTATATCTGCGCCGTTGAGTACACATCCGGATACAAGCTTCGACTAAAGTTCGATGATTGTATTGTGAGGGCGGTCGATCTGGAGCGACATTTGGATGGGGAAATTTTCGAGCCGCTTAAGGATATTCGCCGTTTTAGGACTGCGCGACTGGATCCGGATCTGGATACCGTTGTATGGGACAATGGGGCGGACATGTCGCCGGACTTCCTGTATGAGATTGGAATACCCGTTCAAGAGCAAGCCGGAACTGCTTGCGCAGTTGCCGAGGAACACGCTTCATACGGCAAGAAAGACCAAAAAATGTAATCGGTGAATGGGGGCCAAAATCATCGCCTAAGACCGGCGTTCTGTTTTACGAACGCGCTTTTCACCCTACGTCCGCATGGCGGGCGAGGCCGCCCGTCCTCCAGAAAAATCATCTCGTGAATCTCGATAATGGTTTATGGAGGGCGCCTGCCTACCCACCGACGTGTCCGGCGTAGCCTTGGCGAACGGTCACGACACCTGATACGCGACGCCCGGTTCTGTCGTGTAATGTCCCCCCAGGACTGATTTGTGAGCGGCATTACTTGGGTAATGCACACTTGGTCGGGCGGCGGTTGCGTTATGTGGCGGAGTTGGCTGGCCACTGGATAGCGCTGATAGGATGGAACGTAGCCGCCGGGCCGAGATCATGCGCGATCCGTTTTGCCCAATCCGCGACGCTTATGACCTATAACCGGCAATCAAGCATGACCCAGCCGTGGGATGATACGCTATTGCATCCCCCCGCTCTTGAATCGCGGCCGATTTTGCGGCATACTATCCAGCATATGAAGCCCACCCGCCGATTGACGCGATTGGTATGCTGGGCCGCTTGAAAGAACGTGAGCCTTCGATTTGCGGAATTGCAGGGCTGGAATATGTGAGATTGCAGGGCGTGAATGATTGTAGGGCGGGAATGGTTGAGTTTTCGAGACCTTCCCGCCGTGTGCGGTGACGTGGTCGGTGACGTGTGCGGGCGGGTGGTGATGAACCGCGGCGCGAAGGTCTGGGACCATTCGCGCCCTACAGGGAAGATAAGGAATGTGAGATTGTAAGGCGGGAATGATTGTAGGGCGGGAACGGTTGAGTTTTCGAGACCTTCCCGCCGTGTGCGGTGACGTGGTCGGTGACGTGTGCGGGCGGGTGGTGGTGAACCGCGGCGCGAAGGTCCGGGACCATTCGCGCCCTACAGGGAAGATAAGGAATGTGATTGCA
>Ga0172380_10007162_pt1 | contig 12654 bp, 9 predicted proteins | sample Leawe162metaG_FD_119747 | JGI IMG/M metagenome (GOLD analysis project Ga0172380, IMG submission 119747) | Leachate microbial communities from a municipal landfill in Southern Ontario, Canada - Leachate well 162 metaG | ecosystem: Engineered > Solid waste > Landfill > Unclassified | place...
CAACCGCAACCTCGTGATGGAGTACGACCACACCGCCGCCGTCGCCGACGGCGTGAACGTCGACTTCGACGTGTACCGCATCCAGACCCGCATCACCGCCGAGGGTTCCACGGTCGCCGAGGGTGACTATGTGGGCTTCCGCGACCGTGCCACTCGACGGCTGCGCTGGGAGACGGCCGACGAGCCGTTGCAGTACGACCCGAGCGACCTGGATCGCAAGGTGGTGGCGCGCGATCAGATCCGCACGGTGATCCGCGCGTTCAAGGAGCGGCTGTTCACCGAGATCTTCCCGCGCCGCACGGTGGTGCCGAAGACGCTCATCTTCGCGAAGGACGACAGCCACGCGGATGACATCGTGCAGGTGGTGCGCGAGGAGTTCGGGAAGGGCAACGACTTCGCGCGGAAGATCACGTACCGCACGACCGAGGGGAAGCCGGAGGACCTGCTCTCCGCGTTCCGCAACAACTACGACCCGCGCATCGTGGTGACGGTGGACATGATCGCGACGGGCACCGACATCAAGCCCCTCGAATGCGTCTTCTTCATGCGCGCCACGAAGTCGCGCACCTACTTCGAGCAGATGAAGGGCCGAGGCGTCCGCGTCATCTCGGACGCCGAGTTCCAGGCGGTGACGAACGACCCGGAGCACCCCTCGAAGACGCACTTCGTGATCGTCGACGCGGTGGGCGTCACCGAGTCGGAGCTGAACGATTCGCAGCCGCTGGAGCGGCAGCGGCGCGTCTCGCTGAAGGCGTTGCTGGGCAGCGTCGCCGTCGGGCAGCTGTCTGAGGACATCGTGTCATCGGTGGCGTCGCGCATCGCGCGCATCGAGCGGCTAGTGTCGCGCGAGGAGCGGGCGGCGCTCGATGACCTGGCGGGGATGCCGCTCGACGACCTCGTGCACGCGCTGGTCGAGGCGACCGACCCCGACCGCGCGATCGAGACGGCGCGCACGGCGACCGGCAACGATGACCCATCGCCTGAGGCGGTGGCGGAGGCGGCGCGCGCGCTGATGGACGCCGCCGTGGAGCCGCTGGCGACGCGGCCCGCGCTGCGCGACCGGCTCATCACGGCCGGCCGCTCGCTGGAGCAGACGATCGACGACACGAGCATGGACGAGGTGCTGGAGGCCGGCTTCTCTCGCGCCGCCGCCGACCGCGCTCGCTCCTACGTCGACGGCTTCCGCGCGTACATCGAGGAGCACCGGGACGAGATCGAGGCGTTGCAGTTCTTCTACAGCGTGCCGTGGCGCGAGCGCCCGACGTGGGAGCAGATGCACGCCCTGGCGGACGCGCTGCGGCACGGCCCGCAGCAGTGGACCGCCGAGCGGCTGTGGGAGGCGTACGAGGCGCTGGACCGCTCCCGCGTGCGTGGCGGGACGAAGGGCGTGCTGACCGACCTGATCTCGGTGGTGCGGTTTGCACTGGACCTGACGCCGGAGCTGGTGCCCTACCCGGACGTAGTGAACGAGCGCTTCGAGCGCTGGATGGAGCGCCAACGGCAGGCGGGCAGCGAGTTCACGGAGGAGCAGGTGCGCTGGCTGGAGATGATGCGCGACCACCTGGCGGGCGCGCTGGCGATCGCGCCGCGCGATCTGCTGGAGACGCCGTTCGTGCAGCGCGGCGGGCTGGGCCGCGCCTCGATGCTGTTTGGTGAGCGCCTGCCCGCGCTGCTCGCCGAGCTCACCGAAGAGCTGGTGGCGTGACGTTCCCGCCGGGCTGGGTCGCAGTGCGAGTGGGTGATGTAGCTCGGTACATCAACGGGCGAGCATTCAAACCGGAAGATTGGGAGAGCGAAGGCCGCCCGATCATTCGCATCCAGAATCTCAGCCGCGACGGCGCGCCCTTCAACTACACGACGAAGGATGTCGAGGAACGCTACATCGTTGAGCCCGGATCACTGCTTGCGAGTTGGTCTGCGACGCTCGATGTGTATGTCTGGAGCGGCCCTCAGGCCGTCCTGAATCAGCACATCTTCAAGGTCGAACCAGATCTACGCCTCGTGACCGATCGGTATATCCGCTGGGCGCTCACGAATGCGCTCGCCGAGATGCGCGCAAGCGAAGCAACGCACGGGACGACGATGCGACACATCAATCGCGGCCCATTCGTGGCGCATCCTTTCCCCCTCCCCCCGCTCGCCGAGCAGCACCGCATCGTCGAGGCGATCGAGGAGTACACGTCCCGCCTCGATGCCGGTGTCGCCTCGCTGCGTCGCGCGCGGCGGAACCTCGCCCGGATGCGGGCCTCGGTGCTCGCCGCGGCAGTCGAGGGTCGCCTCGTGGAGCCGGAGGGTGAGTGGGCGACGGTGACTATGGGGGAAGTGGTCGCAGACTCACTTCTCGGGTTGGTCCGCTCGCGCGCAGAACAGAGAGCGACGCCCCCTGGTGTGCCTTATCTCAAGATGGACGGGATCCGTACCGACGGGCGGATTCTCTGGGACGGCATGACATACGTGTCAGCCGGGCCAGGGGAGGTAGAGCGGTTCGCCCTGCGCGATGGCGACATTCTGTTCAATACAAGGAACAGTGCTGAACTCGTCGGTAAGACTGGACTTGTGATTCACCCGCCGCAGGGAACCGTCTTCAACAACAACATCATGCGTCTCAGGACAGTGCCGGCGGCAATGCCTGCGTACCTGAACGCGGTGATGAACAGCACCCAATTCAAAGACCAGATGCGTGCCTACAAGTCCGCCACAACCAGTGTCGCGGCCGTCTACGCGAAGGACTTGATGCGGTTGCCCGTTCCCCTCCCCTCACTCCCCGAACAGCAACGCATCGTTCAAGAGGTCGATCGGCAGTTCTCGATCCTCGACGCGATGGAGGCGGCGATCGACACCGGCCTCGCGCGCGCCGACCGGCTGCGCCAGTCGATCCTGCGGGACGCATTCGCCGGTCGCCTCGTCCCGCAGGACCCGGCGGATGAACCCGCCTCGGCGCTCCTCGACCGCATCGCAGCAGGACGGACGGCCCGATGAACAACGACGCGCAGACGCTGGTCCGCCGCCTGTGGAACTACTGCGACATCCTTCGCGACGCCGGACTCTCGTACGGGGATTATGTAGAGCAGCTCACCTACCTGCTCTTCCTCAAGATGGCCGACGAGCAGGTGCACCTCCTCGGCGAGCCGCCGATCGTCCCCGCCGGCCTCGACTGGCCCTCGCTGCTGGAGCGGCAGGGCCCGGAGCTAGAGGCGCACTACGTCCACATCCTCCAGAGCCTGGGCGGGCAGCCGGGCATGCTGGGCCTCGTCTTCCGGAAGGCGCAGAACCGCGTGCAGGACCCGGCGCTGCTCCGCCGCCTGATCGTCGACCTCATGGACCGCGAGCAGTGGATCACCCTCGACGCCGACGTGAAGGGCGAGCTCTACGAGGGCCTGCTCCAGAAGAACGCGGAAGACCTGAAGTCCGGCGCGGGGCAGTACTTCACGCCTCGGCCGCTCATCCGCGCGATGGTGCAGGTCATGCGGCCCGCGCCCGGCGACCGCGTCATCGACCCCGCCTGTGGCACCGGCGGCTTCCTCATCGCCGCGCACCAGGCGATGCGCGAAGGTCGCATCCTCGACCCCGGCCTGCGCAAGCAGCTGGAGGACGCCATCCACGGCGTCGAGATCGTCGACAACACCGCGCGCATTTGCGTCATGAACCTGCTGCTCCACGGCATCGGACACCCGGAGGACGACAGCCCCATCAACGTCGCGGACGCCCTCGGCGCCACCCCCAGCACGACCTACTCGATGGTGCTCACGAACCCGCCGTTCGGGAAGAAGTCATCCTTCACCATCATCAACGAGGACGGCGAGACCTCCCGCGAGAGCATGACGATCGCCCGCGCCGACTTCTGGGCCAGCACCTCCAACAAGCAGCTCAACTTCGTGCAGCACGTCCGCACGTTGCTCGAGCAGAACGGCCGCGCGGCGATGGTCGTCCCTGACAACGTCCTCTTCGAGGGCGGTGCGGGCGAGACCGTGCGCCGCAACCTCCTCGACACCTGCGACGTGCACACACTCCTGCGCCTGCCGACCGGCATCTTCTACGCGCAGGGCGTGAAGGCGAACGTGCTGTTCTTCGACCGCAAGCCCGCCGCCGACCACCCCTGGACGCGCAACCTCTGGGTCTACGACCTGCGCACGAACCAGCACTTCACCATGAAGCAGAACCCGATGACTGAGGTGCACCTCGACGAGTTCATCGACGCGTACCGCCCCGGCAACCGCGCCGCCCGCGAGGAGTCCGAGCGCTTCCACCGCTTCACATACGCCGAGATCGTCGCGCGCGACAAGGCGAACCTCGACATCTTCTGGCTGCGTGACGACTCCCTCGAAGACGCCGACGCCCTCCCCGCCCCCGAGGTCCTCGCCGCCGAAATCGCCGAAGACCTCGAAGCCGCTCTCGCGGAGTTCGCCGAGATCGCCTCGTCACTGGCGTCGCGGAACGTGGAGCCCTCAAGCGGGGCTTGAGAGCAGGCTTGAGGCTTCTTGAGGGCAGGCCTGAGAGCATTTCTGAGGCCCCGCGCAGGCCTCAAGGCGATCCCCTGAGGGCATCTGACGCCACCTGAGACCTCAGCGCCCTGCCCCGTCCACTGCCGAGCCTCGTCGAATCACGACGTACTCATCGCGGGCAGGTGTTCTGAGCTGCCTGCTTCTGGAGCGCATTGGAGATAACGAGGGTGGAATCTCCCCCGTCTCCACCACAGCCGAACCCCGGGGCGCCGAGAGGCGCCCCGGTTCGTTGTCACACCTCGATCGCCTGAAGCACACCGACCCCTCGTTTTCCGAGGGGTCGGTTGAACGCCGCGTGGACGAATGGTCGTTGCGAGGGCTAGTGTCCGAGCACCTTCCCAAGCCCGGTCGTGCCTGCGACACAGCGGACGTACGGGTTGCCGTCCGCTTCTGTGAAGCCTGCGCGACGAAGGCCTGCCAGCACCGGGTCGTCACTGCTCAGGCACTCTGTGTAGAGGTGGTCGCCGTCGCGTGTGAACGAGGGGCCGGCCGCTGAGGCCGCCATTGGCATCGCCGCGGCGGACAACGCTACGACCACCGCGATGGAACCGAGCACACGCTTCACCTGCGCCAACCTCTCATACGCGCTCTTACGGGCGACCTCGTGCTGCCTGGTCGGGCGTTGGAGGTGCGAGGTCACAATAGCGCGTGTTTCTCACGCCTGGTCGCATCTGGTCGCGTGTGTTTCACATTTTCCCTTACTATCACCCTCCACCGGGCCCACTCTTCCCACTCGTTGGCCCGCGTAGAGGGGGTTCACACATGTTGCGACGCTTGATGGAGGCGGCTGCGGTAGCCGCCGTACTCGCCGTGGCCTCCCTGCTCCTGGCGACGGATCGCCCGGTCGAGGCTGCCGGCCCGACCACCCTGGGCAGGACGCCCTGGCAGGTGCTGGCTCCGGCGACCTACGTGGCACCCGTGCCGGACTACGGCTCGCACGGCGCCGTCGCGTACTACGCGCACGCGCCGGCGATCCCGCCGGCGAACGATCCGGGTTGGGCCGCTTGCGGCCCAACCTCGCCGCTCCGTTCGAGCCCGTACAGCTCGACGAACCCGCTATGTCCCAACAGTTCGACGATTGGCATGACCGTCGGCTCCCGCCTGCCCGGCTGCATGACCAGCGCCGATTTCACATTCTTCCAGACGCTCGTGGACATCCCAGCGGGCACGACGCTCAACTCGTTCACGATCGCGATGAGCGGTATGGACGACGGTGCGCGGATCACCGTGTTCAACTCGCTGAACATTGGCGGGCTCGTGGTGCCCGCCTCATACGTGTTCTTGGGCGGCAGCGGCACGTCGAACCTCGCCCCGTACGTTGTGGCAGGCGAGACGAACCGTGTCGTGATCACGCAGGTGGATGACTGTCGATATGCGAACAACCTGCAGAGCGCGGTCGTGAACCTGAATGGCACCGTGGTGCCGCCCGTGCCCGTCGACCTCGCGGTGAGCGCCTCGGCGCCCGCGTCGGCCGTCGTCGGCTCGAACATTGCCTACAACGTCATGGCCACGAACAGCGGCGCCTCGATCACCGGTGGCACGCTTACTGTGGCGCTGCCGACCAACGTGACGATCGCCCCGACGCCGGGCTGCGTGCACAACGGTGTGAACCCCGGTGGCACGCTGACCTGCGCGATCCCGCCGATGGCATCTGGCGCCACGCTGCCGTGGACCATCAACGTCACCGCGCAGACCGCGGGCGTTGCGTCGGCCCAGTTCAACGTTGCGCTGCTGGCGGGCGTCGTGGATTCGCAGCCCGCAAACAACGCGGCGACCGCATCGACCACCATCACCGCGGCGACGCCGCCGCCGTTCTCGCAGCCGGGCACGGTGCCCGTCCCGGGCACTTGCCTGTGCCTGCCGCCCTACATGCTGCGTGACCTCAGCCCGCAGGACTGGTGGGTGCGCGCGGCCGGCTCCGGCCCGCTGGTGATCACCGGCAAGGGCTTCGGCGTGAACCCGGCCGAGGCCGGCACGCTGACCTTCCGCCTGTACGACCCGTCGAACGCGCTGCTGGCGACCGAGACGGTCGTCCAGCCCGCCTCCGGTGAGGTCTCGACGCCGCTCATGGTTGCGGGTGCACCCGTCGCGGGCGCGCTCTACCGCGTGAACGTCAGCGTCGCGTCGGTGCCGTCGACCCCGGTCGCGCGGCACTACCGCATCGAGGCGCAGAATGCCACGCTGCTCGGCACGAACAGCCCCACCCCCTCGCAGGCCGAGCACGAGCCCGCGAAGTGGCTCGTCGCGGTGGCCCCGGGCGAGACCAGCGGCGTGATCGTGGTCCCCGGCGTTGAGGCCGGCGCCACGGGCGGCTCGATCGAGATCTTTGATGCGACCGGCGCCCTGCGCGAGACGCTGGCGCTGGGTGTGACTTCGACCGCAGCGGCTTCGGCGAGTGACGCCGGGCTGTGGACCGTCGCGGTGCACGTCGATGGCCACTACGCGGTCGCCCGCACCGCGGGCACCGACCGTGGCGTCTACGTCGACTGGCGCACGTGGGGCGAGGGCTCCGCGACGCTGACGATCAACCAGTTCGGCGGCGCGCCGAACACGACGCCGCTGCTGGTGGAGCTGGTCGACGCACTGACCGGCGCCGTGGTTGCCTCGCAGCCCGGTGCGACCAGCAGCGCGAACTTCCCGAAGGTGCCCGCGGGTGAGTACCGCGTGCGCATCGCCTCGGAAGGCATCGACCTCGCGTTCTTCGTGACGTGCACGCGGAACACCGGCATGGTCATCGGCCTGCCGAACCGCCCGCCCGTCGCGGTGGATGACGCGGCGACCACGAACGAGGACGCGGCGGTCACGATCGCCGTGCTCACCAACGACTCCGACGCGAACGGCGGCACGCTCAGCGTGACCGGCGTCACGCCGGGCACGAAGGGCACCGCCACCATCAACGGTGACGGCACGATCACCTACACGCCGAACGCCAACGCGAACGGCACCGACACGTTCACCTACACGATCTCCGACGGCCAGGGTGGCACCGCCACCGCGACCGTCATCGTGACGATCGTGCCGATGCCGGACGCCCCCGTGGCGCAGCCGGACTCGGCGACCACGAACGAGGACACCGCGGTCACGATCGACGTGATCGCGAACGACTCGGACGCGGATGGTGACGCGCTCACCGTGACTGCGGTCACGCAGGGTGCGAACGGCACGGTGGTGATCGTCGGCAACCAGACGCAGTACACGCCCGCCGTGAACTGGAGCGGTACCGACACGTTCACCTACACCGTGACGGACGGCACCTCGTCGGTCACCGCGACGGTGACGGTGACGGTGACGCCGGTGAATGACCCGCCGGTGGCGGTGAACGACGCCGCGACGGCGGAGACCGGCTGGCCGGTGTCCGTCCCGGTGCTCGCGAACGACACCGATGTGGATGGCGGCCCGCTGAGCGTGATCGCAGTCACGCAAGGTGCAAACGGCACGGTCACCATCAACGGTGACGGCACCGTGACCTACACCTCGACGCTCGGCTTCGTCGGCACCGACACGTTCACCTACACGGTGAGCGATGGGAATGGCGGCACCGCCACCGCGACCGTCACGGTCACCGTGCGCGGCGTGCTGGGCGCAAGCCGGATGACCGGCGGCGGCAGCATTGACAGCGGCAAGGGCAAGGACGCGACTCGCGCGACGTGGGGCTTCGAGATCCGCTGCGACGCGTCGCAGGGGAACTTCCAGTACCAGGATCACAGCGGTGGCAACTTCCACCTCACGGCGCTGACCTCGGTCGTCTGCTTCAACGACCCGGCGATCGGATCGGGCGTGCCGCAGGCGGGCTTCGACACGATGCGCTTCAGCGGCACCGGCCGATGGAACGGGACGGCGGGCTACACCGTCGAGGCCGTCATCGTCGACGCCGGTGAGCCCGGCAGGAACGACCGCATCACCATCACCGTGAAGACGGGTGCTGGTGTGGTGGTCTCCTCGCTCACCGGGTCGCTGACCGGTGGCAACCACCAGGCACACAAGTAGCGCGCCACACGGAGCGTTCGACGAAGGCCCGCCACCCGGCGGGCCTTCGTCTTGCCCTGGCGATGCCGCGCCGGGACGGCAGTCTCGGTGATTCCTTCGCCGTTGTGTCATGATGTGCGTCACGAGGCGATGCACAAAGCAGGCTCTTCGTTACGACTCGTACGGAAGAAGCCTGTATGACCACATCCGGCACTCCCAGTGCCCGTTCCATGCGCTTCTCGCTCGATGAGGTGCTCGCGGGCATGCTCGCGACGGTGGAAGCGGATGACTTCACCGACGACCCTGCCCGAGTGGCCGCGCTGATCGAACGGCTTGCAGGCCAGTTCGCACTGTTTGCACCGCTCGCGCACGGCGTCGACGCCTCGGCGCTCAGTCAGGCGCTGGCGACGCTGGAGCAGCGCCAGTGCATCCAGCACGTGGATAGCCGGTACGTGCTCAGCGCGGAGGGCCGTGCCCAGTGCGTCGGCAGCAAGCGGACGCTGTTCAACCAGCAGGATCGGGAGCAGCTGGAAGCGGCGGCTCGCGAGTTCGCCACCCTGTGACGGGCCGCCCGCCACGTGAGCGATCAGCAGGAGGACATGACGCAACATGAGTGATTCCGCATCGACCGCGCCGTCGACCTGCGCGCACCACTGGGTGCTGAGCACGCCCCAGCACGATTCCACCCGCGGCGTCTGCCGCACGTGTGGCGTAGAGCGCCAGTTCATGGATACCTACCGCGCGCCGGCTGCACGCGGCACCTCGCGCCCGGTGCGGCGCGCACCTGGCGCTTCCGCCAGTTCGTCCACGGAGGCCTGAGATGGGTGACAAGAGCCCGAAGAACAAGAACGTCAAGAAGCCGAAGAAGGCCGCACCCAAGCCGGGTGTCGCACAGCCGCCCACCAGCCGCTCGCAGTAGCCGCCCTCGGTTCAGCAACCGCCATTGAGCGACGCGTTGCCTGCGCCGACGCCTCCCCGTGCACTGCTGTACGCTCGCAGGCGCACGAGGGAGGTCCAGGTGGCTGATCAGATTCGCGTCGGCATCGTGGGGGCGACGGTCACGCAGGGCGGCAGTGGCTGGGGCGCGAACGCGCACGTCCCCGCGCTGAAGGCGCTGGGCGAGTACCGGCTGCAGGCCGTCTGCACCGCGCACGAGGACACCGCGAAGGCATCGGCCGAGGCGTTCGGGGCGGAGCTCGCGTTCCACGACATCGATGCGATGGCGGCGCACCCGGACGTCGACCTGGTCGTCGTCTGCGTGCGCGTGCCGTGGCATCGCGATCTGGTCATGGCGGCGATCCGCGCGGGCAAGCCCGTGTTCTGCGAGTGGCCGCTGGGCGCGAACCTTGCGGAGGCCGAAGAGATGGCGAGCGCGGCGCGAGAGCGCGGGCTGCGCACCATTGTCGGCCTGCAGGGGCGTAGCGACCCCGCGGTGCGCTACGCCGCCGACCTCGTCGCGCAGGGCTACCTGGGCGAGGTGCTCGCAGCCAACCTGAGCGTCATGTCGGGTCAGGTCATCGACCGCGGCGCCGGGCGGCTCTGGCAGCGCGAGGCGAAGAACGGCGCGAACACGCTCACGATCTCCGGCGGCCACGGCATCGACGCCCTCTGCACGATCCTCGGTGAGTTCGCCGAGGTGTCGGCGCGCACCGCCACACGCATCACTGAGTGGCACGACACGGACAACGACACCTGGGTGCCGGTGGACTCCCCCGACGCGATCTCGGTTGCGGGACGCCTCCGCTCCGGTGCGGAGGTCGCCGTGCAGGTGGCGGCCGTCCCGGTCAGCCCCAGCGGCAGCCGCCTCGAGATCTACGGTCGCGAGGGCACGCTCGTGCTCGCCTCGGCGGGCGCGCTGTCGGCAGGGCCGAACCGCATCTTCGGCGTGCAGGGCCGCGGCACCGTCGCCGAGCTGACCGTCCCCGACGAGTACACGCTGGTGCCCGAGGGCACGCCCGCCGGCCCGCCGCGGAACGTGGGGCAGGCCTATGCCGCCCTGCACGACTCGTGGGGTGGCGACGCCTCGGCGCTGCCGGACTTCGACCTCGCGGTCGCGCGGCATCGCCTGATCGACGCGATCGAGCGTTCGTCGCGGGAGGGCCGCGCGATCGCGTTGTAGGCAGCGGCCTCCGCGTTCGCGTGAGCGTGAGGACTTGACGGCGCCTCGTGCGCTTGGGGTAATCCACGCGCGCACTTTTCGCGCGCAGGGACGGAGCAGGTACGTGCGAGTGGTGGCATTTGTCGATGAGCACGACGACCAGTCGTTGTTCCTGCAGCGCGTCGTCCCGGTGCTCCCTGCGGGCGCCCAGCTCCACCTGGTACACGTCGTGAACCCGATGGTCGATGCGGCCGACCGCTTCGCGCTGAGCAACGCCGAGGCGCTCGCTGGACTCATCGCCGAGTGGCGGTCGCGCCTCGACGCGCTCGCCGCAGGGGTGCCCGGCGCGACGACCGCCGTCGAGAACCTGCAGCGCGGCGAGGACATCGGCCCCGGGCTGCTCCGCGTCGCCGCCGACGCGGACGCGAGCCTCATCGCGCTCGGCACGCGGCGCGCGGGCACGATGCGCGGCATGATCCTGGGCAGCGTCGCCGACGCGGTGATGCGCGGGGCGCGCATCCCGGTTCTCGTCGTCAACATCGAGTAGTCGCGGGCCCGCGCTGCGATTACGGGCGATTACAAGGGTGGTCAGGACTCTTCCCGGCGCGTAAGGTGCGGGGGCGGCAGGGGCCGCAAGGAGGCTCCCGTGGCCGCGCCGCCGGTTCGCACGCCGTTCTTCTATGGCTGGGTGATCGTCGCCGTCTCCTTCTGGGCGAACTGGATCACGGCGCCGCTCAACCCCGTCGTCTTCTCGATCTTCATCGTCCCGATCCGCGCAGATCTGGGCGTCTCGCTGGGCACGCTGGCGTGGTGCATCACGGCGCGCCAGGTCAGCGCGGGCATCTCCGCTCCGGTGCTCGGCCACCTCGTCGACCGGTTCGGGCCGCGGTGGCTGGGCGTCGCCTGCGCGGCGTGGGCGGGGGCGTGCCTCGCCGGCCTCTCGTTCGCGCCGAACATCTGGTGGATGTACGCGCTGTTCTTCGTGTCCGGGTTCTCCGGCTTCGGCGTCTTCGGCGGTGGGCAGATCCTCACCGGCGTCCCGCCCGCGAACTGGTTCATCGTGAAGCGCGGCCGTGCCGTCTCCTATGCGATGACCGGCGGCGGCCTGGGCACCGCGTCGTGGGTCATCATCTCCTCGCTGCTGGTGACGACGATCGGCTGGCGCGCGGCGTGGCTGATGAACGCGGCGCTGATCGCGGGCACGCTGATCCCGCTCTACGGGTTCCTCATGCGCCGCCGCCCCGAGGACGTGGGCATGCACCCCGATGGCGCCGACGCCGTGACCGCCGCATCAGTCGGCGCCGCGCATGCGGGCGCGGCACCCGAGGTCAACTTCACGCTCCGCCAGTCCATGCGCACCTCCGCGCTGTGGCTGATCACGATCGCGTTCATGCTCCACACCTTCGCCACCAACGGCATTCTGTTCTCGCGCGTGCCGTACTGGACGGAGCTGGGCATCGCGCCGAGCGTGATCGGGCTCGCGGTCGCCTCGGACCCCTTCGTCGTCATGCTGTTCACGCTCGTCTTCGGGTACCTGGCGGAGCGCTACCCGCTGCGCCTGATCACCGCCAGCGGCGGCGTGTGGCGCGCGCTCTCGATGCTGCCGATGCTGTGGCCCGGGAGCGCGGCGGTGTTCGCGCACAACATCACGTGGGGCGTCGGGTCCGCGGGGATGGGCACCGGGCAGAACCTCGTCATTCCCGCCTACTTCGGGCGGCAGGCGCAGGGCGCGATCCGAGGCTTCACCTCGCCGATCATGATCGGCGCGGGTGCGATGAGCGCCCCGATCATCGGCGCGCTCATCGATGGCGGTGTCGCGCACCAACTCATCTTCGCCGTCGCCGGCGCGATGATGTTCAGCGCCGGCGCGATCTTCCTCTTCGTCCGCCCGCCGCGCGTCCCCGCCGTGACGCCGCCCGTGGAGGCGGCACGCGAGGCATCTGCGTAGCCGCCGAGGGCCCCAGCACGCGGCATCACGGGTATGCTCGCGTTTTCGTGCCGATCTCCCCTGCCATCGGGTGACGATCGTCCCGCAGTCACATCGATGCCCGTGCCCATCATGGATCGACGCCCGTAGCGCGTAGGGAG
>Ga0172380_10007163_pt1 | contig 12652 bp, 27 predicted proteins | sample Leawe162metaG_FD_119747 | JGI IMG/M metagenome (GOLD analysis project Ga0172380, IMG submission 119747) | Leachate microbial communities from a municipal landfill in Southern Ontario, Canada - Leachate well 162 metaG | ecosystem: Engineered > Solid waste > Landfill > Unclassified | place...
GCCCCCCCGCCAGCCGATTCCCCGGCCACCACTCCCCCGCCTACTGACGGCGCCGCCGACCCCACCTTGGCCCCAACGGCCGCGCCCGACACCCCTCCCACCCCACAGCCGCCGGCGACTGAGGCGAAGGCAGCGCCGGCGGCTGCCCCCAGACAGCAGGCGCGTCGTAATGGCCCGACGTTTGGTAGCCAGGGAGAGGCCGATGCCTACGCGCAGCATGGCCCTATCGATGACGGCGGAGAGCAGGCAGAACCACAGCGGCCGGCGACTGCCCCTGAGCCCGACTGGGTGGCGGGCATGCGCGAGCGCTTCAAGGCCGCGGGCATCGGCAGCGGCATCACCGACGCCTGCCTCGGCCTGTGGACGTTGCAGCGCATGAGCGGGCAGCAAGCGTTCATTGAGTTTGGCAAGGTCAAGAAGGACGCGGCGAAGGACCCGGCTGGCCAACTCGACTACTACACGTCGCGGCTACGCGAGGCAACAGCCGCGGCAGAGGCGCAGGCAGCCGAGGTCGTCGAGCCGACGCCGTTCTGATCCGCAGTCACAGTCACGGGGCCGGCCGAGGTCGGCCCCAGGAGGCAGAGTGCCCACCCTACTACTCACACTCACCCTCGTGCTCACTGGCGGCGTTGCCCCTACTGAGCACGCGCACCTGGCAGCCGCCCGCCTCGTGGACTGGTACCAACAACGCGGCATCGTCGTCACCATCACCGAGGCGCCGCCAGTCATGCTCACCGTGGACCTGTGCCCGCCGGTGCGCTGGTGGCGCTACCTGCCACGCACGACCGACACCATCTACTTGGTCGACAGCCAGTGCCCTGTCTACCTCGACCTCCCCGGCGTCGCCTATCCCACGTTGGGCGTGGCGCTCGTCAACCTACCTGCGCCCGGCATGGACGCTGTGCTCGCGCACGAGGTGGGGCACCTGCTGGGCGCCGCCGACCACCCGCAAGGCTACGACCTGATGAGCCCCAACATGGGGCAGGGCTACGTCGAGGGCCTGCTGAGTGTCGCTAGTTGGTGCGAGATGGGCGGCAACGCGCCGACGTACATGGTGGCGCTGCCGTTGGTGACGACGTGGTGACGGCGGATGGCTCAGTAGACGCTGTGGTGACGGACCCGCCGTATGGGTGCGGCAAGGCCGACTGGGATGATGTGTTTCCGACGACATGGTATGGCGAGGCAAAGCGACTGGCGCGAATGGTCATCATCATCACTGGCTCGGCAGGAGTGCGAGACAGCGTGGGTCTCGTCGGTGACGACTTCGTGGATGTGGTCGCGGCGCACAACATGAACGCCCTCACGAGAGGCCCGCTAGGGTTCAACAATTGGCTGGCCGCCGTGGTCGCGTGTGGCAAGCCACGGCAAGGCCCCAATTGCTTTGAGTTCGCCGTGCGTGGCGAGATGCCTGATCACCCGTCACCGAAGCCCATAGCGTACATGCTGAAGCTAATCGAGCGAGTCACCAAGCCGGGCGCCACCGTCCTCGACCCTTTCATGGGCAGCGGCACCACCGGCGTTGCCTGCGTCCAGACAGGCCGCAACTTCGTCGGTATCGAGATTTGCGAAGAGTACTACAACGTGGCCTGCCGCCGCATCGCCGACGCGCAGGCACAGTTGTCGCTGTTCGGGGCGAAGGCGTAGCCGGTGAACGCACTGCTGCTGACTGTCGCACTCATGCTCTCCGGCGAAGCGGGCCACATCGGCAACGGCGCTGAGGAGGCCATCGCCCGCGTACTGGCAAACCGCGTCGGCGCGCCGGGCTTCGCGACCACCATGGACGGCGCCATGTCGGGCTTCTACGCGCGGGCCGACGTCCCGACGCCAGAGGCCATCCGCGTCGCCCGCCTGCTGCTGACGGATCCTGAGATGCTGCGCGACGAACGTTATCTCTACTGCTACAGCGACGACGACCGTCGGACGCAGGGGTGGCGGCGCGGCGACCGCGTGCTGTGCGGCGGCGGCGAACTGTGCTTGCACTTCGCGCACGACTGGCCAGGGGAGTAGGGGGTGGGTTGCGGGTTGGCGGGGGTGGTGGTATGATGGTGTCACTGTCGGGCGACAGAATCAGCGCGGGCTTCGCAGTTTTTGCGGGTCTGAGTGCTGGCCTACAATCGCATAGTATTGCAGGTAGAGAGCCCCGCGTTTCTCAAGTCCGCGCATGTCGCCCGACAGCAAAGACCGGAAACGCGGGGCTTTCTGCGTCTCCGGCGAATGCCAATAGGGGGCAGAGCCGTGAAGACGATACCTCTGAGTCGGGGCAAGGTAGCACTGGTCGACGACGCCGACTTCGAGTGGCTGAGTCAGTGGAAATGGTCAGTCTGCAACGACGATGGCTATGCGGTCAGGAACACAAGGGTAGACGGCAAGCAGGTCAACATCAGGATGCATCGCCTTCTACTTGGCGCCGGTCCAGGACAGATGGTGGATCACGCCAATGGCGATACCCTGGACAACAGGCGGGCCAACCTGCGGCTGTGCACGATGACCGAGAGCAACCGCAACCGCCGGAGCAGACCGGGGCGGGGCTTGACTCATCGTGGCGTAACCCTGCGCCAGGGCAAGTACTACGCACGTATAGCTGTAGCGCGTCGGCAGCAATGGCTAGGACCATTCGACACGGAGGAAGCGGCGGCTTCGGCCTACGATGCGAAGGCGAGAGAGCTGTTCGGGGCATTCGCAAGGCTCTAGCCAACATGGACGCCACAACCCCATTCGACCCCGAACTCTCTCGCGAGATCGACCTCGCCACGGTGCTGGCGGAAGACGCCGACCGCCCGGCCGGCGAGCGAGCGACGGCCCGCGCCTGGCTGGCGGCTCTCGAAGCGCTGATCCCCGACGCGGTGCCCCATGCGTGAATCACCGCTGCCGGTGGTATGGGCGCACCTCCAGAGCACGCTCCGCTACGTCCAGCGCGTGTCGGCCACCGAGTATTCCGCGTCATGCCCTGACTGTGGGGGCGACGTGCACCGCGACGGCTCGTGGCCCGACCGCTTCCGTCTTTTCGCCGACAGCCACCCAACAGCTTGGTGTCGCCGGTGCGGCGTGTTGCGCTTTCCCGATCAGGCAGACGGCGCCCACCGTCTCAGCGCTGCCGAGTTGGGGCAGTTCCGCCGCGAGCAGATAGAGCGCGAGGAGGCCCGCAAGCGTTCGGCCGAGCGAGCCCTGCAACACCTACGGGACGACGGTGTGTGGCAGCGCTACCACCAGGCGCTGGACGGCCAGGCGCGGGCCTACTGGCGCGGCAGAGGTATCCCCGATGATTGGCAAGACTTCTGGTCGCTTGGCTGGCACGAGCAGTATGCCGTCCGTGGCGCTGGTGGGGAACTGGTCAACACACCGGCAGCGACCATCCCCCTATTCGGCGCCGACGGCCAGGTGCTCAACGTCAAGCTGCGCCTGATCGACCCACCAGACGACGCCGGCAAGTATCGCTACCTCGTGGCCGGCCAACCCCATCCGCCGTTCCTCACGAACTACCACGTACCGCTCACCGGCCACGTCGTCGCCATCGAGGGCGAGCTCAAGGCCGCCGTGACCTACATCGCCATCGGTGACCATGCGGCCGCGGTGATCGGCCTGCCGGGGGCGTCGCCGGCGCACCACATCGTCGAGCAATTGGCCGAGGCAGAACGGGTGACGCTGGTGATGGACCCCGGAGCAGAACAACAGGCGGCGAAGTTGGCCACTGAGATCGGGCCGCGGCGAACGCGGGTGCTGATCCTGCCGCACAAGATCGACGACATCATCCTGGCCACGAAGGCCACGCCGGCCATGGTGCGCCGATGGATCGGACAGGCTGAACCGGCCGGGAGGGCAAGTGGCAGAGTGGCGTAAGTTGCACAGTCGCATCACCCGCTCACTCGACGTGAATGAGTTGCCCGACGACTTCACTCGGCTGCTGTGGTCCTGGCTGCCGCTTGCTTGCGACAGTGCCGGGCGTTGTCTCTATCACGCCGGCCTGATCCGCTCTGCCCTCTTCCCGTTGCGCGAGGATGTCACGATCAAACAGGTGGGTGCCGGGCTGGCCGCCCTTGCCGACCGCGGCCTGATCATGCGCTACAGGAGTCACGACCATGACTACCTCTACATCCCCAATTGGCTGAAGTACCAGGGGTCGCCCACGTCGCGCAAAGAAGGCGCTCCAGAGTATCCCGACCCGCAGCAAACCGAATCAGAAGACGGCGAAAACCACTCCGAGAGTAGTCCGCGAGTAGTCGTGGACTCAGTCCAAGAGCAGTCCGCGCTAGATAAGACAAGACAAGATAAGACAAGAGAAGAGCGATCATCGCCTAACGGCGCTGGTGTGTCCTCTCTCAGCAATGCAGAGCGTGGCCTACTCGAGGCGCAGTTCTGCCGCCTCACTGGCATCAGCCCGCCCGAGCCCGACAGTGCGACAGCGAAGCGACAGGCCGCGGCTACCTGGTGGGACCCGTTACGACGCATGGCCGGACTGGCGGGAAACGACGTGGTGCGAACCGAGACGCTAATGGCCGAGGCGTGGGAACGCCTGAAGGATAAAGTGACAGTGAGTTCGCCCAAGAGCTTGTTGAACACGGCGACGGCGATAGCGGGCGAGTGGACCCGCAACAACGGGCATAGTGACGGGCCGCAGGTGTCCTTCTGATGCCCCGCAAACTGATAGCGCGCGACCAGGTCTCCGGCATCAGCTACACGCCGGCCGAGGCTGTGACCATCGCCCTGGCCAGCATCGAGAACCGCCGCACCACCCAGGGCGCCGGTGTACGCACCGGTGTAGCCAGCATCGACGCAGAGCTGCAGCCGGCGCGGCCTGGCGAGTTCGTTGGCGTAATCGGCCGCACGTCACACTACAAGTCGGGCCTGATGCAGTGGTGGGCGCGCAACGAGTCTCAGCGCATCCTGGAGTTCGGAGACGATGACCAATGCGTGGTGTACGTGACCTGGGAACAGGCCATCGAAGAGATGGTGTGTTTCGACCTAGCGCACACGGCGCGCATTCCGGCTACCGACGTGGCCCAGGGTCGTATCACCGACGACCAGATGGAGCAACTACGGCTCGTGCATGGGCCAAAGCGGGCCGCGGTGCCGCTCTATCTAGTGGGCCATAGCATCCGCGAACAGAAGACGCGGCCACACCTAACGCTGTCCGCGGTAGGCCAAAGCCTCATGCGTTTCCGCGACGAGTTCGGCGTCAAGCCACGGGCGATCTTCCTGGACTACCTCCAGCAGATGGAGCCGGAAGAGGGCCAGGACCGGCAGACTCAGGTCTTCCACAACGTGGGCCGCTGCAAGGACATGGCACTGGCGATGGGCTGCCCGGTCATCGTCGGCAGTCAGGCGAAGCGCGAAGCCTACGACAACCGCAAGTGGGGCGTGCCAGGCATCACGGATAGTCAGTGGTCAGCCAACTTCGAGCACACCTGCGACAAGGCCATCGGTGTCTGGTACCCCTGCAAGGAGCAGGAGACGCCGGTGGTCAAGGGGCCTGGGGGCGCGTGCCTGGACGTGACGCCAAACCTGCTCATCGTCCAGGTGCTCAAGCAACGGCTCGGCCCATCGGGAAAGGTGTGGGCGCTCTACGTCGACCCTGAGCGAAACGAGATCGGCGCCATGACAACGCAGCGGATGGACTGGCAATGAGCACCAACCTAGTGCACCGCAACGCCAGGGGGCGCGTCGTGTGGACGCCGGAGCTAGTCGCACACTGCAGCGAGTCGTTTGCCGCCGGCGAGTCGTGCCGGGACATCGCTGGGAGGCTGGGAGTGCAACCGAAGAGCTTGGCGCGCTATCTGCCGCACGGTACGTGGCGTCAGGGCAACTGGGAGCGCGAGGACGACGACCTGCCGTTGCCGCCGGTGCCACAAGGCCGGCCCGCGCTGCCGTGTGGTTGCCGTTGTGGTGAGCCGTGCCAGAGGGCGCAGGCGCTCAAACTGGCCTACGAGGCGGAGACATTCGGCACTCGAGCGTGGGCAACCAAGCGCCAGGAGTGGTTGCGGCATGTCTCGGGCGATGAGGCAAGGAGGGAACAGAGTGACTGACACAACCGGCCTACAGATGACCGCCAAGGCGCTGGCCGAGGCGAAGGCGCGATGCGACAAGGCGACAGAAGGGCCGTGGGCGCTGACGGAGAATGGTGCTCTGGTTTTCTATGCTGGTGAACACCAGTGCCATCGCGTGCCGGCTAACTTGGACAACAGCATGTTCCTGTTTCGCGCCCGCACCGACATGCCGCGGCTGCTGCACGACCACGAGTTGCTGCTGGCCGTGGCGATGGCGGCCGCGCGTCAACGCCAGGCGCAGGCCAGATACCACGCGGCGATGGCCGGCAACGTCCCCTGGGAGCACGGCATGGAGGCGGCGCTGCTGTTCGCCGAGGCCGACCTTGACGCCGCCCTGCGTGCCTGCGGGCTGGGTGAGACGCCATGAGCTGCGACTGCTACGACGAGGGTTACGCTGACGGGCGCGAGTCGGCGTTGCGTGAGGCCGAGGCACACCAACGCGCTCGCGTCGAAACGCCAATGGTCGTGGCGGCGAGGGGCACAGTCTGGACGCGCACTACGTCGGTCCAGGTGTGCGACTGGGCTGAGGCGCAGAGCGACGACCGCCTACGCTGGTGGCTGCTGGGCATGGCCGACGCGATGGAACAGCTAGAAGCGGACGAGGCCAAGGTGTGGCGCGAGGCACGGAAGCGACGCGAGAAACTGCTGAGCCATGTACCGCTGGTAGCCGCCGACGTGACCGCGCCGGCAGAGGGGGAGGCGAAGTGAAGATGACGGCGGCACGCATAACCGAAGCGACCAAACTCTGTCAGCAGATGGACGCGGCATGGCAGGCTCGCCTCGCCCTGAGTGTGGCTGCCCCCATCGCGCAGGCGTTGGCGTCCAACCAACGGGTAAACAGCTATCGCAACGAAGCGTGGCGCTACCTGCCTGATGCACTCGACGACCTGGCCACGCTGCACGAGTTCGTCGAGGCGGTGTGTCTGCACTGTGCCCCCTGTGACGTGCCAGCAGACTACAAGGACTCATGCCCGCCGATGTGCGCCGATCACGACCTATGCGATGCCCTCGCCGCCCTCGACCTGGAGGCACAGTGATGCTGAGTAGGGACGAGGTAAGAACGAAGATCACTAGACGACTGGAAGCCGGTATCTATAGCCAGGCACCCATTTTCGACATAGCTGACGCCATCATGGCGCTCTACGACGCCGCGATCGGGCGCGAGTGGACGGCGTGCGCGAAGGCGATGCCAAAAGGCCATGACCATCCGCCGACAACTGAGCCAGTGGAATGCGCCTATGTTGTGGGCAGCGGTCTGTATGAGTGGCGGCTACTGTGGTGGCAACCATGCACGCAGACGTGGATAGGGCCGAACGGCGAACACTATGGCGCTCACCTCGTCACCCACTGGCGCGAGTGGCACGGTTGGCCCGCCCCGCCCGTGGGCAAGGAGGTCGAGGATGAGTGAGTGGAGACACTACTACAACCGGACCGGCCACATACGCTATCAGAGTATGGCCGGCAGAGACATAGCATACGAGGGCGTCACAGACATGCTGAATGACCTCGAAGCGGCCCTGACGCAGGCCAACAAACGTGCCGACGCCCTCGGGGAACTGGCCGACGACAACGCCACCGAGAGAGACATGCAAGCGGCCCGTGCCGACGTCGCCGAACGCGAGAGGGCCGAGGTGGTGGCTACATATGTCGTCACGCGCCTGTGGTTGGAACGTGCAAAGGGCGTGATCGTGGCTCTCAAGGGGTACACCAGCATAGACGACAAGGAGCGCCGTATCGAGCAGGTGTTGGGCAGCATCGACGATGCTCTCGCGCCTACTGCTGGCCAGGCGTTGCTCGCTCAGATGGCTGCGATGAGGGCGGCGCTGGAAGTTGTGTCCGAGTGCAGCACCATCGACTACGACGCAGGCGAGTACGGCTGCGCTCGCTGCTTTGCCGTGCACCCTAACCACGAGGGGTGGTGCGAAGTCGGCGCCGCCCTCGCCCCCGACGCTGGCGCAACGACGCTGGCCATCGTGAAAGCGGCAACCGCCTGGGGCCGTGCCGATGCTCAGAAGGCACACGACGTGTACACGCAACTGAGTGATGACGAACAGGAGATTGCCGACGACAACCTGTACTGCGCGGAAGTTGCTTTGCGCGCAGCGCTCGCCACGCCGCAGGAAGCGAAGCATGAGTAGCATCTATCTTGCGTCGCCCTACCATCGTCGCGGGGAGTTGAAGTGCTACGCCTGGGAACTGGAATACCAAGGGCATACCGTCACCTCCCGCTGGCTTGGCGGCTCACACGATAGTCTGGTAGATGGCATTGACGACGTTGCCACTCGGGGTGGTTGGGCAGCCGAAGACATCGAGAACATCCGGGCCGCTGATACGTTGCTCGTATTCCCGCTGCCCGCTAGCGAAGGCGGTATGGTCACTGGTGGTGTACATGTGGAGATGGGCATTGCCCTGGCGCTAGGCAAGCGCATCATTGCTGTCGGTGGTAGGCCGAACGTGTTCTATTGCCTGCCACAAGTGGAGGTATGCGACGACTTCGGCGGGGCCTTGGCAGCGCTCGCCACGCCGCAGGCTGGCGGGGAGGGGCAATGAGCGACGAGCGGCGGTGCGGCAACTGTATCCACTCGATGGGCGGTGGGCTGACGTGTTTCAAGTCGGGGTTTGCCGCAGTGATAGCTGATAACAAGTGGCAGGAGACCACGCCGGATGCCACCTGTGATGACTGGGCACCCGAGCCGACAGAGGCGGAGATGCAGGCCGCCATCGGTGATGTCATTGCTCATATACTCGGCCAAGAGGCGCCGCGATGACGGCGCGAGAGGTGATGGACGGGGCGACGCTCGAGGGGGACTGGCAGAAGACCGTCACCGACTGGGCCACCATGCGCAATTGGTTGTGGTATCACGTCACCGACTCGCGCAAGGACTCGGCCGGCTTCCCCGACCTGGTGCTGGTGCGACTGTCGCGCGTGATCTTCGCGGAACTCAAGAAGCAGAATGGCCGCGTCAGTGCTAACCAAGCCCTGTGGCTGGACAGACTACAGGGTACCTACAAGGTCGAGGTCTACTTGTGGAAGCCTAGCGATTGGGAGAGGGTGAAGGAGTTGCTGCAATGACTACGGCAAGTGTGGAGCAACTGGCGGCTATCCGAGGGAAGATCGTAGAGGCTACGGCGCGCTGCGAAGACGCGACGACGCTAGGTGAACAGCAGACTGCGGTGGCCGAGGCCGCCGACGCCATCGTGGCCATCCTGCGTGGGCCGTTGCCGACATGTAACTGGCTCACTGAGCAGGCCAACACCGATCCTGAACCATGCGGGCATCCCGCTCGCTGGCGTCTGCATTGGCAAGGCGGCAAGCATGATGATCTGTGTAACGAGCATCTGACGCAGGTGCACCTTGAGGGAGCAACGAGGCTGGAATGCATTGGCCTGGAGGCGCTGAAATGACCATCGTAGAGATGCTGGACAAGTTGACGTTGGTTGACAAGGTGGCTACTCGTGGGCCGTGGGGCTTCACCGCCTACGAGGATACCTCGTGCATGCGTACCTACGGGGTTTATGCGCCAGACGTACCCGGTCGCGCCGGGGAGCCCACTCGTGGCAATCTGACGTGCCAACCTATCGCCTATGCTGAGCACGACCGGGCGCCAGAGGTGCGCGACGAGGACATGGATGCCATCGTCGCCATGCGCAATGCCCTGCCCGCCCTGTTGGCGTGGGCGCGGGAGGCGACGACGCTGCTAAAGCAGGTGCGATGCATTGGTGGTAGTCGCTGTTGGTATGGTGGGGTGACTGGCGACATGCGAGTGCATCACGCCGATGACTGCCTGGTGACGCTGCGTAACGACCTGCTCGCCCGAGACGTGGAGGTGGCACAATGACCCTCTACGTTGTGCGTCGAGCCCGCCGCTGGAACAGCCCGATGCTGCACAAACTGCGCCACGCAGTGCCGATTGGCACGACAAGCGGTCCTGCCCTGTGCGGGCTAGAGCCCGCTTACGGGTGGGGGAACGTGGTCAACATCGGGCCTGCGGTTGCAGACGTGACATGCGCCGTATGCTGGCGGCGCCTCGTTGGTGAAGGGGGAGACAATGAGCAAGCGTAACTGGAAGCGTGTGGCGAAGTCATGGCGCGAGGACGCACTAGCATGGCGCCGACAGAACATCAAGGATTGGGGTGCCATGCGCAAGGTCTATCGGCAGCGCGACGACGCCCGCCAGTGGTCGGCAGCGTGGAAACAGGCGGCGAAGGATGAGCGCCGCGAGCGTCTGATGTACACACGCCAGGATGTGAAGCTTGACTACGCCCACTTCGAGCCGGGCAACCTGCAGGCGATGTTAGAGCATCCCGTGTTCCAGGTCATCTCTCAGACTATGTGGGAGATGCTTGAAGCGGCGCCAGCGCCGAACTATATCGAGTGGCAGATGCACCCGCGCGACGAACAGGGCGAAAGTCACGACATCGTGCTGACCGCCCAGCGATGCGAGGGGAAGACGCCTCACACCTGTCGCAAGGAGGCTGAGGCTGCGACCAACGCCGCCACCGAGCGCATCGCCACCCTGGAGGGGCTGCTGAGGCGGTGGGTACATGTGTCGCCAATCGCGCCGCCTGCTTTGTCAGCAGAGACCCGCGCCGCCCTCGGTGCCGCGCCTACTGAGCCTGCGCCTAGCCAGTCTGGGGAGACGGCATTGTTTGACACGATGACGCTATGCGAGACGTGCGGCGCCCTCGATTGCCTGCTACGTGGCAAGTGGCAGACATGCGACGACTGGAAGGCGAAGTCCGCCACGCCCATCGACACCCGCGAGGTGGACGTGATGGAGTGGGAAGGCGGTGAGCAGTGACACGAGCCGAGATTGAAGGGCTCAGCGGGCGGGCGCTAGATGCGGCCGTAGCAGAGCAGGTCATGGGGCTCGCGTTGTGCCCCAACTCCGATTACTACATGGCAACCGAGGTGGTGCCGTGCCCAGATGGGAGAGATGGCTGCCTAGTCATCCACTATGGCCAGGTGCCTCGTTTGGTCCATCGCTACTCGACCACCTGGCCGGGCCTTGGCCTAGTTGTCGCCCGCCTAGCCTCGATGGTAGGCGACGACGGCGACCACCCGGATATCGTGATCGAGGCCAATGGGGTGCGCACGATGGTGACAATCGGGCCGATCGGTAGCCACCTTATGACCACTACCGTTGACGGCCCGCCAGACGAGGCAGCACCGACGGCGGTGGCGCGGGTGGCGTTGCTCGTAGCGGGAGCGACACATGCCTGATGGCTTCTTCCTCGGTTTCGCTGTCGCGTGGGCGCTAGCATGTGTGGCCGCGACCTGGATATATGCAGATCAGGCGCGCCGATTCCGCGCCCTCCTTCGCCGCTGGCGTAACGTGGCATGTGCGGTGAACGCCACTCAGTTGCTCATTGACGACACAGACAGGGCGATAGGGAACGAGGCGAAGTGAACGCCTTGTTGCTCGTGGTCGCTGAGGAGTAGCGCATGGCAGTGGCACTGGAGGCGCTAACTGTGGCGGATTCGGACGCAACGGAGCGCCTACCGATGGCTCAGGCGATCGGGCGCCTGCTGTGGCACTTCGTCCACGGTGAGGCCATGACCACGCGGCAGGCGATGGCGCTGACGGGCTACAGCAAACGCGGGGCGCTCTACCTCCTTGACCAACTGTCCACCTACTGGCCTCTTCGCCAGGATGAGCGCTACCTGTGGCACCTAGAGGGGCCATTCACAAATTGCTAGGAGGCAGCACCTTGTAGTGTGCAAACCATGTGCACGGCAGTGTGGTACAGGTAGGGTCAGGCGAGAGCAGCCTGGCCCTTTTCGTTGCGGCCACATAACTGTCGAGCCGTCAGTGACGGTGGGTGGTGGTGGGAATCTCGCCTAGCTGTCGCCTGGAGGCGCATATGCAGCCGCTAGAGCCCGTACCCTGGTACACCTCGAAGACCATGCTCACGGTCCTGATCATGGGCATCGTGGCCGTCCTGCAGATCGTCGGCGTAGTCGCTGACGTGGACTCTGAGACGATCGAAGTGATCGTTGCCGCGCTCGTGCTGATCGGGTCCATCATCGTCGGCTATCGTCGCCAAGAGGCCACGCCGGCCGAGCCGCTGAACCAAGCGCAGGCCGATGCCATGACGGTGCAGGCAGTCAAGATCGTCGGCGAGTAGGTGGGGGTAGGACCTTGCTGAACAAGCTCCTGAATGTCCTCGTGGTCATCATCGTGGCTGTGATCTGCTGGTACGTGGTCAAGCTCCTGTTGGTTGCCCTGGGCATCGTGGTGCCGGCCATCATCCTGACGCTCATTGGCCTGCTGATCCTGGTGCTCGTGCTGATCTACCTACTGCGCCTGTTCGGCGTGGTCGCATGAGTTCGCATGACACGCTCACCCTGTCGGTCGCCATTGTGGCCCTGCTCGGGGCCGCGGCCTCGGCAGTCTTCGCCACAACGCACTGGTCGAGTGGGCGCGCCTACCTGCGTATTCTCTGCGGAGTAGGAGCGCTGGGAGTTGGGCTAGCCGCGCTACTGCACCTGCTAGGCATCCTGGATCATGGGAATCAGTGGTTCGTTGGAGCGGTACTTCTGATGCTGGCAACAGGGCTGGCATACGATGTTGTGGACTGGTAGGCGAATGACTTCTGCTGTCATCGTA
>Ga0172380_10007164_pt1 | contig 12650 bp, 19 predicted proteins | sample Leawe162metaG_FD_119747 | JGI IMG/M metagenome (GOLD analysis project Ga0172380, IMG submission 119747) | Leachate microbial communities from a municipal landfill in Southern Ontario, Canada - Leachate well 162 metaG | ecosystem: Engineered > Solid waste > Landfill > Unclassified | place...
GGCGGCGCGTTGCCGATGACCGCGAGCCCCAGCCTGGGCTTTCCGCACGTCTTGCACGGCGCGAACAGGCCGCACTCGGGGCAGCACCCTTCGTCAGCGCGGCGCGGCATCTAGCGAGCCCTCTTGAACAGGGCGAGCTCTGCCGCGATCATCGCGCTGACTGGTGTGGCGCCGAAGCCGCGCACCGACGAGGGATCGCCGCGGTTCGTCATCGCCTGCCACGCCCCCGCCTGCTCATCCCAGAACACCTCGAACTCTGTGTCTTTCGGGACCTCGCCGCGCATGAACCGGCTGCGCTTCGCCGCACGTGCAGCGTCACGAGCCGGGTTCACCCTGCCCTGCGCGAGCCCGTTCACTCGGGCACCACGTCGTCCGCGAGGGCGCCCCGCTTCGTCATGATCGCGAGCTTGAGCTCTTCGCGTTCTTCGGCGCTCAGCGGGCGCGTCGCCGCCTGCTCGCGCAGCCACGGCACCACCGCACTTAGGGCGGCGTCGTCGCTGGCGAACTTGATGCGCTCGAGGGCGTCGGAGCGCAGGGAGACCGGCACGCCCTTCGCGAGCCACAGCCGCGCCTTCTCCATCATCTTCGGCAGGTCGGACCGGTCAAAGACCTCGTCGCCCATCGGGATCGCGTCACCGACCCGCGACTTGGACACGGTGAACGTCCCGTCTCGGGCAAGGTCGATCATCACCGTGAACTCGTATTCGGTGTCGTTCCGCACCTGCGGGGCGAGGCCCATCTTCTTCATCTTCACCTTGCCCTCAACGGTCTCGATCACCGTCTCGGTCTTGCTGCGGATCGTGGCGATCACGTGTCCGGGGTAGGTCAGGATCGCGTTGATCAGCGACTCGACCTGCGGCGTGACGGTCTTTCCCACCTTTGCCCAGCCGCCGCCGCGGTCGACGGCCTCGAGTGCTGCCTTCCAGCTGTGGCTCATCGAGTCGAGGATCAGCACCTGGATCCCCGCGGCTGCCATGCGTGCGATCGACGCGATGTAGTCGTTGACCGTCGGCTTATCGATTGCCTCGAACACGGTGTCTCTGGAGAACTCAGGGACGCCAGGCTCGCCGACGTAGAGAGAAGCGGCCCCCTTCTCACTGTCGATCAACCCGATCGACTTTCCGGCCGCCAACATTGCCGCGATGAACAGCGACGTCATCGTCTTACCGCTCCCGCTGGGCCCGGTGACGCCCAACTTCAGCCGCGCATTCGTCCGCCTTGCGATCTCGATTGCCATTCGCAACCACTACACCCGCGCTAACTATTAAGTCAACAGATTCCAGATGCGCTTGCTTTGTGAATCTGTCGCGTGGTACCTCTGGCGCTCCCCGCAGCACCACAGGAGAAACACATGGCTGGTTGGCAGAAGGTCACTCTCACCCCCGAGGAAGAGGCCGCGCTGCAGGGCGGCGCCTTCTTCAAGTTCGCCGGCGTCGGTTCGAAGATGCTGGGCAAGTTCGTCAAGTCGCAGCCGCAGACCGGACAGTTCGCGAAGAAGGATCGCGAGGACTGGGTCTTTCGCGCACAGGTGACCAAGGAAGACGGCAGCAAGGCGATCGAAGAGGTCTCCGTCAACCCGACGAAGAAGCTGCAGGCCCAGCTGAAGAAGTGCAACCTCAAGCCGGGCTACGCCGTGAAGATCACCCTCACCGCAGAGATCGACATCGGCATGGCGAACAAAATGCCGGAATACGACGTCGAATTCGACCCGAGCCCGGCACCGGCCGGCGCTGCGAAGCCCCCGCCCCCGCCGCCTCCCCCTGCGGCTGGGGCTGACGACGACCTCAACTTCTGACCTCGGGGAGAGCCGTGCAGCGTCGCGACGGGACGGGACACCCGCTCGTTTGATGCCGCGCGTAGTCGCCTCTGGATCCCGAAGGCGCTCGCATCGGGGTTGTAGTTTTTGCAGGTGGGGTTCGGTCACCCGCTCAGGGCTCATAACCCAGAGAACGCTGGTTCAAATCCAGCACCTGCGACTTCTTGTCGGTCCCAACGAAGAGGAACGCAGATGGCAAAGCAGGAACTCAGGCCGTACCAGAAGCGGGCGTTTGCAGAGGTGCTCGACGCCTACAAAAACGGCGCGCGTCGGGTGTTGCTCACGCTGCCAACGGGCGGAGGGAAGACGACCGTCTTCACTGAACTGGCTGCGTCCATCAAGGGGCGCGTCGTCGTGCTGGTCCACCGCCGCGAGCTGGCGACGCAGGCAGCAAACCGCATGCGCGAGTTCGGCGTTCGCTTCGGCTACGTGATGGCGGGAGAGCAGCCCGACCCCGGCGCACGCGTGCAGATCGCCAGCGTGCAGACCCTGGTGCGGCGAAAGTGCCCGCCCGCGCAGCTGGTGATCTGCGACGAAGCCCACCTGTCCACCGCTGCGACGTGGCAAGCGATCCTCGACCAGTACCCGCACGCGAAGATCCTCGGCTGCACCGCGACGCCCTGGCGCCTCGGCGGTAAGCCCCTCGTTGGGACCTACGACGCCAGCGTGATCGGCGCGACGCCCGCCGAGCTGCGCGAGAACGGATCGCTCTGCGGCTACAACGGCTTTTCATACAAGGCCCCTGACCTCTCTGGCGTGGCGAAGGTCGGCGACGACTACAACCAGCAGCAGAGCGGCGAGGCGATGCGCGCCCCCGGCATCGTCGCCGACATCGTCGAGAAGTGGCAGAAGTACGCCTCGACGCTCTCGACCGTCGTGTTCGCCGTCACCGTCGAACACTCCAAGCAGCTCACCGACGAGTTCAAGGCCGCGGGCGTTCGCGCGGAACACCTCGACGGCAGCATGGGGATCGAGCAGCGGAAAGCGATCCTCGCTCGGGTGGCAGCCGGGAAAACGCAGGTTCTGTGCAACGTCGGCGTTGCGGTCGAGGGCTTGGACATCCCGCGCCTGAAGTGCTGCATCCTCGCGCGCCCGACGATGTCGCTGGCCAGAGCGATCCAGATGATGGGTCGCGTTCGCCGCCCGTGGCAGGGGCAGGCGGCGCGCATCCACGATCACGCATTCGTCATCCGCGGCGCTGACGGGAACACCAACCACGGGCTGCCGGACGCCGAGCGCGACTACACGCTTCACGCTCGCGACGAGAGCGCGCCCGCGCCGCTGCCGCTGTCGCACTGCGAGCAGTGCTTCGCTTCGTTCACCGGCACCACCTGTCCCTCGTGCGGCGTGGTGGACGCTGCGGCCGTCGAGCGCGCCGAGCTGGCGACGATCGACAGCGCCGAACAGGTGGACTTTTCGAGCGACGACGAAGCGCCCGCCGTCGAGCGCCCGCCCGTGCAGGTCGAATGGAACCAGGTGGGGCGGCTGGTCGAGGGCGTGTTCGAGGGCGCGGTGGAGACCGCTGGTCCCTTTGGCCCGCAGGTGCGGTTTCAGGTGAGGGGCGAGAAGCGCCGTTACTCCATGCCAGGCACGCGGCACCTGAAAGCTCTGATGCGGCCCGTGCGCATCGGTGACGGCGTGCGCGTTCGGTACACGGGAAACGCCGCACTGCCGGGCGGGAAGACCCAGAAGATTTTCGAGGTCGAGCGCGACGCGGCAGAAGACAAGGAGGGCGAGAGGCTGCGCTCTGAGGTCGTTCGGCTCTACACCGACGAGCGCGCTGCACCTTGGGTGCATGCGCACGTGGTTGGAATATCACCGCGTGCTCACTGAGGAGTGCGTGCTCACCCCGCCACCATTCAAGCACGCAGACATGCAGCGCATCGCAGCTGCGTGGGACGCTGTCGAGGTCTGGCCCCCGTGAGAGACAACCCCGAAGCCCACGTTCTTCGCGCGATCCTCGCCGCCTGGGGCGCTCACCCGCGCTTGCGGATCGTTCGCGTGAACGTCGGCGTGGGCTGGTTCGCGAAGGGCAAGCCCGCGAGGAAGACTGACGCGGGCGCGTACCCCGTGCACTTCGGCGTGCCCGGTACCGCCGACCTCGTCGGGCTGATCGCCCCCTCTGGCCGCATGGTGATGATCGAGTGCAAGTCGGCGACGGGCACGCAGAGAGACGAGCAGAAGGTGATGCAGGCCGTCGTTGAACGCTTCGGCGGGTTGTATTTGCTCGCGCGTGGCGTGGCCGATGTCGACCAGGCGTTCGCTGCGCTGGGGGTCACGCGGTGAGGGCGTGCAAACGCTGTGGGAGCGAGGAACCCCGCGCCAAATATGGGCGCTGTAAGGCGTGTCGGCTCCGGCCCGCCCACTGGGCGCGGATGTACGAAGCGCAGCAAGGTCACTGTGCTGGCTGCAACGACAAACTCATCTTTGATCGAACCACCCACGTCGACCACTGCCACACCTCCGGGCGGGTTCGCGGACTGCTGTGTGAGAGCTGCAACAACGCACTCAAGCTGGTCAAAGACAACGTGACCACGCTCGTCAGGCTCTCAAAATACGTCCAGGCGGCGCCATGAAGTTCGCTGCTGTGTACGCCCGCGCAGGCTTTCGCGTCGTTCCCCTGCACGACGTCGCCGGCGGGGTCTGCAGCTGCGGGCGCGCCGACTGCCCCAGCGCAGGGAAGCATCCGCGGCTCAAGACGTGGCAGAACGACGCCAGCGCAGACGCGAGCGTGATCGCCAGCTGGGCCACGCGCTACCCTCGCGGGAACATCGGCCTCGCGAGCGGCGCCGAGTTCTTCGCCCTCGACGTCGACCCGAAGAACGGCGGGCCCGCGACGCTCGCGGACCTCACCGAGATTCACGGCGATCTGCCGGAAACGCCCCAGCAACGCACCGGCTCGGGTGGTGATCACTACCTTTTCCAGCCGGTCGCCGGGATCGGGAACTCAGCGGGCAAGCTCGGGCCCGGCCTCGACACCCGCGGTGAGGGCGGGCAAATCGTGGTTGCCCCCTCGATCTCCCCGAGCGGCGCCTACGCGTGGCTGCCGGGCCGGGCCCCGTGGGAGATCCCACTCGCCCCCGCGCCTGCGTGGCTGCTCGAGCTGCTGCGCGCGAAGCCCGCGCCCTCGAGCCGGGTCGGCGCCTCGACCGTCGACCGCGGGTTCTTCCCCGCAGCGTCGCCTGAAGTCCTGGAACAGGCTGAGCTCGCGCTCGCGGCACACGGGCCAGCGGTCGAGGGCGCCGGCGGGGACACGCACACTTTCCGCGCCGCGGCGCTCCTCACCCACGACTTCGCGCTGACCGAGGACGAAGCGTGGCCGCTGCTCTGGGCGTGGAACCTCGAGTGTCAGCCGCCCTGGGACGCAGACGACCTCGGCGTGAAGCTCCGCAACGGGGCTGAGCACGGCAAAGGCGAATACGGAAGCGCCCGCGCGCTCGACGCCGTCGAGGCCGCGAAGAAGCTGATCGCCGACTACCAGGCGCTGATCGACCCGCCACCCGCGACGATGACCCAGCTCGTCGCCCGCTGCCGCAAGCTCGCTGAGATCTGCGGCGACACCGTCAACCGCGCGATGATCGAGCGCGACCTGACCGGGGCGACGAGGATCGGCGTGAAGGCCCTCGCGCTGCCGAAACCCGTCGTGGCGCGCGCCGCGCCGAAGGCGGGAGAGATCCACGTGGGCCCCCAGCTCGCTGAGGTCGCCGACGAAGCGCTGACGGCGATCGCCCCGCTGGTGTTCTCCCGCTCTGGTGTGCTCTGCGAGGTGATCCCCGGCGACCGCGCGGGCGGGACGTGGATCCACGACCTCGAGACGACTCGCGTTCAGGACCTGATGTCCCGCGCCGCAACGTGGGTTCGCACCGACGACGATGGTTCAGTCGAGATCGCGGCCCCTCTGCCTGTCGCGGCGATCCTCACCGCGCGGCGCATGCATGAGCGCGTGCGCGTGCTCGAGGCCGTCACTACTGCGCCCGTGTTCCTCGCCGACGGGTCGATCCTTCAAGAGCGCGGCTACAGCGCGGCTGCGCGGCTCTGGCTCGAGCCGTCGATCGTCGTCGACGTGCCCGACGAGCCCACGCTTGCGCAGGCGCGCCACGCGGTGACGGTGCTGCGCGATCTGGTCTGTGACTACCACTTCGCCAGCGAGGCCGACTTCGCCGCGTGGCTCGCCGGGGTGATCTCCCCGCTCGTGAAGAGCGCCACCGACAACGCGCCCGCGCCGCTGTTCCTCGTCACTGCCTCGAGCGCGGGCAGCGGAAAGACGATGCTGGCGCAGATCGCCTCACTGATCGTCACCGGCGCTGAGGTCGGGGTCTCGACGTACAGCCCGAGGGACCCCGCCGAGTGGGAAAAGAAGCTCACGGCGTTCGTGCGCGAAGCGTCGCCCGTGGTGATCTTCGATAACATCGCGCTGGGCGTCGAGCTCGGCGACGACGGGCTCGACAAGCTGCTCACCTCGAGCACGTGGAAGGGTCGGATCCTCGGCGTGAGCGAGGCGCCCCCGATGCCGATCGTCGGGTGCTGGTGGGCGACAGGGAACAACACCTCGCCCAGGAACGACACCGTGCGCCGCGTGCTGCCGGTGCGGATCGAGGTCGACGAGGAGAGGCCACAGGAACGCGGCGGCTTCAAGCGGTCCCAGCTCAAGCTGTTCGCCCTCGAGTACCGCGCCACGTACCTCAGCGCGGCGCTGACGATCCTCCGCGCGTGGCACTGCGCAGATCGACCGGCGCAGGGCCTGCCCACCTGGGGCTCGTTCGAGGTGTGGTCCGACCTGGTGCGTAACGCGCTGGTCTGGGCCGGCTGCGCGGATCCGTTCGAGACCCAGCGCCGCGCCTCGGCTGTGCTCAACGAGCCCGAGAACACCGCCCATGACTTCTGGCTGCGCGTCGTCGGCAGCTGCGACGGAACGCCCGCGTCGCTGTGCGCGAAGGCCAACGAGTCGAGCGCACAGGAAGTGCTGGGCATGCGTGAGCTGCTCACGCCGCGCCTGCTGACCAAGTTCATTGGGCCCTACATCGACAAGCCCCGCTTGCGCCGGCGCATCCGCCGACACGTCGACCCCGCTCGGTTCGTGATCGAGGCGATCCATGGGTAACAGACGCGGCACGAAGAAAGAGCGCCGCCCAGCGTCTGGATCAGCTCGGCGCAGCGAACCTCGGCGCGGGCGGGCCGAATTGGGAGCGGAACCGCGCGAAGCGTCAGCGAGACCTGGCGTGTGCGTCGAGGTGATCCACCGTCAGGAGCTCGGGGCGGTCCTCGAGGCGCAGCGCGTAGCGGTCCCAGGTGATCCCGTCGACTGCGGCGACGCTCGCGTGGGGCCGGTACATCCGCGAGCACGCCGAGGGCGTTCGGGCCTGCCCGTCCCTCGAATTACACACGCCGCACAACACCTGCAGCCGGCAGCAGCCCGACTATGAGCCTTGCCCGTTCTAGATTACTTCGCCCCGGCCTTCGCGAGCTCCAACGGCAGCAACCTGCTGAACGACGCCGAGAACACCTGCGAGCCGCGGGCGAAGATCGCGTCAGTCGCGCCCGAGTCCTGGATCACGTCAGAGATCCTCGAGCTGAACAGTTCCTCGATCGGCAGCCGCGCCTTCGTGGTGCGGCGGAAGATCCCCACGTGCCCAGACTTCATTCGCGCGACGAACGCTGAGGGGATCACCTTCCGGGCGCCCTTGTTCACCGCCACCGACACGCCGCGCTTTCCCTGCCGGTGCGGGTACGCGGCGAGGGGCACGGCTTTTCCGCTGACGTCAACGCGCCACTCGAGATCGCTCAGCGAACGCACGCTGCGGGGCATGCGCAGCAGCAGGCCGCGCGACACCGCGCCAGCCTTCATGCGCTTGCGGAACCGCACCGAACGGTTCGCCGCGGCCCGGATGGCTCGGATCGCGTCACCGCCGGCCATGCGCAGGGAACGGATCAGCACCCGCTCGAGGCCCGCGTTTCGAAGGGCTTGAATCTGCGAGGTGTCCCACTGGAGCTGCAGCGCCGTATTCACGACAACAGATTACCCGCGCAGCGATGCGGCGTCGAGCCGGTCCTCACCGGGCATGCTGTCCAGGTCGACGTCAACCGTCACCCCGGGCCACTGGCGCGCCTGCTCTGCGTTCCCGAGCTCGACCAGCAGACAGTGGTGACTCGCACCGTGTAGAGCGTGGTCACGGCATCACCGCGATGTAGAGGTAAACGGTGTTGCCCACCTGCTGGAAATAGCGGCTCCAGTGGTGGCGCAGCATGCTACCCCCGGGCCACTTCTGCCCGCCGGCCTGCATGAAGGCCAGCCAGTACCGCGCCCGCTGCCGGTTCCGCTCACGCGCGCTCACCATGACCACTCCGACGGGCTCGCGGGCGGAACGGTGTGCTGCTCGAGGGTGCTCAGCGCGCGCAGCCACGCCGTGTGCCACTGGCGCGCCTGGTCTTCGGCCTCGTCGAGGGTCTGCTTCGCTCGGGTCTGCATCAGCACCCGCTCGACCAGCCGCTGATCAGCCTGCGGCATGCGCCGGCGCCGCGCCGCGAGGCTGAGCGGCGGGCCGTACCGCAGCAGCCCGGGGTCAGCGGCGCTCACAGGCGCACCAGCGTGGCCAGAGCGCCCGCGCGGAGGTTCCGCGCCACCGGGCGGTTGTGCCACTCGAGCGAGGAACTGACGGGCACCAGGTGCCCCGTGTGGCTGGCGTCGATGCACCCAGAGTCGATCTTGCCGTTCACCACGTTGCGGTAGGGCGCGGCCAGCGTGCCACCGCAGAGGGGGCAGTGGGTGTTGGGGTTACCCGCGGCGCTCCGGATCGCCATGATCTTCGCGCTGTTCTTCTCGTCCTGCTTGCTGCTGATCGTCTTCATCGTCAGTGCGTTCATGCCTTCTATCTATGCGAACCAGATGCCAGATTCCACGCCCTGTGTTCCTTAATAGTTAACTCGCCTGACGCTCGGAAAACCGTATGAAACGCGGTCGATCGTAGCGTTTTAGGTGACTCAGATTCCTACAGATTCCATGTTTCGGGGTCGCAACCATGCGGAACGGCAGGCGCTGGAATCTGGCACCTGAATTGCTTAGACGCAAGAGCGGCTGGGTCCCGTTCGAGCTCACCGCCGACGAGAAGCAGCGAGCAGAAGAGGACTGGGCGATGCGTGAGGACGACGGACCCGACGAGGACAACAGGAGGGATGACGAATGAGCAGCAATCAGCGGAAGGTGTGGCGAGTCATCTGGCGCGAGCGCTTCGGCTGCGAGTGGATTCTGGTCGAGGGTGGGTTCATGCGCCGATCGGACGCGTGGCGGCGCTCGGAGGACGTAATCATGGAGTCCGGCAACGAGGTCGCTACCGAGGAAGACGTCGGCGCGCCGGGTTCACAGAACTGGAGCACGGGGTTTGACCGATGAGCACGCCCCTGGCCCCCACGCGACGCGCCCCGCTGCCTGCGCTGCGGCGTCCTGCTGCCGCCTGCTACACTTCACCCACCCCACGCAGCACCTACAGGAGCAAACCCAGCCCGCCCTCGCAAGGGGCGGGCTTTAGGCGTCATGAACGACACGATGACCGATACCGAACGCCGCGCCCTCGAGATGATCAAAAGCAACGCGGGGATCCGCTCGCTGCTGCCCGCTGGTCACGCCGCCTTGAACGCGGGTGTCCCTGGCCTGCTGCGCATGGGTCTGATCGAGCACGCCCCCGCCCGCGCAGCCGCCTACCGCCTCACCCCCGCGGGTCGCGCTGCCCTCGACTCACTCTGACAGATTCCAGTTCCCGCCGCACCCTGCTACACTTCACCCACCCCACGCAGCACCTACAGGAGCAACCACATGAATCGTTTCCTTGCCGCAGCCCTCGCTGGTCTCGCAGTCGCCGAAGCCGAACAGGCGGAAGGGGCGGTGCCCCTGCTCAGTGGGGGCGCCCTCGGCGGCGCGCGCGGCCCCAACCCGTTCCCCGCCCCTCCCGCGTTCAACGCTCACGGTGGGCGCCACGTCCCCGAGCCCGTCACGCACAAGCTGGTGATCAACCAGCAGCCGCAGCCCTGGCAGAAGGAAGCGGCGAAGGCGAAGGCCCGCCGTGAGGCCCGCCGCAACGCCGCGGCCCGCAACGCTGCTCTCCCCCTCGTCGACCAGCAGGCGGCCTGAGCCATGCAAGACGTCACCACCGCTGAGCGCGCGAAGTTCCATCACCCCGAGTTCACCCCGGCGAGCACCCCGCCGATCTACGTCGAGCACGCCACGCGGCGCGTTCTCTCGCTCGAGCCCGAGGGCGATCGCTTCTACGGCCTCGAGCCGGGCACCAACGGCACCGGCCCCGCGATGCGTCGCGCCATCGTGCCCCCGGGCTACACCTGGCTCGACTCCTCGGGGAAGCCCGCCCGCGGCGTGTTCAGCGTGCCCAGCGACCAGAGCGACGAGCTGCAGACGAACCCCTGGAGCGGTCGACCGTGAGCGTGCACACGCGGGGGCCGTGGAAGTTGGCCAAGCGCACTGGCCCGACGGTGCACGTCACCGGGCCTAGGGCCGCCCCGGGAATGCCGGGCGGCATCTACAAGCACGCGCCCGGCAACATCGTCGCGTTCGTTCACGACGACGCTGACGCCGCCCTTATCGCCGTGTCCCCCGACCTGTTGCGGCTGCTGGAACGAGCGCTCTACCTCACCGACAACTGTGACAGCGCCGAGGAGTGGGAAGATTTCGAGAACGAAGCCGTCGAGGCTATTGCCAAAGCCCGAGGCCGCCGATGATCCCCCTCTGGGTGGTCGACGATCTCGCGCTCACCCTCGACCCGCCGGCGCACGTTCGCGTGCTGGCTGACCAGCGGAGCCCTGAGAACACGCTCGCGATCACCAGGGCTCTGCTGGGCAACGACGACGCGCACCCGTTCAGCCCGTACCAGGGGCGCGCCGTCCCCGACTACACGATCCCCAAGCGCTACCGTCCCGAGTCGTTCGGCACGAAGTGCAATTTCTTCGCGAGCGACTACGGCGACGTTGCCCGCGCTCCCCTGCCTCACCGTTGGCGCATCACCCCCGGCGGCGTGCTGCAGTGGATGTCGGCCAACGACATGGTGCGCGCGCTGCGCCTCGACCTGTACCCCGGCTGGTCACGCGTCGACCCCGCGAAGCTCGGAACCCTCGACGTGGTCGAACGCGCTGCAGCAGGCTTGCCCACGGTTGCGACCTGGTTCAACCCGGCTGTGAGCTTCAACGTCATCACGAAGAAGTTCACACCCGCGCCCGGTCACATCGTCGTCGTGGTGCCCACGCCACCGGGCAAGACAGGGATCTACGTCACCGGCGCGGGGCGTACCTGCGTCGACCAGTGCCCGATCGCTCAGGCGTTCGGCTCACACGTCGCTGAGGTCGAGTTCTGGGCCTACAACCCCGATGCGCCGATCAACGCTGCTCAGCGCAGCAAGAATGCCCTCGCTCGCGTCGTCGACGTCGACCCCGTGCGCACGTTCTCGCCGGCTGAGCTGGAAGACCTGCGGTTCGATCTCCTCTCCCTCAGAGACACGCTGCGCAGGGATCGTCTGCTCAACCTGATCGACACGCACGACGAAGCACAGGACTTCAAGGCCGTCGTTTCGTCAGCCCTCGACGAAGCCGACCTGGAGACCCTGGCCGATGGCGTCACCGAAGCCGCAGACTCGATCGCCAGCGAGATCGAAAGCGAGTGGGAAGACAGGCTCACCGAAGAACTCGCCGACCTCAGCAAGCCCACGCCGGCCGATCTCGTTTCAGCCTTCAAGGTGTGGCACGCGGCAGAGCTCAAGCGCATCGCAGACGACGCGGTCGAGACCTTCAAGAAACTCACCGACGGCGTCGAAGCAACGCGCGAGGCTCTGCGCGTGCTCGACAGCGACGTCTAAACCGGGCCGTTCGGATACTTCGCGGCGTAATCGGCCTCCCTCTGGGCGGTCATCTGGCGCACGTTCACGAAGTTCAGGGCCTCTGCGTCAAACCCCGTCGCCTCTCCCATCAGGGCGATCACCGGGCCGTTGTCGTCGACGCACTCGACCAACTTCCGAACGTGCTGGATCAGCTTGAGCCCCGTGAACTTCCCCCCGGCTACGAACGGCGCGCCCCCTCGTGCCTTCCACGCGTCGATCAGCTCGCCCACGCGCTCGAGGGGCGTCTGCAGATCCCATGACACGGTGTACCCGTCACCGTCAGACCAGCGTTCGGAAGCGCCCCACAGGTGCACCTCGTCGCGTCGCGCCAGAGCGTGCAGCGCCTTCAGCGTCACCCCCACAGCAGACCGCTCACCGTTGATCGCCGCGTTGATCTCGTAGGTCTTCCAGGGGCCTGGGCCGAACCGCTTCAGCGTCTCGCGCACAGCCTGCATGCTCCTGGTGTCGCCGAGCTCGCTCTCGCCTTCCTCCTTCGGTGCGGGGGGCAGGGCGAGAGCCAGCCTGAGCCCCTGCTCGACTACGCGGGACATCTTCTCCCCGGTCTCCTTGCACCTCTTCTCCAGAGCGTTGGTCACGTCCACGTCGAGGCTGTAGGTCTTGATTGATCTTGGCATACTTAAGCAGATGCCAGATTCCCGAGAACGGGTCAACGCCCTACCCCCGTCAAAAAATATTTCCGTAATAACTAAGCAATATGTACTACAACTGACTACATCCTACTTAGTTATTAGCGAAATTTTTCTCGCGTGGGGGGTAGAAGAGAGATCATCAGTCAGAGATCACCAGAGCGGACACCTATTTACATAGGTCAGCTACCCACCCCCAGGTCAGACGACCCGATCACCTACCCACTTCTACCCATTCGTAACCTATTGAATTCATTACATCGACACACGAGACACCCACAACCCCTATGGTGTAGGTTCTTCCACCACCCCCAC
>Ga0172380_10007165_pt1 | contig 12649 bp, 11 predicted proteins | sample Leawe162metaG_FD_119747 | JGI IMG/M metagenome (GOLD analysis project Ga0172380, IMG submission 119747) | Leachate microbial communities from a municipal landfill in Southern Ontario, Canada - Leachate well 162 metaG | ecosystem: Engineered > Solid waste > Landfill > Unclassified | place...
CCACGTCCTCGCAGCGATCGGTCACCGTTTCCAGCAATTCGTAGATCGCCTTGAGCTTGATCACCTGGCGCACGTCCGGCTCGTCGCGGAACAGCTTTGATACGGCCGAGCGCATCACCCGGTCTGCATCCGACTCGAGCTGGTCAATTTCGCGGCAGGTCTTCAGTATGCTCTGCGCGTTATCCATGTTGTTCAGCAGTCCCACCACCGACTTTACCCGCTCGCAGCAGGACTGGGCGATATCGGCCAGTTGCCGCGCTTCCTGGGTCACCTTGCGCAGATCGTAGAGCACCAGCGATTCGGCGACATCCTGGATCAGGTCGAGGATGTCGTCCATCTTGCTGATCAATTGGTGGATGTCGTCGCGGTCGAGGGGGGTGATGAACGTGCGGTGCAGGAGCGCAACCGTCTCGTGGGTGATCTTGTCGGCGCGCGTCTCGATGCCGTCGATGATCTGCGCATGCACGTCGGCGGTGGCGACAGAATCGCCTATCTTGCTCATCAGTGCTGCCAGTTCCCGGCCACCGGCGACGATCTGTTCCGCGTGGGCGTTGAAAAGATCGAAAAACTTCCCCTCGCGGGGCATGAAGCGATCGAACATGAATGGCTGCTGGCTGGAGGAAAGCGCAAATGTTACCAACAAAACAGCGTCGCAGCGCTCGTCGTTGGATATTCATGCGCGGCCCTGCAACTGCTATCATACTGGGTTCAAAGATACCCGTGGCTGCCATGAAACGCTTAAGACCCGCGAAGCGCTCCAAGCTCTCGCCGGAAACCGAGAATCTGCTGCACCTGGCGACGGGCCTGGGCCAGTCCAACTGTCGCATCGAGGACACCTTCTGGACGGTTCGGCTCGCGGCCTTGGTCGAGCGGCTGCTCAAAGACCAGGAAGAAGCCGTGCTGATCGCCGCCCTCGATCAGCTCTACGGCAACAACAATCGCGCCTACGACGCGCTCGCCGACTTGATCGAGGCCGGCGCCGAGAGCCGCCAGGCCAAGGACGGCGAGTTCGACCTGCTGCTCATCGTCGTGCCGATACTCGCCTGGTCGCGTTTTTCGATTCCCTCCGGCAGCGTCTCCCGCGAAGTGTTGGCCAACGTGCGCGTGCAGTTGGCGGCACACGTCCTGGCGAAGGACGTGCGCTTAGGGCTAGCCGATTTTTTCTACAGTCCCGACCAACTGCCGCAGAGCTATTGCGACACAGGGCTGCTCACCGACAAGCTGGGGAAAGCGGCGCTGCACAACCGCGATCTGCACATCGATCCGAAGCTGGCACCACAGACCAACGTATTCCTGTCCGACACGCGCTATCTGCTGGGCGTCGTCAGCGCCACGAGCGGCGCTCCCCTGTTCCGCTGGCAGGAGGAAAATGGCGACCGCGCCCAGGTTCTCAAGGTCTGGAGCGCCCAGGGCGGCGAGACCCTGCGCCCGCTGCTCGCGGGCTGCGCCAGCGAGCCGCTGCTACCGCAGTCCTATCACGCCGGCTGCCGCGATGCCGACCATTTCTCCCGCCCCTATTCGTTGCGCGCTTCCGTAGCCTTCCTCAGCACGACCCTGAACATCACGCCGAGCCAGTTGCGTTGCGTGGTGGCCTCGTACCACGAGCAGCGCCTCGAGGAATTCCGCATCGGCTTCATCCTTCGCGAAACCGGTGAGTTGGTGCATGGTGCCGTCTGGCCGTTGCTCGACGGCGAGGACGAAGCCACTGAGACACCCGCCGAAATCGAGGCGCTGTTGCGCGAAATGGGCGTCGGCGAAGTCCTCGTCCTCGATCAACGCCTGCCGGTCGAGTATTGCGACGACTGCGGCGCCCCGCTCTTCCCCAACGCCGAAGGCGAATCGGTGCACGCGGAGATGCCCGAAGAGCAGGCCGAAGCAGCGCCGCGGCACTTGCACTGAACCATCAACCGCCCACCCCCCGACCCCCGCCCCTGGGGCGGGGGTGACGACGGTTCGCCGCCTCCAGCGGCTCCATGGTTACGCTGCGCCAGGCTCGGGGCGGCCCTTCGCCCGGCGCGGCGCTTCGGACATAATTTACCGACGCATTCCTAGAGCAGCTTCGCGTAATCGGCGGCATCTATCTCGGGCGTGCGGCCCGAGACCAGGTCGGCGATCAACCGCCCCGAGCCGCAGGCCATGGTCCAGCCCAGGGTGCCGTGACCAGTGCTGAGAAACAGGTTGCCGTAACGGCTGCGGCCGATGAGAGGTACGTTGTTCGGCGTCGCCGGGCGCAGACCGGCCCAGAATTCCACCGTATCGCGGCCTCCGGCGCGCGGAAACAGGCTGTAGCTGCGCGCAAGCAACGCCCGGCAGCGCGCAGCGTTGATATCGGTGTTGAAGCCAGCGAACTCGGCAGTACCGGCAACGCGCAGGCGCTGCCCAAGGCGGGAGAACACCAGTTTGTGCTGATCGTCGGTGAGGCTCACCGTCGGCGCCACGCTGTCATCGGCGAGCGCGATGGTGGCCGAGTAGCCCTTGGCCGGATACACCGGCAGGCGCAGTCCCAGCGGCCGCAGCAGCAGCGGCGTATAGCTGCCCAACGCAACGACGTAAGCATCGGCGCGCAGCGTTTCGCCGCTGGCCAGACGCGCGCCGCTGAGCCGGGCCCCGTCGCTATCGAGCGCGACGACGGCGGCATCGTAGCGAAAGCTGACGCCGCGCGCCGCACACATCGCCGCCAGCGCCGCGGTGAATTGCTGCGCGTCGCCGGACTCGTCGCTGGCGGTGTAGGTGCCGCCGACCAGAGGCACCTGGCTCCCCGCCAGCGCGGGTTCTATCTCCAGGCATTCGGCCGCGTTCTTCACCACCCGCTCGCAGCCGTATTGGCGCATCAGCGCGGCCTGGGGCACGGCGTGCGCGAATTCCCTGGCGTCGGAATAGATGTGCAGGATGCCGCGCATCTGCTCCTCATAGCGGATGCCGCTAGCTCGGCGCAACTCCTGCAGGCAAGCGCGGCTGTATAGCGCCAAGCGCAGAATGGCGACGATGTTGGCGCGCATGCGGGCTGGGGTACACTCCCGCAGGAAGCACAAGCCCCAGAGCCATTGCCGGAGATCGGCGGAAAAGCGCCAAAGCAGAGGCGCGTCCTCGCGCCCTATCCACTTGAGGATCTTCAGCGGCGCTCCCGGATTAGCCCAAGGCTCGGCGTGGCTCACCGAGATCTGGCCGCCGTTGGCAAAGCTGGTCTCCAGCGCCGGACCGGGCTGCCGCTCGATCACCTGCACCTCGTGTCCGGCTTCGGCCAGGTACCAGGCGGCAGTTACACCGACAATGCCGGCACCGAGCACGGCGACGCGCATCAGACGCTTCCTTTGCGATCAGGCATAAAATGAATTTGACGCGAGTTTGACACCCTCGCGGCGCTCAGATGGATCTAAACTCTTGCTGCAATTATACCGGCCACCCTTGGAGAACCCGTGAACAAAACCGATGCCGAGTGGCGCCAGCTGCTGTCGCCAGAGCAATACCGTGTAACCCGTGAGAAGGGCACCGAGCCTGCCTTCTCGGGCAAGTACTGGGACTGCCACGACGAAGGCAGCTTCCATTGCGTCTGCTGCGGGGCCCCGCTCTTCAGCTCGGCGCAGAAATACGATTCCGGCTGCGGCTGGCCCAGCTTCACCGCGCCCTGCGAGCCTGCCAACATCGCCGAGGCCGAGGACCGCAGCCACGGCATGCAGCGCACCGAGGTGATGTGCGGCCAGTGCGGCGCCCACCTCGGTCACCTGTTCCCCGACGGACCGCCGCCTGGCGGCCTGCGCTATTGCATAAACTCGGCGTCGCTGCAGCTGGAAAAAGAGCCTTCGAGATAGCCCCGTCCCACGGCCGGCTTTGCACAGCCGGCCGGCTGCGGCGGCGCGGAGCAGTGCTCCACGCAACCCCGCCTGCGCCCCAAGGGAAGGGGTGACCTCGGCTCGCTTCGCTCGCAGTTCTGTGGCGACCCGGCGGCGGGGCATCACGTATAATCGACACATGAAATTTCTTTTCGACCTATTCCCCGTCCTGCTGTTCTTCATCGCCTTCCAGCTGGCCGGCATCTACGTTGCGACCAGCGTCGCCATCGCCGCCACCCTGGCGCAAATCCTCTGGCAGTGGTGGCGCAAGCACAAGATCGACAACATGCTCTGGGCGAGCCTGGCGATCGTCGGCGTTTTCGGCGGAGCGACCCTGCTGCTGCACGACGAGACCTTCATCAAGTGGAAGCCGACAGTGCTCTACTGGCTCTTCGCGCTGGTGCTCGGATTGTCGCCGCTGTTCATGAAGAAGAACCTGATCCGCGCCGCACTCGGCAGCCAGATGACGCTGCCCGAGAGCCTTTGGGCCAGACTCAACGCTGCCTGGGTGGCGTTCTTCGGGCTGATGGGTGTGGCCAACCTCTACGTCGCCTTCGTCTGGGCTCGCGACGACACGGCGCTCTGGGTGAAATTCAAGCTCTTCGGCGGCATGGGTCTGTTGCTGCTCTTCGTCATCGGGCAGAGCCTGTACCTGGCGAAATACCTGGAGGAAAAGAAGTGAGTGTCGTCGCCGCCATACGCAAGCAGCTCGCCGCGCTCCAACCGGAGCGGCTGGAAATCGGCGACGACAGCGCCTTGCACACCGGCCACGCCGGCGCCAGGGATGGCGGCGGACATTTCCGCGTCACCATCGTCTCGGCGAGGTTCGCTGGCCGGTCGACCATCGCGCGGCACCGGCTGGTCTACCACGCCCTGGGCGACATCATGAAGCGCGAGATCCACGCCATGAGCATCGTGGCGAAAACCCCCGATGAATACTCGGCGAGTTAGAATCACGCCAGAGTTGCCATTCAGGAGGCAATATTCGGCCCCCACGCTCACTTCGTTCGCTGCCCCCACAGGGGGCGCTGCCTCCTTTCGGGCGGCCGTTCAGAAGGCAGCATGAGCACTTGGCTGGCCTGGTTCGCGATAGCTCTCAGCGCCCTGTTGCTGGCTCTGGTGGGCGTTCTCCTGTTGCGCATGCTGGCCGAGAACCGGACGCAGCGCCGCATTGAGACGCCGGCGGAGCGGCATTTTGCGCCGACAACGCCCGATGAAACCATGATCATCAGCCGCCAGCAGGCGGACGAAATGCTCAATAGATAGTCCCCAAGATGGACGCCCATCGCATTGTCCCGGCTTGGTGTATTATTCGCGTGCAGCAGGCTGGGCCCCGATCCATGCCTACGGCATACACAATCCCGGGGGCGACCCCGATAACCAGCAAGGAAAACCATGAAACGCTTTTTGCTTTGCGCCCTTCTGACATCGCTCATCGCCGTGACGGCATCCGCACCCGCCCTCGCCGCAAAAAAGGCCAATGAGGCCGAGGCGGGCGTGGCTTCGGTAAATGGCAAGACCATTCCGAAGAATCGCGCCGAAGCCATGATGGCCCAAGCTCTGGCGCAGGGACAACCCGACTCGGAGCAGCTGCGCAACGCCGTCCGCGATGAATTGATCAATCGCGAGGTTCTGACGCAGGAAGCGCAGAAGAAAGGTATCGACAAGAGATCTGAAGTGAAGGGGCAACTGGACCTCGTTCGGCAGAGCGTGCTGATCAACATCTACATGCAGGACTACATGCGCAGCCACCCGATCAGCGAAGAAACGCTGAAGCGGGAATACGATCTGATCAAGACGCAGATGGGCGACAAGGAATACAAGACACGCCACATCCTGGTAGAAAAGGAAGACGAGGCCAAGGACATCATCGCCCGCCTGAACAAGGGTGAGAAATTCGAGGACCTCGCCAAGCTGTCCAAGGACCCCGGTTCCAAGGACCGTGGCGGCGACAACGGCTGGGCGCCGCCTTCCAACTACGTGAAGCCTTTCTCTGATGCCATGGTCAAACTGGAAAAGGGCAAGTACACGGAGACGCCGGTGAAGAGCGACTACGGCTACCACGTCATCATGCTCGACGACACGCGCGAACTCAAACTGCCCTCGCTGGAGGAAGCCAAGCCGCAACTCATGCAGCGCCTGCAGCAGCAGGTTGGCTTCCAGCACATCGGCGAACTGCGGCGCAAAGCCAAGGTCGAGTAAGACCGGACCAACAGGGGAAAAAGGCTCGCGCTGCGAGCCTTTTTTTGTTCCTGCCCCGCAGCCACGACCCGCGTCCCCGACATCTATCGAATACTGTTCACTGGCGCGTATCATCCGACTGTGCCCACTCAAGTGCAGCAATCCCCGAATGCGAAGAGAAGTCAAAGAGAAGCCCAAATACGCCGTCGTGGCGGCCGTGCAACTGCCGAACGTGAGCGACGTCGAGTTCGAGGCATCGCTGACCGAGTTGCGCGAACTGGCAAAAACACTGGGTTTCGAGATCTCTGCCACGTTCACGCAAAAGCGCTCGAGCTTCGACCAGACGGCCTACCTGGGCGCGGGAAAGCGGGAAGAGATACGCCGCTTCGTGGACAACGCGCCGCAGCCCGTCGAGTTGGGAAAACCACCACTGGCCGCTGCCGACCCTGACGCCGGCAAGATTGACGTCATCTTCGTCGATCATGAGATCTCACCGTCGCAGGCGCGCAACCTCGAAAAGGAGGTCGGATGCGAGGTCATGGACCGCACCATGGTCATCCTCGAGATCTTTCAACGCCACGCGAGCTCTCGCGCCGCGCGCGCGCAGGTGGAAATCGCCCGCCTTTCCTACATGGCGCCCCGCCTGCGCGAGGCGGCAAAGCTGGCGGGGCCGCAAGGGCGGCAGCGCAGCGGCACCGGCGGCCGCGGCGCTGGGGAGTCGCACACGGAGTTGGACCGACGCAAGATCCGTGACCGTATCGCCGAACTGCAGCAGGAGATCGCCGCGATGGACGTCGAGCGCAAGACGCAGCGCGCGCGGCGGCAAGAGCGCCAGGGGCTCGCCAGCGTGGCGCTCGTCGGCTACACCAACGCGGGCAAGTCCACCTTGATGCGCGCACTCACGGGAAGCGAGGTCCTCGTCGCCGACAAGCTCTTTGCCACTCTCGACACCACCGTGCGCGCCCTCCACCCCGAGAGCATGCCACGTGTCCTCGTTAGCGACACGGTAGGCTTCATCAAGAACCTGCCGCACGGACTCGTCGCGTCGTTCAAGTCGACGCTCGAAGAGGCGCTCGATGCGTCGCTGCTTCTCCACGTCATCGATGCGAGCGATCCCGGGTTTGAACGGCAGCTCAAGGTGACCGACGAAGTCATTGACGAGATCGGCGCAAGAGACGTGCCGCGCATCCGCGTCTTCAACAAGATCGACCATGTCGGCGACCCAGCAGCGCAAGCTGAACGCGAAGCTGCGCTGCGCGCAGCTTACCCCGATTGCATCGTCATGAGCGCGCGCCGCGCCGGCGACATTGCGTTGCTGCGCGAAGCGGTAGTCGCTTTCTTCCGGCAGGGTCTCGTCGAGGCCGAACTCTTCCTTCCCTGGTCGGCACAGCAACTCCGCGGCGAAATCTTCGCGAGTTGTGAAGTGCTGGAGGAGCGCGCCGATGGTGAGGGCGCGTTCTTGCGCGTTCGCGGTGAGCGCGAAGCGGTGAATGGCCTGCGCGAGCGCTTCGGCCAGGCGTAACGCCGCCTATTCCAATTTGACGCCCAAAGACTTGATCAGCGATCCGTACTTGGCGCGGTCGTCCCGCATGCGCTTGGCAAGCGCATCCGGCCCGCGACTGGGAGCTGGTTCCACCCCAGCGATCTTCAGAGCGGCAATAACGTCCTCGCCTTTAACTGCTTCGTCAACCGCCTGCGCCAGCTTATTCACCGCTTCCCTGGGCATGCCGGCCGGCCCCAGAAGGGCGACCTGACCAGGAAAGTCCAAGTTCGGAGCAACGGTGGCCATCGACGGAATCTCCGGCGCCAGCGCCGAGCGCTCAGCAGTATTTGCGCCGAGGATCTTTACCCGTCCGGCTTTTTCGAATTGGGCGAGGACGGTGAGTGCCGCCACCGCCATCTGAACCTGCCCCGCCACCAGCGCGGGGACGGACTGACTCGATCCTCTGAAGGGAATATGGACGATGTCGAGACCGAGCGCCTGCTTGAAGAACTCGACCGTCAAGTGGTGTACGGTGCCTATCCCGGCAGAACCATAGTTGTACATCCCCGGCTGCTTCCTGATGAGCGCAACGAGTTCCGCCAGATTGTTCGCCGGCACCGAGCTATGAACGGCGAGAAACAGCGACGAGGTGGTGATCATGCTCACCGGCGTGAACGATTTCTCCGGATCGTAGCGGAGATCGGATCGTGCCGCCGGGTTGATTGCCCAGTGTCCGGCATCGAGAACGATCAGCGTATATCCGTCCGGGCGCGAAGCGAGAAGTGCATTGATCGCTGGAACTCCAGTACCACCAGTAATGTTCTCGATGACGATAGGCTGCCCGAGCGACGAACTCATGTGCTTGGCCACTATCCTGGCGACGGCGTCAGGCTGGGCACCAGGCGTTGCGTGAACCAAGATCCGAATCGTCCGATTCGGAAAGGCTTGAGATAGCGCGATGCCGGGCGCGATCAACAGGATCATTGCGCAGAGAGCGCGAACAAGCGCGTAGCGTGTCATCAACTTCGTCCTCAAAAGACCATCATCCGTAGCGGTGCACGGACCATATTTGCGCCGGTAGATGCAACGACTGTTGTTAGATTGATCGCAACTTCAGGATAGGACCTGAATCCGCGAGCATCTTACCAAGAAATCGCACTGCAAAGGCTTCTGCGATGAAATGAGGAAACGCTACCGCCTAGTTTGAGTCCGGTACCAAATGTCTGCTGCTCTCAGCAGGAAATTACGACCAACCGCTCTCAACCCACCCACCGCCGCGCGTTGCTGAACATCCGCAACCAGGGAGAGTCTTCGCCCTGCCCAAGCGGGCGCCAGGACATCTGCACGCTGCGGAAGATGCGCTCGGGGTGCGGCATCATGATGGTGAATCTCCCGTCGGCGGTGGTGACGCCGGCGGTGCCCTCCGGCGAGCCGTTGGGATTGGCCGGATAGCGCGTCGCCACCCGGCCGCGGCTGTCGACGTAGCGCAGCGCCAGCGGCGGCCGTGTTGCCGTCGCGAACTCGGCGCGTCCCTCGCCGTGCAACACCACCACGGGCAGGCGCGAGCCGCCCATGCCGGCTAAGAAGAGCGAGGGGGATTCGGGGATCTCCGCCATCACCAGGCGTACTTCGGATTGCTCGCTGCGATTGCGCAGGAACAGCGGCCAGGCGCTGGATGAACATTCAGACAAACAAACCGGGCTCTCGCGTATACAATCATAAAGTTGATAATGCGGAGAAGCTCATGACCAAGGTTTTATTTATTCGTGCAGAATGGGATTCTGAGGCGGGTGTGTGGGTGGCAACATCAGATGATGTGCCGGGTTTATCAACGGAGGCTGATACGCTGGAAGCCCTGTCTGCAAAGTTGGATTCGCTAGTCCCAGAATTGCTAGATGCCAACAATTACCCCGATGGCCCTGATGTGCCCTTTGAGTTGTTGGCACGCAAGTTCTTTATTGCACACAGGGCTGCTGCCTGATGGGTGGTAACTTCACCCCAGAGCTGAGACGTTTGCTGCAGGAAGCCGGATGTCGATTCGAGCGGGCCGGTAAAGGTGACCACGACATTTGGTTCTCGCCACACACAGGCATCCGCTTCCCTGTCGATAGCAGGATAAAATCCCGGCACACGGCCAACGCCGTCCTTAAGCAGGCGGGGCTCCCGAAGCATTTCTGAGTTGCGCCCACACCGCAAGCGCACAGCCAGCTTGTCTGGCCCCTAACCCACCCACCGCCGCGCGTTGCGGAATATCTGCAGCCAGGGTGTGTATTCTCCCTGCCCAAGCGGGTGCCAGGACATCTGCACGCTGCGGACGGTGCGCTCGGGGTGCGGCATCATGATGGTGAATCTTCCGTCGGCGGTGGTGACGCCGGCGGTGCCCTCTGGCGAACCGTTGGGATTGGCCGGATATCGCGTCGCCGCCCGGCCCCGGCTGTCGACATAGCGCAGCGCCAGCGGCGGCCATGTTGCCGTCGCGAACTCGGCGCGTCCCTCGCCGTGCGACACCACCACGGGCAGGCGCGAGCCGCCCATGCCGGCTAAGAAGAGCGAGGGGGATTCGGGGATCTCCGCCATCACCAGGCGCGCTTCGAACTGCTCGCTGCGATTGCGCAGGAACAGCGGCCAGTCGGCGCCACCGGGAATGATGCCGCGCAGGTGGCTCATCATCTGGCAGCCGTTGCACACGCCCAGGGCGAAGCTGTCGGGACGCGCGAAGAAGGCCGAGAAATCGTCGCAGAGCTGCGCGTTGAAGAGGATGGACTTGGCCCAGCCTTGGCCCGCGCCGAGCACGTCGCCGTAGGAGAAGCCGCCGGCGGCGGCGAAGCCGTGGTAGTCGGCGAGCCGCACGCGCTGCGTCTGCAGGTCGGACATGTGCACGTCAAAGGCGGCGAAGCCGGCGCGCTCGAAGGCCGCCGCCATTTCCACATGACCATTGACCCCCTGCTCACGCAGGATGGCGATCTTCGGTCTTGCTCCCCCGACGATGGCCGGGGCCTCGGGCGTGAAGCTCAAGCTCACCGAGAGGCCGGAATCGTCGGCATCCAACAGCGCGTCGTACTCTTCCTGCACGCAATCGGGGTCGTCGCGCAGGCGCGCGACCTGGTAACTGGTCTCGCTCCAGACGCGCTGAAGTTCGACGCGCGAGGCGGCGAACAGCGTCTTGCCAGCACAACTGATGCGCAGCTCGTCGGCGTCGTTGAGCGAACCTAGTGCGTGCGTGATTTCGCTCAAGCCGGCCTCGCGCAGCGCCGCGTCGACGCGTGCGCGATCGGCGCTGCGGATCTGCACCACCGCGCCGAGTTCCTCGTTGAACAGTACAGGCAGCGCATCGCCCAGAATTCCGATTTCCACGCTCAGGCCGCAGTGTCCGGCGAAAGCCATCTCGCACAGCGTCGACAGGAGACCGCCATCGGAGCGGTCGTGATAGGCGAGCAGCAGCCCCTCGCCGTTCAGGCGCTGGATGGCGGTGAAGAATTGCTTCAGTCGTTGTGCGTCGGCATCGGGGCCGAGGTCGCCGCCCTGCCCGTAGACCTGGGCGAGGGCCGAGCCGCCGAGGCGGTTCCTGCCGGCACCGAGATCGAGCAGCAGCAGTTGCGTTTCACCGGCGTCGCGGTGCAGCTGCGGCGTCAGCGTGCGCCGGATGTCGGCGCAGGGAGCAAAGGCGGTGATGATCAAGGACAGCGGGGAGACCACCTGCTTCTCCTGTCCGCCGTCGGTCCAGGCAGTGCGCATGGAAAGGGAGTCCTTGCCCACGGGGATGGAGAGCTCGAGCTGCGGACAGAACTCCAGGGCGACCGCTTTGACCGTGTCAAACAGCGCTGCGTCTTCGCCGCCGTGGCCGGCCGCGGCCATCCAGTTGGCGGAGAGCTTGACCATTGCCAAGCCCTCTACCCTCGCTGCTGCGAGGTTGGTCAGCGCCTCACCCACAGCCATGCGCCCGCTAGCAGGACCATCGAGCAAAGCCAGCGGCGTACGCTCGCCCATCGCGTAGGCTTCGCCCAGATAGGTATCGAAGCCCATCGCCGTCACGGCGCAATCGGCGACCGGCACCTGCCAGGGGCCGACCATCTGGTCGCGTGCGGTCAGGCCGCCCACGCTTCTGTCGCCGATGGTGATGAGGAAGTTCTTCGAGGCGACACTGGGGAGACGCAGCACCCGCCGCACCGCTTCGGCGAGGGCTATGCCGGCGAGGTCCAGAGCCGGCAGTCGATTTTCGACATGGTGCGCCGTCCGCTGCATGCGCGGCGCGCGTCCGAGCAGCACCGCCAGGGGCATGGCCACGGCGTCCGTGCCGAAGTGCGGGTCACGCACCAGCAACTGGCCGTCGTCGCTGGCCGCGCCGAGCACGGCGCAGGGGCAGCGCTCGCGGGCACACAGCGCGCGGAACTCTTCTATGCGGTCCGGCGCCAGCGCCAGCACATAGCGCTCCTGCGCCTCGTTGCACCAGATCTCGCGCGGCGACATGCCCGGCTCTTCCGAGGGCACCGCGCGCAGGTCGAAGCGCGCGCCGCGACCGGCGTCGTGCACCAGTTCGGGCAGGGCGTTGGAGAGGCCGCCGGCGCCGACGTCGTGGATGGCGAGGATGGGATTCTGTTCCCCCATTTGCCAGCAGCGGTCTATCACCTCCTGGGCGCGCCGCTGCATCTCGGCGTTGCCGCGCTGCACCGAGGCGAAGTCGAGATCGGCGCTGTTGGCCCCGGTGCTCATCGAGGAGGCCGCGCCGCCGCCCAGACCGATCAACATGCCCGGACCGCCGATCTGCAGGAGCAGCGAGCCGGCAGGAAACTTGTGCTTGAAGCAATGCTGCGCGGCGATGTTGCCGATGCCGCCGGCGACCATGATGGGCTTGTGATAACCGCGCATCGTCCCCGCCACTTCCTGCTCGAAGCTGCGGAAGTAGCCGGCGAGATTGGGACGCCCGAACTCGTTGTTGAAGGCCGCCGCGCCTATCGGTCCCTCGATCATGATGTCCAGCGCCGAGGCGATGCGCTCGGGCTTGCCGTAGTCGCCTTCCCAGGGCTGTCTGAAGCCAGGGATGTTCAGGTTGGAAACGGAGAAGCCGCAGAGGCCGGCCTTGGGTTTTGCGCCGCGGCCGGTGGCGCCCTCGTCGCGGATCTCGCCGCCGGAACCGGTCGCGGCGCCGGGATAGGGA
>Ga0172380_10007166_pt1 | contig 12648 bp, 9 predicted proteins | sample Leawe162metaG_FD_119747 | JGI IMG/M metagenome (GOLD analysis project Ga0172380, IMG submission 119747) | Leachate microbial communities from a municipal landfill in Southern Ontario, Canada - Leachate well 162 metaG | ecosystem: Engineered > Solid waste > Landfill > Unclassified | place...
AAATATCCTTCTGAAAAGTCTCCTAAATATCCTTCTGAAAAGTCTCCTAAATATCCTCCTGAAAAGTCTCCTAAATATCCTCCTGAAAAGTCTCCTAAATATCCTTCTGAAAAGTCTCCTAAATATCCTCCTGAAAAGTCTCCTAAATATCCTCCTGAAAAGTCTCCTAAATATCCTCCTGAAAAGTCTCCTAAATATCCTTCTGAAAAGTCTCAAGTAATCTTTATTTATTTTTCGGGCACTCGAGTAATCCACGACAAGCGGAGTCGTGGGCCGAAATAGACAAAACTACTCACCGCGATTAAGTGGCTCGAAGACCTCGACGTCACAGCGATTAATAGACTCGAAGACCTCAACATCATAACGATTAAGAGGCTCGAAGACCTCGGTATCATAACGAAGATGGCGGCCAAAAACCCCTTCGAGTTGAGCAAGAAGAAGGTCGTGTCGCAGCCCAAGCGAGCGACGACTCCGCGGGCACCACGTGCCCCGCCGACGGAAGTCGACATCCAGCGGCAACTGGTGGGCTATCTCGAGATGTCCGAGGACCTCTGGCCGGAGATCAAACGCGGAACCCACGTGCGGTATTTCCTGAAGGCGAGCGACGCCAACCCCGGGGGATTCCGATTGGGCGGGTTCGTGATGAAAAATCCACACGACAAAAAGACCGCGGACGGTAGTGTGAGTCGGCAAATGATGCTGTCACACGTGCTGCGGCCCACCCCTCACCAGAGCCAATTCTGGTCGGTGAAGTACTCGTCGTTCGAGAAGCTGTACGTCAAGGCCGACGCGAGCGACCTGTCGACCCTCGATACGTTGGAGAGCGTCGTGCGAGACATGAACGCAAATACACGAAAGGTGGCGGACTACGTGGTGCAGCTCTCCCAGAACTTCAAGGTGCTTACGCAACGCGTCAAAGCCCTCGAGGAGATGCTGCAGGAGGGGGCGAAAATCAGGGCCCCCTCACCGCTGCCGTCACCCAAATCGACCCGGCGCTAACAAGCACGATGGTGTTTTTCAGTCGCCGTATGGTTTGTGATCTCTAAGAGATCCAAATTCGGTTCAATATTATGGGAATCTCGTACAAATGTTCCGCGACTGCTCGTCGCATCTAAACTAGGTTAAGAACTCGCAAACTATTAGTACGGAGTACCAATGGTTTGCAGTTACGTCACGTGGTTAAGAATTCGCAAACTATTAGTACGGAGTACCAATGGTTTGCACATCCAAACTCAGTTAGGCCGCGGCGAACAAAAGGCACTATCTCCGTACCAATGGTTTTCGTCAGGACTAAAAAACGAATTGTTTGTTCACACTCACTGTTGGCGCACAATTTCCAACCCAGACGGATCGATCGAAACCCAGCGGCCGCGAGCGCTGTCGAAGAATTGACGAATGCGCATTGTCTCTTTTGCGACGATGTGGCCGCTGCGGTTGAGCACGACCCACATACCGCTGCCGCTGTCGAAGAACTGGCGGTAGCCGCCAGCCATACCCTCGTGGATGGCGCCGGCGGGGCCATACGTGTGGCCGTAGCGAAACCCGTCGCGGCGGGACTGCTGCTTGGCCTGGCGGTGGGTCATCTGGTCGCTGTGGGCAATGTCGCTGAGGGCGCCGTTGCTCGTGCTTTTCTGGTCGTGGGCGGTGTGGCCGCGCATCTCCGAAACGGAGCGGGGCCACTGGTCAGGGCGCTCGCGTCGGCTGCCGTGCAGTGTCGCATGGAAGAGCCCGTCGTCAAACTGGTCGTCGAAACCCTCGTCGCCCATGGTATCGTTATTACCCCCCGGCAAATAAATGCGACACGGCCGCAAGCACGGCGGCGGCGGCGCGTCGTCAAGAATTCACGCGACCAACAACGCCGTGAAGATAAGTGACGATGTTGTAAGTCGCGACGATAATAACGAGCACCACAAGAATGGCGACCAGAATGGCCGTAATGTTCGAATAATCCATGTGGTATAAGAGGGAGTACAATAAAGCCAGCGCGCAGTGCACAAAAAAGACACGCTGCCTCCTCAGGTCAGTTCTTGCTAGGTCAGTTCTTGCTAGGTCGAGACGGGATACGGCTCGCTGCCTCCTCGGGGCAGTTCTTGCTAGGTCAGTTCTTGCTAGGTCAGTTCTTGCAGGTCAGTTCTTGCAGGTCAGTTCTTGCAGGTCAGTTCTTGCTAGGTCGAAACGGGATACGGCTCGTACTCCATCGCGGAACCGGCGAGGGTCATGCGGTCGCCCGGGCCGAGGACGGCGGGGACGAGGGTATCGCCGAGGCGTACATAGCCGGCGGACTGAGGGCCGTAGTAGAAGATGCGATAAAGCAGGTCCTTGACACGCTCGCCCGGCACGCTGCGGGGAACGGCGACACGCCAGCCCGCGATGCGATAATACTCGTAGTCAGTCGGCTGGATGACGGGCGCGACGTAGCGCGCGAAGCCGATGGGCACGTAGCGTCCCGGGACCGAGATGTAGCGACTCTCGTCCTCGCGCGAAGGCCGGATGTGGGTCGTCGTCATTCGGCGCAGGGCGCCACCCCACGGGCCGCGGCGGCCGGCGGACCGGGGGACCATCGTCTCGCGCAGGCGGTTGCTGCTCGCGGCGTAGAAAGCGGCGCGGTCATCGCGGTCGGCGCCCTGGTCAACCTCATCGTCATCGGGATCTCCGTAGCACCGTCCGGAGTGGCAGCTGGACATCGCGGTGAATGAATATATCACGGCCGAAAAATGCGACAGGCGCACGCTCACTGAGCGGGCTCGTCGGCGCCGACCTTCTTGGAGCGGGCATTGAGGCCGCGCAGGTAAATCAGCGCGTGCTGGGAGTTGACGGCGTAGTCGCGAATGATGCTGTCGATGTCCTTGCTGAACTCGGGGAGCTGTTTTTCGCACGCCAGGATGTGCTCGAGGAGAGCCGCGGCGATTTGTCCGGTGGCGGTCTTGGGGGGCGCCGGCGGGGACGCCATGGCGCGCTGGCGAACGATGTGCACGGCCTGGGAGACAACGCCGTCAACGAACACACCGAACTCGGCAAACCGATCGGCCCAGTCAGGAAAGATGCCGAGGTAGATCTCGCGGGACCGGGGGGTGAGATAGGCGCGCCACGCGTTGTACTCCTGGCGCTCGCCCTCGGTAATGTGGTCGCGGACGGCGCGGGGGGCGCGTTCGTAGGCGAGCTTGCGGACATGGATGAGCAGCGGCGATTCGACGAGGATGTCGGAAAGGACGCCGGTCACGGCGCGATCGCGGGACCGCAGAATGTAGCCGTAGTTGAGGCATGGCTCCCGGAGATCGTTTTGGCAATCGCCGGCCAGGTACGCGGCGGCCTCGGCGAGGGAGCCATTGACGCGCCCGCGCAGAAACGCGACGGTGACTTTTTCGGGGAAGGCGCACAGGGTGTGCGACGGGACATCGTAGAGGCGGCTGCCGTACAGGATGTTGGGCTCATCGTCGCCCAGGTCGGCGCAGTGGATGAGCCACATGCGTTCGGGATCGATGCGCATGGGGTGAAAGTTGTGGTGGCGGAACCCGATCGTGTAGCAGCGCTTCGGGTCAAGGTTCGGAAAGTCCAGGGTCTGCGAATCGACGAGGCGAAGGCCGCTCTCGCGAACGAACTCGGGGTACAGGCGTGACGCCAAGTCGTGAAAGATTTCCGCGTAAGTGAGCGGACCACTCCATTTCAGCGGGGATACATCGTACGCATTGCTGGTAGCGAGACCCCAGACGATCCCCTTGGTCGGATGGGTCCAGCTATACAGAGTGACAACCGTTCCATCATCGACGCGGATCACATCATACAGTCCGCGTTCGAGATACTGATCGATCGGCGCGGACGCGACATTGGCAGCGAATATGCCCGGAGGCGCGGCCAAGACACGCCAAGTGTGGGCATCAATGACAACACCAACCGACTGATCGTAGAAAGTCTTTCCGCGACCCCGCACCAAGCCAGAACCTTGCTTGTCGCAGCCGAAGACCAGGCGACACACGGTTCCGCCGCGATTGGCGTCGGCCTCAACGGCAGCGGGAACGGTCGATGCGCCGCAACGAAACAGGTCGACAAGAGACAATTGGTGTTTGCCGTCACGACTGCGAGTGGCCGGCGGCATGACGACGATGGGTTTCGGGCCGTTCTTCTTTTTGCGGCGGCCCGGGGTGGTGGCGGCGACCGGCTGGGTGGGCGCTACATCAAGCACGGCGGCAGTCGTCGGGGCGGCCACATCAAGTGCGACAGTCGGGGCAACCTCACGCAGATGCCAATCGTGGAGATCATGATGAACGCGAAGACCAGCGGCGGCGCCAACACCAGTAATCCACTCGATGATCTCCTCCTGGGAGGTGCCGACAGAAGCCAAGCGACCCGCCTCGGCCAGCAGCGCGCGCAGGGAGCCAACACGAGTAGCACTCGTCTTGGAGGGTTTTCCGGCCCCCATAGATGAGTTTTTCGTTGACATGATCACGCGCCCGTTCATAGTATATTCGACCGCCGAATCAAATCTCTAGCACGACAACCGCACGGCACCCGCCAGGCCGAGCGGCAGCCGTCGACTAAATAGAACCCGGCCGGTTCGAAGATCACCAGGTAAAATAAAACCACGCGGGAAGCGAAGGCAGCGATATGAGTGCGGATCATCGGATGGCGACTGGGCCGGCCGCGTTAAAAAACCAGGAAGGCGCAGACACTTCGCCGGAGCTGACACCCTCTCCGAGCACCGATCGCGCCCCCACCATGCAAAAAATCACAATCATCGAAACAAGTCGAGCAGTATTCGACATTACTTCCGTTGATCTGGATTCTCTGGATCTAGCCCTACCTCGCATAATAGATCAGATAATGGAGGGGGCTCCGTCCGATAGTGAGTTGTCGCGAATGAAACAGGCGATGCTCGTGGGATTCGATGCGATCGCACGACAGATGCAGAGTCCAATTTCGGCATTCATGACACCATCGCATGATAATGCGTTATCCGCACTGCTAGTGCGAGCATTACTCACCAACCCCGCAGTGCGACCCATAGTTGTCGAGCGGGGCAGCGAGGCTCAGGCAGATGCGCTGGACAACGAGCACAACATCCGCACGCGACCCATATCACGAATTTCAGCCGTGGATCCTTCCGGAGAGGACATTGCGATTGCCGCCGAAGAACCTATCGAGATTGCGGGATTCGCAGTCGACCCTTTGATGGCCGGGAGCATCGTCGCCGTCAGCCGCGAAACGCCGCGCCTCAGCCCAGGCGTCGATGTGCGAATTCGGTCGGGCATGTACACGGCGCCCATGTTGGCGGCAGTCAGTGATGTAAAACCGCCAGAGTTTGTAATCATTGAGGCCGCCCCCGCAAGCGACCTGACCGCGATTCTCAGCCGCCGCGGGTTCCGGGTCAGCGCCGGCGAGGCCAACCTGCGGGCAACCACGCGCCGGCTGCTCGATCAGTCGCGCGCGGCGATGCAGTACTACCTTAGCGGCGCGGCGGCGTCATCGGTAATGGCGGACGTGGCGGCGGCCGTGGTGGGCTCGCCAACAGCGCCGGCCCGATATCTAGCGGCGCTCGCGAACAACACGTCGCTACTAAGCCAGGAAGCCGCGCCCGTGACGTTGCCGACCTACACGTGGCGCGAAGACACAAAGCTGCTGCGATACTTAGTGGGGCGGCTGTCAAAAACCGAACTGATCGTCGCCGACGACCCGGCGGCCTGGGTGTACGACCTGAGCCCCATCAGCAGTCTGTTTCGCATCGGCGCCCTCAACGCATATCTGTACGTGCTGACCGGAGGGCATGGAGACAAGCGCCTGGACGATTTCTTCGAGGAATCCAGCATCCGATACGCTAAACAGGCGCGACAAGTCAAGATGGACCACGAATTGATAGTCGCAACTAGTCGAGCGCGCCAATATGTCGTAATCATCGAGGACAAATTCGGAACCGACAGAATCCTGGCAATCCTGGAACGTCTGCGGTCTGTGACGGGCGCGCGAGCGTTGGGGGCCCCCGGAGGCACTCTCGCCAGCGCCCTCGACTCGGTGCAGGTAACCAACCCCGACGCGGTGCTCGCGGCGCTAACGAAGCGTGAACGAGAGGTCGTCGCGGTTGAGTACGAGAGCCGACTCGCGGAGTGGAAAGCGTCGGCGGAGAACAAGTGCGAACACGTGCGGCTCGTGCGGCGGCTGCGGGGCGCGACCACCGACGAGGTGGCGCAGACGGCGCTCCGTTCGCTGTCGCAGTACTGGCTGAAGCCCGGCCAGAAGCCAAACACGGAGGCCGCGAAAACATGGCTGCTATGCCGAAATTGCGGCCACCGAACGATCTGTCCGCATGTGCGCGACCTGGTAAAGATGCGGGGCCGCACGGCGAGCTACGACGAGATCCGCACCCACCTGCAGAAATACGCGCTGCGGGTTGAGTCGTCGGGCGGCGACGGGCACTCCTACTACTGCCGGATCTGCAGCGAGCACCTCGCGGACGCGGAGGAAGACAGCCGGCTCGCGTCGAAGCTGGGTCGGTTCGGGGACCTGGACGCCGGCCTGCGAATCCGCGTGTGGTCGGTGGCGGTGGCGGCGGCGGCGCACGTGCGGTTCCCGGTGCCCACCGACGGGAAGCGGTTCGCGGGGGTGGTGGCCGACGTCGTCTACCCGCTGCTGCTGGCGGCGGAGGAGTCGGCGTCGAAGAAGGGCCGGCGGCGGGGGGCGCGGACGGCCGACGCGAGCGACGACGTGAACGAGGATATCGACCCGCGCACGACGCTGCACATCATCCTCTTCGTGTACGCCTACATTCTCGACCTGGTACGCAGCACGCGGGGGGAGCGGTCGCGCGAGGTGGGCTTCGACGGGGTGGGAATCGACGCAAAGGAGGGGGCCTACGCGGAGGCGATGCTGAAGCTGATCGCGACGGAGCATCGCGGCCTAATCTCGCGAATCGAGGACATAACGGCCGACTACCTGCGGGCGCGATTCATCGAGTGCTACCGCCTCGTACGCAGCGAGGGAGCGTCCGACCTCGCGCGCCCGAACTCGGAGGAGGAGCTCGCTCTGGCGACGGCGATGGACAGCGCGTACCGCTACGCCGTGACGGTGGCGGCCGTGGCGGGCGACCTCCCGCTGAGGCGCCCGTCGACGCCGGCCGAGGCGCGCACAGAGTTCGAGCGCGTGCTGGGCACGAGCCTGCCGGACCTCGTGAAGCGGGCGAGGGCGAACGCGAAGGACACGGCGCGGGTCGAGACGCTAACGCTGGAGTACCGCGCCAAAGACCCGCGGGTCAATCTGTACACCGACATCTACGAACCAGACTGGGCGGCTGCGAAAATCGACATCGGCGAACTCAAGAGGCTCGGCGCCGAGATGGCGGCCCTGGTCGACCCCAACGTGAAGTATTGGCTCGGCGGGGCGGCGGGCGGCAACCCGATCGACGGCGTCGACACCGCCGACACCCTGTTGGATTACGTGGTCGAAGGCGGCGCCGCTGCCACACGCAAAAACAAGCCCAAAGACAAAATCAAGCCTAAAATCACACCCAAAAGCAACCCCAAAGACATGCACAGAAGCAAAAGGGCGTACCCATCGCCTATGCCAACCCGGCCGCCAGCAACCAACCCTGCCGGAGTAAACGCGGTGTTCTTCGAATCATACAGACTGTTTGTTACATACACGAAACGAGTGACCGATGACACAACTTTCAAGAAATTCACGGCCGATTTAACCAAGCTACGTCAGCAAGAAGAGGGATTGCGAATGCAAGTGGCTTTGGGTGCTGCGAAAACATTCTATGACTTCAACTTCAACAAAAATCAACAATACACCCCAGTCGATGTATCAATTTCGCGTTTGTATGATGAAAAAGGTTTGCACCACGTGTGGAGCGGAAAGAAAACGACGTACTGTTTCGCATCCAAGACCCCTCGAAAGAAGAAGGGCGCGGAAACCGCCCCGGAAATCGTCCCAACCGCTCCAGAAATCGCCTCGGAAATCGCTCCAGAAACGATCGAAATCGCCGGAGGTGTAGAGGCGGTGGCGAAGGCAAGAGCCGCCGGGAAGGTGACGCAAACGATGAAACTCATCGATCTAAGGTGTCCAATCTGTGGCATACTGGCCTCAAAAACAACGACACTGAACTCGGAGACAGTGTGGAACGCATTGAAGGCCGCGTCTGAAATCGACATGTTCTATGTGTTCTACGAGTCACGCTGTCCGAGTGGAGGATTGCACGCCTGGGGCAACGCCGAGAACTCGCAGATCGAAAAGTGCAGCAAGTGTGGCCTAACCACGGCGATAACCAAGGACGTGGCGAGCGGTCGCGCGGCGGTGACGGAAGCCAGCGTGGCATACTACCAGCAGCACGCGGCGCGATTCAGCGAGGACAGAGCAGCATCGCAGGCCATCGAACCGACGATCGACGTGCCAGCCTCGGCGCCCGCGTCCCCGCAGACAGCCCCGCCGCCCACGTGGAAGTCCGACTACAGCCTGGTGGTGGCAGCCGCCGAGCTCGCGGGCGTGACAGCGGCGACGCTAGACGCAATCGGGGCGACAGAGGGCCGCGACTTCAACGACGTGATCGCCGGGAAAGATGCGCCCGAACCCCCCACATCACCGGTGGACCCACGTATTTACGCCGCGGACGCAGAAGTGAGATACTTCATCAGTGAGTACAATCAGTTAAAATTTATTTCACACAATACGACCACCAAACTCCCTGATTTCCAGCTGGCGCTCCTCGTTGAGACAAAGTTTCCGAAATCAGACTGGCCCAAGCTAGTCGATACGCTACCCGACATCGGTGCAACATACAGGCAAACACTGCTCGACCTCCTGGAGATCGCCCCTCCCGCTACAGTGTTGGAATTCGCAATCCAGTCATTATGCCAATTCACAATGGAGATCGCGGCCGTCACCGACACAGAACCAATTTCACAGTTGCGCAAACTATTCGCAAAGCGCGCGCTACAAAAAATAGTGCACAACCAAAAACTATTATCGAAGCCCGATCGATCAATCGTCGTAGGAGACGGCGACGAGGAAGAGGAGGCACAGGACGACGTGGGTGACGTCGGCGAGGACGTCACGAACAAGGATGTGTTGATCGCAAACAACGGCGATGAACCGATAGACCCGTTCTCGGGAGAAAACATGGATTATGACACCAGCGAGAACGAGTCCAATAATGAGCCCTCGTGACGACGCGCACTCGCCTCAGCCACCCTAGCAAGAACTGCCCCCGTTGAGTATTTCTTCAAGATAGGCCAACGCCCCTTCATCGAGTTCGACCTCTGGTGGTTCTTCGGCTTCGGGCAACTCATCCGGCCGCCCCAACACATGACCGGGTCGCTCGGCGGGAGGCCTACCGTCGTCGCCGGCCTTGTACCAGAGCATGCGCCGCAGCCGGGTGGCGCGAGCATCCCCGAACTTCCCCGGCCGCGTTTTTTGAGGGACGGAGATCATGCTGAGCTCGGCGATAGACGATTTGCACACGCGGTCAAACGAGCCGGCGCCTTTGACCACGATCGCGGCAACGGCGGGGGTAATGCCGCTCAACCCGGAGATAAGCTTGACGGCATGTTCCTCTGAGCCGGCCGCAACAGACATAAGACTCTTGACGGCGTCGGCGGTGATGGGGCGCCCCGTGAATGTCTTGAGAGCCCGAATGCGTTCAGTCGACACCGAACCCGCGGCGAGCTCGGCAGCGGAGAACTGGCGGGTCAGCAATTTCCCCAAGACGACACTAATGCCGCGCAGTTGGGCCCACATGGCGGTGGCGGCTTCGTCGTCGGTTTTCTCGATGCGCGCGGTGAGAGATTTGGGAACGTCCGTTGTGGTTGCGGCAATGTCTGTCGTCGTGGCGGCTCCCGCAGTCGTAGTGGTGGCAATGTCCGCAGGCGCAACCCGGATGACGGGATACGGGACCTCAGCATCAAACACCCGCACCAGATCGTAAAGGCGCTTGGCCGAATGGCTCTCATCCTCGGTCTGAACGACAAACACCCCGTCGCGAATCATAAGCTTCGTCAAGGCGGCGAGAATGCTCGCGTAAGGGATGCGCTGATACCTGCGGTTGGGACTGGGGAACGCGGCGCCCTCGCTAAGGAAGAAGAGCTGGCACCCGGAGCGATCGCGCAGGTCATGCATCTTCCTGACATTCTCATAGCGGCCGTCCTTGAACGACGCAGCAAAGTCCTCGTGGGTCTTGCGTTCGACACAAGCAAGAATAGTCGGTTCGCCGCCAGCAATACCCCTGCGGCAGATAAGGAAGTCGCCAGTATTGATCTGAGCGGTGACATACTCAAAATCTTGGAACACCGTCTCGATAAAGGGGATGACAGCGCGCTCGCGAGTGTCGACGACAAGGTAAACGTCGCTGGCATGCCGTCGGGGCTGAACGGCCGTTCGTTTGGCGGGCGCGGTTTTCCGGGCGCCAGACATTTTATGTCAAGCCGTTATGGTTATGCGGGCGGTGGGTTAAATCTAAGTTGGCACGGCGGCACGAAAATATGCAGGCGTGATACCAACCCCGCGCCCCACGCACCGACAAGCACGTCACGCAACATGGCATCACGGAAGGAAAAAGCACTCACAAAGTCGCAAATGGCAGGCGAGATCGCCGCCAAATCGGGCCTGACAAAGACGCAGGTCAAGGCCGCGCTCGACGGCCTCGGCGCGGTCATCGAAGCCGAGCTGAAGGCGGGCCGCCCGGTGGGGGTCGCAGGCCTGGTGAAGATCACAACGGTCCGCAAGCCGGCCACAGCGGCGCGACCGGGCCGCAACCCATTCACGGGCGAGGCGATCACGATCAAGGCAAAGCCGGCGCGCAAGGTGGTGAAGGTCCGCGCACTGAAGTCGCTCAAGGACATGGCGTGAACTCGCCATTCGCGAGTGAACGCGTGAACAGCACATGACCCGTGTGACATCACGACATACCATCATTTTTCGTAACATCCGACATACTTAGCAGTCTACAACCCATCGCAACCCGCCGCAACCCATGCGGCAACCCGTGCGGCAACCAAACGCAACCCGCGCGGCAACCCGCCACAACCCATCGCAACCCGCCACAACCCATCGCAACCCGCCACAACCCATCGCAACCCGCACGGTTGTTAAACTAATTTGGTTGTGTTTGGTTGTGTTCGGTTGTGTTCGGTTGTGTTCGGTTGTGTTCGGTTGTGTTCGGTTGTGTTTGGTTGTGTTCGGTTGTGTTTGGTTGTGTTTGGCTGCCGCATGGGCTGTCGCATGGGTTGCATTTGGTTACCAGGGGTAGCGGCGAGTTGCCGCATGGGTTACCATGGCGCCCCGAAAAAACACCCGCGGCACAACAGCTGGTATGGTGGCCCTCACTTTTGGTAAACACTAAACCCATTTCGCATCTATTAATACTAACGAATCAATAATTGATTAATTTTCACCATTCATTGTCGGCAAATCGTGAATCTCGATGGGGAGGCTCGAAGACCTCGGTATCATAAATATGTTAGTCGGCCAAGCGACACTCTACGCCTCGGTCGCCCCGATGACGCACGCGCAGATGCCCCGGAGCATGCGCCGCAGCGCGAGGCCGAGGTTGATGACGCCGACGACGGTGCCGGCCGAGACGAGACCGACGCCCGCCGGCTGGGGGCGGCGGGTCTGCGTGACATCGGCGGGGTTGCCGGGGTCGTAGAAGAGCTTGACGCGCGAGCCCCGCGACGTGACGGTGGGGGTCTCGATCGGCACGGCGGCGGCGTGGAAGCTGCGGGCGCCCAGGGCGAACTCGACGTCGACGCGGCACCGGATCGGCTCGATACTCTCGTCGGTGCAGTTGGCGGCGTCGACGAGCATGAGGGCCGACGCCGAGTGGGGGTCGCCGATCTGTGTGACGCCGACGATGAGAAGGGTGATGGCAATTGCGCCCCAGAGCAACACGCAGGCGGTGCGGCCGTTGCAGGCGTGGCCGGCGCGGTCGTGGTCGGATAAGGGTTCGTGCATCGAATGCGCGCTATCCCATCCGAGCAAAGATGGAGACGCGCCCGTCCGAGCAAAAACAGCGCGAGCCGCTCACGGCGCGACAAGCCGATCGATCCGCCCATGCAGCTCGGCCAGCGTGCCATCATTCGCAACCTCAAGCACATTGGCCACCTCGAATGGCTCCTCGGACGCATGTGCGCGAGATTCGTCGCAGAGGGCCGCCGCGAGAGGCAACGGCCGAGTCACCCGCCAGATCGTCGCGCCCATTTCCTGCAGCGCCAATGCTTCGTCGGCGAACCTGACATCAGACACAACGATAGGGCCGGCATTTCTCTTGGCGAGATCCCGAATCCGGCCGCGAACAGCCTCGATCCACACATCTTTGTGGAATTGGCGGCGAAAGAGATCCGTGCCAACGAACTGCAGCATCCGGCGGCATGTCATGCCGTAGACGGGGTGGACAAGGGTTTCACGTAACGGTCGCTGCTCGGGATCGGAACCCTCGACGAACGTGATCGGCCAGCCCGTAAGAATCGACACGATCATTTTCAGGGGCTCAGCGAATGCAATTGTCGCATATCCATGCTCAGCTTTGAGATACGCTGCGACCGTATCCTTTCCGGCGCCGGCGGCCCCGCAAAGGCCGATAATCGTTGCAGTGTCGAGGTCATTCTTAATCGTTGCAGTGTCGAGGTCATTCTTAATCGTTGCAGTGTCGAGGTCATTCTTAATCGTTGC
>Ga0172380_10007167_pt1 | contig 12643 bp, 7 predicted proteins | sample Leawe162metaG_FD_119747 | JGI IMG/M metagenome (GOLD analysis project Ga0172380, IMG submission 119747) | Leachate microbial communities from a municipal landfill in Southern Ontario, Canada - Leachate well 162 metaG | ecosystem: Engineered > Solid waste > Landfill > Unclassified | place...
ACCCCATCCCGAGAATGCCGATCCTGATTTGCATATTATCCCCCTTTTAATTAAAACATATACCGCAAAAGTAGCGTCTGCCGCGGAAAAGTGCAACGTGAAAACGGTTGAAAAAGGTGGACTTTTGTGATTGACTGGCAGCCGGCAAGAATCATGGGCTCAAAGAAAACATTCAGGATATGGGAAGCGCACCGCCCGGCCGCCGGGCCGGGCTTCAAGCTCCCCTTCCGGGTTGAATATGCCGGTCATTACCGCTCAAAGGCGGGATTCCGCAGCAGCGTGAAGACCATCGACTTCATCCAGGTATTCTGGTGCGCCGCCGGCGAGGGCATCATCGTCATAAACGGGCGCGAACAGGTCCTGCGCGCCGGCCAGGTTGCGCTTTATTTCCCTAGGATGGAGCACCGCTATTACACCGCCGGCAAAAAGTGGGACGTGTACTGGTGGACCATGCAAGGCTCCCTGGCGCCCAGCATCGCGGCCGCCTTCGGCCTGGGCGCGGAAATTTACGATGCCGGCCCTCCGCCGGTCCGGATGTTTGCCCAGCTGGCCCGGGCGCTGCGTAACCCGGCGCCCTACGGCGAGGCGCAGGCATCCAGCATCGCGTTCCAGCTCCTGGTCAGGATTGGTCATTCGCAGGCCAAAATCAAGCGGCAGGCCGACCCGGAAATTTCCGGCATAGTGGCGACCATCAATGCCGAGTGGCACAAGCCCGCGCTGAACGTCAAACAGCTTGCCGCCGCATCCGGCATGAACCGCACAGCCCTTTCGCACCGCTTCCGGAAGGCCGTGGGCATTTCGCCGGGCGAATACATCGCGCGCCTGCGGGTCCAGAACGCGGTTTCCCTGCTAACCGGCACCCGGCGGCCGGTGGAGCATATCGCCGCCTCCTGCGGCTACCTCGACCGGCATTATTTCGCGCGGCTGCTTAAGAAAAGGATGGGCGCCTCGCCGGCGCGGCTGAGAAGGAAGTTTTCAGTGGGTCACTGACCGGCCAATACAAATCATTTCTGCCGGAAAACGATCCGGCCGCGGGAGAGGTCGTAGGGCGATATTTCGAGGGTGACCTTGTCGCCTACAGAAATCCTGATAAAATTCTTGCGCATCTTGCCGGAAATATGGGCCAGGATTTCGCTGCCGTTTTGCAGCTTGACGCGGTACATGGTGGCGGGCAGGACCTTCAGCACAATCCCGTCAACGCGAATCGAATCTTCCTTTGCCTGGTGGTTTTCAGCCATATTTCCTTGATAAGTTGTTGTTGGAATGCAAATAGTGCCAAGAATATTAGCGCAAGCAAGCTTTTTTTTCATACCGGCATAATCTGCCCGCAATGGGCAAGAAAGCACATCTTAATCACAAAAATCGTCATGGTAGATTTCTTATTTCTGTGATAGAAACTTCATCATGAGAATAAGCCATGCATGGGCCATGGTGCTATGCGCCGTATGTGCGGCCCCGCTCCACGCCGCGACCTTTTATGTGAGCTGCGCAGGCGGCCACCAGAGACCTTTCGATAAATGGGACAACGCGGCCACCAATATCCAGTCGGCGATAGATGCCGCACAGGCGGGCGCGACGGTTTTGATCAAGCCGGGCCATTATACCGGGCAGGGTGAAAATGTAGCTTCAATTCCGAAACCGCTGGAACTGAAGGGCGAGTCAGGAAATCCATCCGACGTAATCATCGATGGCGAGGGCGCGCGGCGCGGGATGCTCGTTGTGCTGACGAACGAGAACTGTTCAGTGGTAATCTCGGGGCTGACCATCACAAATTGCCATATCAGGAAGGGGTATGGCGCCGGGATTTGCATCAAGCACGACACAATCGCCGCGGGCACAACCGAAGTCCGCCAGTGCGTGATTACCGGCAATTTAAATGAATCGCCTTACACGGACAACTCTGGCGGCGGGCTTGCCTCGCGCGGGAAAACCGGGTCAGCCTTTCATACCATAATTGCCGATTGCGCTTTTTCGGGTAATGCCGCCTGCAACCGGGGTTCCAGGGGCGGTGGCGCGGCATTCCAGAAAACTCGACTTACCATGGAAAACTGCCTGGTCAAAAACAACCGCTCCGAGGGCTGTACTGATAAAAACCAGGACGGGTACGGCGGCGGCGTGGATGCCGAGAACACCATAACTGGTTCTGTTATTCGCGCCACCGCGTTTCATGGCAACTTTGCCAAGGCCGGCGGAGGTGGCGGCGGGGGCGGCCTGAGAGTTGGAGGCGCCGACACCGATTTACTGCTGGCAGATTGCGTTTTCGAAACTAATGAGTCCAAATACGGTGCCGCCCTGATGCAGACGGATGGCAGGCTTATCCTGCGCAACTGCCGGATCGAAAACAACAGCGGCGCCATGTCTTTCTGGACGGGCTGGGCAAAAAGTTTTCCTACCAGCCAGGTGGTCAACTGCAAGATTTCCGGTGGAATTATTCTGGGCGAAAATGCGGGATTTAAGGCCATTGATTCCATGAAGGATCCCGCTGCCTTCATTGATGCTTCCGGTGAGATCAGGCCGGTCCGGACTATTGACGACTGGAACCGCCGGCGGGCGGCGATTATCGCCCGTATCGAGCGGGTGGCCAGCCCCCTGCCCGACAAAACTCTCTTTCCAGTCCCCGCCCTGAAAGTACTCAAGGATGAAGTGATCGAAGGGCGCCTGCGCCGGCAACTGATCGAATACAACGCTGAAACCAAGGCTGCGCCCCGCATAAAGGCCTGGCTCTTCAGCCCGACCACCAACTCCTGCCTGGAGGCTGCTCCCTCCGCCAAGGACCGGCGGCCCGCGGTCCTGTGTCCCCACCAGACCAACCGCACAACCGGCAAAAACGAGCCGGCCGGCCTGGAAGGAGATACCAACATGTTCTACGCGCTTGAGCTGGCGCGGCGCGGGTTCGTCACCCTGGCACCCGACTTCACCGGCAGCGGCGAGCACCCGGGCTGGGGAACTTATACAAATGATTTTGTCAGCGGGACCATGAAAGGTATCAGTGACCATATCCGCGCGGTGGAATTGTTGTGCAGCATGCCCGGGGTGGACCCGGCGCGCATCGGCTGCATCGGCCACTCGCTGGGCGGGTTTAATACCATGATGGTTTCGGTGTTCGAACCGCGCATAAAGGCGATTGTCTCCAGCTGCGGCTATGTCAACTGGCAAACCTACGCCGACCGCGAGGGCAGCCTTTACATGATGGGAGGAGGCAATTACATGCCCTTGATCAACCGCGACTACGCGAGCCGTGCGGATTTGGTCCCGTTCGACTGGCACGAGGTGGTTGCCGCCTGCGCCCCAAGGCCTCTTTTTCTTAATGCACCCTTGCGCGACGACCCATTCCTGGTCGAAGGCGTCTGCGAAACCATCGAAGCCGCTCGGCCGATCTACAAACTCTACGGCGCCGCGGATGTGATTCAGACGACGCATCCCGATTGCGGCCACGGCTTTCCGCCGGAGGTGAGGGAAAAGGCTTACCAGTTCATGGAAAAGCATCTGGCAAAGAAATAAAATAATGAGGTAATTTCAAAACTCATCGGAACGCCCCGACTGAGCGGGGCGGCTACAGTTTAATTTGTCGATAATAAATAATTTCATTTTGTAGCCACGGCGCTTACTACTCTGCGAAGTAAGCAAAGGCTTCCTTCGCTACGTAGCACGAGCAGTCGCCGTGTCTTTGTAGTTTTGAATTTACCTCCAATATCAGCATGATATTAATAACAAGCAATATGTCCAAAAACGCCGTATGGCTGCTATGTTCAATGGCTTTGCATGCGGCTGTGTCTTTGCCCCTTCAGGCCGGCGATTTCATCTGCACGACCAACAATGACGATACCCTATGCATTGTCCGCTATTCCGGCAAGGGCGGCGATTTAACCATTCCCTCCTCCATCGACGGCAAACAGGTTACCGTCATCGGAAAAGGCGCATTCTATCGTTTTGGTGACTTGATAAGTATTACAATGCCGGACAGCATCACCAACATGGAAGACGGGTCGCTGGCAAACGTCGGGGGCGATGCCTCCTGGGTGAGCTGGCATCCGCGCGGTGCAAGTCCTTCCGGCGCATTCGCCGGATGCACCAACCTTGCAAAAGTAACCATGGGGCGCCAATTGACCGTGATCGGTGACCATGCATTCGCGTGCTGCAGCGGCCTCAAGGAAATTACTGTGCCCGACAGCGTGGCCCGGGTTGGACGCGGCGCCTTTGCGTTGTGTACCGGCCTGCAAAAGGCCGATTTGGGCGGGGGAGTCACCGCGATCGGCCGGCAGGCCTTCGACCACTGCAAAAACCTTAAGCAGGTGCGGATAGGCGGCAAAACAGCCGTGATCGGCGACTGGGCATTCCACGGATGCGTCAGCCTGGAAAATTCCGAAATACCCGACAGTGTCACCGGGATCGGCCACGGCGCGTTCCGGTATTGTCCAAAGCTGGAAAAAGTCACCATTGGCAACGGCGTCAAGACCATCGGGCACTATGCGTTCTCCAGGTGCCCTGCCCTGAAGGAAGTTTTTTTCAAGGGCAACGCGCCGGGCGAAGTTGACCGGAACCTGTTTTTCCGGTCACCGGACGTAACTGTGTATTACCTGCCTCAAGCGAAAGGATGGCCGGAGAGATTTGGCGACCGCCGGACATGCTTTTGGAAAGAGTAAAGTTTCATGCGGAAGTGATCCGGCATGCCCAAAAAGGAACAGCCCGTTAAAGAAGTGCTTCCCGTGTACGATCCGGCCGCGCCCCTGCGGCTCCGCTGGACGCGGGGGATTCAATATGATTACCCGCTGCATTGGCATCCGGAAATTGAAATTCAAATGGTGGCCCGGGGCAGCGGCAAATACCTGATTAATGGTCATATCTACGCGATCAACCGGAATTCGCTGGTTGTGATCCGCCCGCGCGATTTTCACAAATTCATTCCCGACCAGGTCCCGTTCGAACGCGTGACTGTGGTGCTCAACACCCTCTGGATGGGGCGCGACTGGCGCGTTGACCGCAAGCTGCCGCGGCACACGCGGCTCTCCGGACGGGAAGTGTCGCAGATTTTCGGGCTTTTGCGCCGCGTCCAGCATGAGGTGGATGGGCGGCGTCCGCTGTGGGATGACATGACGCGGATGATGGTGACGCAATTGATGGTTCTGCTGCGGCGGGTGACACTGCGGCCCGCGCCGCCGCCGCTGCGGCCCAGCCCCCTGATGAACCAGTTGATCGCCTACCTTGATGATCATTATGACCAGCCGCTGTCCTTGGCGCAGCTCGCCCGGTATTTCGGCTTCTCCCGCTATCACCTGTCCCATTGCTTCTCCGAAATATTCGGCATGGGCATCAAGAATTACATTATCCAGCGCCGGGTTGCCGAGGCCCGGGGCATCATAGAAAAAAATCGGGCATTGAGCCTCTCCTCGGTCGCCGGACAGGTGGGTTTTAATGATTATGCGGCTTTCCACCGCGCCTTCCTGAAGATTGTCGGGCTGCCGCCTTCTCATTTCCGCGACCGCCGCAAATAAGGACATCCCGACCGCACGATTATCCAAGACGGGTTTCCAACAGCGTGCTATCATTCGGTCAGTGATTGAAAATTATTCATGATGTTCCGCTCGCGTTCGCTGCGCGGAAAGGGCCGGAGCATGAAAGGAAATCTGATGAAGAACCTGCGCCATCGTTTCGCCCAGCGTTATTGCGTCCCACTGCTGTTGGGATTGGCCTTCCAACTGCCGGCCGCCGAGTATTTCGTGGCGCTCGACGGCGATGACGCCCGCGACGGGTCCAGCCGGTCGGCGGCGTTCCGGACCATCCAGAAAGGGGTGGACGCGCTAAAACCCGGCGATTGGCTGACCATCGCCCCGGGGGAATATTTCGAGGCCGTCCGCCGCGAAAAGATCGGGGACACGAACGTGGAAACGGTGATCCGGGCGGAAATTCCGGGCACGGTCATCGTGCGGGGAGACGTTCCCCTGCCGGCGTTCCGCAAGCTGGAAGGTTACCGGTTTGTGTACGTGACCGATTTCGACGCGGCGTCGCCCATCCAGGTGGTCAACGACCTGGACGCGTTTGCCACCTATGCCAGCATACCGGGTATCCCGGGAATCGATTTCGGCCCGGGCCGTTTTTACCACGCTCCCGCGGAAAAGAAGGTTTACATTTGCACCTCCGATTTCTCGCCGGCCGGGACGCGGCGCTTCACCGCGTCGATGCACAATAAACCCGGGATTGAATTACTGGACGCGAAAAGGGTGCGGCTGGAAGGGCTTTCGGTCACCGGGTTCCGTGGTGAGGGCATCCTCCTGATGCGGCCGCTCCGGTGCGTGGTCAGCGGCTGCCGGGCGTATCTGAATGGCCGCGGGATCCGCGTCAATTCATCGGGACCCGTCGGTGCGGTGAACGGCGGGAACGTCATCGAGCGTTGTATCGCCTGGGCCAACGGGGGTGACGGATTGGGCGCAAACGTCCAGAGCGAGGACACCATTCGCGATTCGCTCTCCTTCCTCAATGGTTCACTTGGCATTCGCCTTTATGCCGGCTCGCAGATAAGCCGGATGAGCGACAATCTCTCATGGGGCAACAAGGACGGTGATTATCATATGAAATCCGGCATCGCCCACCACAACGTCGAACGCTGCGTCGGGCCGGGAAGCTGGCCGTTTGAATCAGGCGGATCGCACATCCGCAATTGCCTGGTCGGGGTGCTCCCGCGCCTCCTTTCAAGGTCTGGTTCGGGCATTGATTTCCTGAACAACATTCATATGAACGATGTGCTCCGCGATTATCCGGGCTTCAACCCGGATATCGAGTTCGCCGATCCCGCCAACCACGATTACCGCCTGCAGGCAAATTCGCGGTTTCGCGGGGCGGGCAATGGCGGCTGCGACCTGGGGGCGTATCCTTACCGGACGAATATTTTTTTCGTGTCCCTGGCAGGCAGCGACCAGGCTGACGGCCTTTCGGTTTCCTCCTCCTGGGCGACCGTGTCGCGCGCGGCGCGCGCGCTAAAACCGGGCGACACGCTCTATATCGCTCCGGGGCGTTACGCGGAAGATTTCAGCCTTAAAGCGTGCAAGCAATCTTCCGGGCAAATTTCCATCCGCGGCCGCGGCACCGGCACGGTGGAGCTGGCAGAAACATTCCGGATCGAAAACACCCGCCAGGTGTCTTGCGAGCGTTTGCGCTTCACCGGGCCGGTCGAGGTGTCCGGCGGCGGTGAATTGGCGTTCGAGCAATGCGCTTTCGCAGGCGCCAAATCCGGACTTTCCGTGACCGGCGTTGAAGGGTTGCGTGTGATCCATTGCGATTTTTCCGGTGGCGGCGAGACGCAGATAGGACTCTCCGGATGCTCAAAGGTTTTCCTGGCCGGCAACCGGTTCGACAACGCCGGCGGCGCGGCGGTGACCGCAGACCGCCCGGAAGCGGTGCTTTACAGCGATTATAACGCCTACCGCGTTTCTGCCCCGGCCTGGCGGCTGGGCGGCAAGGATATCGCGTTGGGGCAACTGCCCAACGGCCTGGAACGCTACGGAACGGCCGCGGAGTCCGATGCGCGGATGGCGCTGGCATCAGGGCCCTATGGCCGGGCCGTGGGGAATTACCGGGATGATCCGGGGCTGGTGTTCCGGCTTGCCGGGCCGTTCGTGCACGCGGCGGGGGCCACGAGCGCGAACATCGAGTGGTACGCCTCGCATCGTTCCCGGATCACCCTAAACTGGGGTACGACGCCGGCCTGCACGAACGGGCGGGTGGTGGACAAGGAGCGTTTCGATGTTGAAAGCGAGGAATTCGGCAGCATCAGCCTGGCTGACCTGGCTCCCGGAACAAAATACTACGTCCGGCTGCAATCGGTTGAGCCGCTGGATACGCCGCGGACGCTGACCGGCGTGGAATGGAGCGCGGAGCCGGTTGTCTTCGAGACCGCCCTGAAAGACGCCGATCCGGTGACATATTATGTGGCAACCAACGGCAGCGATGCCGCCGACGGGCTGACTCCGGATAAGCCGCTGCGCACCATCACGCGGGCGGCTGAACTCGTGCGGCCCGGGGACACGGTGCGTGTGGCAGGGGGCACATACCATGAATGTCTGTACATCCGGGCGACAGGCCTGCCGGGCCGGCCAATCACCTTCGCCGCCCAGCTCGGCGAGCGCGTAACATTGGATGGCGGCATTAACCGGGAACTGACAAAGATGGTAGTGGGATTCGACAAGAGCTACCTGCGCGTGGACGGCTTTTACATGAAAAATTATACGATGTACGGCCCCTACACGGCCGCCATCCGGTGGTTCGGCGGGAAGGATGTCCGCCTCAGCCGGATGTTCCTCGACGGCCGCCTGGGCTGGCCAGGCCCACTTTTCCATACCATGAACATCAGTGATCTTCTTGTGCGCAACTGTTTCAGTATCGGCTCGATGGGTGGCCCCAGCGGGGATCACTGTCCGCGCTTTAGAATGGAAAACTGCGTGCTCATGCGCAACCGGATCGGGGGCATACAGGGCGGCTGGGCCGGCCGGCCGGAGCATTGCACGGTGATACGCAACAGCATCATCACCGATTGCCAGGCGAATAAAATCCACCAGCCCATTGGCCCGATCTCTGCCTCCGACACCACTCTGCTGGAAAACAACGCGTATTTCCTGCGCCCGGAACGCCGCATCCAGCTGGACCGGCGCATGAACATGGCGGAGTTCGAGGAGCAGGCGCTGCGCGATGGCGGGCTGATCGGCGACCCGCGCTTCGCGAAGTTCTACCCGGCCGCCCCGGATGCGCTCCGTCCGGGTTTCAGCAACGCGGATGGCGCCATGAATACGAACGGAGACATGCATTTCGCGGACTTCTTTGCGACCAACCCGGAATTCCTCAGGCGGGGAATCGGGCTTGATCCCGACGCCTTCCGCGGCTTTGAAGCCGGCCCGCTCACCGCGGCGGATTTAGTCAAGCTGGCCGATGCCCTGCCGCCGCAGACCGGGTCCGGCTTCGGGCTGCGCTACCGCGCGATGCTTAAATCCCTGCGTGACCGGGTGGCCGGGCAGCCCACCGATGCGCTGCGGAACCAACTGCGCGAAGCATTCGTAGCCGCCGAGGCGGCCCGAGAGGCGCGGCGCGATGCCGAAGCTCTTGCGACCGAGGCGCGCGATACCCTCGCCAGGCCTTCCATGGGCGATGTGGCGGCATTACGCAGAACGCTCGAATCCTCACTTGGTTCGCTTGCAAATTTGCTGGCGGATGGCCAGGCTGAACTGGAAACTGTGCACGCGGCCGATCGTGAATTGCGTGAAGCGGTGGTGCGATACGATGCCGGAAGGCTCCTGCAAATACGCCTGCCGGCGGAAGGCTGGCGCTTCCGGATTGACACCGAAAACTCCGGTCGGGCGGCGGCTTGGTTCAAGCCGGATTATGACGACAAGGATTGGCGCAAGGACGTGCCGATCGAGAAAAACTGGCAGGATTACATGGAAACCCCCTACTGCGGCGTCGCCTGGTACCGCCGCGTCATTGATGCCCCGGCGATCCCGAAGGCAGGCGTTAAGATATGGCTCAATTTTTACGGCGTGGACGAGGAGGCCTGGGTATGGCTCAATGGGGATTACGTTGGCGCACACGAGATTGGCGAAGGAGGATGGGATATACCGTTCAAACTGGATGTAACCAGCCTGATCAAGACCGAAGCGCCCAACCAGCTCACGGTCATGGTTCGAAACAGGAACGGACAGGGCGGCATCTGGCAGGCGATTTATCTCAGCGTGCGCGACAAGGATGATTGATTTTTAGGCAACCATAAAAATATTTTCAACAAAAAAAATCAAAAGCAAATGCCACAAGCGGGAAAACATATGAAATCAACCATGATGATCATCGCATTGTTGTTCTGGTTTTTACCCTCACCGCCGGTTGGCAGCGCGGCCGTGATCTCACGGGCGGTGGCAGGCGGATTTCATTCGGTGGCGCTGTGCGCGGATGGGACGGTCTGGGCATGTGGCCCGACCATTTGCGGCATACTCGGAGACGCAAAGCCGGAAATAGACTTCTTTGCCTGGCCATACAGATACAGCACGATACCCGTGCCAATCACGGGCAAGAAGACTGGCGCGCTGGCCGGCATCAGGCAGATCGCGGCCGGGCAACATTTCACGCTGGCCCTGGCCGCGGATGGGACAATCTGGGCCTGGGGCGACAACAGCTTCGGGCAGCTTGGAGACGCATCCACCCCGGGACCCGAACATTTTTACTTGACCGCCCGGGAGCGCTCCACGCCGGGACAGGTTGTAGGACCGGGCGCAAAAGGGCTGCTGACAGATGTCCAAACAGTCGCGGCGGGATACCAGCACGCGTTGGCGCTGCGCAAGGACGGCACGGTCTGGGCCTGGGGCGACAACAGCGCCGGCCAGCTGGGCAACGGAACTACCACAGCTGTCTCTGCGCCGGTGCAGGTACTGGGGCCCGGCGCTAAAGGCTTCTTAACGGATATAATCGCAATCGCCGCCGGCACACGCCACAACCTGGCGCTGCGCAAGGACGGCACTGTCTGGGCATGGGGCAGCAACAGCGCCGGCCAACTGGGAGATGGAACCATGCGGAACAGTTTGGCGCCCGTCCAGGTCAATGACGTTGATGGCAATGGTTTCCTGACTGATGTTCGTAGCATATCGGCGGGCACAGCCAGCTCGCTGGCGCTCATAGGGGACGGCACTGTCCGGGCATGGGGCAACAACAGCTTCGGACAGATTGGGGATGGGACCCGGAAGGACAGCTCCCTTCCCGTGCAGGTCAAAGGCATCGGCGGCAAAGGAACACTCGCTGACATCACCGCGCTCGCCGCAGGGCGGTACTATGCGGCGGCCCTGGACCGGGCAGGCACGGTGCTGGCCTGGGGCTTTAACGAGGGCGGGATCCTCGACAACGGGACACTGGAAGGCAGCCTGACGCCCGCGCCGGTCAGGGGAGCTGAAGGCGCTGAAAAACTGACCGGCATAAAAGAGATTGCGGCGGGTTCCCGGCACATGCTGGCCCTGCAGACCGACGGCTCGCTCTGGGCCTGGGGAGACAACGGTGCCGGTCAGCTGGGCGACGCCGGAATTACCTCTGGCCTCGTTCCCGTGCGGGTGCGGATGTATCCCGAAGCGCCGGAAGTTGCGCATGGCACGGGACAATGGGCGCTTTTCAAGGCGCCGGGCACCTTGCCCCTGTTGCCCGGTGTATGTTTCCCGGTTGCGGATAAAAATTTCAAGCAGGCCATACGATTCCAGGTCGCGCCCCCGATTATACCTGAAGACTTGGACGGGCCTGCCAAATCCGTGGCGTCGCAGCGCGCCCAGCAGGCCTACCAGCTGGATTTTACCCCCGTTTCGAACGGGTGCCTTGCCATCTCGTTGGACGTGCGGGTTTCCACGGCGGATTCACGCACGCTGGACGTAACCCTGTTCCGCGCGGCCGGCGCAGGCTGGCAGGATGAGGCCTGGTCGCTTCTCTGGGGGCATGTGCCGGGCAAGCTGTCTGACCTAGCCGGCGACTTTGCGGCTATTGCCAAGGAGTGGCATAATTACAGGATTGTTTCCAACCTGGATAACAACACCTACAGCCTGTGGGTGGATGGGAAACAAGCGGTCGCTGACCGGCCTTTCCGGCAGAGATTCCCCGCCGGAACACCGCTTGGCCGCTTGCTGGTCGGCGCGACTCACGTTAATATCAAAGGCGCAAAAATAGCACCCGGCGCATACGCCGATATCGGCAATATCCGCATCGGGACAGAATCATCGAGAAATTAAGTCGAATGAGGTAACCGCAAAGCACATTGGATCGCCCCTGCCGCTCCGCCGTCGCTCGTGCCATTTAGCCATGGCACCCTGCCTGCCATCCAAAGCCGGTTTCAGCGCAGGAGGGGTTCCGTTTCTTTTGAGTTTTAAAATTACCTCAAATGAATATTATCTCGATTGGAAAGGAATAAACAATATGAACGACATAAAAGTAACTCTGGCATCTTTGAAATCAATCTTGCGCGACCCGCAAGAAAATCTTAAGCGCGTCGAAAAGGCCTGTGGAATCGCGCGGCGGATAGGCGCGCGGATGATTGTCCTGCCCGAGCTTATGCTGACCGGCCACGGCGGGCACGCCAAGATGATCGAGAGCGCCGATCCGGTCCCGGAAGGGCCCTTGAGCAGCGCCATCCTCGAAATGTCGCAAAAATATTCCCTCTGCATTTGCGTGGGGTTGGCCGAGCTTTCAAACAATATAGTCTACAACAGCCAGCTGGTCGCCGATGGAGGAAAATACCTGGGGCTCCAGAGGAAAATCAACCTGTCCGGGGATGAGTACTGTTATTTCGGAGCGGGCGAAAAGCTGGAGGTGTTTGACATCGGCGACATCCGTTTCGGCGTTTCGCTTTGCTATGACAACCTTTTCCCGGAACTTGCCCTGGTGCATGCCCTGCACAACGTTGACCTGATCCTGGCGCCCCACGCGGCCCGCACGGGCAACTGGCCCGCCCGCCTGACCCGGAAGTTCTGCGACGGGGTAATCCGCCGCCAGCAGGCCGACTGGGAAAAAGTGCACCGCGCGCGGGCATACGACCATAACGTTTATGTATTGCTCTGCAACGCGGTTGGTCCTTCAACGGAAGGCCTCAAAGGTGTCGTGGCCAACCATGCCGGCAGCGTCATGGGCATAGACCCGGAGG
>Ga0172380_10007168_pt1 | contig 12642 bp, 11 predicted proteins | sample Leawe162metaG_FD_119747 | JGI IMG/M metagenome (GOLD analysis project Ga0172380, IMG submission 119747) | Leachate microbial communities from a municipal landfill in Southern Ontario, Canada - Leachate well 162 metaG | ecosystem: Engineered > Solid waste > Landfill > Unclassified | place...
ACAGAACAAAATGCTCAAGCGCATACTCCAGTTCATAACTCCGACGCCGTGCTTCATGAGGCAATTCGGCAAGTCCTGCGACGAGCGCGCGAGCGCGCGGCGAATCGCTCTTCAAAAGCATCTGCTTTGCCCCCCAAAAAAGGGCTCCATGTATGGCTTCCGGGGCTTTGCCTGCCGCGATCTCGCGCTGGTAGCCGACCCACAATTCCTTTTTCTTGCCGTTCTGCAGTGCGTTCGCGAGCGCGAATATCGAATTGTCCTTTTTACCGCTTTTTTCAAGATCGAAGCGCTCACTTTCCTCCGCATATTTTTCGAGCGTCTTGCGCATGGCGGCGAGCGGCGCGGCTTCGTACATATAGATGACCTCGTCACTCTTGCGCAGTACATCGAGCCGCTCCAGCACATAGTTCTCCATCTCTCTATTAAGAAGAACGTTATCAAGTACGATGACGCGCTTCCCGCCGAACATCCCCCCGCCGCCGAGTGCCGCCGCAAGATCAGCAAGAGTATGCGCATCAGTGATACGAACGACCTCCGCGTTTTTTGATGTCTTTGCGACGGCCGCATTCAATCTCTCCCGCGCCGTTTCGCTATCGGTCCCTGTAAAAAGAAACAGCATGTATTTATCCTACCACCCAAGTCCGCAAGGCGTGATTGTGCCGTGTCTCGCAGGCCGACGGGCCGAGAGTCGAGTCCCCTGGGGGAACAGCGACGGCACAATCACGCCTTGCGGACAACTTTCACCAACTCTCCCCAATTCTCCCCTATCGACACCTCTGCCAATATCGGTACCCCGCTGAGCGCCTTCGGATCGACGACCGATTCCATGACCGATCGAAGCGCATTCGCGATATCCGTTACCTCTTTTTCGTCAACCTCATAGACGAGTTCGTCGTGCACTTGCAAGAGCAGTCTCGCCTTTTTTCTCCAACCGTTCTTTTCAATCAGCGCATCGGCCTCTACCATCGCGCGCTTGATGATGTCCGATTGTGTTCCCTGTATCGGCGCATTCACCGCCATGCGCTCCGCTTGTGCGCGCAATCCGGGGAGCGAGGATTTGAGTCCGGGGAAGTAGCGACGGCGCCCGAAGAGCGTTTCGGTGTATCCGAGACGCGTGGCCTCGGCTTTCGTGTTTTCTATGTACCGTGCGACACCGGCGAAATTCTTGAAATACTCTTCGAGGAAGTGCGACGCTTCCTGTCGTGTTACCGTTTCGCCGAGATTCGCTCGCAGCGCGTTCACCCCCATACCGTAGAGTATGCCGAAGTTGATGACCTTCGCGCGATGGCGCATTTCTCTGTCCACATGCTCAGGAGGCACATCGAACACCTGCGCGGCCACCTCCGTATGCACGTCACGTCCGTCTTTGAATACCTGGACGAGCTTTTCGTCGCCCGAGAGCCCCGCGGCGATACGCAATTCTATCTGGGAATAGTCGATGGCCACTATTTTGAAGCCCTTGTCGGCAGCAAAGGCATTGCGGATGCGACGTCCGTACTCCGTGCGAATAGGAATATTTTGCAGGTTGGGATCTTGGCTCGACATACGGCCGGTCGTCGTCCCCGCCTGCAGGAACTGCGCGTGCAAGCGGCCATCCGTCGCTACCAGCCGCGGTATCTTCTCGATGTAGGTCGAGAGGAGCTTTTGCAATTCGCGATATGAAAGAATGTCTTCGATGATCGGATGCAGGTGCGACATCTTTGCCAGCTCCTCCTCGCGCGTCGTGCGCGCCCCCGTCGATGTCTTTTTCTGCTTCACCGGCGTGATCTTCAGTTCGTCGTACAGCACGGCACCGAGCTGTTTGGGTGAATTAATATTGAATTCGTGACCCGCATGTCCGTAGATCCGTCCCGCAATCACCCCGAGTTCTTTGGTGTACTCTTTTTCGAGCGTCGCCAAGTATTCCGTATCGACGCGTATGCCGGTCTCGTTCATCGTACGCATTATCGGGATGAGCGGCTTCTCAATGTGCTCGAACACATTTATGAGGCGCCCGGTGTCCCGCAGGTCGGACATGATCTTCTCGCGGGCTTTTTCGAAATCTTCGGTGCGTGCGTACTGCAAAACATCGTCGACCGACGGCGCTGGTGTGTCGCTCTGTAAGAGCCAGAGCGCGACCGATGCCTCTTGAAGCGCGAGCGGATCGACTGCCTCGTGCGCTGCGATGACCTTTTCTTCTTCGGTATTCTCCCCGTGCAGCGCGCCGCGCAAACGCTCCTTGAGCGCGCGGAATTCGAGCTCGACGAGCATCGCATCGATGGTCTTCACGTGTTCTGCCATATGCCAGTGACGTTTTGGCAGCTCAAATCGGATGGGTACGCCGGCATGTATGGTCGCGAGCTCTTTCGAGAACTTCGCGTTCGCTGCACCTTCTTGCAGTAGCTGTATGACACGCGGCTTCACCCCGCGTTTTTCAAGTTCTTGCGGGCCTTTCCCGAGAGCACGATACAGCTCTTCAATGGAACCGAATTCTTTTATCAATTCCGTCGCCGTCTTCTCGCCGACACCCTTTACGCCGGGAATATTGTCTGAGGGATCGCCGCGGAGCGCTTTGTAATCAACGACATGTTCGGGTCCGAATCCGTACCGTTCGCGTACCTTGTCCGCGTCGTACATGACGGTGTCGTTCAGCCCTTTGCGCATCGTATATACCTTCACGCGGTCGCCGACCAATTGGAGCGTATCCATATCCCCCGATGCGATGACCGTCTCCAGGTCAGAACGTGCACCGACCGTCTTTACGATGGTGCCGAGAACATCGTCCGCCTCAAATCCTCCGTGTTCGTATACGGGGATACCGAACGCTTCGAATACTTTCGGTGCACGCTCGAGCTGCGCGATGAGCGCGTCCTCCGCTTTCACTCGGGTCGCTTTGTACGCTTCAAAGAGGTCGTGCCGGTGCGTCGTGCCCGGCAGATCGCGCGCGGCGACGATGTAATCGGGCTTCAGATCGTTGGAGATCTTGAGCAGCATCAGGATAAGACCGTAGAGCGCGCCCGTGGGCTCGCCTTTGCCCGACGTGAAATCCGGAAGCGCGTGATATGCGCGATGCAGTATCGCGTGCGAGTCGAGCAGTACCAGACGCTGCGGTTTTTCTCCTTTAGACTCCGTCTTTTTCTTTGCCATCAAAGACAAGGATACGCTCTTCTTCATGTATCTCAAATGATATGTGGAGTGCGCTCTCGGGCATCGCGGCCGCGACCTTCTCCGGCCACTCAAGGATGATGATAGCGCCCGGGTCGGCAAGCATATCTTTCCAACCAAGCACATCGAGCTCGTGCGCACTCTTCAATCTATATGCATCAATATGTATGAGACGCTCCCACTCTTTATCTGCGAGGGCGTATATCTTCTCAATGACGTATGTCGGGCTCGACACTGTTTCCTCCACACCTAGCGCGTGCGCAATGCCCTGCGTGAACGTCGTCTTCCCTGCGCCGAGCTCCCCTGAGAGCGTAACAACGGTCGCCGTTTTTTTTGGTATGAGTCCTCGCACGAAGTGAGCGCCCGTCGCTCTCATTTCATCGCCCGTTGATGTGCGGATGTTCATGCCCGTATTCTACGCGCGTTGCACAAAGCCGCGAAATGCATAGAATCCGGCCAGGTCTCATCGAGGAATCATTTATGGAAGCATCGGTAGGAAGCTTTGTTCTATTCGCATTCGGGGCATACTTCGGTCTCACCGGACGGCCTTCGGACAGGTTGTGGTATGCCGTCAGCGTCGCCGTAATATTCCTGTTCCTCGCGCTCTTCTGGCAGAGCGCGCACAACTGGATAGGCGCCACCAACATGGCCTTCGGAAAGTTCGCGGCGATCCACTTCGCTGCGACTTCGCTCGGCTTCATTGTCGGGCGCATCATTCGTGGATTTTTCGGTGGTCGTACCGTCTTCTAATCAACGCCGCGCGCGGGCCCGAGGCCCGCGCGCGGTCTTACTATTGATGCGTTACAATAAGGCCACATGACACAGTTCAACGAGAAAAAGCAGGACGAGCGTCTGCACGAACTCCGCGCCAAAGAAGAGGAAGAACTCGCCGAGATGCTCGCGCCGAAATACGGTATCGAGTACGTCGACCTCACGAATAAATCCATCGACACCGATGCACTCAGGCTCGTACCCGAAGAAATGGCCCGCTCGACCGAAGTGGCGCCGTTCCACAAAGTGAATAAGGCCCTCTTCATCGGCATGCGCGCACCCGAGCGCGCGGATGCTCTCGCCGTCATCAAAGATCTCGAAAAGCTCGGCTACCAGGTCCGGCGCTTCATCGTTTCCAGCGCATCACTTGCCCACGCATGGGACCGCTACCACGATCTTTCGTACGCGACCGAGACCGAGGCCGGTATTCTCACGCTCTCGAACGACACGATCCAACAGATGCTGCAGAAACTGAAGACGCTCGGAGACGTGCGTACCGAGATCGGCGTCTATACGAGCAGCAAAGACGCGCACCGCATCTCGCGCGTGCTCGAGATCATCATGGCGGGTGCGCTTTCACTCGGAGCGAGCGACGTGCACCTCGAGCCCGAAGAGGACGGCGTGCGCATGCGATATCGACTCGACGGCGTGCTCGTCGAAGTACTCATGTTCGACGCGGCGACCTACGCACTCATCTCGAGCCGCCTCAAACTGCTCTCCGGCCTCAAGCTCAACATCAAGAACGCTGCACAGGACGGCCGCTTTTCCATCGTGGTGGGCGGGAAGGAAGTGGAGATACGCGCATCCGTACTCCCGGGCTCGTACGCCGAGACCATCGTCATGCGTTTGCTCGATCCCACCACCATCGCACTTCCCATGGAAGCGCTCGGATTCGACAAATACCTCATGGATATTTTCAACCGCGAGATCTCAAAGCCCAACGGTATGATCCTCAACACCGGCCCGACCGGCAGCGGTAAAACGACGACGCTCTACGCATTCTTGCGACAGGTGCATAAGCCGGAAATAAAGATCGTCACCATCGAAGACCCGGTGGAATACCATCTGCCCGGCATCGTGCAAACCCAGGTGTCCAAGGACTACACGTTCGCACAGGGACTACGCTCGACACTCCGTCAGGATCCCGACGTGATCATGGTCGGCGAGATCCGCGATGCCGAAGTGGCGGCGACGGCTGTGCATGCGTCGCTCACGGGCCACCTCGTCTTCTCGACGCTGCACACCAACGACGCCGGCGGTACCTTTCCCCGCCTCATCGACATGGGTGTGTCGGCCGATGTGCTTGGTGCGGCTGTCACGTGTGCGATGGCCCAACGCCTCGTGCGCAAACTCTGCCCCGTGTGCCGTGTGGAATCGCCGATGACACCCGAGATCCAGGAAAAAATGAACTTCCTGCTCAAGAACGTGCCGCACTCCGAAGAACTCCCGCCGAATCGCGAGCGTATGTGGCTGCCAAAGGGATGCGAGAAGTGCGGCGGCCTCGGATACAAAGGCCGCGTCGCCGTCGTCGAGGTCATTCTCATGGACAAAGAAATAGAAGAGTGTGTGCGCCACACTTCGAGCGAGCGCGACATCTGGCACGCCGCGAAACATCAGAACATCCGTCGCATGGCACAGGACGGCGCGGTGAAAGTATTGCAGGGCGTGACCTCATACGACGAACTCTCGCGCGTCGTCGACCTCAACGACGAAGTGATGCTCGAGACGATAGCCTGATTGACATTTATTTGCGGCAGCGGTACCACTAGCGTGGCAAAGCCACGGAGGAAGCTCATGATTGACCCAGTTGCGCTTGCACAGCGTGCAACACTACTCGTCGAAGCCGGCGTTCTCGCGCTCAATGCATCGCATGCTGCCAACAGGCGCAAGCTCTGGCACAAGAAGGTGGACGTCGATCGACTCGATCAGCGCAGCTTGACCAATGACGTGCTCGGACAGGTGTTCGGCGGCTATTGGAAAGGCATGGAGGCGCTGAATTTCATTCGGGAAGCTCCGTTCGATTCGTCGACCTCGTACGAGGCCGACGCTTACCGCGGCGGCGAGTGCGGATTTGCGCTCGGTGCCGAATATATGACTTGGGCCGCGCTCAATGACGCGTGGCGCACAAAGTTCCGCCTGATCCGGATGTCGGGAAAGAAACGCGGTCGAGAGTAGGCGGCGCGTTTATACCACAAAACCCCGTTGCGCGTGCGCAACGGGGTGTTATGTTTTAAGCAGTCCTTCGACAAACTCAGGATGATTCCTACGGAATCAGAGATGCACAAGTTTGGGCAATGCATTCGGGAGAATGTTGCAACTGAGACCTAAGGATAGTGGCAGACGCGCCACCACGTCCTCGGAGAAGTCACCATTGCCCAAAGCTGTGCGTCTCTAAAATAGAAAAAGCGGATCCTTCCGCTTCTGATGTGAAGTATAGCACAACAGAGCCATTTGTCAAGCCAGCCTGCACCCTCCCCTTATAGGGCTTCGTGCAGCCATCGTATGACCGAACCCGAATCGAAAATCATTGAAAAGTCCCCCCGCTCGCTCGACCAGGCGCTGCGTCCTGATTCATGGGCGGAATACGTCGGCCAGCTGGCTATAAAAGAGAATTTGCGCATCCTTCTTCAGGCCGCCAAGGGTCGCAATCACCAACCCGAGCACGTCCTTTTGTATGGACCACCCGGTCTCGGTAAAACGACACTCGCGCACCTCATGGCCAAAGAGATCGGTGCGAACCTGCGCACCACGTCGGGTCCCGCCATCGAGCGCGTCGGCGACCTTGCTTCCATCCTCACCAATCTTTCGCCGGGCGACGTGCTTTTCATCGACGAGATCCACCGCCTCAACCGCACGATAGAAGAGGTCCTCTACCCCGCGATGGAAGCGGGGGTGCTCGATATCGTCATCGGCAAAGGCCCGGCCGCGCGCACCGTGCAGCTCGAACTGCCGCCGTTCACTCTCATCGCCGCAACGACGCGTATCTCGATGCTCTCGGCGCCGCTGCGCTCACGCTTCTCCGGCGGTACGTTCAGGCTTCAGTACTACACCGATGCAGAGATCGCCGAAATTCTCCGACGCTCGGCAAAAATATTGCAGATCAGTATCGACGCCGACTCGCTCATGGAGGTCGCGAAGAGAAGCCGCGCGACGCCGCGCACCGCCAACTATCTATTGAAACGCGCGCGCGACTTTGCGGCGGTGAATGAGGAGGCACTCGACTTGAAGACGGTGAAAAAGGCGCTCGCATTATTGGAAATAGATGAGGGAGGACTCAATCAGACCGACCGCGATATCCTCCTTTTGCTCATCGAAAAATTCCAGGGCGGACCGGTGGGACTCAAGACGATCGCCGCCGCGCTCTCGGAGGAAGAAGCAACGATTGAAGAGGTGAACGAACCGTACCTCATGCAAACCGGACTGATAGAAAGGACTCCGCGCGGCCGCACCGTCACGAAAAAAGGATACGAACATATGGGAGCCGAGCGTGCACCCGAGCAGCAGAAACTCATATAACAGAAACGACCCCGTAAAGTGGCACGGGGTCGCTGTCGTCAATATTGCGAATGCACGATCTCGAGGAATGCCTCCATCGCGCGATGCGGAACGCCGCCCTCTTCATCGGGGTTCTTGATGAACGTATACCCGAGATGCTCGGCGAGCGCGCGCCATCCGAACGCAAGCGAGCGTCTCGCCCTCGCTTCGTCCGGAGCAAGTCCCCGCCTCAAGAGTCGCTCATACGCCAACTCTTCGGGCACATCGAGGTAGATGCCACACACCGGACGTTTGTAGAGCCGATAATACGACCACATTTCCGCGTACACCGTGGGCGGCACGTTCGCCACTACGCAGCCGTCGAAGGCGAGCGTATTGTCGAGCGTTGACTGCAGCACACCGAAGCGATATCCGTTCGAACTGCGTACGGATTCCTGCGCCAGTGCGATGATCCTTCGCTCGACGAAGGAATTGAACGTACTATCTGAAACGTAGCAGTACTCACTGAACGACGTGTTCAGCGGATGCACCGCGTCGTTATGATTTGGTTTTCGCGTCGTCGTGAGCGTTTGGCACCGAAATTGGTCCGGGTATCTGTCGAGGAGCGCCTGCAACAGCGTGCTCTTCCCCGACCCGGATTCGCCGGATAGCACCGCCATTACGTCCATGGTTTTCACCCTTCCCTTTCTTATGTCCTTATGCCATTTTCCGATGAGCGTGTAAAGGAATGATATGTCGCGATTGACTCCTACGGTCTTCGTGCGCACAATGCCGCACAGACACAGATGAACCTCTTTGGCAGGAGCGAACAATGACAAAAGGCCCCACAAGGGATCTCGACCTCGTCGCCCGCTGCGCGAGGGAGGTCAATACGGAACGACTGTTCGCGGCCATCGTCCGGGTACAACGAAAGTACCGCATCGAAGAAAGCCGGATGAATACCATCGGACTTCCGGGCTTCAAAGTGACCGCAAAGCGTGTCCTGACCCCGCCACGGATGCGTCCGCTCTGCGGCACCGCGACCGGCGACCACTTGTTCTGGCTGTACTCGCCGGGATTCGCATACCGGCGCGCGCGCGGATTCAGCGTCAAACTCTCGGTGCTCGAAGCGTACATCCACGAAGCGCTGCACGAGATCTCGGGATCGCTTCGTCTCCCCGGTCTCTACAAGGATGCCGGTGGCGAGTCCGACATGACTCGCATCATTTCCGGCGTATACGAAATGATCGACATCGGCGGGCAAGCGTTCACGTTGGGCAACCAGATGCTGAACGAGGGCATCACTCAATCGTTCGCGCTGGAAGTCATGAGTGCCTATCTCGATATGGGCGGGTTCATGGATGTGACCGATGCGGAGGTCCGCGCGCACTTCCAGAAGATCGCGCTCGACCAGCGCGGAACCTTCTATCCGCTCGCGACCGATCTGGTATCGGGCCTTGCGTGGCGCATCGGAAAAGTGCTCGGTTCGAGCGAAGCCGGATACGGCAAGCTCTATCGGAGTTACTTCCGCGGCACCGCGCTCCAAGAAGACATCAGCTGGATGAGTCTGTTCAACGAGTGCGGCATCCACGACATCATGCAGAACGTCCGCACCGCCGAGTACGACTGGCTTCCGGTCCATGAAGCGCTCTTGCGCGGGGATGCCAGCAGATGGTCGGGCGTAGTGATCGCCGAAGACCTCAAACCTGATCCTGTCGTTTAAAAAAGCGGCCGCCCACGTGGGCGGCCGCAGTTTTTTTAATTTTTTTTATGCAACATCCTGCGCCTGCAACTTCACTTCCGCCTCCGTTCGTGAAACCGGTTTGCCCATAATGAACAAGCGTACGATGCCCCAGGCAACTACCCAATACACAAGCATCGCCAACAGCGTCGTCCATTCGAAGATGCTCCCCGACACCTGCGTAGAGCGCACGACATAAAGGAACGGCGCGGCGAACGGATAGCTGACCGTGTAAATGATGTCAGTGAACACCGCGTTCGGATTTGCTCCGATGAGCTTCAAAAGAAACCGGAATATGAGCAGCGCCTCAATAAGGGAGAATAGGTACCATACGATTTGCGTGCCGCGATACAAGGGCCGAACGCCCTTATGGCCGGGGTCAGTGTACACAACGTCCATAGAGATGAGTGAGGACCTAGATTAAGCCCTCAGCGTACGCACCCAACGTGAAGATTTGCGGAAGAGCAGTGGAAAGATATAACCCACGGTTCGGAATAACTTGTACACAGGCTTACAATAACGAAACGGCGTATTTTGACCGTTCAACGATGGTATAATAGACGTTAGGAAATAGCTCCGTGTTGGACACATTGGAGCAGGGCGGCATAGCCACAGTAAGACCGTAGAGGGTGGTCTTGAGGGAGCGAAAGCTTCCCGCAAGTCCAACTGCGGGAGCCTATCGAGGTAACTCGAAAGTCTCTCGCAAGACCGCCCCCTGCGGTTTTCGTGTTGCCTAGGACGTCTCAACTGCTCTGGTAGTTGTAGCAGTTGGGCCGCCTTAGAAGTAACGCGCAAGCTCAGCGCCGAACCCGCACGTTACGCGGGATACCTATGACCACCGGTCATCAAGTATGCTTTCCCTCTTCTGACGGGTTGTACCTGATCTGCAATGCAATTAAACGCAATGGAGTTCTTGTCTACACCAAGAGCGGCAAGTGGTGGCGGTTTCGTTTAACGAGACGCCTAAAGCGCAAAACGCCTCCAGGTGGAGACGTTTCGCAGGTCTAACAGTTCTTTCGATACAGCAAGTTCGTCGCTTGTTGTATCAACCAACTCTCAATTTGAGAGTTGGGAAGTGGCCCAGTCAAAACGGGATCACTTCTCAATTCTCAAGAATCTTTCGAAACGCGAGGTGGAAATACTAACCCATTACTTCGGATTTTGGAAGCGAGTTCGACAGCGCCCGCATATTCACTAAATTATCGCATGCGTTTCGAATGCCTTTTGCGTGACAGTGGATAAGCGTACACCTTTACTCATGAACACTTAGTGAGGCATTTTCACCTCGCAAACGACTCACCATATGTGGATAAGAAGTAAATGACCATATTCAACGGATACAATGAACATGCAATCGCACGGTTTGCAAAAGGACCTCCCGTAAGGGAGGTCCTTTGCTTTTCCGGCCATTGGAAATCGATGACCTGCTCCCTGCGACTTGATATGATCTCACCGCACTTCACATTTCACCCCACTACTCTGACCGGACAATTCCCGTAGCTTCCCAGCGCTTGCGCACTGTTTAGATTCAGGGAACTGTCATCTGGTGTACCTTTGTTACCTCCGGCTCCTCGATGACGGCTGACGCACGGTTAAGCACATCAGTTCGTAGAGTATAAAACTTTTATTTTTGTGTGCGTTATGCACACATGTCGCGTTTCGGTGGAAAACCACTGTATAAGGTGTTGGCAACTATGGGGATAGCGCTGTGCATAAAGAGTGCACAGCTTGCGTATCTGATTCTTCGCCGGTAGGGTGCAGGAGGAAGGCCCCGTCATAGACATGCGGAGGTGCGTAATGACAAAGCCACGAATGCTTCACGAGGTGCACGCCATGCATCGCAGAATGGCGGCGAGTATCGGGCCCGATGTGATGCCCCTGTTCGAGAGCATCGAGGCGGCATGCCGACACGTTGTGCCGATGCCCAATTCCCTTTTGCGCATCTATGCGATGGGTGGTCACCCGCCGGATCACTCGGTGCGTGAGCTCTATGCGTTCTTGCTCTTGCGGCATCCGAAGCTGCGCATGGATGTCGAAGCGGTCGCCGAATACTTCTGCACGAATGCGGAAGAGGTCCGTGATTACGAGGCGACTGGCGTGCTGACACTGATGGGCGTCACGTCCGAGGAGCGGTGTGTGCGGCTCATGCTGGCGTGCGAGATGCTCGACATCAAAGGAAGCGATCTCGCTATTGGCGCAACATGACGCCGAAAGATCTTCCATCTGTCCCTAAGCCCGCCGGTGCATCCCGGCGGCGCTTTTTTACATTACGTTGCGACGCGCCATGCCACCGTATAGGATGCGGAGAGACAACGAGCTCATAAGGGAGTATCGCCCGTGACTGATATCACTGTATCGGGCAACGCTCTCAAAGTGTCGCCCATAACAAGACCCGATGAACTTCTGGCCGCGTGGTCGAAGGCCTGCAGGCGGCCCGTCGCATCTCTCTCGACACTCGGAGACGGTGCGGGGGACCGTATGCTTCCCGGCATCGCCGCGTATCTTTTGCACAACGGCATCGGCATGAGCGCAGAAGAGATCGCCCGCAAGCTCAAGATGCCCGTCATGTATGCGCGGCTTCTCATCATCGAGACCGAGCGAAGTCTCGCTGAGCACCGCGACCCCCTGGGCAACCTCCGGGTAAAGATCACCAAGATCGAGCGGATACTGACGAAACCTCCGGGCCGAAAAAAGAAAAAGAAACGGTCGATCAGACTGATCACGATCCCGAAAAAACTGAACATCGTGTTGGTGCCGATCGACGAGGACGTGGGTATGGAAACGGTGCGTCGCATCGCTCCCTTGTTCCACTCTTCTGCCCCCGACGTCCGTGGTGAACGGGCGCAAGATCTGCGCGAAGCTCGGTGGGCACGCATGACGGCGATGACGTTCCTTCATTGTGTCGTCACGCCTCCGGCGGAAATACCCGCGATCGCACATTTCTTCAACATGGTTCCCGGCACGGTCTTCAACGCGCTGAAGACCATCGAGAACTGTGCCACATCAAGCGAGCCGCACATGTTCAAGCGCGCGATATACGACGCGTGCGGACTCTATGGAGTAGAACCGAGCGCACTGAGATTCCGACGAAAAAGCGACGGCCCGGCCATATCTTAGCGATATGTGTCGGGCGTTTTTTATGCACCCGATTGCCACGCTTGTATGAACTCGAACTGGTGGAACAAATTTATGATATTGAATGTGAGCCCGTCGCGGATGAGTATCCCTGTCGTCGCTTCCAGACCGAGCGCGACCGCGACCGTCGCCCACACAGGCAACCGGTATGCGATGAGGAAGCCGATTATCATCGCGCAGGTATCGGATATGGAATTAATGACGCTATCGCCCGTGTACCCCTGCGCGAGCGCCTGCTGACGGTAGTGTTCGATGAGCCACGGTGTGTTCTCAAAAAGTTCCCATGCTACTTCTATGCCGGTCGCGAGTGCGAGCCGTTGCCATCCGCTCATGCGCGGGAACGCGAACCACAATGCGAAGTAGAAAATGAATCCGTG
>Ga0172380_10007170_pt1 | contig 12638 bp, 10 predicted proteins | sample Leawe162metaG_FD_119747 | JGI IMG/M metagenome (GOLD analysis project Ga0172380, IMG submission 119747) | Leachate microbial communities from a municipal landfill in Southern Ontario, Canada - Leachate well 162 metaG | ecosystem: Engineered > Solid waste > Landfill > Unclassified | place...
GGGCTACAAAGAGGATGTAAATCTTTTTGACCCCTCGATTGTAAAAGAGAAGGTATTTTATATCTGCGTAAATCCACATGTCAAAAAAGTTTTAAAAGAGCTGGAAAATTGGATTGATTTATCCATACATGTTGATATGAGAAAATATTATGAGACTATGGGTGTTGATAGAATTATGGCGTGCGAAGCGATAGAAAACGGCATTGTTGTCGATGCCGGAAGCGCAATTACTGTCGATGTCGTAAAAGAGGGCAGATTTGAGGGCGGTTTTATCTATCCGGGTGCGAGGGCGATGAGTGAGTGCTACAAAAATATATCCAGTGCGCTTAAGTACTCATTTAACTTTGAGGTGGATTTGGATAAAATGCCGAAAAATTCCCGCGATGCCATAAGTTATGGATACTTAAAACTACTGCAAAGCGAAGTAAATTCATATAAGATGGATATATTTTTAACCGGCGGGGATGCTATAAATTTTAAAAAGATATTTCCCGCTTCGATAGTTGATGAGACGCTGCTGTTTCGCGGGATGACAAATATAATGAAAAGGGCTAATTTATGCTAAGTGTTGCACTTCCAAAAGGGCGTATTGCCAAAGAGACTTTGGAGATTTTTGAGACAATTTTTGGGGAAGGTTTTGCGTTTGACGACAGAAAACTTATTTTGGATACGCCGAAATTTCGCTTTTTGCTTGTAAGAAATCAGGATGTCGCGACTTATGTATTTCATCAAGCTGCAGATATCGGTGTTGTAGGGCTTGACACGCTTGAAGAGCAGGGGCTTGACGTTATTCGTCTACTGGATCTGAAGCGCGGTATCTGCAAGGTTGCTATCGGGATGAAAAAGGGCGAGAAGTTTGACCTTGACAAGCCTGAGATAAAAGTTGCCTCAAAAATGGTAAATATTACAAAACGCTACTTTGAAGAGCGCGCCGTATCTGTTGATATCATCAAGCTTTACGGTTCCATAGAACTTGCTCCGCTTATCGGTCTTGCCGATATGATTGTAGATGTTGTTGAAACAGGTGCGACAATGAAGCAAAACGGTCTTGAAGTGGTGCAGGATATTATGACTTCATCTACTTATCTTATCGCAAACAAAAACAGCTACATCGCAAAAAAAGATGAGGTTTTGGATATCTACAAAAAGATAAACGAAGTAATTCAAGCAGAGCAAAAAGCAAAGTGACAAATCTAGATTTATATGCAAAAAGTGAGCATCTCCTTGGCATAGAAGAGGCTACGGAGGCTCTTTATGACCTCTACCGCTCTGAGCTGGATGCATACAGTGTCAAATCGCTCTTGGATATCGGATGCGGTCGCGGCGGATTTATGCGCAGAATGATGAGCGATGGAGTAACATGTAAAGGTGTTGACCTTAGCGCTGTGATGATAGAAGAGTGCAAAGAGCAGGGCTTGGATGCCCAGTGTATAGACGTCTCAGAAGTTGATGGCAAGTTTGACGCGGTTGTAGCAATCTTTGACGTGCTCAATTTTTTAAATCATGATGAACTTCTTCGCTTTTTAGATGCTGTGGCTGATAAACTAAACGATGAGGGTGTTTTTATAGCCGACATTAACACGCTTCTAGGTTTTAGAGATGTTGCAGAGGGAACTATGAGCAGTGAAAACGAGAGAGAGTTTCTCGTCGTTGACGCTGTTTTTGAAGATGAGAAGCTCTATACGAAATTTACTTTGTTTCTCAAAGAGAATGAAGAAAAAAACAGCGATGCTAAATATACAAAATATCAAGATACCATCATCCAGTATTTTCACAAACTCAAAACTTTTGAGAAACTCTCAAGCCTTAAGCTTGTCGATAAGCAGACATTCTCTCTTTATGAGCCAAAGGACAAGACGCTTCTTATCTTTAAAAAGAGATAGGCGAGGCGAGCTTATAGCCCACTCCCTGCATTGTTGAGACAAAATCAACCCCCACTTTTTTTCGCAGTCTAAAAATCATATTTTTTATAGCGGCATCGCTCATAACTCTGCTCTCCCAAATGTCTCTCTGCACTCTCTCATGACTTATAGGCACGGGATGGCTCTTTATTAAAAGCTCAATGAAGAGAAGCTCTTTTTTTGTAAGCTGTATAGACTTTTTTTCAAGCAGAAGCTCTTTTGTTTCAAAATTATAAGAGAGAGCTTCACCAATTTGAGCCGTTGTTCTTGGCGGAAGTTTCGCGGATATTTTTTTTAAAAGAAGCATCAAATTGTCGTATCGTATCGGTTTTAGCTCATAAGCAACAAGGTTTAGAGGGATTGCTTTTAGAAGATACTCATCATCCTTGTATGCGCTAAGTGCGGCAACAATGCACTTCTCATCTGTTTTTCTGATAGTTTCTATAAAATCCAAACCATTTTTTCCGCTTATTTTGACATCGCATACCATTGCATCTATACAGTGCTCGCTAAAGGTTTCCGTGGCCTCTTTTATATTTTTGCAGTGAAACACTTTTTTAAAATAGATGCCAAGTAGCTCTGAAGTATTGAGGGCAAACTCTATATTATCCTCTAAAAAGAGAAGATTTAGCTCGGCTAATCTATCCACGTAAGAAACTCAATCGTAAAGATAGCACCCTCTTTAGTGTTTGAAGCCGTGATTACTCCGCCGTTTTTCTCAGTCAAAATTTTTGCGAGATATAGCCCTATGCCTGAGCTGTCCATCGTGCTAACTGAAGGGAGAAATATCTCTTCAAAAGATTTATCTTTTATTCCCCCGCCGTTGTCCATAATGGAAATTTTTTGATTATCTATAGCTATGCGTATCTCAGGGCTTATAGTGCCTCTTATTTTAAATATCTCTCTTGCGTTGTTTAAAATGGAGAAAATAACTTGCGAAAATTCATTTTGGTTTCCAAAAGTAGGCTCACTTTCATGAGAGGTTATATATATCTTAATATCCTCAAAGTAAAATGTCCCCTCTATGATGGTCAATATATCTATGACAGAGTCGGTAAGAGAGAAGTTTTTGTTGTCGTTTGATGGTTTGTAGAAATTTTTAAACGTCTCTATCGTCTCAGCCATAAACATAATGATGTCTTCTGATTTTTTAATGGCTTTTAGATAATCTTTTTTACTGATACATGAGTCTGCTTCAAGTTTTGCCTTGCTCATGTTGTTGATTGAGCCAAGCGAAGCCAAAGGCTGTTTCCACTGATGAGCGATATGCATCAATAGTTCGCCCAAAGCAGCCTGTTTTGATTGCTGAAAAATCATCTGCTCTTTTGTCTTGTTTTTCTTAATCTCCTCTTGAACCCGCTCTTCTAAGTGCTTTTCGTAGGCTCTTAGCTTTAGATGCGTAGTGACGCGCGAGAGAAGCTCATTTGGATTGAATGGTTTTGTTATATAGTCAACTCCGCCGACTTCAAAACCCTTTTCGATATCCTCGGGTCTATTTTTTGCGCTTAAAAATATGATGGGAATGTGTGAAGTTTTAGAGTTGCTTTTTAATACTTTGCACACCTCAAACCCATTCATTTCCGGCATCATGATATCAAGCAGAATAAGGTCTATGTTGCTCTCTTGCGTTGCAATCTCAATAGCATGCCTTGCGTCAATCGCAGGAATCAGGTCATATTTATAAAGAAGTTTCATTAAAACATCGATATTTTCTTTTACATCGTCCACGATTAATATAGTGTGTTTATCGTACATTTAGTATCTCCTTGGCTTCGTTGAATTTATATTTTTCTATCAGTTTTTTTGCCCTCTCAAAAAGCTTTTTGTCTTTCTCTTCTAGAGCATACTTTTCTATTTCATGAATAATTGGCTCGCATAGTTTTGGGCGTCTTGAAGCAACCGCATTGTAAAGTTCGTCAAAGAGGGCATCTCTTTTTTGTCTCTCAAGAGGCTTTTTATCTTCTACACTATCTTTTGGCAAACTCTCATTAAAACTTTTTTTACCTTTTTCTATATTTAGACAGCTGCTTTGTAGCTCAACTTCAAAGATAAATTTGCTTCCCTCTCCATGAGTGCTCTCAACCCAGATTTTTCCGCCCATAAGCTCTACAAGCTCCTTACATATTGCAAGGCCAAGTCCTGTCCCGCCATATTTTCTCGTAATGCTCTCATCAGCTTGCGTAAATGACTCAAAGAGCTTCTCGGTCTGCTTTTTGGTGAGTCCTATTCCCGTATCTATGACTGAAAATCTAAATATATCCCCGTCACGCTTCTCTACATAGATTTTAACATACCCGTTGTGCGTGAACTTGATAGCGTTTGAAGCGAGGTTTGTAAGAATCTGCAAGAGTCTTAGGCTGTCTGCACATACGTTCATGGCATCTGAGTTATCGTAAATAATATCAAACGCCAGCCCTTTCTCATCCGCCTTTATTTTGATAATGTTGTTGACGTTGTCCAGCACTTCGATAAGGTTGAAATTATTTTTGTTTAAATTTAGTTTTTTTGCCTCAATTTTTGAGAGATCCAAGATGTCGTTAAGAAGCGTGAGCAGATTGTTTGATGAGCGCTCTATAATCTCTATATATTGAAGCAGCGGCTGGGTTGTTATGCTTTTTTTGATAAGATAGGTCATACTGACTATCGAGTTCATAGGAGTTCTAATCTCATGCGACATGTTGGCTAGAAAATTTGATTTTATCTTCGTAGCCTCCTCCGCTTTTGCTCTTGCATCATCAAGCGCTCTGTTTAAAATAGAGAGCTTTCTTATCCAGTAGGTAGCACCAAGTGCAATCAAGACGGTAAGGAGGACTATTTTCCATATCAAAGAGTAGTTGATGCCGTTTTCATATTTTATGGCTACCCATTTGTTTAAAATGTTTTGTTTCTCCTCATCGCTTATGGCATGTATCGCTTTTTCAAGAATTGATAAGAGGGTAGGGTCGTCATTTCTAACCCCGATGCCAAGCTCCCACATTTCATCAAACTTGCCTGCAATCCTAAGCTCTCCCGTAAACTCTTTTTGGAAAAGATAACCGACACTTGCAAGCGTTCCTATGTAACCAAAAAGCTCGCCGCTTCTTACTCTCTCAAGTCCGTCAATTTCATTTTTTACATCCACGATATTAAGATTAGGATATCTTTTTTTTAAAATCTCGCTAAATGCATAACCTAACGGAATGCCTATTTTTTTGCCTTTTATGGCATCAAAATCTACTATAAACTCCACATCCGGCTTTGTAGCAAGAACGACCGGTATTCTTAGATATGGCGATGTGAAGTCGAGATACTCTTTTCTGCTTGTAGTCTCCATGGCAAGTGAGAGAATATCACATTTTCTCATCTTTGCAAACTCCAAAGACTCCGCCCAGCTCTGGGTTTTTATAACCTCTATCGGTGTTGAGATATTTTCTTGAAACAACTTTAGATAGTCGGCACTGAGTCCAACATGTTTGCCATCTTTAAAGCTCTCAAATGGCATCCACTCTGGGTCGATACACGCCCTGATTACCTTTTTCTCTTTTAAATATTTTTTCTCTCCGGCAGTTAGTGTTGCGATATTGTATGTTTGGATGAGATCCTCTTTTAAACCAGTGGAGGTGCTTGATTTTATACTTTCAAATGTGTAGCTTGCAAGAATGTCTTGGAGCTCAAATCCATCTTTTACAAGTCCCAGTTTTGCATACATCTGCGCGTTTAATTTTATAAGTTCAGAAACAACTGCTCCGGTTTTAAATATGTTTGTTTTAAAGAGTCTCTCTACAACCTGTGCCTCATAAAAAAGAGACTCTTTTGATTTTGCCTTAGAATATTTGTCGTATATAAGGTCTATAATCTCTTTTTTGTGTTTAAAAGCATACTCCCACCCTCTGTTTGTTGCAGCGGCAAACTTCTCCACCATCTCAGGATTGCTTTTTGCAAGCTCTTCTGAGGTAAAGAGCTCTACATCATAGGAGTAGATTCCAAAATCTGAGGGATTTAAAATATTATACTCAATCCCCTCTTTATCCAAAAAATAGGGCTGATTTGAGATAAAGATAGACATTGCGTCAACTTCGCCGCTTCTAAACTTCTCTATGCTAAAATCGTGGGTTACAAGAGTGTAGTCGCCGCTCTTTAGTCCACCCTCTTTTAGCAAAACGCCAATGCTTGTGTGGTCTATCTCATAAGGCATAGCCATTATTTTTTTGCCTCTTAGTTGTTCAACCGAAGTTATGTCGGGTCTTACGGCAAAAGCAAGCGCATTTTGTTTAAAATATGAGGCGACAAGGACTACCGGTTTGTCTTGGAGTTTGTCTAAAATAAGAGATGAAGATGAGACGCCAAACGTTGCTCTTTTATTTATAACTTCATCGCTTATATCTATCCCGTCTACATACTCTCTGAGCTCTACATCAAGCCCGATATCCCTGTAATACCCTTTTTCGATGGCGGCATAAAATCCTGCAAACTCAAACTGGTGTCTCCACTCGAGCTGAACGGATATTTTTTGCGAAGCGCCAAAGAGAAGTGTTGAGAAAAGTAGTAAGAGTATTGTCTTGAACAAAATATATCCTTTGATAATAAGATTTTATCCTATAAAAGTCTCAAAATGGTCTTAAAATAGTTGTGAGGCTGAAGTATCTAGCTACGGCAAGACAAAAATCACAAAAAAACAATAGACTTCTGAATAACCTAGATTACTTTGTCGTTCCTCCTCGCAATGACCTTCATTGCGAACGAAGTTAAGCAATCTAAAAGAGGGTTATGCAAATTTCGTAATAAAAATCAAGAGTTTTCACTGCCGATGACGCTTGGTTTGACACCTGCTAATTTAGAGTAGTTTGGTTAAAGCGGCCTGATAACTATCTCGGTTATCTCGCTGCTCGCACCCAGTCTCATAGGCGGTCCCCAAAATCCTGTTCCCCTGTTTACGTATATCTGAAGATTTTCATTGTGTTTGTGCAGTCCGCTTACGTATGGCTGCTGAAGTGCAACCAAAAACCTAAAAGGAAAAAGTTGTCCGCCGTGAGTATGACCGCTCAGCATCAAGTCAACACCGCTAAAAATTTCATGTATAAAGAGCGGCTGATGAGCCAAAAGCAGTGTCGGAGACTCTTTTACGCCCTCAAGCGCCTTGTTCAAATCCGGCATATGCGTTTTTGTCCTATACCCCATAAAATCATAAACACCTGCAAGATTAAACCCTTTGCCGTCTTCTCCTATATATACATTCTCATTTTCTAAAACTTTTATACCCAGAGATTTTACCGTGATTATGATTTTCTCAATACCGTGAAAATATTCGTGGTTTCCGACTATAAAGTATGTTCCGTATTTTGAGCTAAGTTTTGCAAGTTCGTCAAGCGCACCTTTTGCGCCAAAGACATCCACGTCTATCAAATCACCGGTGATTACTATAATGTCCGGAGTAAGCGCGTTTACTTTTTGCACGATATCTTCTATAAACTCTTTGTCTATTATGCCGCCAATATGTATGTCGCTCAACTGAACAATTTTGTAGCTCTCTTTTAGCCCTTTAATATCTACATGTACTTTTTCAATTGTTATAAATCTTGCCTCATACAAAGCCCTTAGACTAAGCGTGGAAGCAATTGCCAAAGATGAGATGTCGAGTGCTTTTTTGAAAAATTTTCTTCTTGGTGGCGAGATGGGTGCAAATGAGAGAAGCACTCTTGAGATATCATAGATAACTGCGCTCCAAAAGAGTAAAAAAAGTACGCCGATTGGAACGGAGAAGAGAAAATAGAGCCAACTTGGTGTATCTACATAGTATCTCGCGAGCATGTAACATAAGATGCCAAATAGGTTGATGATAAGAAATATGCGAAGATAGCGTTTGATTTTTGGGCTTATGTCAAGCTTTGCGACAAGCCTCTTTGATATATACATGTTAAGCAAGATGAAGACGCCCAAAAAGGCACTAAAAAAGAGTATATAGTTCATGAGAGAAAGTATATCAAAATTGAAAAAATGTTATCATTCTCTCAATGAAAAAATGTAAAATTTGCGATAGTGCCACAACCCAAATAACCGACAATAAAACTCAAAAAATATACCATAAATGTCCGACATGCAGCTATATTTTTTTGGATGAGGCTTTTTACATTGATGAGATAAAAGAAAAAAAGCATTACGACAAGCACCACAACACTCTTGAATCTCTCGGCTATGTAAAGATGTTTGAGGATTTGATAGAGGAGTTTGTTGTGCCTCATAAAGAGAGCATAAAAAGCGCGCTTGACTTTGGATGCGGCGAGGGGGAGGTTTTGCCGATAATTTTAGAGAGAAACGCTATTGCCTGCGACAGATATGATCTCTTTTACTTTCCAAAAAAAGTTTACGAGGGCAAAAAATATGACCTTATTCTCTCGACAGAGGTTTTTGAGCATCTCTCATTTCCGCTTGAAGTTTTGAAAAAACTGCTTGGACATGTAGAAAAAAACGGTTATATTTTACTTATGAGCGCTTTTCATCCAGATAACGATGATGCGTTCTTTAAATGGTGGTATATAAGGGACATAACACACATAGGATTTTTCAACATTAAAACATTTGAGCATATCGCGGCTAAGCTCGGTTTGACAATAGTTAAACATAACTTTAAAAATATAATTCTTTTTCAAAATAGAGAAGTTTGAAAAGAAATAGAGGCTATACTCTGTCAAAATAATGTCAAGGATTAAAATGAAAAACGTAATTATCTCTGCACTTATGGTGCTTTTAGCTGTTTCAGGTGCAAATGCAAGTCAGAAGAGCGGGTGCGAACTCTCTCAAACAGGTGCTCTTGAAGTAAGTTGGACTGGATACAAAACCGAGAAAAAAGTAGGAGTAGGGGGAGTTTTTGACAGCGTATTTTATACGAGCGTTGCAAAGAGCGGAGAGAATTTTCACTCAATTCTGGTTGGCTCATCGGTAGTAATCGATACTTCAAGCGTAAACTCGAAAAACGAGGGACGTGATGAGAAGCTTGCTAAATTTTTCTTCGGTATGATGAGTGATAAAAACATCAATGCAAAAATCGTAGATATCAAAGCGGACAAAAGAGTAAAGGATGTGCCTAGAACAGGTGTTGTAAGTGTAGAGATTGAGATGAACGGAGTTAAAAAAACAGTTCCTATGACATACAGCTTCGGCCATGATATTTTTGAGGCAAAAGGAGTGATAGACATTTTAGATTTTAGCGCAAGTAATGCTCTCTCATCAATAAACAAGGCTTGTTTTGACCTTCATGAGGGGAAAACTTGGAGCGAAGCAGGGATAGGGTTTAAGACGAAGATAGAAGCCATTCTTTGTAAAGTTGAACCGCTTAAACAGTAAATTTCTTTTCACACTCATGCAGAATCGTTCGTTTTGTATGAGTGAATTTCATAAATAATTATACTTTTAGATTGCCACGCTTTGCTCGCAATGACAACATGGTTCACAACTGTCCGTCATTGCAAGAAGCTCACAACTGTCCGTCATTGCGAGAAGCTCACAACTGTCCGTCATTGCAAGAAGCTCACAACTGTCCGTCATTGCGAGAAGCCTGCGACGAAGCAATCTATATTATCTGATTGTTAAAAATACGTAAAGTGTCAGTTTTTCTCCCCTATCCGAAAGATAGGGGTAGCTTTAGGGGGTTGTAGGGACTTTAGTCCCTGCCACCAAAAACGGACGAGTTCGTTTTGGTGCGTAACATAAGATTGATAGCGCTCTTGATTGCATTTATGTAGCTAAGAGTGTTTGCCTTTCCCATGTAGGCGATGTCAAACGCAGTTCCATGATCTACTGATGTTCTAACAATTGGCAGATTGAGTGAGACATTTATACTCTCATCAAAGTAGAGCGCTTTTAGAGGCGCCAAACCTTGGTCGTGATACATCGCCACGAAGTATCTGAACTTCTCTCTGACGTGCGGTGTAAAAGCGGTGTCAGGAACCAGTGGACCTACAAACTGTTCAAAACCTATCTTTTTATTAGCACTCTTGATAGCCTTTGTAATCCTCAGCTCTTCATTTCCCAACACTCCGTTATCACCCGCATGCGGATTAAGCCCGAGAACTGCGACGCTCTCTTTTGGAATTGATTTATTAAAATCCAAAAAGAACTGTTTTAGCTTTTTATACTGCACGGAAGATGCTACGTCTTTTAGCGGAATATGTTCGGTGTAGAGAGCTACAAACATCTTCTCGCACCCGAGCATCATAATGGCATCCATTTTAAAATAGTCGCGAAGCATATCCGTATGCCCTTTATAATGCAAACCTGCTAACATCCAAGCCTCTTTGTGAATCGGCATAGTTACAACGGCGTCAGCCTCTTTTGCCTCGCAAAGTTTTATGGCGCTCAAAAATGAGTCGTAGGAGTATCTCCCTGCATTTTTGTCAACGCATCCCTCTTTTATATTGAAGCTCCCCTCAACCTCATGCAAGAGAAAATCGGAGGGGATGGATACGTCCAAAAGTTCGCGAGCCTGATGTAACATGTAGGAATTTATGCAGTAGATTGGGGTGCAGAGTTTGGAGACCTCTTTGTGGGCTTTAAGGGCTATCTCAATACCGACACCGTTTAAGTCGCCTATGCTTACTGCAATACGCTTTTTGCTCATCTTGAAGTGAGTCGCTTCATCTCTCTTACAGCTTCAGCCAAGCCGCTAAAGATGCTTTTTGCAACAATGCTCTGACCGATGTTTAGCTCAGTAATCTCTGCAATCTTCATCATTTCATGCACATTGTGGTAGTTTAGTCCATGTCCTGCGGCAACTTCTAGCCCTATCTTTTTGGCATGTTTTGCGGCTGCGGTAATCTCTGCGATAGATTTTTCAAGCTTTATAGCCAACTCATGACGAGGAAGCTCAAGCTCTTTTACGGAGTGATTGGAATAAGATAGAGATGAGTTAAGCATCGCATAAAGATTTGCAAAAGTTCCCGTGTGAAGCTCAACCATTTCTGCACCAAGCTTTTTTGACATCTTCACCGCTTCTATGGTAGGGTCGATAAAGAGCGAAACAGGGATAAGGTAGTCGTGCAGAAGTTCGATTGCATAAGCTATTTCATCTTCATGTCCTATGACGTCAAGTCCGCCCTCTGTTGTAACTTCTTCCCTCTTCTCGGGAACCAAAGTTGCGCGGTGTGGTTTTAAATCTGTTACGATATTTAAAATAGCTCTGTTTATGGAACATTCAAGGTTTACCGGTAGGATGGAGTGTCTCATAATGCTGTAGGCATCTGCGTCTTGAATGTGGCGTCTGTCTTCTCTTAGATGGATAGTTATCTGGTCGGCCCCATTTTGACAAGCAACGTAAAGAGCGTTTAGAATGTCAGGGTCATTGACACGTCTAGCCTCTCTTAAAACTGCCACATGGTCAATGTTTACGCCTAATTTCATACTGCTCAAATGTTCATCTACTTTCTGTGAAGAGGATGCTGATAATCATTTCTCTCACAAGCGGTAAAAATAGTCATAGTTCCAAACGCTAAAACAGCTATAATAATAACTTTTTTCATCAGAAATCCTTCAAAAACTTTTTTTTATTATATCATTGATTTTGTTAATGTCATCCGTATTTGCAAAGCAGCTTTTATTGCCGCAAATCATAAACCCTTCATCCTCAGAAGCCCTTTTTTGGATAAACGGATACTCTAAAGAGGCAAGCTCAAGTGCATTTGACTCTAAGTTTTTTTGGTTTGATTTTATAACTCTCTCACCCTTTAAATATCTTAGCATTTGGCGCAACATGTAAGGATAAATGACTGGGCGTCTTCCAAGCTCGTAAGAGTTGTACTCCATAGTTTTAAATGCGAAGTGGCTATATTTATCATCCCCAAGCAGAGCGTCAAGCGAGAGCAGAACATCCACCATAATAGAGACTGGACTTGTATATGTGTTGTCCGATATTTCCGCTTTTGTTTCAAACTCTCCTACGCTGAATCTCCATGTTCCTTTGTCATAAAATCTCTCTAGCGCCATATTTGCAAAGTGCTGTGCACGGATAAGATATAACTCATTTTGCGTGGAGTTAAATGCTTCAATAAGCGCTTGAGCCAAAAATGCGTAATCCTCTAAAAATGCCTCCACTTTTGGGGTTTTATGTATAAGTGTAGTGTGATATAGTTTGCCGTCGATAAACATCGCCTCAAGCAGTGCGTCAAGGCTTTTTATGGCGCTTTGTTTATATGTGTAATCAATCTTGCCGAGGTTAAAAAGCGCCTTTATCATCATACTTGACCATGAGGTTTGGATTTTTTTATCTATAAATGGATACTCTCTGCTCGCTCTTAATCCGCGAAGCAGAAATTTTATGTTTTCAAAATCTTTTGGAACATTTTCGCCTTTTAATCTGACTATGTTTTTTCCCTCAAAATTTCCATCTTCGCTTATACTTAGCATCTCCAAAATCTCGTCTATATTTGTGTATCCGTTCTCTGAGAGCAGTTTATAAACTTCATCGTAGCCGTATATAAAGTATGTTCCCTCCTCGCCCTCGCTATCAGCATCGCTCGCACTGTAAAAGAGCGCGTCTTCGCTCATATGGTTGTGCCAAAAAGAAGCAATCTCTTTTGCTACATGTAAGAAACTCTCGTCCTTGTAGGTTAGGTAGGCATTTGTATATATTTCGCAGAGCAGGGCGTTGTCGTAGAGCATCTTTTCAAAGTGCGGAACAAGCCACTTCTCATCCACGCTGTAGCGGCAAAATCCGCCATCAACCAAATCATACATGCCCCCTTTTTTCATATTTTGAAGCGTGTTTAA